>Ga0182024_10008380_pt1 | contig 21819 bp, 17 predicted proteins | sample P32metaG_FD_120480 | JGI IMG/M metagenome (GOLD analysis project Ga0182024, IMG submission 120480) | Permafrost microbial communities from Stordalen Mire, Sweden - P3-2 metaG (Illumina Assembly) | ecosystem: Environmental > Terrestrial > Soil > Wetlands > Permafrost | place: Sweden: Stordalen...
ACACCGTCTGCCCCCCGAGCTCGCCGGTCCCCTCGCGGGCCTCGACGCGATCACCGACGCCCTGGTCGTGACCTAGGTGTAGCTCCGGTCACGGTGGCGCTGCGGCCTGGCCGGGCCGCGCCCCGTCGACGGCTCGATCGAGAAGTTCCAGACCGACCCGCACTGGCGGGACGTCGTGCAATTCCACGAGTACCTCCACGGCGACACCGGCGCGGGCCTCGGCGCCAGCCACCAGACGGGCTGGATGGCCGCGGCGGCGAGGATCCTCCAGATGCTCGGGTCGATGAGCGCCGAGCAGGAGCTCCACGGCTCGACGCGCCCCTGGCGCAGCCCTGGCACCGCGCGGCGCCGTCCTGACGGGTCGGTCTCACTCGGTCTCGTCGTCGACGATGATCCGTGGGCCCGAGGCCCAGCCGACGTAGCGCCACCACCAGTTGAGCAGCACGATGATGCGGTTGCGGACCCCGACGAGGTACAAGAGGTGGAGGCCCAGCCACGCGAGCCAGCCGGTCGTCCCGCGGAGGACGCGACCGCGGAGCGGCCCGGGCCCGGTGAGCTCGGCGACGGCGGCGCGACGCCCGATCGTCGCCATCATCCCCTTGTCGAAGTAGGCGAACGGTGCGGTCGCCGACCCGTCGAGCGCGGCGAGCACCCGACGTGCGGCGTAGCGCCCCGACTGCATCGCGGTCTGGGCGACCTGGGGGGCGAGGCCGCCAGCAGGCCCGAGCGGCACGGCGGCCGCGTCGCCGACGACGTAGACCTCGGGGTGGCCGGGCAGTGACAGATCCGAGCCGACGACGACCCTCCCTCCGCTCGCGCTCGCGGCCGGCAGCGTCGCGGCGAGCGTGCCGGCGGCGGTGACGCCCGCGGCCCAGACCACGAGGTCGGCGTCGAGCGTGCGCCCGTCGGCGAGGTGCACGCCCGACGCGTCCACGGACGCGACCGCGACGCCGAGGCGGACCTTGATGCCGCGGCGCACGAGCTCCTCGAGCGCGTAGGCGCTCGACCGCTCGCTGAAGGCGCCGAGCAGCCTGCCGAGCGCGTCCACCAGCGTCACGGTGCTGCCGTCACGGTCGAACGGGACGCGGTCGTGCTTGATGCTGATGTCGAGCAGCTCGACGATCGCGCCCGCCACCTCGACGCCGGTCGCCCCGCCGCCGATCACGACGATCCGAAGTGCGTGCCCTCGATCCCCGGCGGACACCGCGGCGGCCGCCTCGAGGCGCTCGAGCAGCGCGTTGCGGAGGGCCCTCGCGTCGGACAGGGTGTAGAGCGGGTGTGAGCCCTCCTCGGCACCGGGGATCGAGAAATACGAGGCCGTCACGCCGGTCGCCACGACGAGCGAGTCGTAGGGGACGTCCCCGTCGTCGAGGGACACGACGCGCCGATCCACGTCGATCCGCTCGACGCGGCCCCGCCGGAAGGTCACGTTCGCGAAGCGCCCGAACATCGCGCGGACGGGGAACGCGATGTCCGCAGGGTCGAGCCCCGCCGTCGCGACCTCGTAGAGCAGGGGCTGGAACGTGTGGAAGTTCCTCGCGTCGATCAAGGCCACTCGCACGTCGCGGCCGGCGAGCTCACGCACCGCGGCGAGCCCGGCGAACCCGGCGCCGACGACGACCACCCGGTGGCGCGGGTCGAGCGGGGCCGCCATGCAGGAGATCATTACCCCCGAGTCGACCGCGCGATCCGGACCCCGTCGGCGGCGCGTCCGAGCCGGGCCCTGCGTGCGTCCTCGATCGCGCCGAGCTCGGGCGCTTTGGCGGGTCAGGCAGCGGCGGTCAGCGCTTCGGACAGCTCCCACAGGACGTCAGCAGTCGAAGGGTCGAGCGCGTAGGGCATGACGCCCTCGTAGGGCACGCTCGCGTCCCAGGGCCGCGCCTCGGCGCAGTTCTCGAGGTAACGGCCGCCGACCCCCTCGAGCTCCGGAGCGACCGCGGCCCAGATCGAGGTGGACGCTCCCTGCGCCGGCGTCTTGAAGCGGGGGTTCGGGGTGCCGTCCTCGTCGATCCAGCCGAGCGCGACCTGCTCGTCGCGGCTGAGGTGCTTCTGCAGCCCCGTCATGATGCCGCCCGGCATCACCGCGTTCGCGACGAGGCCCTCGTCCCCGAGTCGCGCCGTCACCCCGACCGCGAAGAGGGCGTTGGCGGTCTTCGACTGCCCGTAGGCCTCCCATCGGTCGTACGGTCGGCGGAGGTAGTTCGGGTCGTCCGCGACCAGGGCGCTGCGGCGGTGCCCGATCGAGGAGAGGGCGACGACCCTGGCCGCCGACGCCCGTCGCAGCGCAGGCAGGAGCGCCGTCGTGAGGGCGAAGTGGCCGAGGTGGTTCGTCCCGAACTGCAGCTCGAAGCCTTCGCGCGTCCGCTCGAGTGGCGTCGCCATCACGCCGGCGTTGTTGATCAGGATGTCGAGCGGGACGCCTCTGGCGAGGAAGGACGCGGCCGCGGCACGCACCGACACGAGGCTCCCGAGGTCCACCTCGAGGACCTGGACGTCGGCGCCGGTCTCCTCTGCGAGCGTCGTGCGGAGCGACGCCGCTGCGCCGTGATCTCGTGCCGCGATCGTGAGGTCCGCGCCCGCCGCCGCGAGCGCGCGCGCGGTCTCCGCGCCGATGCCCGCCGCGCCGCCGGTCACGATCGCGAAGCGCCCGTGGAGGTCGACGCCCTCGATGACCTCGAGCGCGGTGGAGCTCGCCCCGAACCTCGACGTGACGGGCATCGGGCGATGCTAGGACCGCCGTCGGGCAACGCACGGGCCTCAGACCCAGCGCACGGGCCTCAAGCCTCGATCGCGTCCCGTCGCGACGAAGTGCTCAGCGGGCGACCTCGTGGAGCTCGATCGCGTTGCCGTCCGGGTCTGAGGTGAACGCCTGGCGGTTCGAGCCGACCGGCACGGCGTCGCTCACCGTGACGTGCCTTTCACGCAGCTCCCCGATGGCTTCGTCGAGGTCGGCCACGCGGATCGCGAAGTGCTGGCCGCAGTTCGCCGGGACCTCGCCCTCGATCAAGTGGACCTGCTGGTCACCGAGGTCGATCCAGGCGCCCGCGAACCCGAAGTCCGGTCGGTCGTCGCGCAGGACGCCGCCGAGGACCTCGGTGTAGAACGCCACACCGCGCTCGACGTGCGCGACGTTGACCGACACGTGGTGGATCGCGAGCGGCTGCACCGCGCCGAGTCTCCCTGCACGCCGCCTCGGACGCAAGCGCACGCCGTCGTTGACCTCGGTGCCCCGGGCCCCCTCGTTAGCCTCGTAGCGCCAGCGCACGGACCGAGCGACGAGGAGGATCACTGACATGCTTGCCTTCCGCGTCATCGCGGTGCTTCCCTCCTGCATCGCTCGCGCAGAGGACGAGTCGCCGCACCACGTTGCGCGCGCCACGGGCCTCGAAGAGCAGTGAGCCAACGTGGCCCGCTACCGCATCGACCCGGCCCGCTCTCGCGTGTGGATCGACGCGCGGTCCAACGTGCACCCCATCCACTCCTCGACCGATGGGCTGGAGGGCTACGTGGACCTGGAGCTCGCAGCCGACGGCACGATCGACCTGACGAGCCCGGTTGCCGGCACGATGCGGCTCGCGGTCATCCGCCTCACGTCCGGCAAGCGCATGGAGGACCGTGAGATGCAGAAGCGCATCGACGCTCGGCGGTACCCCACGATCCAGGGGACCCTCACCTCCGTGGCGCACGCCGGGGACGACGAGCGGTACCGGGTCGTGGGCGACATCACCTTCCACGGGACGACGAGGTCCCACGAGGACGAGATGACCATCCGGCGCGACGGAGAGCGCTCGATCACCTTGGCGGGACGGTCGCGATTCGACATCCGTGCGTTCGGCATGGAGCCGCCCCGCGTGCTGGTCCTGAAGGTCGAGCCCGAGGTCGACGTCCGCGTCGAGGTCTACGCGGTGAGAGAGGCCTCGTAGCCGACCCCAAGCTCGGGCTCGGCACGAGGATCGTCGAGCTGCTCGCCCGCCCCTCGCGTCGGCAGTGCGGCACGTGCGCCAGGGGCACGCCGTGGCTACCCTTGCCACCGCACGTTCGTCGGCAGCGCGAGGGGGGATGTGATCGTGTGGACGACCCACGTGCAACGGCGTCTCGGGAACGACCACCTCTGCGAGCGGAGGGCGTAGTGCCGGGGCTCGACACGCCACGGGCGCCGGGGGCGCTCGCTCCTGACACGCTCGCCGCGGCTCGCGAGGCGGGACTTGCCGAGGCCGCCCGCCTTGGCGCGACCGATGCCTCGATCCGCATCGAAGAGGTGCGCAGCCAGGTCGTCTCTCTCCGCGACGCCGCCCTCGAGACCGCCGTCGACGACACAGAGGTGGGCATGGGGCTGCGCGTCCTGCACGACGGCTCGGTCGGATTCGCCGCGACCGTCGAGGTCACCCCGGGCGCAGCGGCCCGGCTCGCACGTGACGCCGTCGGCGCAGCGCGTGCCGTCGCCGCTGCTCGGCGCCGATCCGTCGAGCTCGCGCACGAACCCAGCCACGGTGAGGTCACGTGGTCCTCGCCGCACGTCACGGACCCGACGATGGTCCCATTCGCAGAGAAGGTGGCGCTTCTCGAGGAGTGGAGCCGCCGGCTGCTCCGCGCCGAGGGCGTCGACCACGCGAGCGCGTCGGTCCGCTGCGTGTCGGAGCACAAGCACTACGCCGACCTCGCGGGCACGGTGGCGACCCAGCATCGCGTACGCCTCCACCCACAGGTGACGGTCGTCGCGCTGGAGCGCCACGGCGCGGGGTTCGAGTCCATGCGCACCCTCGCGCCGCCGGTTGGTCGCGGCTGGGAGTACCTAGGAGGCGATGGCTGGGACTTCGACGCCGAGCTCGCCGAGCTCCCCGCGCTGCTCGCCGCGAAGCTCGCCGCGCCGTCGATCGAGCCCGGGCGCTACGACCTCGTCGTCGATCCAACGAACCTGTGGCTCACGATTCACGAGTCGATCGGGCACGCGACCGAGCTCGACCGTGCCCTCGGCTACGAGGCCGCCTACGCAGGGACGTCGTTCGCCACGCCCGACCGGCTCGGCTCGCTCCGCTACGGCTCGAAGGTCATGCACGTCACCGGTGACCGGACTGCCGAGCACGGACTGGCGACGGTCGCCATCGACGACGAAGGCGTCGCCGCGCAGTCCTTCGACCTCGTTCGCGACGGCATGCTCGTGGGGTTCCAGCTCGACCGCTCAATCGCCGCGGCCGCCGGCCGCGACCGCTCCAACGGCTGCGCGTTCGCCGACTCCGCACTGCACGTGCCGATCCAGCGCATGGCGAACGTCTCCCTCCAGCCGGCACCCTCGGAGGGGCCGACGACCGAGGAGCTCATCGCTGGCGTCGATCGTGGGCTCTACATCCTCGGCGACAAGAGCTGGTCGATCGACATGCAGCGCTACAACTTCCAGTTCACCGGCCAACGGTTCTTCCGGATCGAGCACGGGCGGCTCACCGGGCAGGTGCGAGACGTGGCCTACCAGGCCACGACCACAGACTTCTGGGGCTCGATGGAGGCCGTCGGGGGACGCTCGACGTACCTGCTGGCGGGAGCGTTCAACTGCGGGAAGGGTCAGCCAGGCCAGGTCGCTCCCGTGAGCCACGGCGCGCCGTCGGTGCTGGTGCGCGGCGTGAACGTCCTGAACGCCCGCGCCGAGGGGGGCCGGTGAGCGAGGCGACCGGCCTCCCGCCGGCCCACGCCGTCGTGGACGCGGCGCTGGCCGCGGCGAGCGGCGCCGGGTGCATCGTGCTCGTCGAGGATCGCTCGGGCGCCGACGTGCGCTTCGCCACGAACACGGTCACGACCAACGGCGTTCGCCGTGCGCGGCACGTGACGGTGGTCGCCCTCGCCGAGGTCGACGGAGGGTTCGCCGCTGGGGTGGCCTCGCGCGCGGGCGTCGTCGACCCCGCGGAGCTCGCCCGCGCGGCGCTGGCCGACGCGCAGGGCGGGCGCGCGACCGACGACGCCGCGCCGCTCCCCGGGGGCGTGGTGGACCCCCACTTCGGCGACGAGCCCCCCACGACGGACCTCGACGTCCTCGGTGGCGTGCTGGGAGCACTCGGGGCAGCCTTCGAGCGCGCCGAGCGCGTCGGGACCGTCCTCGCGGGCTTCGCCCAGCACACGATGGTCACCACCTCCCTCGGGACCTCGACGGGACTCCGGCGCCGCCACGTCCAGCCCACCGGGACCTTCGAACTGGTCGGGCGCGCCGACGGGGGCTCTCGCTCGGCGTGGGTCGGGCGGGGCACCGTCGACTTCGCCGACGTCGACGTGGAAGAAGTCGAGGCAGCGCTGCGACGCCGCCTCGAGTGGGCGACGAACCACGTCGAGCTCGACCACGGGCGCTACGAGGTGGTCCTTCCGCCGGGCGCCGTGGCGGACCTCATGACCTACCTCTACGGCGAGGCGTCAGGGATCGACGCCGAGGACGGCCGGAGCGTCTTCTCGGCCGCCGGGGGCGGCACGCGCGTCGGCACCCGGCTCGCGACCCTTCCGTTCGACCTCTACAGCGACCCGGCGACGCCCTCCCTCGAGTGCGTGCCCTTCCTCGCGGTCGGCGCGTCGTCCTCGCAGGCCTCGGTGTTCGACAATGGCCTCGGGCTGGAGCGAACGGCGTGGCTTCGCGGCGGGGTCCTCGCGCAGCTCTTCTACCCCCGGGCACGGGCGGCGCGAACGGGCTGCTCAGCCGCCGCGCCCATCGACAACCTCGCCCTTGAGCTCCCGGGCGCCACGGGCACGACCGACGACCTCGTCGCGCAGACCGAGCGCGGGCTCCTGCTCGAGTGCCTGTGGTACATCCGCGAGGTGGATCCCACCACGTTGTTGCTCACCGGGCTCACCCGCGACGGCGTCTACCTCGTGGAGGACGGCGAGGTCCGGGGCGCCGTCAACAATTTCCGCTTCAACGAGAGCCCGGTCGACCTGCTCGAGCGGGCCACCCAGGCAGGGGCCACCGTGCGGACCCTCGGCCGGGAGTTCAACGAGTGGCTCCCTCGCGTGGCCATGCCCCCGCTCCGCGTGCCGGACTTCAACATGAGCTCGGTCAGCCCCGCGAGCTGACCCCGGCCCTCAGGCGGGGGCGAACGTCCCGGTGAAGGTGTTGCCCGGTCCCGACGCCTGCTCGGTGAGCACCAAGGCCAGGCCCTGGCAGTTGGTGAACGGTGGGATGGTGAAGCTGCCCGTGTAGGTCGACGAGCCGATCGCCTGGAACGGCCCGGTGAGGGTGAGGGTGATCGGCGTCGCCGTCTGGCAGTGGCTCCCCACGAGGTTGACCGACGTCCCCGCGGGCGCGAGCGACCTCACCTGGAGGTTGAACGTCGAGGTCGTGGTGATCGTGAAGGTCGAGAAGTTCACCTTGCCCGTCACCGGCTTGGTCGGCGCGATGCCGATCGTAGCCCTCGCGACACCGATGCCGAGGAGCTTGACGGTGGTCGCCGACGCCGGCAGCGTGAGCTTGCCCCGGATGGCGCCCGTGTTCGAGTTGATCCTCCCGACGAACTTGCCGGTGGGCGAGACCACGGTCTCGTTCAGCTTCTTCACGAACGTCGAGGCGCTGACGAGCTCCTTCACCGTGACGTACGAGGCGCCCTTCGCGCCCGCGGGGACCGCAGCGAGGGCCCCCGCGCCCAGCACCGTCACGACGACACCGCTCCGCAAGACCGCACCCAACCTGTGCCTGCTCATCATCGACCTCCCCGTCGTCGGCGTCACTCGCTCGGCGTCACTCGAAGAGATGCCCGTGACGCCGCCAGCTAAACCTGCGCTCGTCGTCGCACCGGGACAGGACGCAGAGGGCCCGGTCGGGCCGCTTGCCTCGGCCCGACCGGGCGACACCTCCGCGAGGGTGCCCCAGTGGGGTGCAGGGGTCACCCCACACGCCGGGCACCGTGAACGGCGACGCGACGACCCACGTCGATCGCCCGATCGCACCGCGGCTGCCCGGAGGCCATGGCCCTGGTGCGAGCGGTCGCGTCCGCAACCGACAACGGTTCTCTACCCGGCCAGGCCGTCGTCCAAACGGGCTGCGACGTGCGTCGCCGCCTCCTCGGTCGGTCGCCTCGGCAGCGCGCCGGGCGACCGCGCCCTTCAGAGCAGCGGCTTGAGTGCGAGGCCGAAGACGCCGGACAAGTAGTGCGCGTAGGTCGCCGTCACGTGCCAGTCGTTGATGTAGGAGACCATGGAGCCGACGACCGGCGAGCACCAGCTCGACGTGCAGAGCCAAGGGATCGTGTTGACGTACAGCGCTCCCGTCGCCTTGGAAGCGGCGATCTCCGCCTGCTGGTGGCCTCGGTTCTTGAGCAGGGGATTGAGCAGCGGGACGCCGCACTTCCGGACGCTCGTCGGGTACGCCGCGAGGCAGTCCGGCAGCGCGAGGTTGAACGTCGGGATGTCGCCGATGACCCCGACCCTCGTAGACGCTGACCGCAGCAGCGTGATGGTCTTCGTGATGCCCACCTGCCACTGGGCGTCGGTCATCAGGGCCTTGTTGCTCGTCCAACGATCCGCCGACTCGCTCGCGAGGAGGACCGCATGGGGGTGCAGGCGCCTGATCGCCGTGATGGTCGACGACCTCCACGCATCGCACCCCGTGGCGTAGGAGCGCGTCGGCCAGTTCCAGTAGGTCACGGAAGCTGCCGGGCAGTTCGGCGACCAGACCAGGACCAGCTTGTAGCCGTCGTGCTGCACGATGGGATCCACTGCGGGCAGCCACATCAAGGCATGGGAGTCGCCGAAGAGCACGATGACCCGGTTCGACGTCGTCGCGCCGAGGATGCAGGAGGTGACCGTAGGACAGTTGGGCCATCGCAGGGACTTGTAGATGGACCAGGGGTTGTCGAGGTGGACCTCGGCGAGCGAGGGGACGAGGTTCCTCGGCAGCACGGTGATCGACGGTGACGCGTCGACGAGGTGCCGGATGGCCTTCGCCGTTCCGGGGGCCGGGAGCGTCGTGCTCGCATCGGCGAGCGCGGGGACCACGATCGCGAGGAGGCAGGCAGCCAGCGCGGCGGCGAGCACGCGTGTTCTTCCGGTGCGCATGTCATCTCCGGGTCTGAAACGGTCCCTCATGGTGCACGCTGCCCCGCCCGATCGCAACCGTGCCCACTCGATCCGCCGTCGCAGGCCCACCCGATCCGATCTCATCGAGCTCGCCTCGAGCGAGCGTCACCATGCATGCGCCCACCGCCACCGTGGTCGCCACTGGTGGCAGCGGGGCGTGCGCGCACGGTCCCGAGACGCCGCCGGTGGCCCGCCCCGGGTGCCGCCCGCTCGGTCACCGCAACGGTGCGGTGCGTGTCGCGGCCAGCACCCGCAGGTACATTCGCGACCCTAGGACAACCCGGTGGGAGCAGCATGACCGACGCCAAGCACGTCGCACTGGAGCGGGGTGCCGACGGCGTCGCCGTGATCACCTTGCAGCGGCCGGACCACCTGAACGCCATGAGCGCCTCGATGGGCGCCGAGCTCGCGAGCGTGCTCGACGACGTGGACGAAGATCCCCGGGTCCGCGCCGTGATCATCACGGGGTCCGGACGCGCCTTCTGCGCGGGTGCCGACCTGTCCTCGGGCGCGCAGGCCTTCACACCACGAGCTCGGGCCGCGGACGCGGCCGGGCCCCGCAGGGACTGGGGCGGCGTCCTCGTGCTGCGGCTGTTCTCGATGAACACGCCCACCATCGCCGCGGTCAACGGCGCAGCCGTTGGTGTGGGCGCGACCATGACGCTGCCGTGCGACGTCCGGATCGCTTCGACCACGGCCCGCTTCGGCTTCGTCTTCGCACGGCGGGGCATCGTCACCGACGGGTGCGCCTCGTGGTTCCTCCCGCGCGTGGTCGGTATCAGCGCGGCGCTCCAGTGGTGCCTCACCGGACGCCTCGTCGCTGCCGACGAGGCGCTCGCGGCGGGCCTCGTCTCCGAGGTCCACGAACCCGGCGCCCTCCTCGACGCTGCCCACGTGCTCGCTTCGCAGATCGCCCGTGACGCGTCCCCCCTCGCCGTCTCGCTGACACGGCGACTGCTGTGGCAGGGCCTCGTCGAGCACCACCCGATGGATGCACACCGACTCGAGTCGCTCCTCATCGACGTCACGAGTCGATCGAAGGACGCACGCGAGGGCGTGGCGAGCTTCCTCGAGAAGCGTCCGCCCGCCTTCGAGAGCCAAGTCCCTCCGGATCTCCCCGACGACTGGCCACCTTGGGACGAGCCGACCTACTGACGCGTCGCGCCGCGTCGCCGCCCTTCGGCGACCGACCCGCGCTCCGATGCCGGCCGCGCCGAGCACGGCCACGACGGACGCCGGTGGCGCTAGTCGGTGCCCAGTGCTCCGCGGTAGCAGCCGAGCACACGGGTGAACGTCGCGTGCTCGCTGAGCGCAACGAGCGCGTCCTTCATCGTCGGGGAGTCCGCGGGGCTCTCGATGTCGACGTAGAACACGTACTCCCACGGACGACCGACCCGAGGGCGCGACTCCAGCTTCACGAGATTGAGGTGGCGCTCCGCGAACGCCCCGATGCAGCGATAGAGGCACCCTGGCACGTGGCCCACCCCGAAGACGAGCGACGTCTTCGTCGGGGTCCCGAGCGCCTCTTGCTGCTTCGAGATCGCCCCGAACCGCGTCGAGTTGTCGGGGTAGGTCTGGATCCGCTCGGCGAGCACCTCCAGCCCGTACAGCTCCGCAGCGCGCCGCGACGCGATGGCCGCGGTCGTGGGCCGGTGCTCGTCGGCGATGCGCCTCGCGGCACCTGCCGTGTCGTAGTCGGCGCGCGCCGCAACCCGCAACGAGCTGAGGAACTCCTCGCACTGCGCGAGGGCCTGGGGGTGCGAGATCACCTCGGTCAACTCGTCGAGCTGCACGCCGGGAAGCCCGACGAGGCAGTGGTCGACCGGGAAGACGACCTCTGCGACCATGTGCAGCCCGTGGCGCAAGAACAGGTCGTAGGTCTCGTTGATGCTCCCGGCCTGCGAGTTGTCGAGGGGCACGAGCCCGAGGCCGACCTGGCCGATCTCCACCGCCTCGAAGACGCGTCGGATCGAGACCGTGGGGCGTGGCTCCGCGTCGGGCAGCAGCGCGAGGCATGCCTGCTCGGAGTACGACCCGGGCTCTCCTTGGTAGGCGACGACGCGCATCGGCAGAACCTAGCGGTGCGGCATTTTTCGCGAGTCGCGCGTGGGCTCGCGTCGGCGCATGAGGTGTCGGGCACCTCGGGGCACGGCTTCGCCTCCACGCTCGAGACGACCGCGGCGCACCGTGGACCGCACGCCACGCCCGCGGCGGGTCCTAGGTGACCGCGGTCCGCACCCAGCGCGTGCTCGCACCGGTCCTCGCGTAGACCGAGCCACTTGGCGCAGCGGCGGGCCCGGCGACGTAGCAGTCGCTCGCACTGGGACAGCTGAGGCTCGCGGTCCACAGCGGCGCTGGAGCGGACGACACCGCGACGACCGTCCAGCTCGCGCCGTCGTCCCGCGTCGTGGCGGCCAGGAGCTGGCCGTTGTGCGTGCGTTCGTGGACCAGCGCCACGCAGACGCTCACGCTCGGACAGCTGAGGGCGTGCACGGCATCGACGGCCGCCGGGAGTGAGCGGGCCACCCATCGCGTCCCGGCGTCCGACGTCGTCAGCACCTTGGTGCTGAACGCGTTCACCACCAGGCACGCGCGCGCTGAGCCGCACGACACGAGGTACCCGCCGCGGCCCCGGACGCCCGGGAGGTGCGCGATCCGATCAAGGCGGGCACCGCCCTGCGACGTCCTTCCGAACTCGAAGCCGTTGGTGGCGTCCTGTGCAACCACGAAGCAGATCGTGGAGGCGTGCGGGCAGGAGAGATCGTCGAGACCCGCTGAGGAGCACCCGCCGCACGTCGGCGACGGCCAGCCGCTCCCGGGGACCGCCTTCCAGCTGGCACCGCCGTCCGTCGATCGGATGACCGAGGAGAGGTTCTTGATGGCGTAGCAATCCCGAGGCGCGGCGCACGTCGGGTCCGAGACGTTGGAGCCGCCGAAGTTGTCGACGGGGCGCGTCGTCCACGTCGCGCCGCCGTCGGTCGTCTCGATGAACGCCGTGTACAGGACGCTGGCGATCCCGTCGAGCTCGCCCGTGGCGTAGCCGAGGCACTGGCTCGCCGTGGAGCAGCTGAGCCCCTCCTTCGGGTAGCCGTCGGGGGTGCTCGGCGCGAGGGACTCCTGCGTCCACGCCGCGGCGCCGTCGGTGGTCCGAAACATCACCGGCGCTCCGGTGGCGTCGCTGCCGTAGGCGACGCAGACGAGCGAGGTCGGGCAGGAGAGGTCGCTGAGGCGCACGGGCAGGGCGACAGCCCTCGCCGGTCCGGTCGTCGTCGGCAGGTGGGCCACAGCCGGGAGCGCCGCGCACGACAGCAGCAGCGCCGGTGCGATCCCGAGCACGCTCCAGGGGCGTCCTCGCCTCATGCACGACCCCCGTCTGCCAGCGGCCCCGCTAGGAGTAGTTCGCAACCCACGCCAGGCCCGTCGGATCGGTCGTGTTGCTCACCGTCGTCACCCCGTCCAGGGAGTTCTGCTGGAACGTCCACTGGAAGTTGCTGCCGTCAGGGACGCACGGCTCGGTGAATCCCGGTCCGTCTGCCATCGCTCCACAGACGGCGTCGGTGACATTCGCCTCGAGCACGAATCGCGTGCCGAACAGCTCGTAGACACGGATGTCGCTCTGGCTCCACGACACCGCGAACTCGTTCCATGCGCCCGCGGGGGACGGCCAGGTGGCCAGGCCGTGCACGTTGCAGTCGCCGCCACACGGGACGCCGTCGGCGTAGTCCCCGTTCGCGGTCGTCCAGTAGACGTGGACGCTGACGTGGCTGCCGACGCCGTCGGTGCCGGGGCTGGCCGCGAAGGCCACCTCCGGCGGCCACGTGCTGCCGCTCTCCTGCACCTCTGCGACCGTGTCGAACTTGTTGACGCCGTTGGTGCGCTCGCACCACGCGTAGTACACCGGTCCCTTCGAGGGGCCGGAGTTGAGCGGTGCCAGGGTGCCGATGCCGGCGTCGTCCACGTAGCCCGGGGAGGTCCCGCCGACCGCATTGTTGAGCTGCACGTAGGTGCCGGGATAGGTGAGCTGGGACTGGAGCCGATCGGTGGTGTCGCCGGTCCGGTAGGTGAACGAGTGGCTTGGGTAGAAGCCGCTGAACGGGTACCACGTCGAGGGCAGGCTCGCCGCATTCCAGTCCTGCCCCCACGTCACGTGGTGCCCACCGCCGTTGGGCCACAGGGCGGGATACCCCGAGGAGGCGCAGTTGCCGAGCCCTCCGGCGGCAGAGGCGCTCCGCAGCGCGGGGCCGCCGAGTGCGGCCACCGCGCTCGCAAGCACGACGACCGCAGCCGCCCAGTAGCCAAGGCGCCAACGCGTCATGCCGACCTCCTGGGCAGGGAGACGATGACGAGCACCCACCGCTCACTGCTCGATGCTGAACCTACCTTGGACCGACGACGCCGTCTCGTGGAGGGTCAGGGCGACGTCGGCGGGCGTGCACGGGTGGCAGCGAGTCGAGCCTGCCCACGACGGACACCGGCCGCACGGGTCGGCGTCACGCCCCGGTCCCGGCGAGTCCCCGGCGGCCGTGGTGCCCTACGCCTGGCTGGTGTCGCCCGACGCGTGTCGGAGGTGCCAGACGAACTCGGCCGGTCCCTCGCTCTGCTCGCACAGGTGCCGCCAGACCTCCACGCCGAGACCCGTCGGATCGAGGTCGCCGAGCTCGAGGCCGAGGTGGAGCCCGACGCCGCCGCCCTGGGCCGCGTACCCCGCCGGCACGGTCAGCTGCTCGGTCTCGAGGTGCGGGTCCTCGACGAGGACGGACTCGAAGGTCGGAGCGGTGGCGACGCGCGCACCGAGCCCGGCGGCACCGGGGTCGAGGCCCGCCCACTTGAGGATCGTCGCGATGAACGACGTGTGGTCGAAGTCGTACGACGACTCCTCTGGCGCCCGGAAGACCGAGCCGGGCGCCACGTACGGCGAGACGAGGATCGTCGGGACGCGGACGCCCAGGGTCGTGAAGTCGAAGGGTGGCGCGCCGTCGGGGGTTGCGACGTGCTCGTCGGGTGCCACGGTGCGTGGCGGAGCGACATGGTCGAAGGTGCCACCGTGCTCGTCGAAGGTGATGATGAACAGGAGGTGAGGCCACAGCCGGCTCCCCCGCAGGGCGTCGTAGAGGACGTTGAGGTCGTGCTCGGCCGGCCCGACGAAGGTGGGTGGGTGGTAGTCGTTGCCCTGCACGCCGGCGAAGTCGTGGCCGGTGGGGTACCCCTTGCCGCACCCCCAGAACGGCTCGAGGTAGCAGAACTGCGGAAGGTCCCCGCCGTGGCGAACCGCGTCGAGGAACGCGCCGTACGGAGCCAGCACCCCGTCGCCCCGGTCCACGGCGTCGCGAACGTGCGGGAACACGTCGGCCGTGTAGCACCCACCCGCAGGTCCGGGATCGCCCGACTGGAAGCCGTCCCACTGCCAGTACACGCCCCAGCTGCGGTGCCCGGTGAGCGCGTCGAAGAACGTCCGCGTGTCATAGGTCCGCAGGTCGGCGTTGTCGACGCCGCCGAGTGAGGTCCCGCAGATAGAGAAGGCACGGTTCGCGTTGGTCTGCGTCGGCACCGACGAGAACCACCGGTCCGACACTGCGAAGCGCCTCGCCAGCCCGTAGAGGACCGGCAGCTGGTCGGCGTCGTAGGCCCCCATGACCTCGCTTGGGTCGTCGTAGATCGCGTCGTAGTCACAGGCGAAGCCCGCCATCTCCGCGGGCGCCACCCAGGGCGGCCCGGCCACGTGCCCGTCGCGGCCGGCGAACAGCTGTCGCACGACGTGCTCGTACTTCTCGTTCGGGTCCCACCGCGGGACGCGACAGGGCTCGCGCAGTCCTCCGGTGCCGTGCATCGGACGGAACGTGCGCGCACCGGCGCGGTTCGACGCGTCCGCCGGGATGCCGTCGAAGCGCTCGCCCGAGCCCTCGGGCATGACCGTGGCGGGGACGTCGTGCTCGTACAGCCACCCAAGGACCGAGTCCAGCGAGCGGTTCTCGAGCATCAGCATCACGACGGTCTCGATCTGAGGTATTGCGGACTCCACGACCACCTCCGCGGTTGAGCACGTGACGCGTTGGCGTCGGCTGGTCACCGTACGCGTCGACGTCGCGGCGCGTCACGCGTGGACGTCCCGGCCACAGGTTGCGACACGGGCTGCTCAGTTATGGTGAGCCGACGCTGGGAGGGCGCACCATGCAGGGTCAGGACGTCGACGGTCTCTCTGGGCGCCTCTACGACGCCCTGCTCCTCGACTACCCGGACCACCAGGAGGGCACGCGCCCCGTCCACACCGTCGGCATCGGGGCGACGGGGTACTTCGTGCCATCGCTGGGAGCGCGCGAGTACAGCCGCGCGGTCCAGTTCGCCGGTGCCACCATTGCGGTGACCGTGCGGTTCTCCAACGGCTCGGGGTCCCCTGTCGAGCACGATGACGCGCTCGACGTGCGGGGGATGGCTGCGAAGTTCCATCTCGGCACGGACCGCGAGGCGGACCTGATCATGATCACCTTGCCCGTCTTCTTCGCAAAGACGCCCGAGGACTTCCTCGGATTCGCCCGAGCAGGCGTGCCCCGCTTCGATCCGCTGCCAACGTGGTGGGACCGGCTGGTCGACAAGCTGCTCCTGCGCCCCGATCCCACCCGGCCCGACCCGCACAACCCCGACGACGGCTCCGCGGGCGTCCTCGCCTACGCGAACCGGCACGCCTCGGCGCGACCCGGCACGATCGCGGCGCTCATGCTCGTCACCCCGACCAGCTACGCGCGAGCCACGTACCACGCGCTGCACACGTTCAAGGCCACGAATGCCGACGGCCTCGTCCGCTACGTCCGGCTCAGCTGGGAGCCCGTGGCCGGCGTCCGCCCGATCGGCGGTGCCGAGGTGCCCGAGGACTACCTGCACCAAGAGCTCGGTGAGCGGCTGCGGCACGGTCCGGCGAGGTTCGTCCTGCGCATGGTCGTCGCCGGGGAGGGCGACGACGTCGACGATCCGACGAGGCTCTGGGACACCACTCGCCTCAGGGTGGTGATGGGCGAGCTCTTCCTCACGGAGCTGCTCGAGGACGAAGACGCGTGCGAGCGGCTGAGCTTCAACCCCACGAGGACCGTTACCGGGCTGGAGTGCTCCGACGACCCGATCCTCGCGGCTCGGCGCGACGCGTACGAGTACTCCTGTCGGCGTCGCGGAGGGACCGGCTGCCCCGTCGGAGGTGGCGGGCGATGAGCCGGCTCGTCGCTGCACTGAGCCAGCTGATGGAGCGGGCCCTCGTCCGCTACTGGAAGTGGAGGGCTCCCGTCCCGACGCCGGTGTGGGAGTGGAAGACCTCCCTCGCCGACAACGTGCAGCAGCAGATGAACCTCATCATGCCGCTCGCGGACACCACCGCAGTGGGGCGCGCGAAGGCCGTCCAAATGGTCGCGGCGAACATCGACGAGCTGTTCACGGGGCTCAACAACATCGGGACGGTGCACTCGGCGCGGTTCGACCTGATCGGCGACAACCTCTGCATCATCACCGTCTACGACGGCGACCACGAGGTGTACATCCGCGACTTCATCTCCGTCTTCGGGAGCGTCTTCGACGCGATGATCAAGGTCGTGGCGGACCCGCCACCGTCCCCGTGCGAGGACTTCCCCGCTGACTTCGTCAAGTGGGTCTCGACGCACGAGGCGTTCCAGGTCCCTGGCGACCTCTCCTTGATGTTCCCCGGCGAGCAGAACCTCCTGAACCTGTCACGGGACCTCATCTTGCTGCTCGATGACAATCCGAACGTGCAGATCGGGCGCTTCAGCGGCTATCCCGCGCTGTCGGTGGCGCAGCTCCGGCTCGCTGCCGGCATCGAGTGGTGACGGTGACCGAGACGCCCGACCTGGCCGACGTCCAGGGCAACATCCTGCGCGGGTACCACAAGCCCTTCGTCCGACACCTCGTGCTCACCGTCGCGCGTCGCGAGCTGGCTGCGAGCTGGCTCCTTGACGCCACGGGGCGAGATCCCGTCACGACGCACCAGGTCACGAACGCCGAGCCGTGGGACGAGAAGCCGCCGACCTGCCTCAACGTCAGCGTCACGCCCGCGGGCCTGGCTGCGCTCGGGGTCGCGAAGCCCGCGATCGAGTCCTTCCCAGCGGAGTTCGTCGCCGGCATGGCGTCACGTGCCACGAAGATCGGCGACGTCGGCGAGAGCGCGCCGTCCAACTGGCGACCCGAGTGGCGACGCCCCGACGAGCTGCACGTCGTGGTCACGGTGCACGCAGACCGCGCCGAGCAGCGCGAGGACGTCGCTGCCCGCTTCCTCGCCTACCGCGGCGGGGGGACGTTCCGCGAGCTCGCGCGCCTCGACGGCCAGTCGTTCCTGGGCGGCCTCGTCCACTTCGGCTACCGCGACAGCATCGCCCAGCCCCACTTCGAGGGGATCCGCAACCCGGCGAACCGGCCCGATCACCAGCCCCTCGTCGAGGTCGGCGCCGCGCTGCTCGGCTATCCGACGCCGCTCGAGAACGTGCGCTTCGAGCTCCCGCAGCCGAGCGTCCTCGGTCGGAACGGCACGTTCAACGCGTTCCGCGTCCTCGAGCAGCGGGTCGAGGCGTTCGAGGACTTCCTCACCTCGGCCGCCGAGACCCTCCTTGCGAGCCCGATGGCCGACGAGGTGCTGCCCGCGGGGATCGAGCGAGAGTGGGTCCCTGCTGTGTCGAGAGGGGACGCGATGCGCGAGCTCGTCGCCGCCAAGGTGCTCGGGCGCTGGCGCAACGGCGTGCCGCTGGCACTCTCCCCTCACTCCCCGACGCCCCGCGAGCCGGTCGGCGAGGAGCGGATCAACGACTTCGGCTACCAGCCCGATCCCGACGGGACGCGCTGCCCGATCGCGAGCCACATCCGCAGGTGCAACCCGCGCGACGCCCGCATCGTGCAGCGCAGCGCGAACCACACGCGCCGGATCGTGCGACGCGGCATCCCCTACGGCCCGCCCTACGATCCACAGCGGCCCGACGGCGTGGAGCGAGGACTGCTCGGCTCGTTCCTCTGCGCGAGCCTCGCGGTGCAGTTCGAGTCGATCCAGTACGACTGGATGAACCTCGGGCTGCTCGACCCGAGGATCACCGGGTCCAACGACGTCGTCGTCGGCAACAACGACGCGCGGTTCAGCTCGTTCCGGCTTCCCGTCGGGGCGTCGGCGATCGAGCTTCGCGGATTCCCCCGCTTCGTCGAGACCCGCGGGGGTGCGTACCTGTTCCTGCCCAGCCTGCGCGCCCTGCGGCACCTGGGCGAGATCGCGGCGTAGCCGGGACCGGCGATGCAGACCGCGCACGTCATCGTGCTGTTCACCGACATCGTCGGCTCGACGGAGCTGTCGAGCAAGCACACCCCCGAGGAGGCCGACGCGATCCGACGCCGCCACTTCGCCGTGCTGCGGCGAGCCGTCCAGGCGACGGGCGGGCACGAGGCGAAGAGCCTGGGCGACGGCGTCATGGTCGTGTTCGAGTCAGCCACCGCGGCCCTCGACTGTGCGGTCGCCATCCAGCAAGGCGTCCTGGAGCAGAACCGACGGGGCGGTGACGCCGTCGAGGTTCGAGTGGGGGTGAGCGGCGGTGAGGTCGTCAGAGAGGACGATGACTTCTTCGGCGACCCCGTCGTCGAGGCCGCTCGCCTCTGCGCGAGGTGCGACGGCGGCCAGATCCTCCTCTCCGACGTGGTTCGGCTCATCGCCGGTCGGCGCACCGCGCACCGAACCCGACCGGCTGGGCCGCTCAAGCTGAAGGGGCTGCCCGAGCCCGTCGACACCGTCGAGCTCGAGTGGGAGCCCCTCGAGCACACCCTCGGCGCCGACTCGATCCCGCTCCCCCATCGGCTCCTCGCTCGGGCGGACGCGAGCTTCGAGGGGCGTGCCGCCGAAATGCGCATGCTGCTCGACACCATCGCACAGGAGCGCGCCGAGGCACGGCCTCAAGTCGTCCTCGTGACCGGGGAACCGGGCCTCGGCAAGACGACGCTCGCGTCGAACGCCGCCCGCGCAGCCTTCGATGACGGCGCGTGCGTGCTGATGGGGTACTGCGAGCAGGGCCTGTCGTCGCCGTACCAGCTCTTCTCGCGCGCCCTCGACCACTACGTCCGACACGCACCTGAGGACCACCTGCGTGCACACGTCGCCGAGCACGGCTCGGCGCTGCACCGCCTCGCACCGTCGCTCGCAACGAGGGTCTCGGACCTGCCTCCGACGAGAGCCACGGACCCGGACTCCGAGCGCTACCTCCTGTTCGCGGCGGTCGCGGGCCTCGTGGCGGACGTCTCGACGCGCGCGGTCCTCGTCCTCGTCCTCGACGACCTGCAGTGGGCGGACGACGCCAGCCTCGCGCTGCTCCGGCACCTCGCCGCCACCGACCAGCCGGTCCAGCTGGTCGTGATCGCGACGTGTCGCGACAACGAGCTCGCGAGCTCCGCTGCGCTGGTCGAGGCACGGGCCACGCTCGAGCGCCTGCAGTGCCTCACCCGCATCGACCTCACCGGGCTCGGGACCGTCGACGTGACCGCACTGATGGCGGCGTCGGGCTTCGAGATCGACGACGCGGCTCGCGAGCTCGCCGACAGCCTCCACACAGAGACCGACGGCAACCCCTTCTTCGTCCTGGAGCTCCTTCGCCACATCGTTGAGGTGGGGCCGACCGACGCCGGAGAGGGGCCTCGCCGCGTCGCCCCCGGCGCAGCGGCGTCGATGAGCCTTCCGAGCTCGCTCGTCGACGTCATCGCAGCGAGGCTCGGTCGCCTCGGCGCCGAGGCCAACCGCACGCTGTCGGTCGCCTCGGTCATCGGCCGGGAGTTCTCGCTCGACCTGCTCGCCCAGGCGACCGCTGCGCCGGCGGCGTCCCTGCTGGACGTGCTCGACGACGCGGTGGCGGCCGCGCTCGTGCGCGAGTCGACCGAGGTGCCCGGGCGGTTCGGCTTCACCCATGCGCTGGTTCAGCACGCGCTCTACGAGCGCCTCGGGCTCGCACGAGGCGCGGCGATCCACCGCGAGGTCGGCGTCGCGCTCGAAGGGCTCGCGGGCGCGTCGCCCGAGGGCCATGCGATGGAGCTGGCACGGCACTGGTCGAGCACGGCCCAGCCGGGCGACGCGCCGAAGGCGATCCACTACGCCTGCCTCGCGGGCGACGTCGCCCTCCGCGCCCTCGCGCCGGCCGACGCGCTGCGGCTCTACGAGCAGGCGGCGTCCTTCATCCCGCGCGCCCAAGGGATCGACCCGACCGTCTCGATCGACGTCGCCACGGGACTCGGCACCGCCCAGCGCCAGACCGGCGACGCCGCGTTCCGCGACAGCCTCCTCGACGCCTCACGGCACGCGGCCAAGGCCGGCGACAAGGAGCGACTCGTGCGGGCCGTGCTCGCGAACAGCAGGGGCTGGTACAGCGCGAGCGGCATCGTGGACTGGGACAAGGTATCGCTCCTCGAGCTCACCCTCGAGCGCTTGGGTGACGCCGGGATCGAGCGTGCGCTCGTGGTGGGCACCCTGTGCGCCGAGCTCGCGTTCGACGAGAGCCTGGATCGACGCCTGGCCCTCGCCGACGAGGCGCTCCGGCTCGCTCGGCACGAGAACGACGCGGCGACGCTCGTGAGGATCCTCAACCTGCTGGTGTTCCCAGCCCTCGTCCCGCCCCTCCTCGAGCGCTCCCTCGCATGGTCGGCCGAGTCGCTCGCCCTGGCCGAGGAGGTCGGCGACCCGTTGCTGCTGTTCTCGGCATCCCTCTACCGAGCCACCGTGGCGACCCGGTCCGGCGACATCGCCGAGGTCGACCGGTGCTTCGCGATCGCCTCAGAGCTCGTCCAGCAGCTCAACCAGCCGTCGATCACCTGGGAGTACACGTTCCACCGCGCCAAGCGCGCGCAGATCGCCGGCAACCTCGAGGAGGCCGGCCTGCTCGCGGAGTCCGCGCTGCAGATCGGCACGGAGTGCGGCGAGCCCGACGCCGTCACCTTCTTCGGTGTCCAGTACGCGGTGGTCGCGTGGCAGAACGGCACCATGGGCCAGCTCGCACCGGTCATCGAGCAGATGGTCGCCGAGAACCCCGGCCTCCCCACCATCCGGGCGTCGCTCGCCATGGCGTACGGCGAGGACGGGCGCCTCGACGAGTGCCGCGAGGTCCTCGGTGACTTCGCCAAGACCGGCTACGCGTTGCGGATGGACACGGCGTGGATCAACGGCATGACCGAGTACGCAGAGGCGGCGATCAGCCTCGGGGACCCCGAGTTCTGTGCGGCGCTCTATGAGCGCCTCGAGCCCTGGGCGACGCAGTTCTCGAGCGCGGGCGGGCTGACCGCGGAGGGGCCTGTGTGCCTCGTCCTTGGGGGGCTCGCCGCGACGCTGCACCGTCACGACGACGCCCTCTCCCACCTGGACGACGCCCTCACGTTCACGGGGCGTCACGGCGCGTGGTTCTTCGCCGCACGCGCCGAGCTGCTCTACGGGTGCGTGCTCGGCGCCCGGCGGGCGGCCGGTGATGTGGAGCGGGCGCGCGAGCACCTCCGGCGTGCCCAGGCGCTCGGCGCCACGCGTGGCTACAGCGGCATCGAGCGTCGAGCGGCGGCGGCGATCGAGGACCTCGCCCTGGCGTGACCAGCCAGCCAGCCCCGCTCCACCGGTGCCGCTCAGCCCTGCGCGTGCTGGTGGCGCCACCGCCGCTGGGCGGCATAGGGGCGCACAGGAGCGCGAGGAGGCCGACGGCGAAGAGGAACGATGCTCCCGTGCCCATCGACTCCCCGCCGGCGACCCGATTGCGGGACGGGGCGAGGACGCCCGAGAGCGGGACGGGTGGT
>Ga0182024_10008381_pt1 | contig 21819 bp, 18 predicted proteins | sample P32metaG_FD_120480 | JGI IMG/M metagenome (GOLD analysis project Ga0182024, IMG submission 120480) | Permafrost microbial communities from Stordalen Mire, Sweden - P3-2 metaG (Illumina Assembly) | ecosystem: Environmental > Terrestrial > Soil > Wetlands > Permafrost | place: Sweden: Stordalen...
GCCCCTCCCAGACGAACCCTTGTACTTCGGGCCCCCCACCGCCCCCCCCACCCCACCCGCCACGACCCCACCCACCACGCAGCCCGCCAAAACGCAGCCCCCCGCACAAACCGGCCCACCCGTCCCTCCCGGGCAGGGCAGCGTCAAGGACTCCGGCACCGTCGAAATCCACGTCAACGACGCCAACCTCGTTGAAGTCCTGCGCATGCTCTCGCTGCAGAGCCAGAAGAACATCGTTGCCACCAAGGACGTCCGCGGCACGGTGACCGCCAACCTCTACGACGTCACCGTCAAAGAGGCCCTCGACGCCATCCTCCGTTCTAACGGCTACGACTACCGCGAGAAGGGCAACTTCATCTATGTCTACACGGCCAAGGAACTGGCGGACATGGAAAAAGCCTCAATGGTCCGCAAGACCGAGATCTTCCGCCTCTATTACACGCCCGTGCTCAATGCCGCCAACCTCATTAAGCCGGTGCTCAGCGAAGGCGCCCAGGTCGCCCTGACGACCCCCGCCCAGACGGGCATCGACGCCGAAGGGAAGGACGCCGGCGGCAACTCCCATGCGACTGAAGACCTGCTGGTTGTCAGCGACTATCCCGACCGCCTCGAGCAGGTCCGCGCCATTCTCAAAGAGGTAGACCGCCGCCCCGTCCAGATCCTGGTCGAGGCCACTATCCTGCAAGCCCAGCTCAATGAGAACAACGCTCTGGGAGTCAACATCACGGCCCTGGGCGGCGTCAACTTTTCGGCGCTCTCGGGCGCCGGCACGTTCACGGCCGCCGGCAACGGACTTGCCGAGGCCCTGAGCGGCACCATCAACAGCGACCCAACGGCCAGTACCATCAACCATAATGGCTTCGGCGCAGTCCAGACCGGAGGCAACGGAATCCAGGTCGGCGTCGTGACCAACAACATCAGCATGTTCATCAACGCCCTGGAAGGCGTCACCGACACCGTCATCGTCGCCAACCCCAAGGTGCTCTGCCTCAACAAGCAGAAGGGCGAAGTCCACGTCGGGGACAGCCTCGGTTATCAGACTGCCGTTACCACCGAAACGCTCACCGCCAACACGGTGCAGTTCCTGGAGACCGGCACCAGCCTGGTATTCCGGCCCTACGTCGGAGAAAACGGCAACATCCGCATGGAAGTCCACCCTGAGAACTCCACCGGCACGGTCACCTCGGGCCTGCCCAACAAGTACACCACTGAAATCACCACCAACGTGATGGTCAAGGACGGGCACACCATCGTGATCGGCGGACTGTTCTTCGAGAATACCACGCGCGTCCGCAACCAGGTGCCCGGGCTGGGCAGCCTGCCCGGGGTGGGCGCGGCGTTCCGCAACCAGACCGACACCACGAACCGCGAAGAGCTCATCATCCTGCTCACCCCGCACATCATCAAAGACGACAGCGCATACAGCGAGGAATCCGAGAAGCAGCTCCAGGAAGCCGAGAGGCTTCGCGTCGGGATGCGCCTCGGCCTGATGCCCTGGGGCCGCGAGCGGCTCGCCGACGGGTACTACGAAAGGGCCGTCGCCGAAATGAACAAGCCCACTCCCGATCAGAAGAAGGCCTTGTGGTATTTGAACTGCGCCATCGAGATGAACCCGCTGTTCAGCGAGGCGATCGCACTGAAGAGCAAGATCACCGGCCACGAGGCCACCGCGTCCGACAACAGCACGATCCGCAACTTCGTTCGGGAAGCGATCATGGCCGACAAGGCCTCGGGAGCGACTCTTCCCAGCGAACCGCCCGCCGTCGTGCCTCCCCTGGCGCCCACGGTAGGCCAATCGCTGTTCGTGCCGTTCGACCCGTCCCCGGTCCGGCACACACCGACGACAGCCCCGGCCACGCAGCCACTGATGGTCAAGGCCGCCCCGACCACGGCGCCCGTTGAAGCAAACGCCGCCAGCAGCGCCGCACCGCCGACTACCAACCCCAGCGCGGGCACCAAGCCTGCCAAGGACATAGCGGCGACGGACCAAAACGCCGAGCCGGGCGGCGACTGATTGCGCCTTGCACTTACTGCAGAGTCTGCAGAGCGGACAATCCCCCTCTGGTCTCCTCTCCCGGTACTCCGGGAGAGGGAGAATGCTCCCGCTAAACTGTCTTGCACTGGAGTTTCGTATGCGCCTCAATTACTTTCTCCTCGCCACCGCGATTTTGCTGGCCGCTGGATGCCAGGCAGAGAAAAAGCCTGACCCCAAGGCCGAAGCTACCAAGCAATGGAACGAAGCAAGGTCCTCGGTCATGGTCGGCGTTGCCCAGGACCAGTACAAAAGCGGGAGTTTTGACAAGTGCCGGGAGACCGTCGATCAGGCGCTGAAACTCTCGCCCGAAAACCCGGCCCTGCGACTCCTGTCGGCCCGTCTCTACATCGAAAAAGGGCTGCTCGAAGCAGCCGAACGCGATTTGGAGGCCGTTCGCAAGATCGCCCCCAACGATGCCGAATCGAACTACCTCAGCGGCATCATTTTCCAGCGCTGGCAGAAGCCGGCGATCGCCCTGCAGTTCTACAAAACCGCTTCGGACAAGGCGCCGGCGGAGCTGGCATACTTGCTGGCGCAGGCCGAGATGCTGGTCGCCCTCGACCGCAACAAGGACGCGCTGCTGCTGCTGAGCTCCAAAGTGGACTACTTCGAAAACAGCGGCACGATCCGCGATGAGGCCGGCCAACTTCTCTTCCAGACCGGCCGTTACGAAGAGGCGGTGGCCATGCTCCGCCAGGCCAGCCTCCTCTCAAAGGACGACTTGTCGGTCAAGGAACGGCTGGGACTGGCCCTGTACTGCCACGATGAGTTCCGCGAGTCAGCCGACGTCCTGGAGGCCTTGGTGCAGACCGAGCCGTATTCAAAGCGGGCCGACCTGTTCACCATGCTGGGCGAGTGCCAGTTGCGGACCGATAACCCCCGGCAGGCGCGGTCCAGCTTCGAGACGGCAAGCGAACTGGATGCCACGTCCGCGGCGGCATGGCGCGGCTTGGGCAGGGCGGCGCTGCAATGCGGTGACCTGGTCCGCGCCGAACGCGCCCTCTCGCGATCGATTGCGCTGGACGGCGCAGCCTCGGAAACCCACCTCCTGCTCGGTTATGTCTACGTTCGCCAGGACAAACTCACCGAAGCCCTCACCTCCTTCGAGAGCGCCAGCGCAAAGGATAGCAAGGACAGCGTCAGCATCTGCATGGAAGGCTATGTTTTTGAGAAGATGGGCCGGCCCCGCGATGCGATGGAGTGCTACACCCGGGCCCTGAGGCTGAAACCCGATGACGATATGGCCACGAAGCTTATGGCACAGGTCGAATTGCACGATTAAGAAAGGGGCACCCCCGCAACCTGGTGGTGTGCCGTGTTATCGACATCCGCTGCCGAAGCACGAAAGCCGAAACCCGAAGCACGAAATAAATTCAAAGCAGCAAGTGGAAATCGGGGAAACGCCGATTGCCGCATCCCTAAGGTTGTGATCGTTCCTCGTTTTGTGTTTTCCGCCATTCTTCCTTTTGAATTTATTTCGTGTTTCGAGTTTCGGATTTCGTGCTTCGGCAGTGGTAGGAGCCGCCGTGCATCGGGTCAGAACCCTGCACATCCTGACCACCGCCTGCGCAAGCGGGGGGCTGGCATGCTACCTGCTGACTGCCGCAATCGGGGGCACGGCCGGACTGGCGGCACAATGGGTCGCACCGGCGCTCTTTGCCATGTCGGCGGTGGCGGCATGCGCGGCTTCGCACCGCTTCCGGCTGAGTTGCCGCGATCTGGCCCGGCAACTCCAGGCGTGCCCGTCGTCCCCGCCGGCCACCCTCGCGGCGCCTTCCCGATCGGTAGCGTCCGCGGAGCCGGCCGTGGCGATCCTGGTTTCGGCACTTAACGAGGTCCTCAGGTCGGCCGATCGCGCCGCCGCCGAAGCGGCCGCCAAGTCGCGGGAGCTGGAAATCCGCCTCAAGGTCGCCACTGCCGAGCGGCAGCACGCCGAGGCAATCCTCTACAGCATCTCCGATGCCGTCCTGGTCACCGATCCTTTTGACGACCTGGTATTAGCCAACGAGTCAGCCGCGCGAACATTCGACTTTGACCTGGCGCGCGCCAACCGCTCGCCGCTCGACATGGTTTTGCGCGACCCCAGGATGGTGCAGATCATCCGCGACATGCGGCAGAGCCATGCCGCACGCGGCAGGAGGGTCGTCGAGCACCAGGTCCAGACCGCGGCTGGCCTGCGGTCATTCAAGGTCACCCTTTCTTCCGTCGCCGATCCGGGCTCGACGGATTCGGCGGGTTCGACAGGCTCACTGCACGCAAGCACAACGCAGGGGGGCAACAACGGTGGCGGGGGGGCGGGCGTTGTCGCGGTCCTTCACGACGTCACCCGCGAAAAGGAAATCTCGGACATGAAGAATGACTTCGTGTCCATGGTCAGCCATGAGCTGCGCACCCCCCTGGCCAGCATCAAGGCGTACATCGAAATGCTGATCGACGGGGAGGCCGTCGATGAAAAAACCACCAGCGAGTTCTACGACGTGATCCAGAACGAGGCCAACCGCCTCGGCCGCCTGATCGACAACATCCTGGACATCAGCCGCATCGAATCCGGGCTGGTCAGGGCGGATAAGCGGCCGCAAAGCCTGACGGTCATCGTCAAGGAGGCACTGGAGGTCATGGCGCCGCAACTGGCACAGAAAGGCATCCGCCTCGTCGAGGACCTCACTCCGGTCTTCTATCGCACCCTGGGCGACCGCGACATGCTTTACCAGGCGGTGCTCAACCTGCTGAGCAATTCGGTGAAATACACGCCTGGCGGCGGCACCGTGACCGTCCGCATCGAAGTCGACGAGGCCCAGGACAAGGTCGTGATGCGCATCATCGACACCGGCGTCGGCGTCCCGCCGCAGGACTTGCCGTTCGTCTTCGAAAAGTTCTACCGCGCCGAGGCCAATTCCGGCATGGCCCAGGGAACAGGACTGGGTTTGTCCCTGGTCAAACAGATCGTCGAGACGATCCACCAGGGCCAGCTCTTTGTCGAAAGCCAGGTGGGGAAGGGCAGCACGTTCGGGTTTGAGTTGAAGCTATGTGAATAGTCCTTTGTCCTTGGTCCTTTGTTGAGGTTGCAATCAATGGACGACGCTTATGGGCAAAGAACAAAGGACCAAGAACAAAGGACAAAGGACAAGGGTGTCAGCATGGAAGATAAAACAATTTTGGTGTGCGACGACGAGTCCCACATCCTGAATGTGGTGTCCCTGAAGCTGCGCAACGCGGGGTTCCGGGTGCTGACGGCCGAGGACGGCCAGGAGGCCCTGGAGGTAGCCCAGCAGGAGAGGCCTGACCTGATCATCACCGACTACCACATGCCGCGACTGTCGGGGCTGGAGCTGTGCCGGCGACTGAAGATGGACCCGGTGACGGCGCGCATCCCGGCGATCATGCTCACGGCACGAGGCTACCATCTGGAACCGCACGATACTGAAGAGAGCGGCATCCGCCGCATGCTCAGCAAGCCGTTCAGCCCCCGGCAGCTACTGGTAACGGTCAACGAAATCCTGGTGAGCACCGAGGGCGAAGTGGCGCTTCAGCGATAAGCGACAAAAGAGTTTCCGCAATGTTGTTCAAGACGGAAAACCTCCATTGCTTTCACCCCAGGCCGGACGGCGACAGCGCCGGTGCCGGCGGGGCCGCTTCCGGGCCGCTGCAAGCCGCGTCGTCGCTGCCGGTGCCGGCACCCGTCCTGGAACTGATCGCCGAGCGCCTCCGGCCCGGCGGGCTGTTCCTCCTGGCGCTGCGCAACGACGGATCGGTAGCCTGGCACGACCCCGCGGCCCCGATGTTCTTCCAGCGCTTGGTCCTACCCCTGCTGCGGCTTTCAAAACATGCCGCGCCGTCCGATACGACCCCAACCTCGAAAGTAGGCCCGCTCCTGCCCGCCATCGTCGCCGGCGGGCCGTGCGTATGGCAAATGCCCGAAGGCATCGCCCTGGCCGCTTTCCCGCACCTGGAAAAGAAGCAGCAGGCCGGCGTGCTCCTGCTCGCGGCCAAAGCAAGCGCCTGGCGGCCGGGAGTCAGCGAAGACGCCCTTCGAGCTTGCAGCCGGTTCCAATTGGATGCCCAGTGGCTCGCCCGCGAGGCGGCCCTCCTGCCGGCTTATGACGATGCCGCCCTCGAACACCAGGCGTGCCTCCTCACCTCGACCCTGCGCGACCAACTGACCCTGGCCAGCCTGGAGGACGACCGCAACAACCTCTCCGAGCAGCTTTCCAATACCTATGAGGAACTGAGCCTCATCTACCAGATCAGCGGCGGGATGAAGGTCAACCGCCAGGCCTCGGACTTCTTCCGCCAGACCTGCCTGGACGTGCTGGAAGTGGTCGATGTCCGCGGCATGGGAGTCGCGCTGTTCGCCAACCTGTCCGACAAGCCGCTGCCAGCGCTCTACGGCCGCCTGGAACTCCCCGCGCCCGCTGTCAGCCAACTCTGCGACGAATTGATGGCGGTGCTCCGCGAACGAAAAAGCCCGCTGCTCATCAACGATCTGCGCGTCGACCCCGCCTTCGCCTGGCTGGCGGGCCACGCCCGGCAACTGCTCGCCGTCCCTCTCCAGCGCCAGGACCAGGTCCTCGGCTGCCTGTTTGCCGTGGACAAGCAGAGCGGCGACTTCGACAGCGTCGACAGCAAGCTGCTCAACTCGATCGCCAACGAATCGGCCATCTACCTCGAAAACGCCATGCTCTTCGAGGACGTACACGGCCTGATGATGGGCTTGCTGCACAGCCTCACCAGCGCCGTTGACGCCAAGGACGCCTACACCTGCGGCCACAGCGAGCGCGTGGCCCTGTTGAGCCGCCACTTGGCGCAGGAGATCCACCTGGGCGACCACCAGGTCGAGCAGATCTACATGGCCGGACTGCTCCATGACGTTGGAAAGATTGGCGTCCCCGAAAGCGTCCTCCAGAAGCCCGGCCGGCTCACCGTCGAAGAATTCGAGCAGATGAAAAAGCACGTCCGCATCGGCGCCCGCATCCTGTCCGATGTCAAACAAGTGAAGGCGCTGATCCCCGGCGTGCTCTATCACCACGAACGCTACGACGGCAAAGGCTACCCCGACGGCCTTTCCAGCGAGCGCATTCCTCTAATGGGCCGGATCATCTGCCTTGCCGACTGCTTCGACGCCATGACCAGCAGCCGCACCTACCGCCGGGCATTGCCGCTGGAAGTGGCCCTGTGCGAGATCCGCCGCTGCTCCGGCACCCAGTTCGACCCCTTCCTGGCCGAGGCGTTCCTCCGCACCCGCGCCGACAAGCTGCGCGAACTGCTCCGCGACCACCAGGACAAATCCAAGCGGCTGCTCGACCTCCAGGAAACCTCCTCGACTTACCCCTCCGGCCGGCCGATCTGATAACCGTGGGTATCAAACTCGATGAATACGGCGCTGCCGCCGTCATTGTTGTTGACGGCGATTTTATCGGCCCCGATGTATTAGCGGCCCGCCGGGCACTCACCGACTCACTCGATCCCGGTGAGGTGACCGCGTTCGTCTTCGACCTCTCCAAGGCCGCTTTCATCGACAGCCAGGGCCTGGAAGCGCTGACGTTCGCCGCGGCAGCAATTCATTCGCGCGGCGGCAGGGCCCTCCTCGCGGGGGCTGACAACAACTGCCGGAAGATCCTGGAAATGACCCGCCTCGATCGACGCTTTGAGATGTTCCCCAGCCTCGAGGCGGCACTGAACGCGATTCGCGACGGGGGCCATCGGTGACAACCAACAACGCGAAATAGAAACGACCCATGCCCGCACCGTTGCTCAACATCTCCCCCAGGGCCCTCGGCCAGTTGCTTTTGGGCCGCGGCGTAATCCGCCCTGAGCAACTGGACCGCGCGCTGGACGAGCAGCATCGCGGCCGGCACCGCAAGCTTCTGGGCGAAATCCTCGTCGACCTGGAGACCTGCACCGAGCAGCAAGTGGCCGAGTCGCTGGCTGAAGCGTACGGCATCCCCTACGCCCGGCTTCACTCGCGGCTGGCCGACCCAAAGGCGCTGTCCGCGCTGCCGGCCGATTTCATCGAGAAACGGCAGGTGTTGCCGCTGTTTTGCGTTGACAATGTGCTGACGGTGGCTGTTTCCGAGCCGGCCAACATCTTTCTGATTGAAGAAATCGAGCGTGTCTCGGGCCGGCCCGTGCAGGTCGTCGCCGCCACTGCCGCTGATATCCGCTCGACGTTGCGCGACAGCCTGCGCGGAGAGAGCGGCCTGGCAATCGAAGCCCTGATCGATGAGGTGGGCCCGGAAGCCTTTCGTCTCATGCCGCCGCCGCAAGTGCGCGGGCCCGCCCCAGCGGCCTCCGGCCCGGCCGGCAAGCTGCTCCATTTCTGCCTTTACTCGGCGGCAAAAGAGGGCGCCAGCGCCGTGCATTTCGAGCCGATGCCCGACTCCCTTCGCATCCGCTATCGCATTGACGGGCTTCTGGCCGCAAAGATGCACCCGCCGTTGCGCCTGCACGAACCGCTGCTCGCCTGCATGAAGTCGGCAACGGGGATGGACCCGGCCCAGTGCCGGCTGCCCCAGCACGGGCAGGTCGAGGCGTCGATCGATGGCCGCAAGGTGACGCTCCGGGCCAGCACCGCCCCGGGACGCTGCGGCGAGACACTCGTCATTCGCCTGCTCGAAGCGGACCAGGCCCCGGCCAGTCTCGAGACGCTGGGTTTCAGCTACGACATGCTCAAGCGATGGCGCCGGCTGCTCAGCCGCCCCGACGGGCTGGTCCTCGTCGCGGGCCCGGCCGACAGCGGCAGGCGAACCACGCTGTATTCGTCGCTTGCCGTGCGAAACGAACTCGGCGCCAACCTCTGCACGATTGAAGAAACCATCCGCCTCACGATGGCCGGCGTCAACCAATTCCAGCTCGACGCGACGACAGGATTCACCGCCGAGATGGCCATCGAAGCCGTCCTGCGGCAGTCCCCCGACGTGGTGATGATCTCCGATCTGCCGGACGGTCCGGCGGCGCGCCTGGCAGCCAACGCCGCCCTCGACGGCCGGCTCGTGCTGGCCGGCCTGCGGGTAAACGACACCCCTCTGGCCCTGAGCCGGCTGTGCGGCCTGGGCGTCGAGCCGCATTGGTTGGCTTCCAGCGTCGCCGCCGTCCTCGCCCAGCGGCTTGTGCGCAAGCTCTGTCGCGCTTGTCGTCAAGCCTACGAGCCGGCCGGCGCCGACAAACGCCGAATCGAAAAGCTGCTTCCAGACGTCAAGACCCTCTACCACCCCAAGGGATGCGACCGCTGCCGGCAGACAGGTTATTTGGGGCGCGTCGGCCTCTTCGAACTGCTAGTCCCGGACGATGCTTTGATCGATGGCTTCAGCCAGGGCGCACCGCTGTCAGAGCTTCGCCGGCTCGCGATGGCCGGCGGCCTCACCACGCTGAAGGCCGATGGCATGGAAAAGGCACGTGCCGGCATAACCACGATCGACGAGGTGGAACGCGTTGTCGGGTGAGGACGGATGATGTACATAAGACTGTTTACGTGATCCACGCGATGCCGCTAGGAGGAAGGCGGAGAAAGCGCGGGAAATGAACCATGGCAAAAACCGCATTCAAGAGCGGCGTCAAGTCATCCGGTAAGACCAACGATGATCTGCCGCGGTTCCGAAATGGTGAAGAGTTCCAAGCGCTTTCAGACGCGGACAAAGAACGTATCTGGCAATCCTACGAACGCCATATTCCCTTTAGGCTTTAGGCCACAGATGTTATGTCTTCGCAACAGCCCCCTTCACTAACGCCACCGCCTGCGCGGTCAGTGAGCGGATGGTGTCGAACTGTTTGGCGGCAATGGTCTCGCGGACCACCATCCAGCTTCCGCCGCAGGCCAGGACGGGGGGGAATGCCAGGTATGAACAGATGTTGTCGGCGGTGATCCCGCCGGTGGGCATGTAATTGATGCCGGCAAATGGAGCGGACACGGCCTTGAGCAATTTGAGTCCGCCGATGGCTTCGGCGGGGAAGAATTTCACCAGGGACAGCCCGAATTCGGCCGCCGCCTGTAGATCGGTAGCGCCGCCGGTGCCGGGAATGATCGGCATGTCGCGCGACAGGCAGAACTCGACGATCTTATGGCTGAACCCCGGCGTCACCAGGAACGACGCCCCGGCGTCGATCGCTCGTTTGGCGGTGTCAATGTTCAGGACCGTTCCCGCTCCGACGAGCACTTTGCCGGCCTTGGCGATCGCCTTGATTGACCCTTCGGCCGCCGCCGTTCGAAAGGTGATCTCGGCGACCGGTAACCCGCCGGCGGCCAGCGCCTCGGCCAGGGGAAGAGCGTCGTCCGCCGAATCGATCGCGATCACAGGGACGAGGCGGTGGTGGCTGAGTTGGGTGAGCAGGTGCTTCATGTGGGACTCCGAATAGCGAACTTCCATTTTCCGTCAAAGCTCAGACGCACTCCATGTACGCACGCTGTATTTTCTCTACATATTCGTCCTGGTCCATGGCCCAGTATTGCTCGGAAAAAACCTCGACTTCGTTGTACCCGCGGAAGCCGGCTTCTTCGACCCAGCCTCGGATGGTGCGGATGTCGATGCAGCCGTCGCCCATGAGACCCCGGTCGGTCAGCAGGTGGCGGGTGTCGACGCGCCAGTCGCAGACGTGGAAGCCAAAAAGCGTTCGCTGCTTCCCCGCCAGGGCGATCTCCGAGCGCAGGTCCGGGTCCCACCAGACGTGGTAGACATCGATGGCCATGCCCAGCATCGGGTGCTTCAACTGTTCGCAGATTTTGCGCGCCTCGGCCATCCGGTTGATGCAGCTCTTGTCCGCGGTATACATCGGGTGCAGCGGCTCGATTGCCAGCCTGACCCCCGCCGACGCGGCATGCGGCAGCACGGCGGCGATGCCGTCGGTGACCTGCCGCCGGGCGTCCTCCAGTGGCATCCCCGGCACCGCGCCGACAACCAGCACGATCATCTCCGCCCCGATTTCCCGCGCCTCGTCGATGCAGACGAAGTTGGCGTCGATGGCGGCCTGCCGCCCGGCGGCGTCGCCCGCGGCAAAGAACCCACCGCGCACCAGCGCCGGCACCCGCATGCCGGCGTCGCGCAGCATCTTGCCCGCGGCCTTTGCCCCGGTCGGTTCCAGCGTGTGCCGCCACACGCTGATCGCTCCGATGCCCGCCTTGCGGTAACCGGCGATGCATTGTGCCAGTGTCCAGGGCTTGTTCGTCTGCGTGTGGATCGCACAGCGAGACAGGTCTTTAAACTCCGAGGCGGCCATGTATCTCCTACTCCAACCCCGGCACATCCACCCATTTCCGCTCGCGCCAACTCTTCAGTCCCAACTCAGCCAACTGCACACCCTTCGCTCCCTCGCGCAGCGTCCACCGGAACGGCTCGCCGAGGGCCACGTGCCTGAGGAACAACTCCCATTGGATCTTGAACGCGTTGTCGTAATTCGTGGCTTCGGGCACCTTTTGCCACCCGTCATAGAAGTCGATCGGCTGGGCGATGTCGGGGTTCCAGACCGGCTTGGGCGTTGTCGTGATGCTCTGTGCCCAGGCCTCGCGCAGCCCGGCGACGCACGAGCCTTCGGTGCCGTCAACTTGGATCGTCAGCAGGTCGTCCCTGCGGACGCGGACGCACCAGCTCGAGTTGAACTGGCAGACTGTCCCGTCCTCGAGCTGAAAGATCGCGTAGGCCGAGTCGTCGGCAGTGGCCTGGTACGGCTTTCCCGATTCGTCGATGCGCTCAGGGAGATCGATGTTCCCATGGGCCACCAGCGACTTGATCGGGCCGAACAGGTTGGAGATGACGTATTGCCAGTGGCAGAACATGTCGACCATGATCCCGCCGCCGTCTTCCGTGCGGTAGTTCCAGCTTGGGCGCTGAGCGGGCTGGTCGTCGATGTGGCCGGTGAAGACCCAGTACCCGAACTCGCCGCGGACGCTGAGCAGTTTGCCGAAAAACCCCTGCTCGCGGAGCATCCGGATCTTGCGCATCCCGGGGAGCCAGAGCTTGTCCTGCACGACGCCATTTTTCAGCCCGGCGGCCTCGCAAAGCTTTGCCAGGCGCAACGCCTCGGCGGTAGTGACGGCGGTGGGCTTTTCGCAGTAAATCGCCTTGCGGGCCTTGACTGCTTTTTCGACGAACCCGGCCCGCTGCAGCGTGCCCGAGGCGTCGAAAAAGACGCCGTACGCGCTGTCGCCCAGGACGGAATCGAGGTCGGTGGTGTACTTGAGGGGCTTACCGATGGCGGCCGGACCGTAGGCGTCGGCCAGGTCTTTCAGTTTGTTGGCGTTGCGGCCGACCAGGACCGGGTCGGGCATGAGGCGCAGGTCGTCGGAGACTTTGATGCCTCCCTGCTGGATGATCGCGAGGATGGAGCGCACGAGGTGCTGATTGGTGCCCATCCGTCCGGTCACGCCGCTCAGAATGATGCCGATGGATTGCGTTTCCATTTACGGGCTCTTTCCTGACTATGCGAAGAACGTGTAGTACGGCTCATTCCGTGCCAGCCTGCGAACCAGCAGCGCCAGTTCGAGCAGATGGTAATCGCCCCACATACTCGACTCGCCGCACGGCACCTTCCGGCCCGGCGGTACATAGTCCCATCCGTTGGGGCGGTGGTAGACCGAGTGCAGCAGCAAGCCCTCATGTTCCGGGCCCATCGACAGGTAGGGGGGCGCGAACAGACTTTGCGACACATCCAGCCCGGCCTGTGTGTATCGCGCGCCGCCCGGGCCGAGGTATCGCCCCAGTCGAATCAGGCCCTGGGCGGCGATGGCGGCTGCCGAGGAATCGACTGGCTCGTAGTCGTTGAACGGGTCGGCGGGGCGGGAACGCCAGTCTCCCAGCCGACCCAGGTCGGGTGCGCCGTCATCCCAATAGGGTATTCCGTCGGCGCCGGTGCAGTCATCTATGTAGTGATCGCAGGTGTCGATCGCAGCCTGCTCGTAGACCTTGACGACGTCCGTCTTGCTCAGGCCAACCGATTTGTGGAAAGCGTCATCGGCGATCGTTGCAATGAACTCCAACTCCTCGGCATAGCCCAGCATGGCCCAAGCCAGCCCGCGCGTCCAGGTGCTGAACGGAGAATATCCCTGCTGGCTTGAACGGCAACGGAAGTTGCCGTCGTTGCGGTTGAACACCGCTTCGTGGGCGGTGCGGCCGCGGACATCGTAAGTATGCCCCGAACCTCCGTGAAACAGGATGTACTGATTGGCGGTCAGCCCGTGCAGCACAGAGCGTTTGAGCAGATCGGCCGCCTTGTCGTTCTCGTGCATCAGCTTGTGGCCCAGTTGCCAGGCCACGCCGAGGATACGAACGGTGCGCATCGTATCGACGAACAGCGAGTGCGGCCCGTTGAACGAGTAAACGTAGCCGAGGCTCGGGGAATTGCCCGACAGCAGCGAGGGCGTGCTCACCCCGATGCCCGACCATCGGGCCGCCTGCACGGCACCGCTGGCCTTGAGGGCCATTTCGTAGAACGCCAGTTCCCACTCATTGACGGGGATTTTCCCTTCCCGCATGAGGCGGCGAAGGTTCCCGTAGGTCGAAAGGTTGTTGAAGCCGTGATCGTGTACGCCGGTGTGCGTCACGTGCGGCGCCATCAGGCGCACGGTGTTTGCCCGGCCCATTTCCAGCAGGTCCCGTTCGCCGGTGGCGTCGAACGTCAGCAGGGAACAGCCGTACTGAAAGCCCTGGGTCCATTCGGTCCACCCGCGGGTCGTGTACTTGCCGGCCACGGTGAAGACCGGCGTCCCGCGTGCCGAATCCCAGCTCCGGCCCAACTCTCGGACCTTCGCTCCAGCCAATTCGAACGTGCGATCGATTGCCGCAAGCAGGTCGGCAGGGCGAGGGGGATTGACGGGGTCCAGCTTCATTCGGCTTCTTCTGATGTGCGGGCCCGCTCACGACGGCAGGAAGAATATCCAATGATCGGTGTGCCGCATCGGCTTTTCAAAAACGACGCGGTCATTGACCGTCACCCGGCCGGCGTCACGGTCCACGATCACGCGCTCGCCGGCATGTACGGGTCCGGTGTAGACCAGGGAGTTGTCCCAGGCATCGGTCACGTAGAAGGTGCCGTCGCGGTCGGCGATGAACCGCAGGTGCTGGTTCTCGCCTGGGTAGCCGCCCGCCTGATGGATCGCATCTTGCGGCACTGACGCAGGCCGATCCGACCGGCACCCGCCGGCCAATGCCCAAACGAGGCACATGGCAATTAAGAATGTCGGCCGCAGAGCCGATGGCAGCAGACGCATGGGTTCCCTCGTTCCTTCCGTTTGCAACGCCGGCCAAGCCGCCTGCTCGACCGGGGGGCGGCCGCCTTCAGCAGTACATAATTAGCCAAGCGAAGTCGGCCGGCATCTTACGCGCTAAGGGCCTATCACAAAAGGCGGCAATCCGGGCCGCCGGCGCCGAGGAAACTTCTTCATTCATGGGCAGGTGCCAACAAGCCAAGCGGCCGGCATCATCCCAGTCCGACGCCACGCAGAAACTTGAGTTGGCTCATCATCGCTGTCACGCACCCTCGTTTTTCGTCTAAAAACAGGGGAACTCAAGAAACTCAAGAAACCCAAGTCAATTTCACAGGGGGCACCAAGCCAGAATGGCAACAAGCCAGATTGGTCCCGTCAGCCGCCGCTCCCAAAACCCAATTTTCAGCCCGAAAACGCAGGAAGCCAGAAAGCCAGATTAGTTTTGTTAGGGTATCGCCCGTGCTTCCCTGCTCCCCTGTTCGCTCCCAACAAGAATGGCAGGTCCTTTTCTGCTCGCCTGCTCCGATTCGTGCTCCCTTCGACCTACTCAGGGCAGGCTCTTCGTGAACTTCGTGGGGCACATCGTCCTCCAGACCCTGCTCGCGGCATTCGGCAATCCCGCGCGATCGCACGTTTCCGCGTTTCGGGTCTCCCAGTCTCCCGTCTCCGCATCGTCTCCCAACCCCCAATGCTAACAAATTGCGAACAGATGGTCAAGGAGATTCTTCCTTGCTTCCTTTCTCGTCGAGCCCATTCGACAAGGCCAAGACAGCCCAATGCTGGTTGTCCGCACGCAGCAAACGTGGCGAGGCTGCGAGCGGCCATATTGACACGGCGGCAGCCAAAGTTACGCTCGGTGACATCAGGGGCGCTTGCGTGACTACCGAAACCAAAGACCCGCGGGACAAGTGGGTGGAACGAGCCGTGGCCGGCGATCGCGCGTCTCTCGATTCGTTGCTCCTCTACTTCCACGACCCGCTCCGCCAGTTCATTCTCACGTCCATCGCGCTGGGCAACTCGGGCGGCATCAGCCACGACGACCTCTTACAGGAAACCATCATCGCAGCGATCCGCGGCGTCAAAGGAATCGAGCCCCGCGGCGCCGACGCCTTTTTCGCCTGGCTCAAGACCATCGCGCACAACTGCCATCGCAACATGGTCGATGCCGCACGAGCCCAGAAACGCGGTGGCGGACTCGCGCCGATGGCGGGGGCGGAAAACGCCGATCCCGCCGCCACGTCGATCCTGAAGCAGATCGCCGGGCCAGACCCGACGCCCAGCCTCTTGTCCAGAAGAAAGGAATTGATCGAAGCGATCGCCCGCGCCGTCACAAGGCTCACCCCGCCGCAGCGGCAGCTCATCGAGCGGTATTACCGATCGGGCATGTCGGTCCGCGACCTGGCCAGGGAAATGGACAAGAGCGAGGAAGCCATTCGCACGAGCATCCACAGGGTCCATAAGAGCTTGCGCGACATGCTGGCGTCGGAGTTCGGCAAATTCTCAGGCAGCTTGTAACGCTTGTCGGCCGTTCCTGTTTAATCGATAGGCGATGCAAAGAGGCGATATGGACGCTGGTGACGACACGCTGAACCAACGCAACCCGGACGGGCGTCCGAGTGACGTTGCACGCGTGATCGAGCAGGTCCGCTCGGCACGGACCGCCGGCGAACGCCTCGACGACCAAACCGTCATCTCCACTCACGCCGAACTGATGCCGGAACTGGGGCTCGAGCTGGAGAAGCTGAAGCGGATCGAGGCGGCGTGGGCGGCGGCCGCTCTGCCGTCTGACGTGGCCGCCGAGGAACCGCCTGCGCCGGTGGGGCCGGCGGAGATCGAGTTGGCCCGCGCGCTGGCCGCCGACTTGGAGCGGCCGGTGATCGAGGTCCCGGGCTATACGGTCCTTCGCGAGATCGGCCGCGGCGGGCAGGCCGTGGTTTTCCTGGCGTTCAAGCTGAACCCGGGCCGGCGCGTCGCCCTGAAGGTGATGCGGGATGGATCGCTTGCCGACGACCGCACCCTGGCCCGCTTTCAGCTTGAAGCGGGCGTACTGGCGAAGCTGGAGCACCGAAACATCGTCAGCATCATCGAGACCGGCCAAACCGCCGACGGCAGCCAGTACCTCGCGATGAACTACATCGCCGGCTGCGGGCTCGACGAGTACATGCGGCAGTTCCAGGCGAAGAGCCCCGACGACCCCGGCACATTGCTGCGGCTGTTCCTGCGCATCTGCGACGCCGTCAACGCCGCCCATCACCTGGGTTTCGTGCATCGGGACCTCAAACCGAGCAACATCCGCGTCGACGAGCAAGGCGAGCCCCACGTCCTGGATTTTGGCTTGGCACGCACCGCCCGACTGCGCACCGCCGGCGGCGAGCCGGTCAGCATTACCGGCGAGTTCCTCGGCAGCCTACCCTGGTCCAGCCCCGAACAGGCCGAGGGCAAGCCGGACAAAATCGACTCCCGCACCGACGTCTACAGCCTCGGCGTGATCCTTTACCAAATGCTGACGGGCGGCCGCTTCCCCTACGAGGTGGTCGGGAACGTCCGGGATGTGCTGAATAACATCGTCTCGAGCGAGCCGACCCCACCGAGCAAGGTGATCGCCGCCGACCTGGCACAACGAGCCAGCGGCCCGCGCGAGTTTGCGAAAACGCACCCGCCGGCGGTGAACGAGGAAATCGAGAGGATCGTCCTCAAGGCCTTGGGAAAGCAACCCGAGCAGCGCTACCAGAACGCGGGCGAATTGGGGCGAGCAATCGCCGATTACCTGCTCGGCCGACAGATATCTGCGCCGGCAGCGCTGGCCACGAAGCCACAGCGACGAGCGAGGGGCAGGTCGTCAAGGCGGCGAGTCGTCGTCATTGCAGCGACCGTCATTACCCTGGCGCTCGGGGGCATTCTTTGGCAAATGTTGTCCTCCGACGGAGACCGTATGAAACCATCATGGCTATTCAAGAGGCTGTTCCTTGCCCTCACGTCCAGCGCCGTCGTCGCCAGTCCGGCCCCAAAGCCGGTCCTGGCGGCAGGCCCGACGGGCAGCTCAACAAGCATCTTTGACTTTGGAAACGACCTTGCCTCACCGTCGACCTCTGTTCAACCGGCGACGCGACCGGGAATCCGGACCGACCCGACCGCCGCTAAGCCGGCCACCGCGCCCGCGACACCGCCGGCGATGGCAGACGCGCCAACTCGGCTGCGCCTGCCAACCAAGGACGAGCAGGCGGCGGCGGAGCTGCTGATCCGCGAGGCCTACGCTCAAAAGTATGCCGACCCGGCCCCCACGGCCAAAGCGGCGCTGGCGGCAGACCTGCTTCACCAGGCCGACGACCCATCCAACTCGCCCGCCGCCCAGTTCGTGCTCCTGCGCGACGCCGCCGACGTCTCGGCCGGAGTTGGCGACGTGCGGACATCGATGACCGCGATCACCGCCGCCGCGCGGCGTTACCGGCTCGAACCGGCGCAGGAATTGAAGGTGCGTGCCGGTGGGATGGTGCTGGCTGCACGTGCCGCCACCGAGGTAGAGGCGCTAAAGGACATCATCGGACAATCGCTGTCTTTGTCAGAATCGGCCCTGCGGCTTGAACAGTTCGATACGGCTGACCGCCTCGTTGCTGCCGCGGGCGTCGCCGCCGCCAAGACCAAAGATGGTGCTCTCGTCCGCTCGGTCCAGGATCAGTCCCGCGACCTGAATGCAGCGCGAGTGGCGTCGGTCGCGGCACGCGCCGCCGCCGAAGTTTTGGCCAAGAGCCCCGCCGACCTCGCCGCCAACCTGACCCTCGGCCGTTATCGGTGTCTCGTCCTCGGCGACTGGGATGGCGGGCTCCCGCTCCTGGCCAAGGGGAGCGACCCGACGCTGAAGGCCCTCGCCGCGCGCGACATCGCCCAGCGGAACCTGGCGACGGCGGTCGACACCGGCGACGGCTGGTGGGATTTCGCCGAGAAGCAACAGGGTGCTAGCAAGACGGCCTGCCAGGCCCGAGCTGGGTACTGGTATCGGGCGGCGCTGCCGACCCTTGGAGGGCTCATAAAGGCCCGCGCCGAACGACGGATCGAGATCGTCGGCTCGACCGCAGGAACCGTTGTCAGCGATGCCGCTGACGCGCCCACGGTGGCTGGGATTGCCGAAGCCGGGAAATGGATCGACCTCTTTCACCTTATTGATCCGCAGAAGCGCGTGCGAGCAGGAACATGGAAACTGGATCACGGCGTTCTAACTTCCAGTCACGACAACGGCGAACGCATTCAGATTCCGTACATCCCGCCCGAGGAATACGACTATCGCATCACTTTCGCCAGAAACGAGGGCGGGAACGGGGTCGTGCAATTTGCGTCGCGCGGCGACCGCGAGATCATTTGGTGGATCGGGCGGGACAATAAACATTTCGCCCTGAACGACAAGACCATAGCTCAGGCGTTTTCCGGATTGGAAAATGGGGAAAAACACACTTCGTTAATCAAGGTTCGCCACGGGTCTGTGCAGTTCTTCCTCGACGATCGGCGTATTCTCGAGGAGGACGATGAGCATCGGCTCTTCGAGGACGGTCTGTGGTACAGGTTCGATGATAAGAGACTCCTCGGTGTTGGTTCGCTTCTTTCGTCCACGTCGTTTTACAGCATCGAAGTCCGGGAAGTGTCCGGGCATGGAACGTTCTTGCAATAGGAGCGCTCGCGGCAGTGCTTCGTTCGCCCCAAGGCAAGCTGCGCAGGGATGTGGCGCTCGCCCCCGGCGGGAAGTTGCGGGACCGGAAGGTGGAAATTGTGATGGCCCCGTCGCTCGTTATTAGGGATATCGGAAGCTCTTGTCATGGCGAAATGATTGTACCTCGGACGTTGCAGGTCCTTCACGTTTTGCCGCCGAGGGCTGAGGACCGGGGGTGTCTCCTCCGCATCCATCCGGACCGTCGTCGACTCCGGTCTCGGCGTAGAGGTCATCCGCGACAGATAATGGCGCGCACATCCTTATCGTAGAGGATACACCACGGCCCAACGGGGCGCAGGCGTGCAGCTGCGAGCGGAGCGAAAGATTGCCGACGGGCGCCAATGGCGACCCCGGGCTGCTTTACACCCCTGTCAGACAGGCGTATAGTTCCGCCGATCGTTTCGTCGCTTTGGTGCGGCTTTTGGAACATGCGAAGGGGGACACCCAACATGCGAAGGGGGACACCCCAGCTTACCGTTGACGACCAGGCTGCTCGGGAGCAAACTCAGTACGGGCCCGGACGGTGGCGTGCGGAGGAAGACTGGCGGTGGTCGAGTCTCGGCGGCGGCCCCGTTCGACAAGCTCACGATTGCGCCGTCGTGGACGGGAAGGGTGTACAACTGGCCCCATGGCATCCTCGCCCGGCCGGCCGGATGAACATGCGAGGGGGACAGGGGGACACCCCACCTTACCGTTGACGACCCTCGACCGCTCGGGAGCAAACCCAGTACGGGGAAGGACGGTGGCGTGCGGAAGAAGAATGGCCGTGGTCGAGTCTCGGCGGGGGCGCCGTTCGACAAGCTCACGACTGCGCCGGGGTGGACGCCGAAGCGTGTGCAACTGGCCGATGGCCTCCTCGCCCGGCCGGCCGGATGGGTCGAGCGGGTAAATGCCATGGCGGCCAACGAAGAGCTCGAGCGGCTGCGGTTGTGCGTCCGGCGCCGTTCGACAAGCTCACGACTGCGCAGCCGTCCATTCGCCAGACGACGCCTCGGTTCGGCGGACGGCGCGGCGGCTGGGCTTGGAATCAACGCTGGGCGATCCGTGGCGGCCAAAAAGCCATCGCCTGCGGTAAAGGGGACGGATCTGCGGAGGTAAGCAGGAGTGTCCGAGTGTCCCCATTCAGCCTCGCGCTAAGGGCCTCTCACAAAAGGCGGCAAGCCGGGCCGCCGGCGCCGGGGAAACCTGAAAACCTCCCCGTGACGTTCGTAGCAACCGGCATTTTTGCCCGTCGGGCCGAATCATGCCCTAACAATGATCACGGGCGGCGACAAGTTCTATTTTGGGAAAGTGATCTGTTCTTCGAGGGTAGAATTCGCCGGAATCTTTCGGTCCGGCCCCGCACGGCGGGCACGGCACGTCCTGTGTGCTCGGCGTCAGAAATTCAGAGCCTGATGGCCAAGCAGGGCTCGGCCGTGGCCGACGGGATTCGCATCACGGCACCCGATCCCATATACTCCGGGTCGGAATGGCCGCATTCATCTGGCAGTCGAAGAACGCCGAACACATCGCGAAGCATTCTGTGACGCCGGCTGAGGCGGAGTACATCGTTGCTCACGCTCGTTCCCCGTATCCGGAATACATCGGCGACCTCAAGTACCGGGTTGGCGGACAGACCGAGCACGGACGTTATCTTCAGGTAATCTACGTTTTCGGCGTCGATGCCGAAGATATCGACTGGGAGGACGTCGACATGACGCTTGTCGACATGGATGATCCTGACCTGTTCTATGTCGTCCACGCGATGGAGCTTCCCAAGCGCGATCGGCGTCAGTACCGCAGGAGACGAAAATGACCAGACATGGCGCCACCAAGCCGTGGCCTAGGATGTCAACCGCTGAACTGGCACATGCCACGCGGGCTTTTGATGACCCCAACTTTATTCCCCCAGCTAAACCTGAGCCGGCAGCTTTGGCGTCGCGCCATCGCAGGGCCCTTGCGGCACTTCGGTCCAAGGCGCGCGATACGGCCAGCCGCGACGCGGCCCAGGTTCGCGTGACTCTGGAACGCGCTCTGCTTCGCCGGACGGACGAACTGGCGAATGCCCGAGGCATCAATCGGTCGCAGGTCATCGCCGAAGGGTTGGAATTGTTGCTTGCCAAGGTGTAGCTGCAACGACCCGAGCGCCAACGGCGGGCAAACATCAGCGAGCCCATATGAAACCGGCATGGTTGACCATGAGGCTTATCCCGGCGGTCCTGTCCACAGTCATCGTCGCCGGTCCGGCCTTGCAGCGCGCGCTCGCGGCGGAGCCGACCGACAGTTCGCGGAGCATCTTCGATTTTGGCAGAGATCTTCCGTCGCCGACGACGACGCCCGTTCAACCGATGGCGCGCCCAGGCGTCCGACCCGAGCCCGCCGCGGTCAAGCCGCCTGGAACACCAGCGCCGCCAACGGTGGATCGGACGCCGGCGGTGGCCGAGCCCCCGGCGCGGCTGCGTCTGCCCACTAAAGACGAGCAGGCGGCGGCGGAGCGGCTGATCCGGGAGGCCTACGCCAGGCAGTACGCCGAAACCGCCCCTGCGGCCAGGAAGGCACTGGCGACGGACCTGCTTCGGCAGGCGGACGACCCGTCCAACTCGCCGGCTGCTCAGTTCGTGCTCCTGCGCGACGCCGCCGACGTCTCCGCACGCGTCGGCGACGCGCGGACGTCGATGAATGCGATCACCGCCGCCGTCCGGCGTTACCGGCTCGAACCGCCGCAGGAGTTGAAGGTATGTGCCAGCGGGATGGCCCTTGCCGCTCATGCCGCGACCAAAGCAGAGGCGCTAAGGGTGCGCCACAGAATGCGCACCCCCTCAGTTGACATAAGCACGGCGGTTTGCCCAGTAGCGATCCCACCGTCCATCCTGGCTGAGCCACAGGCCTCGTAAGGCGATGATTGCTTCCACGCCA
>Ga0182024_10008382_pt1 | contig 21812 bp, 23 predicted proteins | sample P32metaG_FD_120480 | JGI IMG/M metagenome (GOLD analysis project Ga0182024, IMG submission 120480) | Permafrost microbial communities from Stordalen Mire, Sweden - P3-2 metaG (Illumina Assembly) | ecosystem: Environmental > Terrestrial > Soil > Wetlands > Permafrost | place: Sweden: Stordalen...
CTTTTCAACACTGCTATTCGAGTGTTCTTCCGCTAGCTTCCTCCAGCCATCCTGATCAAGCATCAAACATTGACCCCGTTCATGCGCCTGCCTTGTAGCAGCGGAAAGAAAAGGCCATTGGTCCCCCGGATCGAACGGGGTTCTGGCGACTCCGTGCGTGACACGGTAAGTGCCACATCGACGACAGTGCATTTGAAAGCCGCTAGGTCCCTGAGCCGGGGCCGATTCGAGCGGAAGCTTGCACATAAAGCAAGGCGTTGCCATATGTTTTCATTTTACCCGCGCATCCCAACGGACGCGCATGGTAGTGTCCTAAAGGTGCGTGATGGGCGCTGAATCACTTTTCACTATTTCCCAACGATACTGCATGACCATCCGATTGCACTTCCCGGAAAGACCCTGCCAGCAGACATTCCTGGTGGCATCCTGGCGGATGGTAACGGTCTCCCTCCATCAATGCAGCGCAGTGTCCATTCTCTGTACTGAACGTCTTTGTCCGGGTTAAGAGTCTCATTGGGTCGTATCCTTCCGAATGTAATTTTTCCGTTCGGTAAATCCGGTACTGCTCCATCGACAGTCGCGACAACGTTTCCGAACTGATAAAAAGAATCAGGGTCTAATGTTGGACCGGAGGGAACACTAGCCGGTGTCCGAATGGGCACATGTCCAACGCCTTTCTTTAGCTCCTTAACTTGTGCTTCGAGTTCAGTTATGCGGTTATCTCTGCTCGCTGGGTTGACCAATGTTACGTTCTCGTTGTGAAGCGTCTTGATCCGATCAAGCAGGGCTTGGTGATCGTTGTATGTAGTCCTTATAACTGACCAACCCAGTAGAAATACGAATGCGCAAGCCAACGTAATGGCGGCGTCCCTGGCCCCGTCCCAGTGCTCCATCACAGCGTCCCAACCCTTGCGCTTCCACTTAAGCCCGAAAGTAATGGCCGGAACCGCAACGAAGAAAACGACAAACCCGAACCAGTTGTTTGAAACCGAAGATGGCATCGCGACGACGGAACGTGTGAGTAGGTTGAGTGTGTGGGGACGCCAAGGTGTATAGCATAAAGCGAATGCCACGCCCATAATCGCGCCAATTCCGACAACCGCAAGCGCGCTACGCGTGGCGGCCAGAAACATCCCCAACCTACTGGACGGCACGGCGCTGTCGTAAGTTGTTGCCATAAAGATAGGCGACTCATGATACACTCCGATCAGGCCGCTTGTTAGACCGCTTTGAGTGCTGGTAACACTCCAAGAGGTAGCCGCCGATTGAAGGTTCTAAATCGCTCTTCCGCTTCTCATTCTACGCCGCGAAAGGCGTAGTGTGTTTATGCCAGTAATTCCGCGAGTTCCCAGACGTGATCAGCGATGCCCGTCTGCATCGCCGGGGTAACGCGCAACGTGCGGTGAATCCGGCAAAAGTTGTAATAGGCGAAATGCAGGCAGTATGCGGCCCAGAGGTTCTCCCACTTTTTTGAAAACCCATTCGTTAGTCGCGTCAATCGGCGCATCTGCATTCTGATAGTTAGGTTCTGCCGTTCCACGATGCTTGTGCAAATGCGGGCAGGATCGGGATCTCCGAAAACTGGGACCACCTCCGTCTCGACGATTTCTGAGGGACTGTAGCGAGCTTCGCGGCCTTCTTCAGTGGTGCCGTACACTTTGATGAGTTGTGCGAAGCTGACGCGATCCCCGAGCGTATCGGCGATTGCAGGAACGTAGGGACGAAACCCATCGCATGTGATTTGGAAGCGGTGATGAGAAGTAGCGGCGCGAAGTCCCTCGATAAAAATTTGAGTGGTCGCAGTGTCGCGGCGTCCCAGCGCAAAGTTCAAAACCAGTTTGGTGTTGCGTTCGATTGCAACGAAACAGTACGCGTCACCGATGGTATTATCGTGCGCTTCTTCCGGCCCCTTGTGGCCTTCCTTCTTCTGGATGAAACCCCAAATTTCGTCACACTCGACGTCTTTTACCGGCACGTTGACGATCAGACGGCCCATGAGCTTTTCGCACTTCTCGCCAGCGGCTACCAAAACTTTCAGAATCGTATCGCGGTGAACGCCAGTCAGCCGCTCGGTGGATCTCACTGAGGTTCCTTCGATGAACAGGTTGAGGATCATCAAAGTCTTTTCGGTGGAAACGGTCATGTTTCCGAGAAGGGACTTGCGCGGCTCGCTGAAGGTCTTCCGGCACTTCGGGCAACGAAAGCGGAGCGTGCCGTTTCGGTTAACACCGAAGCGCTTGGCATCGATCTTGCAGGTTTCGCAAGTCATTGTTTTCGTTTGCCCGGATACCGTAACCATGATCTAATTATACAGCGACCAGCCGTTGTTTTACAATAGGAAAGTGACGGTCAAGGCAAACTATTTAACTTGACGTTTCAATATCTTACACGGCAAAATGAAATGGTGCGGGCGGCGGGATTCGAACCCGCAGTTTCCGTGGAAGGATTCAGATTTAGAGTCTGCTGCGTCTGCCAGTTCCGCCACGCCCGCGACAAATGCCAAGAGGGGAGCGACATAAGCCGCTCCCCGTCGCGTTTGTGGTGGTGCTCTGATCTACAGCATTGGCGCGGCCCCTTTCTGTGGCCAGCTTCATCATGCACCAATAAACAAAACAGCGAAACACATTGAAACAGATATGTTTCGGAAGGGATTCAGAACCGAAAGTTGCGAGAATTGGGGCAATTCAAGGTGAGCCGGAAGTGCAACGGAAAAGAAACGGAAGCGAAACGGAAATTTAGTCCTTTCTCGTAAGCTCCTCTATCGTTAGCCCCATCTCGTTGGCTATGAGTCCCAAGGTCTCGCGCTTTATCTTGAACGTGCGCCGAAAACTCAGAAGGGTTCTCGGTGTCACACCCACTTTGCCAGCGAAGTCTGTCTTATTTACCGGGCTCGCTTCCAAAAAGGCTTCCAGTTTACGTGCTGCTATCTTGCTTGTGATCGCACTTGATAGACGCTTCCGTTTACCAACTTTTGCTTTTTTCGTGGTCGCCAAAGACCTACCACCGGACGCCTTGGGCTGTTCACGCTGCCTGGCGCGAATTCGAGCCATTTCGCGTGCCTCCTCTTCCATCATGTTTCGAAGGATGCCAACGGGTTGATTCGTAGTGCGTTGTGGTTCCGGAAGTGCAGGCGGTGTGTCGTTAGCTTGTATCTCCGATACCGCAAGTAGATCTTGTTCGTACTTTATCCATTGTGGTTCCTGCTTTAGGGTCGCGAGAATCTCGCCCTTTATGCCCATGCCACTCTCGGTCAAGAAACTTCGGAACCGCTCACCCTGAATTCCGACTTCCTCCTCAGCAAAAAGCACGGTCGAGTAGATCCACTTCGAAGCTTCTGTCTCCACGCGATCAACGCCCCACACTCCGCTACGGGCCAAACTGCAAGCTTCCTTCGCAAACGCGGCAAATATGGTCATCACGTAACGAGTCATTATCCCCAGCGGAAACGCTCCCCGCTCCGAAAGAGATTCCAGATAAACCTGTCTCGCTCTGATCTTGGCCTGCACGATCCTGGCACGGGCCTGCTGAGATAGATCCTCTGGATACGTCATGTCCCTCTTGCGCCGAAACGCGAGAGGGCTTACGATGGGGGTGTCTAGATCCCAATCGAGAAGCCCCGGCCACGCGCCGGGCTTTTCGTTTTAAGACACCCATTCTATCGATGTTCGGAGGACTCGGGGATGCTGCACCTCTTTCTTCGCTCACGGCGCGACTCACAGTCGTATGACAATGACTGGATCGATGATTTTCGAGTCAGAAGCATTAAGACTTACGATCTCGTGGCACAGTACTGCCGAGCAGCAATGGAATCCCATAAGCCGGTGCGGATACATCGCAGGCGCTACGAGCGTATCCCGGCTGCGGTATGTAGCGAGTGCGACATAAAATCCATCACAGCAGAAAAGGGCGGATTTAAGGTGGAGTTTGAGAACTGGCGATCCTTAAACATCGAGGTGGATCGGCGGCTCCAGCAAGGTTATTACTTTGCCGATCCATCCAGCTACGAGAAACCCGACAGCGAAGAGCGTGTTGAAGATCCCTACGGGGATTCAAACTTCTAAACCCACTTCCGACTATTCCGCTTGCTTGCGCGGTCTTCCGCCAGCATGCGTCTTACGCTTCGCTGCGAGGTTCTTGAAGTAGTCCGAACCACGTTCTGCGATCTTCTGCCCCCCGAGCTTCCCCAGCGTAACGGCAGGCGATTCGGTGAGGAGATGGTCCGCCAGCTTCAGCGCAGTGCTGAGGAGTTCCAGAGCACGCTTGGATCGATTCTCGGGCAGCTCCGTCGTTTCGAGTAGCAAGTGCGCTTCGTCAATCATGTTACGAAGTGCGCGGAGATCGGTGCGGTTTCTTTTCGCCATCGGTCCCACGTTAGCACAGCGAGCGGACGTTGTTTACTAATTTTTAGCTTCACGCACCTTTAGGACACCACCACGCGCATGGGTAGAAGACGGCTGTCTCGGAGCGCCTGGGGCATTCCTCACCCCGCGTTACGCAGGACATTTACTCCCACGCTATTCACGGGCGCGATGATGAAGCAGCCGGTGGGATGATTTCCAAAAAGTAATAACGCCGGGAATAATTGCTGGTGTGCAATGATCGCGATTCGATTACTTCGTGGCAGGTGGATTATGTACCGCCAGACCAGGCTGCTGAAGCTCATCTTCGAAGCGCGTACCTAAGAATACGATTCCGCTCGCGAACACAGCGAAAATCCTGCTCAAGAAGTAGTTAAGCAGAGTGAACGATGGTTGATGATTTTTCCAGGCTTCGAACCGTTTCCTTTTGTTTTCGTTCTGGTGAGCCAGGTCTCCGTAGACGAAGACATTCCAAATCTCCCCCCACGTCGGCGGCGTGGGATCGGCGGCTGACGAAACTCTGATGGGCGGCAGAGAGGCAAAGGCGGTCTCCAAGTCTTTCCTAACCGACTCAACGTCGTCGATCAGCAGCTGCGGCGTCGCCGGGTCGTTTTTCAGCAACTTGGAAATATTCTCCAACGATGTCGATTCATTGTTTTGGATGAAGAACCGAAGCCGCATTACAAAGGCCTCCGTTTGTTCTCGACTTGGCCCAGAAAACTGCGGACCAACCCAGTTCAATTTGGTGCTCGCGGCTGCAGCCAGATAACTAGCCTCCCCCAGGCTCTTGGCCCGTTCGACAAACTTTTGGAGAACGATTCTAGTTGACTGTTCCATGTCTTGTGTCTGTCCTCGCTGACTAGCGCTTGCACTGCGGATGATACCGCGTGATACCCTGACGCCCGTAGGTCTATAAGGAATTGGTGGCGCTAACGGGAATCGAAACCGTCTCGCGCTGTCCTATCCAGTCCGAACCAGTCCTAAGTAGTTGATTTTAGGTGGATGCAGGTGGACCTTTTCGGCCAGATGAAACCCCTACGGAACGCAATGGTGTGAGCAATGTGTGAGCAAACCGGTTTCTCTGAAAGCACCCGCAAAGCACTTGAACGTCCGTCGGGACCTTGCGCCAGTGCATCGGCGAGCCGGGCCAGGATAGCAGGGTTGGGCGAGCGCACGTACAAGATTGGGAAATAGGACGAGGAAACTCCTCGTTCAAACGCGTATCAGACTTGCTCCCGAGGCGAAAAACTGGTCCCGTGGAGACAGCGAATCCGAAACGTTCCCAATCTGCAAAAGGGATCGCCGGCATGCCGGGAGCTGTCCAGGAAAAGCTTCAAAGCTCGCCGACGCCCTACATCACTCCGGTGACTTCACCGAGGCCAGGCGCGTATTCGCGGAAGCTGAGCGCCTCCAGACGGAAGACGAAATGGAATAACTGATTGTTCTAAGACACAGCTGACACTCGCGATCCAGCTCCGGACCATACTGACCCAATGCCACGACGTCGTCGACGGGCTGCATATCCGCATGCATCTAGTGTATAAATCTAATGATGCGCACCACGAGAGCCCTCACTGCCGCCCTCCTCGCGGTCGTAAGCATCGGCGTGATTGCGTTTGCTTCCTCTCGGAAGCTCGTCGTCCCGCTGCGAACCCGAGTGCAAGTATTCAAGGACAGCCATAGCTGGCAAGCAGTGACCGCTCGGGGAGACTTCGCACCGGCGGATTCGGCCATCATCGTCTGTGATATGTGGGATAAGCACTGGTGTGCGGGTGCCACGAATCGTGTCGAAGATCTGGCGCGCCGCATGGATCCTGTGTTGCGCAAAGCTCGGCAGACGCACGTCCTCGTGATCCACGCGCCGTCGGAAACGATGGGATTTTACAAAGACTATCCACAACGCCAGGTGGTGCTGCGGGCTGCCGGCTTTCCGCATCCCGAGAGCCTTGTACTGGCTGATCCACCGCTTCCGATCGATGACTCCGACGGCGGCTGCGACACGCCCGGAGACAAAGAGCATCAAGTCTGGAAACGCGAGAACCCGCTTCTTTCGATCGGCCCGGAAGACGCCATTTCCGATAACGGCGATGAGATTTACAATCTGCTGCGGCAACGAAACATTCACACACTCTTCATCATGGGCGTGCATGCGAACATGTGCATTTTGAATCGCAGCTTCGCAATTAAGCAAATGACGAAGTGGGGTCTGCATTGTGTTCTCGTGCGTGATCTCACGGACGCAATGTACAATCCCGCCCGCAAACCTTTCGTCTCGCACGTGGCAGGGACCGAGTTGGTAGTCGAACACATCGAGAGGTTCTGGTGTCCTTCCGCACTCAGCGCCGATCTGATATTGGCCATGGCTCGGGCCAGCGGCTCGGATTCGGGGCATCCAGCCGCGAAGAGATGAGGAGCTATTAACCTGGTGCACCGAAGAACCTTTATAGCCGCTGCGGGATCTGTTCTTTACATGCCAGCGGCGCCTTCCGATCAGATTCGGGTAGGTATCATCGGCTCCGGAGGCCGCGGTCAGTTCCTGATGAAGATTTTCATGATGGATACGGCGGTGCGAATGGTCGCGGTCGCGGACGTATTCGAGCCGAATCTGGAAGCGGGGCTTTCGGTCGCAAAGGGCGCGAGAGCTTATCGCAATTATCAAGACCTGCTGGCGGATAAAGAAATCGACGTCGTTGTCATCGCGACGCCCGAGCACTGGCACCACCAGATGCTGCTGGACGCTCTGGCTGCGGGCAAGGATGTATATATCGAGAAACCGCTCTGCCAGAGACCAGAACAGGGCGTTGACCTGATGGATGCCGCGCGGCAATCGAAAAGTATCGTGCAGGTCGGGATGCAGCGCCGAAGTTATGATCTCTATCTGAAAGCTCGCGATATTCGTGCTTCCGGCGCACTGGGCTCCGTGCGCCTGGTGCGATCCTGGTGGATCAACAACAATCTCTCCGAAAAGCCTGCCACACAGCTCACAGGACGTCTGGATTGGGAGCAGTGGCAAGGGCCGGCCCCGCATCGTCCGATCGATCCGGACCGCTTCTATCACTGGCGCAGCTACAGCGATTACTCCGGAGGCATCATGGCCGATCAGGGCGCCCACATTTTTGACGGCATTCACCTGATCCAGGGCGTCGGATTTCCCTCCGCAGTGAACGCATCCGCGGGCCGAGTCCACAGCTCGAAGAGCGACACGCCGGAAACAGTTATCGTCACCGCCGAATATCCCGAGGATTTTGTGGCCGTCTTTACGATAAACTACGCGGGGATGCATTATCCTTCGCGCCTCGATCAACTGAACCAGTTCGACGGCGATCGGGCCCGCCTGGACGTCGGACGTGAATTTGTTTCTGTGTATACCCAGTCCATGCCGGAATCGCCGGAAAGCACCATCACAGGTTCATTCTCCGAGGCTACGAATGCTCACGTGCAAAACTTCTTGAATTGCGTGCGAACACGTACGCCGCCGAATGCGCCCATCGAAAAAGGATTTCAAGCTGTGCTGGTGACCCAGCTTGCAAATCAATCGTTAAGACAAGACCGGCGCATTCGGTGGAACGCGAGCACGCGGCGGGTGGAGGTTTAAAGAGTCATGTCGGCCATGTCGCGACGCGAAGTGCTGGCCCTTGCCGGCGCAACGCTCACCGCCGCCGCACCCGCTCCACTCAGCCCTCCCAGGATCTGCATTTTTTCAAAGCATCTACAGTGGCTGAACGTGGCAGATGCGGCGAGATTGGCGGCGGACATTGGATTCGATGGCATCGACCTCACGGTCCGCAAGGGTGGCCACATCGAGCCTTCCCGAGCGGCCGAGGAGCTGCCTCGAGCGGTGGAAACGATCCGAAAGGCGGGGCTCGAAGTGCCGATGGTCACCACGGACATTGTTACGGCGCAAAGCGAGCACGCGCGGGAAATACTGCGGACCATCGGCTCGCTTGGGATTCACGTTTATCGTTGGGGCGGCTTTCGGCTCGACCCTGACCGATCGATTCCCGAGCAGCTCGAAGCGGCACGTGGGCCGGTCCGCGAACTTGCCGCGCTGAATCAGTCTTATGGTGTTTGCGCGATGTATCACATCCATTCCGGTCCCGGCGTTCTGGGCGCTTCGATTTGGGATCTGTACTTAGTGCTAAAAGGCTTCGACCCCGATTCTGTCGGAGTCAATTACGATATCGCCCACGCCACCATCGAAGGTGGGCTCGCAGGCTGGCGCAATTCGGCAAGTTTAATGGCGCCATTCACACGCGGCATCGCGCTGAAGGATTTCTACTGGGATAAAGGCGCGGATGGGGTGTGGCGGCCTCGCTGGTGTCCGATCGGCGATGGCATGGTCAACTTCACGGAATACTTCCAGGTCCTTCGCCCTGGTTTTCGAGGACCCTTTCAATTGCATTTCGAATATCGCGAAATGGGTGGGGCGGAGGACGGCAAACGGTCACTCAGCATCAGCCGCGACCAGTTTGCACGGAATGCAGGACGCGACCTGGGGCGCATCCGTGAACTGATGAGGAAAGCAGGCCTCACGGGCGCATAGTTGGAAGAATGCACATGACACGAAGACGTCTTCTACTGGTGGCCTCATCTGCGCCCGCTTTGCTATTGGGTGCAAGGAGCAAATCCATTCGTATCGAAGATGTGTCCTTCGAGTTCGAGGACTTTCAGTATCGGACGCCGATGAAGTTCGGCGGCAACGTGGTGGAACGCGTTACCCTGCTCAACGTCCATTGCACCATTCGAGCAGGCGACGGACGAACCTCGCGTGGTTTCGGATCCATGCCGCTTGGGAATGTCTGGTCGTTTCCACAGCTTCCTTACGACACCTCCTTGAATGCAATGAAGACGCTGGCTGGGCGCATCGGAGCTATTACGCGCAGCGCCGGCGTTGCAGGGCATCCGATCGACATTAATATCGCGCTCGAACCCGAGTACCTGAAGGCCGCTGCGGAAGTTTCGCGCGACCTCAAGCTTTCGCTTCCGATTCCGAAACTTTGTACGTTAGTCACATTCAGCCCGTTCGACGCCGCGGTGCACGACGCGTATGGCAAGTTGCACGGCGTGAGTTGTTATGAGACGTACGGGCCGCAGTTTTTGCCGCGAGATTTATCGGCTTACCTAAACCATGAATTTCGCGGCGAGTTTCTGGATCGTTACATATTGCGCAAGCCCAAGGCCTACATGCCGCTCTATCATTTGGTCGGCGCGGTGGATCCGGTCACAGCGAGCGACGTCCGCCAAAGAGTCGGAGACGGCCTTCCCGAAAATCTTGCTGAATGGATCCGCTACAACGGCGTAACGCACATCAAGATCAAGCTCAATGGTTCGGATCTCTCCTGGGATGTGGACCGCGTCGTCGCCGTAGATCGCGTCACAACTGAAACCCAGCGCTCGCGCCAGGTGGCACAGTGGCACTATTCGTTAGACTTCAACGAGAAGTGCCCGAACGTGGATTACCTGCTCGCGTTCCTACATCAGCTGCGCGAACGAGCGGAAGAAGGTTTTGGCCGGATCCAATACGTCGAGCAGCCAACCAAGCGAGACCTGAAGGAGGATCAAGCGAACGTGATGCATCGCGCCGCGAAACTGATCCCAATCGTAATCGATGAATCATTGGTTGATCTCGAAAGCCTGGAGCTATCGAGGGCGATGGGCTACAGCGGAGTCGCACTCAAGGCATGCAAAGGCCAGAGCCAGGTGCTGCTGATGGCTGCGGCTGCGCAAAAACATAAGATGTTCCTCTGTGTGCAGGACCTGACCTGCCCGGGGGCTTCGTTGATCCATTCCGCCGGACTTGCCGCTCACGTGCCGGGTGTCGCGGCGATCGAGGCCAATGCCAGACAATACGTGCCCGAGGCCAACCGGCCCTGGGAAGACCGGTTCCCCGGAATTTTTAAAATCCGCGATGGCTTGATGCAAACAGGATCCCTAACCGGGCCGGGGCTGGGTGCAGTCGCATGATGAGAAAGCCCCGGCTGTTTACGAAGGCACAAGTCCTGGCGATGTTTCTGCTTTGCGCAACGCTTGTTTGGGCGGCGGACGGGAAGAGGGTCTTCAACGAGCGGTGCGCGGGATGCCATGGAAGCGATGCTCGTGGTAGCGCAAAGGGGCCGGGGTTGGCGGGAAGCCCCCGGCTGAGCGGTATGTCCGCGGAGCAGTTGCGCGGCTTGGTGCAGCGGGGAATCCCGGACTCCGGCATGCCGGCATTCGATCTTCCGGCGGAGGAGTTAGAGGCTGTCGCTATTTACGTGCGAGGCTTGAATGCCGGAGTGACCGCAAAACCAGCGACCGGCAAACAAGTCACGTGGGGTAAACCAGAACCAGGGGACTGGCTGACGTACAACGGGAAGTTGAGCGCGAACCGGTACAGCCACCTGAGCGAAATCAATAGGGCGAATGTCAGCGGGATGCGCCTGAAGTGGATCTTTCCGATTCCCCACTCTGGGTTGGAGGTCACACCGCTCGAAGCGGGTGGAGTGATGTATGTTACCGGGCCGAACCAAGTGTACGCGATTGACGCTTTAACAGGCAACCAGGTTTGGAAGTACTCGCGCCCTCAGACTCGAGGACTGGGAGGCGATGCGATGCTAGGAACGAATCGCGGAGTGGCGATCCGCGATGAGAAGGTGTTCTATGTCACCGACAATGCGCATCTGCTCGCGCTCCACCGCGCGACGGGCGAACTGGTCTGGGAAAAAACCATGCCTGAAGAGGTGCAGCATTATGGGGGAACAATGGCTCCTCTGGTGGTGAAGGACACCGTGATTGCAGGAGTTTCAGGAGCCGACCAGGGGATACGAGGGTTCATTGTCTGCTATAAGGCGGAGTCCGGGGAATTGATTTGGCGGCACTGGACAGTGCCGCGAAAAGGAGAACCGGGATCCCAGACCTGGCAAGGCAGCGAACCGTTGCGGGGAGGTGGGTCGACCTGGCTGACGGGCTCCTATGACGAAGCGACCGATACCTTGTACTGGCCAACGGGCAATCCTTTCCCAGATGGTGATGACCGAGACCGGGGTGGAGACAATTTGTACACGAACTGCATCCTGGCTTTAAATCCTAAGACGGGTGAGCTGAAATGGCATTACCAGTTCACTCCACACGACGTGAGTGACCGCGATGCTACTGAACCCCCGCTGCTGGTGGATGCGACTTATCACGGCCGGGAGCGAAAGTTATTGCTGCATGCGGATCGGAATGGTTATTTCTATGTGCTGGACCGCACTAGCGGAGAGCTGCTGCTGGCCAAACAGTTCCTGCACAGAGTGGATTGGGCTACCGGCATAGCCGCGGACGGACGGCCCGTAGTGATCGACCCGAAGGGATGCCCGGATGATGCCGCGAACTGGAGCTCTGCGGCGTTCAGCCCGGTTACCGGCATGTTCTACTTCCTGGCGTTGGAAGAGTGCACGGGGAGCCCGCAAGGTTATCCGGACCAGACTGGACAAAGGTTTCTGCGGGCGCTGAACATCGAAACGGGGAACATCGTTTGGGAGGTGCCGCAGCCCGGGCCGGCGAAAGCGAAAACCTGGAGCGGAGTACTCGCGACCGCGGGCGGCGTGGTTTTCTACGGGAAGCCGAACGGCGGATTCGAGGCTGTGGATGAGCGGGATGGGAAGTTGCTGTGGCGATTTGAGACGAATGTGCAGATGAAAGCATCGCCCATGACCTTCGAGATTACCGGGAAACAGTACGTGGCTGTGGCTGCGGGGCCGAATATTCTGTGTTTCACTTTATGATGAGGCAAAGCTGCTGAGGCTTGCGGAGGTGTTTTGAAATTTGGCGGATTAGCTACCTTGACTCTATTGTTATCGGCCGTCCTGTTCGACTCCCGAACTTTCGCCGCTGATTCGCCCGCGACAGATCCGCTGCTTCGGTGGATGGACCAGATTGCGCAGCAGCAATTGCAGCGGCGGGAAGACGCCATTGCGAAAATCCAAACGGTGGCTGAGGCCGAGCGCCGTAAGCAAACGGTTCGCACCACGCTGCTGGCGCTTATCGGGGGCCTACCGGACTACAGCGGTCCCCTGAACCCGATAGTCACTGGCCGTATTCAAAGCGAAAAATATACGATTGAGAAAATCATCTTCGAAAGTCTCGAAAACTTCTACGTGACCGCAGATCTGTACCGGCCCAATCAGCCGGGGCGATATCCCGGCGTGCTTTTGCAGGCCGGCCATACGCAAGAGGGGAAGCCGGAAGGACAACGGCTGGCGGCGAATCTGGCGTTGAAAGGTTTTGTGGTCCTCACTTTCGATCCAGTGGGTCAAGGCGAAAGAGAGCAGACCTACGACGCGCGCGTCGGCCACGCGCTGGCGGGCTGGTCCGTTCCTGAGCACATTCAGGCGGGAGGCCAAGCCATTCTGGCGGGCGAGAGCGTCGCTCGCTACTTCATTTGGGATGCCAAGAGGGCGCTCGATTACCTGGTAAGCCGCCCCGAGGTGGACGCCGCACGGCTCGGCGCGGTGGGATGCTCGGGCGGCGGCGCGTTGACTACCTTCATTGGCGCTCTCGACCCACGGATCAAGGCTGTAGCGCCCGCTTGTTTCATAAATTCCTACCGGCTGCTATTCCGAGGCCCGGATCCCGACTCCGAAATGAGCCCTCCCAACCTGCTTGCGAGTGGACTGGACATGGCTGATTACGTGGAATTGTCCGCGCCCACGCCGTGGTTGATCCTGGCGACCGATGGTGACTATTTCACGCCCGCCGGCGCAAGACTCGTCTACGAAGAGGCCAGGCGCTGGTTCCGTCTTTATGGCGCGGAGAACAAGCTTCGCTTTTTCAGCGGCGGAGGTCCGCACGGCACGCCGCTCGAAACCCGAGAAGCGATTTATGAGTGGATGATCCGCTGGCTCAAGGACGGGAAAGGTGACATTCATGAGGAGCCGGTGAGAATCTACGACAATCATGAGCTTCTCGTTACCGCAAGCGGGCACGTCGACGACGAACCCGGCAGCCGCAAACTCTATCAATTAATTTTGGACGGTTATCTGGCCAGGAAACGTCCGGGAACGATACCTGAGTTGCTGACCGAATTGCGCCGGCTGAACGTCCCCTCGGATGCCAGCGCGCCAGAGGTCAGGATGTCGGAAGAATCGAACGGTCCAGAGGGGCGGCGTCTTCGCGTAAAGTTCCGAAGCGTGCCCGGCGTGGAAATCGGGGGCAGACTCTACCTCCCTCCGGCAGGCGGAAGAAAGCCGGCGGTACTGCTCGTCGCTGACAAGATGAGCAGTTATTGGATTCCCTCGACGGCGGCATTAGCGGAAAAGATCGCGGCTTTGGGCCACGTGGTCCTCGAATTGGAGCCGCGCGACTCGCCCGGCGAAGGCGAGCGGCCCTATGTGGGTAATTGGTTGACGAACTCCCGGGCTAACCAGATCGGGCTCAATTTACCGGCAATGCGTGCGCATGACATCTTGCGAGGGGTGGATTTTCTCTCTGCCCGGAGCGACGTTGATCCAGCCAATATCCGGGCCATGGCCAGAGGGGTCAAAGGAATTTGGCTTTTGATGGCGGCCGCCGTAGATATTCGTATCGGCAAGGTGTGGCTCGACCGCACGCCGTACAGCCTGCGGGCCGCTCTCGAACACTCCATGAACACGAATTTATGGGACGCAGTCATTCCGGGCTTCGCGCTTCACTGGGACGTGGATGACCTCATCCAAGCCATGGACAACCGAGCCGTCCTGCGGACGGACCCGACGAACTGGATGGAGCGGCCGGTTCCCCTCGGTGCCGCTTTTCAGTACCGCTACGTACTTGGTGATAATACCGACCTTCACGATGAACAGGACGACCGCTATCTGAGACAACTCCTGCAATAGAGATCGCAACCGTGGTTTTGGCATCTCATGGATTTCAAAATTCCTGTGCTCCGCAAAAAATGTATCCGTGGCCTTCTGCTCGGTTGGAGCCAGCCCACAAACTGTGCAGCAAGATGGGGAAGGGTGCCAGGCTGGCTACGCGCCTCGTACTGGCATCGACACCTCTGTTCTAATTGCAGGTGCGCTGTCCTCCGCAAAAACTTCGTCCGCGACGAAATCGCGCTTCGGTGACGCGCTGTAACGTGCAATCCTAAACGTGCATGTCGTGCTCATTGGTTTTCCGCGCTGTTGCACACTGCTCTCGAGCGTTATCTTTGACCGTGTTCGACTTGATCCAACTGGTTTTCCTCGTTGCACGCTCCCACAGAACCCTGGCTGCCGAAAATCTATTCCTTCCGAAGCAACTAGCGCTCTTCCAGGAGCGGAAGGTGAAACCACGACGGGCCGACGATTCCACTCGGTGGATGATGGCCGCCCTGAGCCGAGTGTTCGCGTGGCGCGATGCGCTGGTGATTGTGAAGCCGGACACCCTATTCCGCTCAACGAACGGCACCTGAAAATGACGATCAAAGAATGGGGACTTCACTACAACCGGGGCCGACCACAATCCTCATTAGGTCCTGGAATTCCGGAACCCAAGCAGGACCGTGTTCCGGCGAGCAACCACAGATACAAGCTGCCCGCCGGTTATTGTGTTGTGAAGACGGCTGTGCTGGGCGGCTTGCATCATGAGTATCGCCTGGTGAAGGAGGCCGCTTAATTGCTTCAAGTCTTCGGAGGACGGTCCCGAGTCTTGCCTGACTCGCAGCATCGGGCAGCAGGTAGCCAGGTAGGGCGTCAATGAATCCTGGCGTTGTCAGCAACCCCCTGATTTCCGTGCGAAGGTACTCGCGGAGCAAGGGCGCCTCAGTCTGTACCTCCTCAACGATGGTTGAGCGACCGTCTATGACGAACACCAAATCCTCCAGATCATGGCTTGCATAGAAGTCGCCTCGCCCGCGACCTTTGAATGCTTCGATCTTCGTTGCAAGGAAGCTCGGTGCAGTCACAAGCCGGATCTCCAAATCCGGAGACAACTGGTGCCGGGTCGCGGCGGCCATAGCTGTGCGGTACCAGCGATTGGAGAATCCGAGAATCTATCGCGTCTACATCCAGTGTCGTGCGCGGTGTGCCCGCGCCTGCATCCGTAACGAGCAGGCTCGTGACAGCTCCTCCCACAAACACGAGGTCACCCAGCATTGGGCGCAATAACGCGGCAGTCGCAATAAGCCGCTCAAGATTTGAATTCGGCATGGGCTTCTCGCAAGCGCCGGTGCAATTCAGTCTCGGCAATCTTACGCTCTCGAACGCGCCCGTCACGGAGTGCGTCGGCAAGTACTAACAGCTCGTAGAAGGACTCATCACGCAAAGCCGCTTTGGGGGCGGTCTTATATAAGGGGGCGAGCGAGACCCCGCGCTGCTTGCCTTCCTCATACGGCCAGACGGGAATTGGGTCATTCGTCGGTGCGATCAGAGCACGCAATGGTGCTGCCCCATACGAGGTCGCAACTCCCCGCGTAAGCTCCCCGCGCTCCGCCGGAAACGCGTATCTTAACCCGTGAGTGAGAAACTCCTCCAGCGCTCCCATGTTTGGGCGATTCTCCAAACCAGTCCCATGAAGTAAACCACTCGTGCGCGCGCGTTTTACGCTCGCGTGCACCTCGGAAGGGCTCATCACCAACTCAAGCGCGAGGTGCGAGTATGAACTCGATGCGAACCAGCAGCAACAAGTTTGAGCACCACGTATACATCCTGCGGCTTCAAGGCCATATCCCATTCTGCATTCGCGATTCGCGAATAGCGAATGAATCTCACCATGCTTTGTTTAACGGAATGAGACGGCGGGAGGCATGTCTCCTTGGTTGTGTGGTTTAGCCGAGACTTAGGTCGGAGCGTCTAGAGAGCCAGCGCCCGCCAGCTCCACCCAGCTACCGAAGGACCCAGCTCTGATCACGAAAAATGTGTGAGCAAATACTTAATTACAGCGATCTAAACTGCTGGAACATTAGAAACAGTAGTAGATTTCAGCCCCGTCTGAACGCAATGGTTATTGTAACATATTGAAAACGCAGTATATAATTGGTAGCGCTAACGGGAATCGAACCCGTATTTAAGCCTTGAGAGGGCTCTGTCCTAACCGTTAGACGATAGCGCCACTCCGTCTATTATAAACCAAGCAGCCCTACCTCCTTCTGACTCCTGAATTCCGGCTCCTGAATTCCCTGCCTTCTTCCCCCAACTGATAGACTGAAACTTACACTCATGATCGCATCGACACAGCTCCGTCCGGGCATGGTCATCAAGTTCAACAAGGAACTCTACTCCATCTTTAAAATGGAGCACCGCACCCCCGGCAACCTGCGCGGCTTCGTGCAGGTCAAAATGCGCAGCTTGCGCAGCGGGTCCATGACCGAGCACCGCTTCTCCTCCGAAGACCGCGTCGAACGCGCCGCGCTCGATGAACAAGAAATGGAATATTTGTACGACGACGGCGAGTACTACTATTTCATGAACACCGAAACCTTCGAGCAGATGCACCTCACGCGCGACATCCTCGGCGATGGCGTCGAGTTCCTGGTTCCTCAGCTCAAAGTCCACGTCGAGTTTTACGAAGGAAAAGCCATCAGCGTCGAATTGCCCCCCACCGTCGATCTCACCGTGGTCGAAACTGAACCGGGGATGAAGGGCGCTTCCGTTTCCAACGTCACCAAAGCCGCCAAGCTCGAGACCGGCCTGATGGTGCAAGTGCCGCCGTTCATCATCGAAGGCGAAAAGATTCGTGTCAGCACCAGCGACGGAAGCTATCAGGAACGCGCCTGATCGAGTGGGGTAGCGCCATGCGCTGCCACGAACCTGTGCTATCTTTGCTCCCATGCCGAATGCGCGCGGGATGCTCTTCATCGCTCTCGGAGTGGTTACCGTGGCCTACGCCTGGATTTGGTTTACAGGCAAAGGCCGCGCTCCCGGAGTTCCCTCTCTCGCCGAACTAGCCATCGGCTGCATCACCAATTTCTTCGATACTCTCGGTATCGGATCATTCGCTCCCACCACCGCCATCTTCAAGTTCTTCCGGCTGGTTCCCGATGAGAAAATCCCCGGAACCCTGAACGTCGGCCACACGCCGCCCACCATCCTCGAAGCCTTCCTGTTCATCGCCATCGTGCAGGTGGATATGTTGACGCTGGTATCCTTGATCGGCGCGGCGATCCTCGGCGCATGGTTCGGCGCTGGCATCGTCGCTGGTTGGTCGCGCCGCCGCGTCCAAATCGGGATGGGAATCGCGCTGCTGGTGGCCGCGTCCCTCTTCGTGATGACCAACTTGAAGTTGATGCCCGGCGGTGGCCAGTCCATGATTCTGGAAAATTGGAAATTGGGCGTGGGCATCGCCGGCAGCCTGTTCCTCGGTGCGCTCATGACTCTCGGCATCGGCCTCTATGGACCCTGCATGATCCTGGTCAGCCTGCTCGGCATGGATCCCAAAGCCGCATTCCCCATCATGATGGGATCGTGCGCGTTCCTCATGCCCGTAGCGAGCGCCCGATTCATCCGTATGGATAGCTACAGCCCGAGAGCGTCCTTAGGCCTCGCGCTCGGTGGACTCCCCGGCGTCCTAGTGGCTGCGCTCATCGTAAAGTCACTCAACCTGACCGCAGTGCGCTGGCTGGTAGTAATCGCGGTAACCTACGCCGCCGCCACCATGCTCCGTTCCGCGATGCTCGAATGGAAAGCAGCCCGGCTTGGCGACTCCGCGGTCGGTGCGACGCTGATGCACGACGACAGTTCAAACCGATTCCTGCTACCGGTAATTGGTGTCCTTGTTGGAGGACTCATTGGATTCTTGCTGCGTCCTTCTATACCGCTAGTCGGGAGGCTTCCACTGGACATCGTCCTCTTGAGGGGCACGAACCTGCGTGGAGCCGACCAACTCCTGGTTCCTACCGCCGAGGAGTCTTTTGACTACATGCTGGTAGGGGCAATTGTCGGGAGCTTGGTTGCTCTGGCTGCTCGATACGTGAAGTCAAATTACGTACGGCCGCCTGCCGCCGCCCAGTCGAGCAGCACGACCTCCGCCTCACATCCGACACGTGAGCCTAGCGAACCTGGTGGACCCACGTAAGACTAACTCCCCGATTCAGACGCTGCACAGGTCAGCCCAATGAAGTCGTGAAACTCTATGGAAAGAGACACACATTTATTTGGGACCGCCAAAATCACTCTTACAGACGGCAAGGCAAGCCATGTCCGGCCCCGAGCGGATCTCCCAATCCAAAGGCAACGGCAATCCTACCAATGGTACCTCCCATTGGTAGGAATCATGGTATAAATAAGAGTGTGAAAACCGCCATCTCCCTCGACACAAATCTCCTCAAGGAAGCCGACCAAACCGCCCGCGCCCTAGGCCTAAGCCGTAGCCGCCTCTTCTCACTCGCCCTCGAAAACTACCTCCGCCATCGCCGCCAGGAACAAATACTCGAGCAACTCAACCAAACTTACTCGGACCACCCCGATCCAACCGAAGCCTCCACCACCCAAAACATGAAAGCCAAATTCCGTTCCACCATCAAGGACCGCTGGTGACCGAAATCCACCAAGGCGAAGTCTATTGGCTCGACTTCGGCCCCTGCGTCGTAGTCCAAGGTGACGTCTTCAACCGCAGCCGCCTCTCCACCACCGTCGTCTGCCTGATCACCTCCAACCTCACGCGCGCCCGCGCCCCCGGCAACGTCCCTCTCGAAAAAGGCGCCGCCAATCTCCCCAAAGCAAGCGTCGTCAACGTATCCCAAATCCTAACTATCGACAAGACAGAACTGGCCGAACGCATCGGCAAGCTCCCCGCCGATACAATCGACTCCATCCGCACCGGCCTCCAACTCCTGCTCGACCGCACCTGACCGTCACGCCCCCACCATCTCTTTCCCCTCTTCTCCACCAACAACATCCACCACGAGCAACGTTCCCCAGCCCACCCCACGTGCTACGCCAGTAATCAGGAGCCCAATTCCAATGTCCGACGCATCCTCTAACTACACCAACGGCCTAGCCCCGATCGACGCCGAGCAAGACCACCGCGCCGTAGTCAACCGGGCCGACGCGCTGCACTCCACGGGCCCCCGCACCGACGCCGGCAAACAACGTTCGTCGCTCAACGCCCTTCGCCACGGACTCACCGGACACGTCATTGTCCTGCCCTCGGAAGACCACGCCGCCTACCAAGCCCACACCCAGCGCTTCTTCGCCGATCTCCAACCCCAAGGCGCGCTCGAACAGCAGCTCGTTCAATCTATCGCTGACACCTCCTGGCGCTTGAATCGCTCCACAGCCGGTAGAAACGGATCCATTCGTTCGCGCCCCGAATCCCGTTCTCTGGTCCCTAGCCCCAAGTCCCCAGCCCCAAGTCCCCAGTCCCAGCTGTTAGCATGCACGAGCATCGCCTCTCCCGCCAATTCGAACGGGCACTCAACCAACTCCGCGAAATCCAATCCGAGCGCCGCGAAAAAGAACAGAAACAACTCCAGAAGGCCGCCGAGCTCCTCGAAATGGATCAAGACGCAGGCCTTCCCTACAACCCAAAGATGGCTTCGTTTTTTCGAATGACGAAATCCACACCTTCATCCGCCGCCGCGACCGTCGCCGCGAAGCCTTCACCGCCGACGCGCAGCGTCGCTACACCTAACCTGGCCCCTTGCGCTAGCATCGATAACACATGCACCTCTCCGCCCACGACCGCGCTCTGCTCTCTGGCGACCTCGGACCCGCCGCGCGCATGGCCATGTCCATCATCGTGCGCATGGCGGAGATCCAGGGCGCGCCCGAACTCCTCGATATTTCGCAAGCCCACATCGACAGCACCATATATATGGGTGAAGCGGGCCTCGAATTCGCCGAGCGTCTTGCGAAACTCGGCGCCAAAGTTGCCGTGCCTTCTTCGCTCAACGTCAGCGGCCTCGATGAATGCCATTGGCGCGAGTGGTCAGTGCCTGAGGATTGGGCCGCGAAAGCGCAGCGCCAGATGGTCGCCTATCACAGCATGGGCTGCGTCCCCACCTGGACCTGTGCTCCTTACCAAACCTCCATGGCGCCCAAATTCGGACAGCAGATCGCCTGGGGTGAATCGAACGCCATCGTCTTTGCGAACTCCGTAATCGGCGCGCGCACCGAGCGTTATCCCGATCTGCTAGACATCTGCGCGGCCATCACCGCTCGCGTGCCTGCGTTGGGCCTGCACCTGACAGAAAATCGTGCCGGTCAATTGCTGATCCGCCTCAAAGATGTTCCACTCGCAGTGCAGCAAGACGACGCTTTCTATTCCGTGCTGGGACTCTTGCTCGGCCGCCTGGCCGGTCAGCGCATTCCAGTGATCGATGGTCTCGAAGCCGTTCCAGCCGAGGATCAGCTGAAAGCTTTAGGAGCGGCTGCGGCATCTTCCGGAGCAGTCGCGCTGTTTCACATCGTGGGAGTTACCCCCGAAGCCCCAACGCTCGAAGCTGCGTTTCAAGGCCGCGCGCCGCTCGAAGAGCACGTCATCACCATGCAGCAGCTCCGCGACGCCCGTCGCGAGCTGACCACTGCCGCCGGTACCAAGCTCGATATGGTGGTTCTCGGAAGCCCGCACTTCTCCCTCGCCGAATTCCGCCAGCTTGCGCCGCTCCTCGCCGGCAAACAGCGACATCCCGACGTGCAGTTCCTGGTCACCACCAGCCGCATCATGCGCGACCTAGCAGGCCAAGCGGGCGTGCTCGAAACCATCGAAGCCTTCGGCGCTCGGCTCACCGTGGATACCTGCGTGCTCGCCACGCCCATGCTCCCGAAATCCGTGAAGGTTCTCATGACGAATTCCGGCAAGTACGCCCACTACGCCCCAGGACTCCTCTCAACACAAATGGTATTCGGCAGCATGGCGGATTGCGTAGAGTCCGCCATCCACGGCCGCGTGGTGCGCGATGAATCACTATGGCAGATGTGACAATCGAAGGCCGAGTCATAGTCGCTGGCGAAGCCGAAGGCGAGCTACTAGTCAGCACCCAGCCGCTCAGCTTCTGGGGCGGCTACGATCACCAAACCGGCGAAATAATCGACCGCCGTCATCCCCTCTCGGGCCAAATCGCGAAGGGCCGCATCCTAGCCATCCCAAACACAGTCGGCTCCAGCACCACCACGGCAGTCTTACTGGAAGCAGTCCGCGCCGGAACCGCCCCGGCAGCAATCCTAACCACCAGCATCGATTCATTCCTGGCCCTAGCCTCCATAGTCGCGGCAGAAATGTACAACCGCCCAATTCCCATAGTGGCTCTAACTGCCGAACAATTCGAAAAACTAGAATCAGGAGCAAAAGTCGCCGTCCGCAAGGACGGCACCCTCCTTCTGACTTCCCAGACGCGAAGCGTCAGCTCCTGAATTCTGGATTCCCGCTTTCTGCCTTCTGCCTTCTGCCTTCTGCCTTCTGCCTTCTGCCTTCTGCCTTCTGCCTTCTGCTTTCTGCTTTCTGCCTTCTGCCTTCTGCCTTCTGCCTTCTGCCTTCTGCCTTCTGCCTTCTGCCTTCTGCTTTCTGCCTTCTGCCTTCTGCCTTCTGCCTTCTGCCTTCTGC
>Ga0182024_10008383_pt1 | contig 21812 bp, 22 predicted proteins | sample P32metaG_FD_120480 | JGI IMG/M metagenome (GOLD analysis project Ga0182024, IMG submission 120480) | Permafrost microbial communities from Stordalen Mire, Sweden - P3-2 metaG (Illumina Assembly) | ecosystem: Environmental > Terrestrial > Soil > Wetlands > Permafrost | place: Sweden: Stordalen...
AGAGGCTCTCTGAAAAATTGAAGAATGTGAGAGGAAAATGATAACTATTCGTCGAGACGAATGGTAGCTTCGATTGATGTTTGTCGGAAACCAGAAGTGGTATCATACAGGTGATGAGCGAACACCCTTTTGCCGAGACTTTCGAACGGCTAGAATCTCAGGTCGAGTCCCGAGGGCTTGTTGTCTTTGCACGCATAGATTTCAGCGGAGACGCTGAGAAGGCGGGATTAGCGATGAGACCCACGCGCATGCTCATCTTCGGAAGTCCAAAAGCCGGGACTCCGGTGATGGCGGCTGCGCCCACGCTTGCGATCGACCTTCCCCTCAAGGTCTTGGTCTCTCAAGATGAAGGAGGCAGGGTGTGGGTCTCGTACAACTCACCGCAGTATCTCAAAGATCGCCACAATATTCCAGAGGAGTTGCTGAAGAACATCTCAGGAGTAACGGGAATCGCTGACTCTGCCGCACGATAGAGCGGCGTCACTATTGCGGTCAGACTCATGCCCACCCAGTGGCCCTCGTAGGACATTCAGAGCAGAGCGGGGAGAAATGCGACCATGCCGACCAGGAGCTGCAGCATTATGGCCTTCCTGATGGGAAGACCGGCTCGCTTCACCATCAGCAGGGCGAGGATGTTTGCGAACGAGGCTATTGGGTCTATGTTTCCCGCGAGACCGGCCTCCACCGCTATTTTCGACGCAATGCGAGGGGAGACCGAGGTGACGCTGAGTACCAACTGTGTCGCTGGCACGTTGCTTATCAGGTTGGACAGCCCTCCGACGAACAGCGCGGAGTAGGGTTGGACCCCGGCGGCGACGGGCGCGGCATACCCGCTGAGAGCTGGACCGACGAATACTGAGGCGACGCTTATCGACCCGACAAAAACGTAAAGGATGAGAATGCTTCTCAGGTCAAAGTTCTGGACGACCTTCCGAAGGGAACGAAGCGTAAACGAGAAGCCGAGGACGAAGCACGCTCCGAGTGAAAGGTACGTCGCAAGACCTGACAGGTCGGAGACGATGAGCGCCACAACTACGAGCGCCAGGTAGAATCCGGGTACAGTCGATCCCGGAAGAGCCGGAGATTCTCTGTCCCCTCCCAGCTGCCTTCTCATAGGCAACAGCGCCACCGCTGCAATGCAGGCCGAGATTAGAAGAGGAACCCAAGTACCCTCAACAAACTGGAGAAAGGTGGATTTGGAGGCTGTCCAGAGCAGGATGTTCTGTGGATTCCCGAGAGGGGTCAGCGAACTCGCGATGTTGGTGAAGGTGATCTCTGCGACCAGGAGGGGCGCGATGTCGACCTTGAATTGCTTGGCATAGCGTATCAGGACGGGCGTAAGGATTAGGATGACAACATCGTTCAGGATCAGGGGCGAGAACAGTGATGTGACGACCACCACCGCGTAGAGCAACCCTATCTTTCCCGCGAATGATGCTGTGATCCTCCGCAGAAAGGACTCGCCGTCCATCGCCCTGAACTGCGATGCGATGCCGAACAGGAAAGCGAGCGAGAGATAGACCGGCAGGTCGAGCTGCTGGATGATGTCTGAACTCAAACGCCCAAGGTCCCCCTCAAGGCTCCATCCTCTTAAGAACTCCAGATACGCGCGACTTTTCAGGGTTAAATGGATAAAGCCTGTAATTTCTACCATGCAACACATCCCCGAATTGGCGATGGCTGCAGGAGCGGTAATTGCGGACACGGGAAGAACGGCTTCTCGCCGGGGTCTCCGAACCCTCCAGAGTTCGTCGACGAAGAGGAGTGAGTCCTCAGAAATCTCCGAGCCGTGAGTTCAAAGCTATCTCGTTCCGCCTGAAGCAACACGCACACGTGCGCGCGTTCGATGAGGTGATTGAGAAGCACTAAATAGCTGACGGGGGCACGAAAAAAATCCCCCATGATACTCGAACTGCCCAAGCGAACAGAGCACATAGGGTCTGTCAGGTTACACGATATCCAAAAGGTCTACGAGCTGGACTCGGGTACGCGGAAGTTCGACACGAAGGCAAGGGAGGCAGTAGCTACCATATCTCGAGACGAAATAGACATGGTCAATAAGAGAATGGCCATAGTGGTCCCGGTCAAAGACGAGAAGTCAAGGCTCCTTGAAGGTGTTCTGAGCGGAATCCCGCACGACTGCAGCGTAATCGTCATCTCTAACAGCGCCAGGACCCCCGTGGATAGATTCGAGACGGAGAAACAGATCATAAAGGAGTTCAACCACTTCGTCCAGGACGACATCCTTCTGATACACCAGCAGGACCCCGGGCTGTCAGCGGCCTTCAGGAAAACAGGGTTCAGCTCGATTCTCGACGAGCGCGGGGTGATGAGGAACGGGAAGGCCGAGGGGATGTTCACAGGGATATTGCTCGCGAAGATGATGGGGAAGGAGTACGTCGGCTTCATAGACTCGGACAATTACGTGCCGGGGGCGGTTCACGAGTATGTCGAGATCTACGGAGCCGGCTTTCTCATGTCGGAGTCTCTCTATTCGATGGTAAGGGTTTCCTGGGTCAACAAGCCCAAAGTGGCCGAAGATAAGCTGCAATTCCCCAAGTTGGGGAGGGTATCAGAGGTTTCCAACCAGTGGCTGAACCGCGTCGTGGAGGGCCATACCGGGTTCGGTACCGACGTAATCAAGACGGGCAATTCCGGAGAGCACGCGATGAGCATCAAGTTGGCCGAGCTACTATACTATGCGACCGGCTTCGCCGTCGAGCCATTCGAAATTGTCAACATGCTGGAGCAGTTTGGAGGGATATCGCCGCCCGTCCATCCCGAGCCGATGTCGCGCGGTGTCGACGTCTTCCAGATAGAGACTCGGAACCCGCACTTGCACGAAGAAAAGGGGGACGAGCACATACAAGAGATGCTGCAGGCATCCATCGGGGCGATCTATTCCTCTCCGATATGCCCAAAGGCGGTCAGGGAAGCCATACTGTCTGCAAACGCTGGAAGCGACAGCTCGGGAAAGCCAATGGTGGAATACGCCACGCCAGTCAAGATCGACCCCCCAATCGAGGTCAGCCTCGATCGGTTCGTTGAGATTCTTAAGCAAGAGTCCCAGACAATGACCGGGTTCTGATGAAAGACGCTGAGGAAGGGGCGGTCATTCCGAGGCTCGTTGCCTTCGACATGGATGGCACCTTGCTCGCCGGCCGAGTGATCTACGCTCTGGCGCAAAGGCTCGGATTCACGGCGGACCTTGAGAGGATTTCCCGGTCCGGGGGTCCCAAATATGCCAGGTCGAAGGACGTCGCGAAACTGCTCAAGGGTCTAAGCGTCGGCGAATTCACAGAGGTGGTTGAAGGAATGCGACTCACGGAGGGCGCGGTCGAAGCAATAGGCGCGTTAAGAAATCAGAAATACGTCATCGGAGTCATAAGTGACAGCTACACGCTCGCGACGGGCATCATAGCGAGAAAGCTGAAGATGGACTTCCACGTCGCCAATACTCTGGTCATCAGGGACGATACCATAACGGGGGAGCTGGACATGCCGATGGGCTGGGAGAAGATAGGCTGCTCATGCGAACAATCAGTCTGCAAACGCTACCAACTCATCAAGGCAGCGGAGAGATACAAGGTGGAGATGCGGGATACCGTCGCAGTCGGCGATTCTGCGGCAGATTCTTGCATGATCGAAAGCGCAGGGGTTGGAATATGGTTCAACGCCGCCGCGGAAGACCCTCCGCGGAAGAGAGGGGTTGTCGTGAAAGGGAGAGACCTTCGTCTGGTCTCGGCCTATCTAGCGGGAAACCCACGGTGATCCCTTGCCATCTCGCAAGAGCCTCCGAACCCCATCAGAGTTCGTAGACAAGAAGAGGGGGCGATGACTGCCGTTCGGCGTAAGAGGGGTCCGGTCCCCAATTCTGCCGCGAGAGGTAGAGAGGGTTCCCATCTGGGTCATCGAAGAAGGCCAGCGGATAACGGACGGCTATGAAATTAGTCTTTATTGGGTGGGTAGTAAGGGGCTCGAAAAGACTCCGGAATGAACGAAGCCCAAAGGAAGAAGCGCAGGGTGAGCAGCGAAACGGCCCTATTGGTCATCGATGCCCAGGTGAACATGTTCGCTCCCGGGTCGACGGTCCACCACGGCGAGACGATCCTCAAGACTCTGAACTCACTCATAGCGCGGGCACGGAGCGCGGGCGTTCTCGTGGTCTACGTGCAGAACAACGGTGGAAAGGGCGACCCCGACCAGTTGGGGACCTCCGGATGGCAGATCCACCCAGCCTTAGCGACCCAGGCGGGCGACCTGGTCCTTCAAAAGTCCACAGCCGACGCGTTCCATCTGACACCGCTGCAAAAGGAGCTCACGCGACGCGGCATCCGGCGCCTCGTCCTCGCTGGGATGCAGACCGAGTCCTCTATCGACGCCACCTGTCGTCGCGCGTCATCCCTAGGCTACGAAGTACTACTGATAGGCGATGGGCATAGCACCTATGACGCCGACGGACTTCCAGCCGTCGACGTGATAGCGAGCCATAATGCGAGCCTCAGCGAGTTCGCCAAGGTAGGCGGATCCGATGAACTCGATTTTGGGTCTTGAGTTCCCCGTCGCCCGGGTCCTTCCCTCTAGACGAACGCAGCTGCGCCAGCCACGGCTACGGCGTGGTCGTTCTCGACGGTACTTCCGCTCACCCCTATCGCGCCAACTACCTCTCCTTGCCGGTTCTTCAACGGCACTCCGCCGGGGAAGGTGATGAGCCCACCGTTAGAATGCTCGATGTTGTACAGCGGCCCTCCGGGCTGCGAGGCTTTACCGAGTTCACCCGTGTTCATATCGAAGAACCTGGCCGTCCTGGCCTTCTTGATGGAGATATCGATGCTCCCCAGCCACGCTCCGTCCATCCTGATGAACGCTTTCAAGTGGGAACCCGCGTCAACTACGGCCACGTCCATCTTCGTATTGATCTCCTTTGCTTTCTTGGTAGCTGCATCAACGACAACTCTTGCCTGTGCCTCGGTTATGTCTGTCAATTTCTCGTGATTCTCAATACCGCTGCGCACGTATATAACAAAAGTGACATCCCATGTCAGAAGAATCGGCACGGGTTCGTCGACAGAGAACAGAAAGCCGACGTCATTCTCAACAATCAGCTTACGCCTCATATAACGCGGACGACTGAATCGCCACGAGAGCGATGGCCGTAAAGACAGTTGTGCACTTTGAGATTCCCGCGGGCGACGTCGAACGTTTGAGTGAGTTCTACAAGGACGTATTTGGGTGGAAGTTCCAGAAGATGCCCATGGGAGACTTTGACTATTGGTTGATCGAGACTGGTCCGCATGGCAAGAGCGTCGGAGGAGGGATGTACAAGAAGACGAACCCGCAGGATAGTCCCCGTAACTTCATCAGCGTGGAGAAGATCGATGTGGTGATCGCGGCGTTCAAGAAAGCCGGCGGCAAGACGATGATGGGAAAGCAGGAGGTCCCCAACGTCGGGTTCACGTTCATAGGGACAGACCCAGAAGGCAACGTCATCGGACTGCACGAGGCTACCGTCGCAAGGCGACCTGCGCCCAAGAAATCCAAGAAGAAGTAAAGGTCCGCAGGCGCCTCCGAACTGCGGCTGCTCGGTTCCCTGACCTCGGCTTCATAACTCGTTAATAGATGAACCCCGGCCTGGCAGAACATGATGGTGTCGCGGAGGCGAAACTCAATTGTCGTCGCGGCGTCCATAATCCTGTGCCTGTCCTTCACGGTGACTCCGTTCGTGGCACACGCTTCCCTTCCTGGGACGCCCGGTGTGAAGATCGTCCCCACGGAGGTCTGTACCTGTACCGCCCAGGCAACCGGCACGGCCTCTGGGACGATGCCATTTCAGCCCGGAGGGGCGTCTGGGTCAGCCGCGTACGACGAGCAGGTGGGCATGACGTTCACTCAGAGCTTCACGTCCATAGAGTACAACGTCACCGCAGTCGAACAGACGGACCCGACCCTAGGGGACGGCCCCGCCTACCTGCTCAACGGGCTCTCCAACTCTGGATATTGGTACCAGGTGGGAGTGTCCTGGAATTGGTCTCCTGGAACGACGCCCGGGAGCGGGTTCGACATGAACTACGAGGTCTTCGACTCCGCAGGCAATTCGGTTCTTCCGTCGAACGGGCAGGGCGGGGTCCTGGCCTTCTCCGGGCCGGTCAACGACGGTGACACGATCCTCCTTGACCTCTACTTTTCCAACCCCGCCAAGAGCGTAGTGATGCTGGCAGAGGATACGGATACGGGGGCCGTGGCATCAGAGAACTATTCGAGCGTGGATTCGACATTCTTCGTGGGACTTCAGTCGGTCGCCAACGCGAACGGCTTCTTCACCGGCCTCATGACAGAATGGTATCACGGCGTGCCGTACTTCGCCGACGAAGCGGAGGTGGTCTACTCCAACCCTCACTCCGCGCTGTCCTCGGCATGGATGTGGATGGACGAGTTCAATGCGAACTCATTTCAGCCTGTCTTCGCGGCCAACACGTCTGCGCCTATCTCGTACGGCGACCCGACGAAGCTGCAGGAGTTCTCCTTCAACGGGACCACCGAGTACAGCGACGCCTACGAATTGATCACCGGCTCGCTGACGAATGGGACACAACAAGCCCAGACGGGCACCCCGCTTACGCTCTCATTCTCAGTTCTGGGGAGCGGCACCGGGTACACTTCCCCCACTCTGACCTACCTGTCCGACGGAGCATCATACACCGTCCCGCTTACGGGGTCGGCGACGATCTACTACGTCGACACAGGGAGCCGGTGGAGCGTCTCGGCGACCTTGGGCGGCTCGACCTCGAGCGAGAGGTGGGAGACCAATCAGACTACGGCCGGCGTGGCCAACTCTTCCGAGACGATTCAGTTCGTCTACTATGATCAAGATTATGCCATGTTCGGGTTCTCGGTCCTAGGAGGGGGGTCCGGGTACTCCCCACCGACGGTAACCTATGCGTCATTCGGGTCTTCAGCGACGACACCAGTTGGCGCGGGGGTGTGGGCCGATGCCGGCTCCAGATACCAATACTCGAGCCCGCTGCCTGGTTCGACGAACGCTGAGAGATGGTCCGCGACGTCCGGCGGCTCCATAGGTTCATCGCATCAGATAAGCGCCGTCTATTATCACCAGTACCTTGTCACCTTTGACATATCCTTCAAGAACACCGAGATTTTCCCCGGCCTCTCCTTGAAGTCGACGTCGGCCGGGCAGTCGTATTCCGCGACCGTCATAAGCGGGACGAACAAGGAATGGCTCGACGCAGGGTCCTCCTACTCGGTGACGCAATCGTATTCCCTAGAGAGCGGTCAGAGGCTGATTACGAACGGGACCGCCAGCGGGGAAGTGTCCGACAATTTCACGGTCGCGCTCGTGTACCAGCACCAGTTCTACATCGGCATCACGCAGAACGTCCCTGACGGAGGTACGGTGTCCCCGCAGTCTGGGTGGTACGACTCCGGATCGACCCTGCAGCTCGAAGCGACCGCGGCTTCCGGGTGGCAGTTCGAGGGCTGGCAAGGCTCCGGGTCCGACTCCGCGTCAGGCTCTAACCCTGCGCTGCCTCTGACGGTGGGGCCCGGTGCGCCGTCGAATGAGACCGTCGTATTCTATCCGGGCGTTACGATTGATGCGACAGGACCCGTGTCCATCTCATACCACGACGGCTCGACCTCAGGGAGCGTGGTCGCCGGCACGACGACGGAGGTCTATGTTCCCCCTTCGTCGGTGCTGAGCCTGACGGCATCGAGCGCCCCGCTGCTGACTGTTTTCGGTGGATGGAGTGGAGCGAGCAACTCGAGTGGTACTACGACATCGCTGGCGGTCGCGGGTCCCGCGACAATCAGATCTAACTCAGGGTACGATTACGCTGGAATAATCCTGGCGCTGGGGATCGCGCTGATTGCCGCCGCAGCGACTCTGTGGCTTGCGAGGAAAAGACGCTCGCCCCGACCCGCGGCAGACGCGGGAGAGGACCGTGGTCCATCGTCAGAGTCCCCGAACCCGGCCGCCCGCGGTTCTACCTGAGGAGATGTGTTTTTGGTATTTTCTCCGATCGGCTGCGCCAATGTCGGGGCTCCGGTGTCAGACTTGTGTGATGCCCGCGGCCTTCGCCGCTGGGACTTGTTTCCCTTCTGTCCAAGCCTGCTCAAGCGCCTGCAGGAACGCCTCGACCGGTTGGGCTCCGCTGATACCGTACCGCCGATCGATGACGAAGAACGGGACCCCGTTCGCGCCCAGCTCCCGGGCTTCGCGCTCGTCCGCCTCGACCTGCTCCAGGTATGCATGGCCGGTCAGGGCCGCCCTTGCTTCTTCTTCCTCGATGCCGGCCTCGCCAGCAATCTGGACGAGCGCGTCGGGGTCGCTGACATCCCTCCCTTCCGAGAAGTAGGCTGAGAACAGTCGCTCCGCGAGGGGAGCCTGCAATCCCCGCTCCGACGCCAGGTGAAGAAGCCGATGGGCGTCGCGGGTATTTGCGACGAACCTGTCCGGGCGCATTGTGAGACCTTCGGCGGCGGCCAGCTCGGCCATCTGCTTCCCGCGTCGAACCGCCTCTTCAGGGCTCAGACCGTATTTGCGGGTGAGCATCGCGGTCACGGTCTGTTTGCTCTTGGCTGGGGCGGCAGGGTTCAGCTCGAAGCTCCGCCTGACTATCTCCACGTCGTCCCGGTGCGAAAACCTTCCGAGCGCTGTCTTGAGGCGTCGCTCTCCGATATAGCACCAGGGACAAACCACATCCTCCCAAATCTCAACGATCATCCTATGACCGGATGGCTTGAGCCGGCGCCAGCGATATAAAGATATTGGATATCCAATATACGACGGTCTTACCCTCCCGATCTCCGGAGTCGATGACGAAACGCGATTCGGCCTGCAATACCTTCAATAGTTTCGCGTTGGAAGGAAGCCCGTGCCATCGGCGGGAAGCTCGCTTCAGGAGATCAGGCGCATCGACAGGTCGGCCTTCAACATGTCGGAAGGTCTGCGAGCGGGAGCGTTCGTCTCGGCGCCTCTGTTATTGGGAATCGCAACGGGACAGATGGAGTTCGTGTACACCGCTCTCGGAGCCCTGTTTCTGACCAACTCACAGGGGCCGCGGACCGGACCAACCCCTGTACGGCTGCTCTTCGTCGCCTGCTTCATCGAAGCGCTCGCGTTTGGAATCGGAACTCTCGCAGGAACGACGGGTTGGCTCGCCATCCCGCTGACAGGGATTGGTGTCTTTCTCGGGTTGATGCTGGGAATCTACCGGGGCTGGGGTTCGGTAGCGATGCTCACGGCCATAAACTTCGCCGTCGGGGTGGGACTTCTTGGAGGATCAGTCACTGCCGCCGGAGACAGGCTGGTGTTCTCGCTGCTCGGGGGACTCTGGGCTTTTGCAGGCATCGAGTTGCGGCAGTTCTTCGTATCGCGCCGTGTGACCCCTCGCAGCGTTGTTGATGCTCCATTGGGGAGTCCGACGGGAAGCGGCTCAATCGAGTTTCAGCCGAGGAAGTCGTGGATGCAGTCGGACGCTTTCAAGCACGCAGCAATCGTCGGAGCCGCTGCCATGATCGGGCACAGCGTCGGGTTGGTCTTGGGCCTCCCAAGGGATTTCTGGATTGTGGTCACGATAATCATTGCGCTGCGGCCGACTATCGGCGAGACCTTCACCTCGACTTCGCTGATAGTCCTAGGCACTGCGATAGGGGCGATAATCGCTGCCTCGGTCACGCTGACGATAACCAACGACTATCTACTCTGGACGTTGCTCCTGGCGTTTTCTATCGGGTTGTTCGCTACCAGAAACATGAACGTTGGGCTGACGCAGGTTTTTCTCACTCCTCTGATAATCATCCTCCTCAACATCCTCTATCCGGGACAGTGGCAGCTCGCCGAGGCGCGGATCCTCGACGTCGCGATCGGAGGAGCGATATCACTCTTGACGGTCTATCTACTCTGGGTCAGGCGCGCAGCACAACGGGCCCTCTCTCCAACTCATGGAGTTCCGCCGTCGGCGGGAGGAATCTCCCCTTCCAGCCAGCAGGAGGCGGCTGACTTCGTATCCCGCACAGCACGCAACACTTATTGCGAGTGCAGCGGGACTACAGTCCGATGAGCCAACCCAAGCTTGCGAGCCTGATCCCTCAGACCATCCCTCCGGGCACCCCTCCGACAGGGGAGGTCATGCACATCTCCTCTTTTGGGATAGTGAGACGAGGAAACGCCATACTGCTCATGAAGAAGCTGAGGCCGGAGCGTCACGCAGGAAGATGGACCCTTCCCGCGTCCGTGATCAACTACGGAGAGGACCCTGCGGAGGCGATGAAGCGAATCGTGGCTTCCAACCTCGGAAAGGAGCCCACAGGTCTGAAGCTCATCGACCTGCAGTCCTATGGGGTCGAGCACTGGGACCTCTGCTGCGTATACGGTGTCCAGCTGCCCGATGTCGGCACCCTCTCGAAGGACGTGGAGAAGGTCGAATACTTCGACGTCTCGAGTCTGCCGCAGGAGCTAGTGGAGGGACACCGAGAAGTCCTTCAGATGCTCATCGACCGCAAGCTCGTTTGAGGTCGCGTCACCTGATAGTTCCCGCTGCCGCGCCTCCGGATTACAAATGTTGAATAACTTGACCCGTGCTATCCAGGGCGGCGCCAATAATGGTATCAGACGACCGCGAATTCCAGAAACGGAAGGAGGAGCTCGAGGAGAGGGTAGGAAGGCTCGAGGCTGAGCGGATTACGCTGATATCTGAAGTCGAGTCCCTGCGTGAGAAGCGCACCCTTCTCGACCTTGAGAAGAAGGCGCACGCCCTCCAGGACACGGTCGACATGCTGAGGAAGGAGAGGGAAGACCTGGAAGGTCAGATTTCCTCCCTCGAGAGCAGCCAGTAAGAGCCTATCTTTCTTCCAACTCGGCCTTCAGGCTGTCCCTGTCGGCCTTGAGCTGCTTCACGTTCTTATCCAGTTGGCGGACCTCCGCTTCGAGGCTCGCTATCATGCTGTCCTTCAGCTGTCTCCCCAGCGACTCCTCTCGCTGGAACTTTTCCTTCTTCAGCGTCTCCATAGCCTCGTCGAGAGCCTCCGCCTTTAGCTTGTTATCCTCGGCCTCCTTCTTCAGCCGCGTGTACTCCGTCTCGGGCACGAGTAGATAGTGGACGCGGCCGAGGACCCTCGGGAAGGTGGTATCGCAACGGGGACACCTGTACATGCCGACGTCCCTCTTGATGACGCCGCGTTCTCCCTGCTCAGGCTCGACGGTCACCTTGTACACCCGGTCAGGTGAGGATACCGCGGCCTTACAGTTCGGGCATGCCGGCATGTCTGACACTAGGTAGGAAGGGTTAGGATTTATGCGCGCTGGCCCGGGTCAAGCGACCCGGCCGCGGTACACCTTGGCCCAGACTAGGACGCTCGCTACGAGCCCGGCCACGCCGGTGCCAATCAGGAAGTAGACATAGATGAGACCCTGGTCGCCCGCTCCCGGAAAGTTGAGCGTGACCACAGAAGGGTCGTTCGCCACCGCCAGGACGCCGGCGGTCCTGGTCACGTTGTCGAAAGTGCCGCTGACGTCATAGCTCCCCTGGGGAAGATAGAAGGCTGCCGCGCCGCCGAACCCCGACCTCGCCTGGCCTATCGTCACGTTCCCTGCCGAGACGGTGATGTTCGCGCCCGCAGTTGCGGCGCCAGCCACGACCGTATCGACGACCACCTTGCTGGAGTTCACCTGCAGCGTGACGTACGAGTAGGCCGAAGGTATCTCAATAGCCTGCGTCTCCCCATGGAGCAGCGAGACGCCGACCGTCAACGGATACTCGGTCGCCGTAAGATAGATCAGCCCGCCCGCCGAGGCAGACTGCTGGACGTCGGGTCCTGGTTGGAAGGCGAGCTCCGAGTCGGTAAATGATGCGCCCCACGGCGCTGCGATCACGTCTATCGCTGCCGGGTAGACATGCACCGGGGTGGCCGAATACATCTCTACCCCTTCTTCCAGATACATTAGGTAGACCTCCTGCGGCCACGCCTGAGTTGAAGTCCCGAGCGTCGAGGAGAGGGTGAACGGCGACGACTGAAGACGCGAAGAGGAGCTGCAACCCGCGATCGGTATCCAACTGCTGCTGTTGCTGGGTATGAAGACCGAGGCTTCGGCGGAGGAGAGACCGCTGGCGCTGTCAAAGAACGCCCTGAGCGTGAACCGTCCCGGGCGCATGTGCACCGAGGTCATGACGGGAGAGGAGGTGGCATTTGAGCCCGAGATGGGAACGGCGGTGGAGCTTGCGACCTCCATGTCCCTTGAGACGACCGTGGAGCTACCGCCGTCGGCGTACGAGTAGTCCTGATGCAGCTCTACCCAGAAGCTGAACTGGGTGGTCACCTGGCCGCTTGGAACGATTTGGACATTGCTCCCGTTCATCGTCACCTGCATATCTCCCGTGCCCAGGGAAGGCGGCAGTGGAATCGACACAGTGCCCGGTGCCGCACTGCCGACCGCGCAGGCCAGAAAGTCGTAGGCGCTAGAGGACGCGGCAGTGAAGTTCATCGAAAGCTGGCCCGCGCTAGAGAGGCTGTATTCGGTCATGTTGATAGATACCAAGGCGCTGCCGACGACGAGCAGGGGTAAGGATCCCAGTGTTTCGGACGTCTGCAGGAGTACCTCAGCGAGGGTCCACGTGCCCGACCCGACCGAGGCGGAGAACCTGTACAGCATGATCGGAGCTTGAGGCCCGATCTCAGCCGATGCGACTATGGCGCCGCTCGGATTTGAGAGCTCGAGTACGAATGAGACCTGAGATTCCGACACGACCCAGAGCGCGTCGCCCGCAGCGTAGACTGGGACGCCGGTCGTCGTGGGGCTCAGGCTGCCGGGACTGTATCCCAGCTCGAGCGTGGGCGCGGACGGGGGCTGGGCCGCCGTCAGGTGCAGCGGCTGGGCGCACATGAATGCGCCGACGAGCAGCAGAAGAAGGATCATGAGCCTACCGCGCATGGGTGACCCCCCAGATTATGCCCGCCAGCGCCAGCGCCGGCACGCCGAACACCCACAGCTCGCTGCTCGTGAAAGAGGTGGCGGCCAGCTCCCAGCTGATCGCTGCGACCACCCCCACGACGGCGAAGACGAGAAGGCCGCTTCGGGGACGGGGCGCTTCGCTCCCCTGAGAGACGGAGTAGACGATCATCACGAAGTAGAGCGCCGTTCCGGCCACCGATGCATCGAGGGGGATCGAGGGAGCGAGTATGCTGCCGAAGATCGCCGCGAGCAGGAGCTTCGAGATTCCCATCAGCCCATCGAACTGGGTATAGGAGGTCGTCGCACTCGCCAGGAAGGTGAGCGAGACGAAGATGGCTATGACGGACGGAATAATGGCGGAGAGCGTCGGTCCTCCCCGCATCTTGGACCCCACCTTGTACATGGCGAAGGGCACGAAGGAGATCATGAAGGCCGGCGGCCATGCCCATATTATCTGTCCGGCAGCGGCTAGGAAGTAGGTGGCATCGACCACCAGCGACAGGATGACGAGCGCCGGGACGATCAGCATCTCGAGGGCGAAGACGTCCACGATCGCCAGGAAGCGCACCCTCCTGAAACGCGGGATTGCAGTGACGACCAGCAGCCTGGCCACCTGCGTGCTGAGGATTACGATCTCCACGTTTGTGGCCGGGTAAAACCTGGGATTATGATAGAACCAGTCTAGGAAGGAGAGGTAGATGTAGGAGAGGGGCACAAGCGAGCCGACCACGAAAGCCCAGGTGGTGCGCGAGGTCATCTCGCGAGGACCTCCGCGGCCATACCTCTCAGGTCTTCATTCCCCGTGAACTCCAGCGCCCCTCGCGGAAGCTGCGCGCCGGAGGGCAGGTCCGAAAGCACCAGCAGCCTGCCCGGATGAAGTTGTGCCTGGCGAGAAACCTCATTGGCTTCTTCGGGCCCGATTATGAGCAGGTCAACGCCTCTTGCGAACATCTGGAGGCTCCCAGCCCCTTCCGAGGCGCTCCACGGTCCCACCAGCGCGTCGGCCAGCTCGGTAAGGTTGGAGATGCGGATAGAACGGGTCTGACCTGCGAGGACATAGTCGACCTCGATCGTCGTCCCAATCAGCAGCATCCCTTTGCAGAGCCGGGCCAGCGCCTCCGCGATGAGGTCCACCCTGGCGGCGCGCTCGTCCTCCGACCGCCATCCGACCGCCAGACCCACCGTCACGACCTTCCTCACGTTGGCCTCCCTTACGCGCATCGGAAGCCGGTCGTCGCTCATCCTCGCGGCGCGCTTCCACATTATGTCCCTGGTGTCCAAGCCGGTCTGATATTCGGCCACAGCGAACAGCTCCTGGCCCGTCCCGACGACCCCGGCCGGGTTTTCCCCCGTAGAAATCGGGGAGACCTTCAGCGGTTCAGCCGGTGTCCTGAGCGCGATGGGTAGGGACTCCACCACCAGATCGAGGTCGACTTCCTTTCGATAAGCGAACATCCCGAGCGCGTCGACCTCTTCAAAGGCGGCGACCAAGCGGTCGGACCGGCCGGCCAGTCTCGGAGTGATCACCAGCTCGGTCGATCCGTCGGGATTGCGTCTGAGGGCAGCCCCGACTCCGGACGAGGAACGGAAGGTCATCGAGCTGAGGCTCATCCAGTTCGAGGAGCCGGACCGCATCTCGATTGGAATGCCCCTGCTCTCTTCTTTGAAGAGCCTGATTCGTTTCGCCTCTATTGTGACGCTGCCCCTTTTGGAGGCGAGCCAGGAGAGGAGGAGGGAGACCGCTCCTATAGCGGCCAGAGAGAACGCGAGCGCCGCGGCGGTGGTGGGACCCGCTATGCCGACGAGCAGGTCGGTGATCACGACAGCCTTCAGGTAGTCCCGGCCCCTCCGGGTGAGAGTTACCGCGGCGGTTTCACCTTTTCGATTATTTCGTGTATCAAGGCGCTGGTGCTCGTCGCCTCTCCCGTGACGGTGGCAGACTGCTTCAGTTTCACCCTGTGCGAGAGCGCGTCCACGGCGAGATCCTTCACATCGTCGGGGACTATGTAGTCACGTCCTGAAAGGTACGCGCTCGCCTTGGCGCACGCGGCCACCTGGATGATCGCCCGTGGGCTAGCGCCGAGCATGATCCTCGGGTCGGTCCTCGTCTCGGCAGCTATCCTGGCAAGGTAGTCCAGCATTTCGTCGCTGACCTTGACCTTCCTTACGACTCCGAAGGCCTCGGCCAGCTGCGTCCTGGAGACGACTCCGGTTATCCCTGGAAAATCAGCGCCCGATATGTTCCGCCGGATGACCGCGGACTCCGTCTCGACGGAAGGATAGGTCATGGTAACCTTGAGCATGAACCTGTCGAGCTGCCCCTCGGGCAGCGGGTAGACGCCCTGGAACTCTATCGGGTTCTGGGTCGCTATCACCATGTTCGGAGAAGGGAGGGCCTCCGTCCGTCCCTCTATCGTGACCTGTCCCTCCTGCATCGCCTCGAGGAGTGCGCTCTGGACCTTGGGCGGCGCCCGGTTTATCTCGTCGGCGAGCAGTATGTTGGTGAAGGCCGGGCCCTTCCGGAACTCCAGCTGCCTGTCCTTCATGTTGAAGATGAATCCTCCCACTATGTCGAGCGGGAGCATGTCGGGGGTGAACTGCACCCTCCCGAAGTCAAGCTCCATGCACTTGGCGAACGACTTGGTTAGCAGCGTCTTCGAGACGCCGGGGACCCCCTCCAGCAGCACGTGGCCTCCAGCGAGGAGGGCGGTCAGTAGCAGCCTCGCCTCCCTGTCCTTCTCGACGACGACCTTTCGCAGCTCCGCCAAGACCCTGTCGCGCATCTCGGGTCCCATCAGCGAGCCCTCCGGAGGGCCTTCACCAGTCTCAGGAACTCGTTTCCCGGAGCCGGCGGTGCCGGGCCGTCGCCGTACCGGTACGCTTCGTAGACGTTCACGTCCTGCTCTATCTTGTCCCACTCGAGGTCTGCGCTGAGGTTTCGGGCCCTTGAGATCGCCTCCCTCCAGGTGAACCCTTCCTTGATATCGGGGAAGGCTCGCTTCAGGTTCGTCTCCAGGAGCCGGAAAGCTGCCGCAGAATCAGCGGGTGGGGGCAGTCGCTGTCCTCTCCATTGTATGAGCCCAATCGCCAACGATGCGTACGCGATCGCGTTCAGGGCGATTTCGTAGTCAAGGTCCAACGATGGTCACCTTCATGCTCGCCGTATAAGTCGCTATGGTTAGGTCGGAGAGGCCCGTGACCGAGATGAAGCTACTGGGCTGCACGACGAACCAGAACAGACCGGGCGAGGACGTGTGGGTCGGCTCGGAGATAATTACGGCGCTGACCTCTTTGGTTACATTCAGGCCGCCCACAAAGGCCTGTCCATTGACCCCAGCCGTGAGTGGGTAGACGGAGTCAAGGAAGAATGCGTCGCTGCTCAGGATGAGTCTGGCCGAAGACGAGTTGACCGCGACGGAGATCTGCTGCCAGGGGCCGACGTAGCCGGAACCGTCTTCGTCCGACAGATCGCTGAACACGGGCTGGGTCTCGGACTTGCTTGCAGAGACCGTTGCGATGGTGGTGTTGTATGCCACCACGTGGATATCCGCGAACGTGCTGAACTCGGTATTGTACACCTTCAGGGCGTAGTCGCCTGCAAGGAGAGAAGCCTCAGCCTCGCCGCTGGAATTCGTGGCGAGCAGCAGAGAGGGAGACCCAAGGACACCCGATACTATGGAGACGGTCGCGTTGGCAACAGGGGAAGTCCCGTTGCCGGTTCCGTACAGCGAGACCTCGACGAGCAGCTGACCCGCGATCGGTGCAGGGGGAGGAGTAGAGGGAGGAGGCGGCCTCGGTAGTTTGACAGCGAGCCCGAAGAGAGGCGAGGACAGACCCGTGCTCACCGTGCCGAGCGCGATCGCCAAGACCAAAAGGGTGGCCAGGAGTAGCGCGGCGCGCCCCCGGGACGATCTCATTATCGTCTCCGTTGGGGGCCGGCAGTAAAAGTCTTTTGAAGGCGCGGTCCATCTGAGCGCGGACGGCAACCCGATGACCCGGCGCGCCTGCATCTCCTCCAACCGTCATTGGGAATTCGAAGACAACAAAAGTACAAGGCCTTTTATCGCAGGATTCGTCCCTGATGGTCATGGAAAAGGGCGTTCCGTTGCGTGTTGCAGAGACTAGTTCGAGACTTGTGGGCCACGGAAAGGCGGTGATAGACCCGAAGGTCATGGAGCAGCTAGACCTCGCCAGCGGGGACGTGATCCAGGTATCCGGAAAGACGAAGAGTCACGCCCAGCTCTGGTCGAGCTACGCCGAAGACTATGGACTCGGGCTGATTAGGATCGACGGCTACACGAGGAACAACGTCGGCGTGGGGCTCGACGACACGGTTACGATCGCACCTGCGGAGGGGCACAAAGCGCGGAACGTGCTGCTCACCCCAACCGAGGAGCCGAACATCACCGGGCTCGAGGACTACCTTCCGGAGGCGCTCGAAGGGATGGTGATGACCAAGGGGGACACTCTGCCCCTTAACATCATGGGCAAGAAGATCGACTTCATCGTCGAGACCACCACGCCGGCCGGTGCCGCCATCATCGACTCGGAGACGCTGTTCCGCATCGGCCCCGTCAGGAAACCGGTGAACACCGGTGTCCCCAGAATCACCTACGAGGACATAGGGGGCCTCAGGAACGAGGTCCAGAAAATAAGGGAGATGATCGAGCTCCCCCTGCGACATCCGGAGATCTTCGAACGCGTCGGAGTCGAGGCTCCCAAGGGCGTGCTCCTCTACGGGCCTCCGGGGACGGGCAAGACCCTCCTCGCCAAGGCGGTCGCGAACGAGACGAACGCCAACTTCTATTCCATAGGCGGCCCGGAGATAATGAGCAAGTACTACGGCGAGAGCGAAGAGAAGCTGAGGCAGATCTTCAAGGAGGCCCAGGAGAACGCCCCGAGCATCATATTCATCGACGAGATAGACTCGATAGCGCCCAAGAGGGAAGAGGTCTCGGGGGAACTGGAGAAGAGGATAGTCTCGCAGCTGCTGTCGCTCATGGACGGACTGCAATCGCGCGGGAAGGTGGTCGTGATCGGAGCGACCAACAGGCCCGATGCGCTCGACCCCGCGCTGCGCCGCCCCGGGAGGTTCGACAGGGAGATAGAGATCGGCGTGCCGGACGAGCGGAGCCGGCTGGACATACTCCAGATACACTCGAGGGGGATGCCGCTGGAGAGCGACGTGAAGCTGGAGCAGATAGCCAAGGTGACGCACGGGTTCGTCGGCGCCGACCTGCAGGCCCTCGTGAAGGAGGCCGCCATACGCGCCGTCAGGAGGGTCCTCCCGGAGATCAACATGGAGCAGGCCAAGATCCCGGCCAAGACGCTGAACAAGATCAAGGTCAGGATGGATGACTTCGAGGAAGCCCTCAAGGACGTGCAGCCCTCTGCAATGCGCGAAGTCTTCGTGCAGGTGCCGAACATAAAGTGGGAGGACATAGGGGGCCTGACCAACATCAAGGAAGAGCTGACGGAGGCTGTCGAGTGGCCGCTCAAGTACAGCAAGCTGTTCCAGAAGGGAGATGTCAGCGCTCCGAAGGGGATACTCCTGTACGGTCCTCCGGGGACGGGCAAGACGCTGATCGCCAAGGCTGTGGCGAACGAGAGCGAGGCCAACTTCATCAGCATCAAGGGTCCCGAGCTCATCTCGAAGTGGGTCGGAGAGTCGGAGAAGGGTGTGCGGGAGGTGTTCAGGAAGGCGCGCGGCGCGGCCCCCTGCGTCATATTCTTCGACGAGATCGACGCCATAGCCCCTCGGAGGAAGTCGGGCAACGGCGACAACCAGGTGACCGAGCGCGTGGTGAGCCAGCTCCTGACCGAGATGGACGGGCTGGTAGAGCTCAAGGGCGTGGTGGTGCTAGGAGCCACCAACAGGGTCGACATAATCGACGAGGCGCTTCTGAGGCCGGGGCGCTTCGACAAGATCCTCCAGGTCCCGGCGCCCGACAAGGCGGGAAGGATCGAGATCCTGAAGATTCACACAAAGAAGAAGCCGCTTGCGCCCGACGTGGACCTCACGAAGCTCGCCGACATCACCGAAGGATACACGGGCGCTCAGCTCGCCGCAGTGGCCAATTCGGCATCGGTGCTGGCGATCAAGCAATACGTCAAGACCCACCCCAAAGCCGCCGATGAGGTCGATGCGGACTTCTCGATCACGATGCACGACTTCGATGAGGCGGTCAAGGAATTGAAGCTTGAAAGGGCCGCCAGCGGCGTCGGCTAGGGTGTCACCCAGCTGTCCTGCCAGAGCCGTGTTAGTCTTATGGTGACCCGCGCGCGAGGGGGGACCGCACCCCATTGAAGGCGATGAGACTGGTCGAATACGGGTCCCCGCTCAGGCTCGAGGAGATGGATGCGCCACGCGCCGGGAACGGCGTGCTCGTCAAGGTGGTGGCCGCGGGCGTCTGCCACACCGACATTCACGTCATCTCCGGCTCGTATGACCTGGGAAACGGCAACCTGCTGAAGATGACAGACAGGGGCATTCAGCTTCCGATCACGCCTGGCCATGAAATCGCCGGAGAGGTCGTCGACCTCGGGACATACAGCGGAAAGACGACCATAGAGGAAGGGGACCGTGTCGTGGTCTTCCCCTGGCTGGGATGTGGGACCTGCAGGAAGTGCGCCGCCGGGTTCGAGAACTACTGCGAGGTCAAGCCTGCGAGCCTCGGGATATTCCGCGACGGCGGGTACGCCGAATACGTATTCGTTCCGCACCCGCGCTACCTTATCCCGGTCGCAGGGCTCAGGGCGGAGGAGGCGGCCCCGCTCGCCTGCTCGGGACTCACCTCATACAGCGCTTTGAACAAGTGCATGCTCGAATCGGAGGAGCTGCTCGTCATAATAGGCGCGGGAGGTCTGGGGACCACCGCAATCCAGCTCGCCAACAGGACCACGGGGGCGAGGGTGGTCGTCCTCGACATAGTCGACTCGAAACTCGCGCTCGCCTCTAACCTGGGGGCGGACCAGACGGTCAACATCGCAGGACTCGAGAGGAAGGCGGCGATCGAAGCCATCAAGAAGGAGAACGGGGGAAGGGGAGCAGACGCCGTGATAGACTTCGTCGGGAATCCCGAGACGAGCGGGCTGGGGTTCGAGCTGCTCACCAAGCAGGGGCGACTGGTCCTCGTCGGACTTTTTGGAGGCGCCGCTTCCTTCTCGCTCCCGATGTTCCCGCTCAGGGGAGCGCACGTGATGGGAAGTTTCACGGGTACGCTCACAGAGCTCGGCGAGCTCGTCCAGCTCGCCGCGAACGGAGTAGTGAAGCCGGTGGTGTCGGCGAAGTACAGGCTGGACGAGGCGAACCAGGTCCTGCAGAAGCTGGGGAGGGGCGAGATCACGGGTCGGGCGATACTCAGGCCCTACTAAGTGTCGGCGACGATGATCGTGTTCGTGGCCAGGACGCTCTTGAGCTTGCGCATCTCGGCATTGACGGTCTCCTTGAGCGCTTCCATCGTGTCCGCCTTCACCTCAGCGATTATGTCGTAGACCCCGTACACCTCATACACCGTGTCGACGTGCTTCAGCGCCTTCAGGTCGCTGACGACGTCCCTGTCAGTCCCCACTTTGACGTTGATCATAACGAAGGCTTTCGGCATGTCTCCCGCTTGGGGACGCCGGGAGACGACCCTGCATATATGCAATTCTAGGCGCGCCAGGTTGTCAGGGCAGGCCTCGAGAACGACTAGCGCGTCGCCCTCTTGTCATCGCCCCTGAGAAGCGAGGTGAAGACGCCGATCGCGCTCAGCAGAGCAGCGATAAGGAACGCCTCGTGCATCCCGGTCACGAAGAACTGGGCAATCCCGGCTGAAGCCACGGAGCCTCCGTCGCTGAGAGCGGCGAAAGCGCCCGCGGGCATGCTCGCGGCTACGATCCCGCCCATGACCGCGACGCCCATCGACTGGGCCGCAGACCTCACGGTCCCCAGCGTGCCCGAGGCCAGCCCGATCTCCTCTCGCGGGACGGAGCTCATGATCGAGTTGCTGTTGGGCGAGGAGAAGAGGGCGTGCCCGGGTCCGACCAGTATCAGGGGGAACCAGATCGCCGCGCCGGAGGAAGAGACACCCAGGAGCGAGAGCAGGAAGAACGCGAAGACCCTCGTGAGCATCCCGAGGGAGCTTAGGACGTGGGCACTCACCCTGTCAGACAGGGTCCCAGCGATCGGCGCAGTGATTACCATCGCCACGGGCTGCACCAGCAATATCAGGCCGGCTACGAACGGAGAATACCCCAGGATCTCCTGCAGGTAGAGCGACATCACGAGCAACGTTCCCGAGGCTGCGATGTAATTCATGAGCGCGGTCGCATTCCCGGCCGCGAAGGTCCTGTTCTGCGTGAACAGCCTCAAGTCCACCAGAGGCATTATCCCCGGGCGCCTCTCGAGGAGGACGAAGCTCACGAATGAGCACGCGCTGGTGAGCACGAGCGCGGCAAGCCCCCACAGTGTTAGTCCCAGGCCGCTCAGGGCCAGGAGGAGGGTGACCAGGAACACGGTCAGGGAGATCGCACCGGGGAAGTCGAATTTCGCCCTCGATCGCTCCATCCTTTCCTGTTTCAGATAGAAATACGCCAGGGTGACGGTGATGATCCCGATGGGCACGTTGACATAGAATATCGAGCGCCAGCCGAACAGCTGGACCAGGATTCCGCCGGCGAACGGTCCCGCCGTCAGGCCGGTGTAGACCGTGCCGAGGTTTATCCCCAGGGCACGCCCCCTCTCGGCAGCCGGGAACGCGGCGACAACAAGAGCGCTGGCGGTGGCGCTCATCATGGCAGCGCCGACGCCCTGCACGATACGGAAGGACAGCAGCTCCGGCACTCCTCCGGAGAGCCCCGCCAG
>Ga0182024_10008384_pt1 | contig 21810 bp, 13 predicted proteins | sample P32metaG_FD_120480 | JGI IMG/M metagenome (GOLD analysis project Ga0182024, IMG submission 120480) | Permafrost microbial communities from Stordalen Mire, Sweden - P3-2 metaG (Illumina Assembly) | ecosystem: Environmental > Terrestrial > Soil > Wetlands > Permafrost | place: Sweden: Stordalen...
CTATTTCGACGACCGCTACGTTGGCAATCCGCTGGTTTTCTGCGGCTGCGTCGGAATCATGCCGCGCAACATGATCGACAAAGCCGCCCGGCCCGGCGATGCGATCGTCGTCATGGGCGGCCGCACTGGCCGAGATGGCATCCACGGCGCGACGTTCTCCAGCGCGGAACTCACCGACACCCACGCCGATGAATTCTCCCACGCGGTGCAGATCGGCAACGCCATCACCGAGAAGAAAGTGGCCGATGTCATTCTCGAAGCCCGCGATCGCGGACTGTTTACCGCCATCACCGATTGCGGCGCGGGCGGCCTCTCCAGCGCTGTCGGTGAAATGGGGGAGAAGATCGGCGCGGAGATCGCCCTGGAAAAAGTCCCGCTCAAATATGGCGGGCTGCGCCACGATGAAATCTGGATCAGCGAGGCGCAGGAACGCATGGTGCTCTCCGTGCCGAAGGAGAAACTTGGGGAATTACTGGCGCTGGCGGCGGAGGAGGATGTTGAGGCGACGGTCATCGGACACTTCGGGACGGAGAAGCAGGAGCTGGTCCTGCGGTATCACGAGACGGAGGTGGCGCGGCTGTCGATGGAGTTTCTGCATAATGGGATTCCGATGCCTGCGCGGAAGGCCGTTGTGGAGACTGTCTCGGCATTAGCCGGGGCTGTCATTCCTGCGGCTTCGCACGGGTTGGAAACCCGTGATACGAAAGAAGCAGACCCGGGTGCGGGTGGGATTACGGCCCACGACACGAAGCGGCGGTTGCTGAAGACGCTGGCGCTGCCGAATATTGCGAGCAAGCACTGGATTATTCGGCAATACGATCACGAAGTGCAGGGAGGATCGGTCATCAAACCGCTCACGGGACCGCTGCAGATTGGGCCATCGGATGCGGCGGTGTTGCGGCCAAAGCTGGGAAGCCAGCGCGGGGTGGTGCTGGGATGCGGACTGTCGCCGCAGATTGCGGATGCGTATGACATGACGCTGGCGGCGATCGACGAGGCAGTGCGGAATGTCGTCGCCGTCGGCGCGGATCTCTCGCGCGTGGCCATTCTCGACAACTTCTGCTGGCCGAGCGTCGACGATGAAAGGACGATGGGAACGCTGGTGAGAGCTTGCGAAGCCTGCCGCGATGGAGCCCTGGCCTACGGCATTCCCTTCATCAGCGGGAAGGACTCGCTGCACAATCAGTTCACCAATCAGGAAACCGGCGAGGTGATCCGCATCCCGCGTACCCTGCTCATCAGTGCCATCGGCGTCATCGACGATGTGCGGAAGTGCGTGACCATGGATTTGAAGAAACCGGGCAACCGCATCGGGATCGTCTCCGCCGCCGCGGCGGATTTGTCCGGCCGTGTGGCGCTGCATCGTGCGGTGTCGGAAGCCATTCATCGCGGGCTGGTCACCAGTTGCCACGACAGCAGCGACGGCGGGCTGGCGACAGCGATCGCGGAAATGTGCATCGCCTCCGGATTGGGCGCCGACATCCGTTTCGACAGTGAAGAAGCCGCTTTCCAGGAGACATTGGCGGCATATTTGATCGAATATGACGCCGCGAAGGCGGGCGAGCTGGGCGCGTTGCTCGGCAAACAGTTTGAGGAACGGGGAGTGGTGGTCGCTGATTCGCGGTTGCAATTGGACGTGGGCGGGAAGACTTCGAGCGTACCGATTGCGGAGATGACGTCGGCGTGGAGAGGGACGTTGGACTGGTAGCGCTGCCTTCGCAGGCCGGAAATCCGAATGACGAAACCAGAAATCAGAATGAAACCAGAATGACGAATGTCGAATGACGCGTTGGCTGGATTTTCACGATGTTGGGTTAATTGATCACGAGTTGTATGCCACGCTGAGAAGGCGGCGGCGTCATTGTTTCGTCATTCGGTCATTCGTCATTTGGATTTGATTCTGGTTTCTGGTTTCGTCATTCGGATTTCAGGGTTCCCCTTGCCCCCCGCCGTCTCCTCTATTCTAATTGCCAATGTGAGTAACCCGCAGGGTTCGCATGGCGGACTCGCGGGCGGCGTTTGTGCATCAAGACGACACGGATGCCTGCCGCCCGGATCGTCGTATTGCGGTCGAGGCCACCGGGAAATGGTCCGCAGAAGAGCCGCCGTGGCCCGCTGATTTCCATGCGTCGCTGGGTGGCTCTTCAGCGGACCCTGAAGCTTTGACCAAGGAGGCGTCTTTGGCTGCCAAGATTCCGCTGTCGCGGGTGTATCAATCCGAAACGATCGAACGCCGCATTATCGAGGTGGTTCGCGGGGGAAACTACATTCTCGGGCCGGAATGCAAGGCATTTGAGAAGGAACTGGCCGCGTATTTCGGCGTGAAGCACGTGGTTCTTTCCAGCAGTTGGACCGCCGCGGTGCATCTGCTCCACCTGGCGCAGAACCTCAAGCCGGGCGATGAGATTCTCGTTCCCTCCCTCACCGCGTTTCCCAGCATCGAACCGATGATCCATGCCGGCGGGAAGCCGGTTTTCTGCGACATCGACGACACGTACACCATCTCACCCGAAGACGCGAAGAGCAAAATCACGAAGCGAACCGTCGGCATTCTGCCGGTGCATCTGTATGGCCGCCCCGCCAACATCGATGCGTTCCAAAAACTCGCGGCGGATCACGGGCTGTGGATCATCGAGGATTGCGCGCAGTCGCATGGCGCGAAATGGAAGGGCAAACGCGCCGGCAGTTATGCTCCGCACGCCGCCTTCTCGTTCTATCCATCGAAAAACCTGACTGTCTATGGCGATGGGGGCGCGATCGCGACCAGTGATGACGAGCTGGCCCGCAAGGTGACGATGCTCCGCAATCATGGCCGCAAGGACAAATACCTGCACGAGAAAGTCGGGTTCAATCTCCGTTTCAACGAGATTCAAGCCGCCATCGGACGCGAGCAACTCAAGGTGCTGGACGATCTTAACGCCGGCCGGCGCCGTGCGGCGGAGTGGTATCGGCGCGAGCTGGCGGGCGTCAAGCGGCTGGTGCTCCCCCCCGCCGACATCGACGGCGCGACCGAATCCGTGTATCACATGTTCGTCATCCGTCTCGACAGCAACGACATTCGTGAAGGACTCGGCAAGGCGCTCAAGGAACAGGGAATTGAAACCGGCGTTCATTACCCGGTGCCCAACCATCTGCAGCCGGCGATTACGGAGTTGTACGGGCAACTCCCCCCGCTGCCAAAAACCGAGGATTACGTGAAGCGCATTTTGAGTCTTCCGATGTTCCCCTCGCTGACCGAAGCGGAAGTCAAAACCGTGGCGGGCGCGATCAACGGCTTTTTGAAGTAGTCTTTGCCCGGTAGTGGTCAGTTTTCAGCGTGTGCATCTTCGGCGTTACACTGAAAACTGAACACTGAAAACTGAACACTATCCGTGGCCCGATTGGGCCACGGTCTAGTATGATCGGCAACACGATGCCAAAGCAGTGGAATTGCGCGGTGGTGGGATGCGGGACGGTCGGGCAGACGCACGTCCGCGTGATTCCCCATCTTCCCAATGCCAGGCTGGTTGCCGTCTGCGACGTGAACCCCGAGCGGGCCACCGGCGCACTGCTCAAGGCGAATCAACCCGGCGTTCCGATGTACCAAGAGATGTCGGAGATGCTTGCCCGCGAGGAAATCGACGTCGTGCATCTGGCCACGCCCAGCGGAATGCATTGCCAGGGAACGATGCTGGCGATGGAACACGGCAAGCACGTCATCTGCGAGAAGCCGATTGAAATTCAACTCGACCTGATCGACCAGATGATCGCAACATCCGCCAAGACCGGCATGAGGCTGGCGACGATCTATCAAAACCGCTATGCCGATGCCAACCGCGCGATCAAATCCGCGGTCGCTGAAGGGCGATTTGGCAAGCTGGCATGGGCCGGCGTGTTCACTCCCTGGTATCGGCCGGACAAGTATTACACCGACACCAACTGGCGCGGCACCTGGAAGCTCGACGGCGGCGGCGCGATCATGAATCAGTCGGTGCACAGCGTCGATCTGCTGCAATGGATCGTCGGGCCGGTGAAAAGCGTAAGCGCGTATGCATCCAGCCGGATTCATCCCACCATCGAAGCCGAAGACACCTGCTCCTGCTCCCTGGAGTTTGAAAACGGCGCGTACGGCACGATCATGGGATCCACCGGGATGTACCCCGGCCTGCCGGCGCGGCTGGAAATCGGCGGCGAGCACGGATGCGCCGTGCAGGAAAACGGGCTGAAGTTCTTCAAGTTCCGCCAGGAACACCCGGAAGATGCCGAATTGCTCGCCAGCCTCGCCCCCAATCCGGCCGTCTCGCCGGGAGTAGCCGCAAACGCCGCCGCCACGGGCAACGATCTTCACACCCGCAATCTCTCGGCAATTTTTTCAGCCTGGGACGATGGCCGCGACGCCGAAACCGATGCCCCGGAAAGCCGCAAGGCGGTGGCGATCATTCAGGCGATCTACGAGTCGGTTCGCGCCGGCGGTGCCGCGGTCGGGGTGAAATAGCAGACAGAGCGGAACAACTGGGACGGACCTCATGGCCGAACTTCTCGTCATTTACACCGCCATCGCCGTTTTCCGGATGCCTCTCCAGGATCACTATTATTTCTGGAAAGTAATTGGATTCTCCGGGCTCGGCGTGTTTCAGGCCCGGTGGATCGTGCAATGGCTCTACTCTGAAAAGCACAAGGAATCGCGCGTTCCCCCGATTTTCTGGTGGCTCTCCATCTTCGGCGCGCTGTTGGAGACATGTTACTTCCTCCGCCAGCAGGATTCTGTCGGCATCGCCGGCTATTGCGTGTCGGCGGTTCCCTACACCCGCAATCTGATGCTGATCTACGCCAAGAAAGCCCGCGACGAGGCCAAGGACATCGCTTTGATCGACCCCACGGCGCCCGATTCATCCGATGAAATCGCCCGTTGAGCCCAAACTGCATGCAACCGATTCTGAGCATCTGCGTCCCCATCTACAACGAAGAAGAAAACGTCCCCCTTCTTCACGAAGCGATCTGCAAAGCCTGCGATCCCAAGCAAATTCCCTTTGAACTGCTCCTCGTCGACGATGGCAGCAAGGACGGCTCGTGGAGTCAGATCGAAAAGGCCGTCGCGAAGGATCCGCGCGTGCGCGGATTGAAGTTCAAACTGAACTGCGGCGAAACCGCCGCCAGCGATGCCGGGCTGCGCGCCGCCCGCGGCAAATACGTCATGACCATGGACGCCGATCTGCAAAATGACCCGGCCGATATACCGGCGTTTCTTGCAGCGCTCGACACCGGCGTCGACTGCGTTTGTGGCACGCGCGTCGCCACCCGCGGCAAGGGGGACAGTTTCGTCAAGGTCGTCTCCAGCCGCATCGCCAACGCGGTTCGCAACAAGTTAAGCGATGAGCAGATTTCCGATGCCGGCTGCACGTATCGCGCCTTCCGCCGCGAGTGCGTCGGCAAGCTCAAGCTTTATCGTGGGTTGCATCGCTTCATCCCGACGCTGCTCAAGATGGAAGGTTTCACCGTGACGGAAATCCCCGTCACCAACAATCCCCGTCTCCACGGCGAGAGCAAATACGGCGTCTGGAACCGCCTCTTCAAAAGCTTCCGAGATTTGCTGGCGATCCGCTGGATGAAGAGCAGGTTGCTGGGGTATCAGGTGGGGACGGAGTTGGATCGGACGGGGGAGGTGTACGGATAGTAAATCCCGCCTGGGACCGCCGAGCTCCAGCTCGGCTCTTGTTTTGCTTGGATAACGATAGAAGCAAACTGAATCCGGGACGAAGAGCCGAGCTGGAGCTCGGCGGTCCCAGGGTTCACGCAATCTTCTGCTCCGCCACCCCCGCTTTCGCCGGCACAAGGTGCGTCTTGAGATACTGCCCGGTGTAGCTCTCGGGTATCTGCACAATCCGCTCCGGCGGCCCTTCGGCGACGACTTGGCCGCCGCCGTGGCCGCCGTCGGGACCCATGTCGATGATCCAGTCGGCACATTTGATGACATCCAGATTGTGCTCGATCACGAGAATCGTGTTGCCCAGATCGGCCAGGCGATTCAGCACGTTCAACAAATTGTGAATGTCGGCAAAATGCAGGCCGGTGGTCGGTTCGTCCAGGACATATAGCGTGTGGCCGGTGGGATTTTTCCCCAATTCGCTGGCGAGTTTGACGCGCTGGGCTTCGCCGCCGGAGAGCTGGGTGCTGGGCTGGCCGAGTTCGATGTAGGAGAGGCCGACATCGTTGACGGCCTTGAGCATGCGATGAATCTGCGGGAAATTCTCGAAGAAGGCGAGGGCTTCCTCGACTGTCATCTTGAGCACGTCGGCGATGCTCTTTCCGCGATAATGAATCTCCAGCGTCTCGGCGTTGTAGCGGGCGCCGTGACAGACTTCGCATTTCACGTACACATCGGGGAGGAAGTGCATCTCGATGCACTTGACGCCCTGCCCCTGGCACGACTCGCAGCGGCCGCCCTTGACGTTGAAGCTGAACCGGCCGGCTTCGTAACCGCGGATTTTTGCCTCGCGGGTCTTGGCAAATACGCGGCGAATTTCATCGAAGACGCCGGTATAGGTCGCGGAATTGCTCCGCGGCGTGCGCCCGATGGGGCTTTGATCGATCTCGATCACCTTGTCGATCTTGGAGAGTCCGTTGAGCTGTTTGTGAATCCCCGCCTTCACCTTCGAGCCGTACAACTTGCGGCGAATGGCCGGAATCAGCGTCTGATTGATCAGTGTCGATTTGCCCGAACCGCTCACGCCCGTCACGCAGACCAACCCGCCGAGCGGGAATCGCACGTCCACGTTTTTGAGATTATTTTCGCGGCATCCCTTGATCTCGATGGCGAGTTTGTCGGGATCGACGGGGCGGCGATTGGCCGGCGTGACGATCGCGTATTCACCGGTGAGATACTTGATGGTGATGCTGTCGCGATTCCTGAAGACTTCGGGAACAGAGCCAGCGCAGACGAGCGTCCCGCCATGAGCGCCGGCGCCCGGGCCGATGTCGATGAGATAGTCGGCGGCGCGAATGCAGTCTTCATCGTGCTCGACCATGATGACAGTGTTGCCGATGGATTGCAGGCGCTTGAGCGTGCGGATGAGCCGGGCGTTGTCGCGCTGATGCAGGCCGATCGTCGGCTCATCCAAAACGTAGCAGACTCCAACGAGGCCGCTGCCGACTTGGGTGGCGAGGCGAATGCGCTGGGCTTCGCCGCCGCTGAGGGAGCCGGTTTTGCGATCGAGCGTGAGATAGCCGAGGCCAACGTCGAACATGAAACCGAGTCTTGCGCCGATTTCCCGCATGATGGGTTCAGCTATTTTGGTTTTTTCTTCCCCGAGTTCGAGGGAGTCGAAGAATTGGCGGGCTTGTTCGACGGTTAGTGTTGCGAGGTCATGAATGCTGAGACCAGGGAGATCGGCTGTCTGCGTGTTTGGCCGCTCCGGCGCCGCTGACACGGGGTCGCCGCGGCGACTGCCACGGGGGAAATGCTTGCCGCCTGGGAGAGCAACGGTTGCATCGCGGGATTCGAGGCGGACGGCCATGGCTTGTTGCTTGAGGCGGGTTCCGCCGCAGACGGCGCAGGGCTGTTCCGACATGTATTGATGCATGCGGGCTTTGACGAATTCGCTTTCGGTGTTCTCGAATCGGCGCTGCACGTTGGGGATCACGCCTTCGAATTCGGTGCCGGTGCCGTTGTCTCCCTTGGCATCGGTTCCGTAGAGCAGGATCTGCTGCACTTTTTTCGGCAAATCCTTGAACGGCGTCGAGTAGCCGATCCCGAAATCCTTGCAGAATTGTCGCAGGATGCGGCTGTACCAGATGTTCATCCGCTTGCCGTTTTTCCGCCAGGCCTCGATCGCGCCGTTCTCGATGGACAGGCTCTCATCGGGAACGATCATCTCCGCGTCGAACTTGAATGTCGTTCCCAGTCCATGACATGCCGGGCACGCTCCGTGCGGCGAGTTGAAGCTGAACAGCCGCGGCTCCAACTCCGGCAGCGAGACGTGCGGATGGAGCGGGCAGGCAAACTTCTCGCTGAAGACATTGTCTGTCCACGAGTTATCCGCGCCGCCGACCGCAACGATGACCAATCCCTGCGCGAGCTTCAGCGCGGTCTCGATCGAGTCGGCCAGTCGCGAGCGGACCTCCGGCTTGAGAATGATCCGGTCGACGATCGCTTCGATGTTATGGACGAACGTCTTTTTGAGTTGCGGCGCGGCTGCGGGGGTCGGAAGCTCGGTGATGACGCCATCGATGCGGGCGCGGACGAACCCCTGTTTGTGAATCGCGCCGAAAGTCTCCTTGTGTTCCCCCTTCTGCCCGCGAATCAGCGGGGAAAGGACCATAATCTTCGTGCCAGCGGGATATTTCATCACCGCATCGACGATTTGCGATGGCGTCTGCCCGGCGATCGGCCTGCCGCACTCCCAGCAGTGCGGCGTGCCGGCTCGGGCGAACAGCACGCGGAGATAATCGTAAATTTCCGTCGTCGTGGCGACGGTGGACCGCGGGTTGCTGCTGGCGGACCGCTGCTCGATGGCGATAGTCGGCGGCAATCCCTCGATCTCATCCACTTCCGGCTTTTGCAATTGATCCAGGAACTGCCGGGCATAGGTGGAGAGGGACTCCATGTATTTCCGCTGTCCTTCGGCGAAAACGGTGTCGAATGCCAGCGTGGATTTGCCGGACCCGGAAAGCCCGGTGATGACGACCAACTGGTCGCGCGGAATCTCCACGTCAATATTCTTGAGATTGTGTTCGCGGGCTCCGCGAATGCGGATAGACTTCAGGCTCATGCGGTTCTCGATTGGTTCAGACAACAACATCATTCCGGCTCAATGGGCGCAAGGGTCAATCGTATGGAAGATGTACGGGCAAGGCAAAAGCCGATTTTCGATGCGGAGAGATCTCTTTCCGTAGGGTCTGTAGAAGAGCCCGCATGGGACCCCCGTTTACAGAACAACGGTTGGAGGCGCTTCTGCGGACCATCCGTCAGCAGCACCAAGGTCCGCAGGAGGGCGACGACGCTTCCTTATAAGATGGATCCGCTGCGCGCCCTCCTACGGACCCTACATTTTGTTCTCATGTGTGTCTGCCTTAGCGCGAGCATGGCTTATCCGGCGGATGCCGAGAAACCCGCGATTGCCGTCTTCCCACTGTCCGGCAGCGCCAGTGACGCGGCTCGCGAGAAGGTGGGATTTGCCCTGCGTGCCAAGATCAATCGTGACGGCACGTTCGACGCCATCGACGGCCCCACCATGTCCGAATTGTCGGGCGGACCGGTCGCTCTGAATGCCACGCCGGCATCACTCCAAAAAATGTTGGGCGATCAGAAGCCGGCGGTACTCATCTGGGGAGAATTGAACGGCGACGATGTGCTGAGCTTGAAACTCAAGATGCTCGATCTCCGTCAACCATCGGCTAAGGCAACAGAGATCGACAAAACCATTTCCGAGCCGACGCAGCTTCGTTTTGCGGTTGAAAATGTTCTGCAAAGCATTTCCGGCATGAAGGAATTTGAACATCCGAGCGAACAAGCTGTAAACGACGACCCCGCCGCAGCGGCGCTTTGGAAAGCCAATCCGAATCTGCTGGGTGAGGGAAACTTCGCCGATGCGTCAAAATGGACGGTTCTCTATCGCGGCGAGGTGTATCCCCCGCCGATCAGCGACGCCCTGCCGGAGATGGACAAAGTGGCAATCCAGCGGCTTCCCGTGGAGAAGCCGGGCGAGGCCGGGCGCAATGTGCTGGCAATGCGGCTCTCCGAAGGCGCGGCCCAGAGCAATGGGATGGCCTGCATTTCCGAAGTATTTGCCATCAAGCCGAACAGGCGCTATCGCATCAGCTTCCGATACAAAAGCGACGGGCCGACGCTGCACGTCTTCGTCAAAGGGTACTACACAGGCCCAGGGATCACCGGTCAGCCGACGCCCATCGAAGACTATCGCCGCCAGGTTCCCCCCAGCGGACCGACGAATGGGAAATGGGCCACCATCGTCGATGACATGAATCCCCAGAACGTGAATCATCCGGTGGAAACACTGCGAGTCGATCTCTATGCCTACGTATCCGGCGGGCTGGTGATGTTCGACGATGTTGTCGTCAAAGAGATCGGTCCGCAAACCCGCCACGCCAGCGATGATGCGATGCGGCCGGCGGCGACACAACCATGACGTTTGCGGCCAGACAATTAAAAGAAGGATTTACTCGCGCAGAGACGCGGAGGCGCAGAGTGAGAGAGTAAAACTTTGAATTGACCTTCTTTGCTCTGCGTCTGAGCGCCTCTGCGCGAGATATTCTTTTAGAACCTGACTCCCCAGAGACCTTGGCGATCCAGAGCGCTCCACGCTGCAAATTCGCTTGACAGATGCACAACTCGCACGTTGTTGATTTACTGGATGCCGTCTCTGCGCAACGTCGATATGTTGCACTGGCAAGGAGGCCAGCCCGTCTGGCACGCAAGGGCGATGCGCCACGCACTTTTGACAGCCGCATGCGGGGTTTGCACGCTTCTTCTGGGGTGTGGCGGGCACGGGCCGCGCACGGTTTCCAATCCCGATTTGGAAGAGAAAATCCCCGCCATACAAGATGCCAGCCGCAATCATGACCTTTCGGTGGCTCCGCAGCTCGTGAAGGATCTGGAAAGCGATGATCCGGCGGTGCGCTTTTATTCCATCCGGGGATTGCACGCATTGACCGGAGAGACCTTCGGATACCGATACTATGATTCCGAGGACGATCGAAAAGCCGCCGTGGACCGCTGGAAGCAGTGGCTCAACGAGCAAAAGCGGAAATGAATCGCGTGTCGAAGCTTCCACCATCCTCCGTCACTGCTCCGGCAACCTCCGCGATGCACCTGCGCGTGTTGAGTGATACCGCGTATCTCGCGCCGGTGCGGCATTCGATCGAGTCGTTCTGCATCGATCGTGGATTCGACGTTGAGTCGGCGGGGGAAGTCGGCTTGTGCGTGAATGAAGCAATGGCCAACATCTTCCGGCATGCGTATGGCGGGGCGAAGGACCGGCCCGTTGAGGTCGCCGCCGAGTTTGACGGAACAGCCGTGAGCATTCATCTGCGCGACTGGGGCATCGGACGGGAGCCCCCCGCCGAACCGAAGCACGACCCTCTCACGCCCGGCGGCATCGGACTGGTCTGCCTGAAGAAGTTGCTGGACGATTTGGCATTTACCAAAATGCCCGATGGAATGTTGCTGACCATGAAACGAACGCTCACCCACGGGAAGGCCCCATGACGCCGCTGAAGACCGACACCGATCTGGTTCCTTCCGCGCGCAAGGAGGGCGATACCGTCATCGCATCCATCTACGGGGAAATCGATCTGCACAACAGCCCCGAAGTTCGCCGCGCCCTGTTGATGCTGCTCCAGCAGAACAATCCGAACAAGCTGGTATTGAATCTCACGCAGGTTCCGTACATGGACAGCAGCGCCGTTGCCGTATTGGTCGAGACCTTGCAGAAAATGCGGAAAATCGGCGGAAAGGTCTGTCTGACCAATCTTCAGCCGCGGGTGCAGGGATTGCTGGAAATTGCCCGCCTGGGCTCGATCTTCGTCATCACCAAGACTGAAGAGGAGGCGATCCAGCCGTGAACGTGATTCGCCGCCCCATCATCGCTCTGGGAGCGCACGCGATCAGCCTTCTGGAGTTCATCGGCGGCATGGGTTACCTGCTGGGCGACGCGGCCGTCGCCGCCCCGCGCAGCCTGCTGGCCAAACGAGGGCGGCGGCTGGGATGGCAGAATCTCTGGGCGCAGATGGTGCGGGTTGGCGTGCGGAGCGTTCCAATCGTCGTCCTGGTTCTCTTCTGCATCGGCGCGATTCTCGCCCTGCAGATGGGACCGATCCTCAAGAACTACGGCGCCCTCTCCGAAGTGGCCAATGTCATCTCGATTGCGACGTTCCGCGAACTCGGCCCGCTGGTCAGCGCCATCGTCCTGACGGGATTTGCCGGGGCGAGCATCGCCGCGGAGTTGGGAACGATGGTCGAATCAGAGGAGATCGAGGCGCTGGAAGCGCAGGCGATCAGTCCGATTCGGTTTCTGGTGGTGCCCCGCATGATCGCCACCGGACTGATGATGATCTGCGTGGCGGTGATCGGCGATATCACCGGCGTGACCGGCGGTCTGGTGGTTTCCAACCTGGTCCTTGGAATCGGCGGGCATCAATACATTCAGCACACTTTCGATGCCATCAAGATTCGTGATTTTGTGACCGGGCTGATTAAAGCCGGCGTTTTTGGAACGCTCATCAGCGGCTTGGCCTGCTATCTCGGCCTGGGCGTCACCGGCGGCGCGCAGGGCGTCGGCGTCGCCACCACGCGCACGGTGGTGCTGACAATCGTCGCCCTGATTTCCGTCGATCTCCTCTTCACGGGAACCTTTTACTACTTCGGGTGGTAGCGCATGCCAAACGCCATCGAAGTACAGGGTGTTTCCAAGAGATTTTCCGGCCTCACGGTGCTGGATGGCATTCGTCTGGACGTCATCGAGGGGGAAACGCTGGTGATTCTCGGCGGATCCGGCTCGGGAAAGTCGACGCTGCTGCGGCTGATGATCGGGAACCTTCGCTGCGACGGCGGCGACATTCTCGTCCACCAGACCCGCAGTCTGGCCGCGATGCGCGGCGCTGAGCTGGACGACTATCGCAAGTCAATCGGCGTGCTGTTCCAGAGCGGCGCGCTCTTCAACTCGATGTCCGTTGCCGACAACGTCGCCCTGCCGCTACGGGAACATACCGATCTGCCGGAAGAAACCATCGAGATCATGGTGAAGATCAAGCTCGAACTAGTGGGGCTGCGGGAGCACGCCGACAAGATGCCGGCGATGCTTTCCGGTGGAATGAAAAAACGCGCCGGACTGGCCCGGGCCATCGCGCTAGATCCCAAGATTCTGTTTTACGATGAGCCATCCGCTGGTCTCGATCCTGTCACCAGCGCCGAGATCGATCAGCTCATCATCGATCTGAATCACAAGCTGGGGGTCACCAGCGTGGTGGTCACCCACGAGATGGACAGCGCGTTTCGCATCGCCAATCGCATGGTGCTTCTGGACCGGGGGAAATTCGTCGCCGCGGGAACCGCCGAGGAGATGCGCACGTCCGCCGATCCGCTGGTGCATCAGTTCGTGCATGGCCTGGCCGAGGGCCCCCTGACCGACCGCCGCCGCGCCGGCGGGTATGTTTTGGACTTGCTCGGAACTTGAGGTAGGTGTGAGTTTTCACTTTTCAGTTTTCAGTTTTCAGCTTGCGCGGGTGCAGCGTTCCACTGAAAACTGACCACTATCGAACTTGAAACGGATGGTTTGTCATATGCACAAGGATCGAAACGCATTTATCGCAGGGCTGTTCATCGTTGTAAGCATCGGAGTCGCGGGATTCATCGTCATCGGCGTCAAGGGGGCGCTGCGCGTGGTGGAACCCAACGAGGACCGGCAGGTGACATTCAAGCTTTCGGACAATCTCGATGGCCTGGGAAAAGGGGATGACCTGCGGCTGGGCGGCCTCAAAGTGGGCGTCGTCAAAAGCATTTACGTCCAGACCACCGGCACACCGGACGGCGAACCACGAATCATCGTGAGCTTCTCGATGCCCTCGCGATACAAACTTCACTCCGATGCGATGGTGATGGCCGAAAGCAGCCTGACTGGAGTTCCCTATCTCAATATCGAACGGCTCGGAAGCGGAACCGAAACCGCACAGGTGGACGGGCAGCCCAGCACGATCACGCAAGTAGCCGATGTCCTTCGCGTCGCAGCGCCGGAGGCGGCCAAGATCGTGGATGACGTCAGGAAGCTCACCGTTCCCAAGCTGAACAGCGCGGTCGACAATGCCGGGCAGGCGATGGTGCAGGTACGCGATCTGCTCGGCGACACCAAGCCGGATATCCGCGGCACCATGGCCAGCCTCCACACCAGCATGGACGGCATCCGCGACAAGCTCCCGAAAATTCTCGACGAATTGCAAGCCGATCTGCACAAAGTCCAGGAAACCGTCGATCACGCGCAAGGCGCATTGTCCGATCTGACAACGTCCCTGGCCAACGCCAAGGACATCACCGCCTCAGCCCGCTCGCTCTTGGTGACCAACCGCGGCAGGATCGACGAGATCGTCGCCAGCCTCAAAACCACCAGCGTCAATCTCAAGGGCGCAAGCGTCGAAATCCGCCAAAGCCCCTGGCGGCTTCTCTACAAGCCAACCCCCGACGAGATGGGCAATCTCAATCTCTACGATTCCGCCCGCCAATTCGCCGACGGCGCATCGAGCCTCAACGACGCCGCCACCGCCCTGCGCGACTCTCTGGCAGACCAGAAGGCCGATCCGGCCACCGTGCAGAAGCTGATGAAGAACCTCGACGACAGCTTCACTAACTTTAAGCTGGTCGAAGACAAGCTCTGGACGGAAGTAAAGTAACGGCGACCGATCCTACGCCGCTGCTTCGGCCGTTCCACGATCGCGTCGGCGGCGAGCGATCAGCATTGGAGCGACGGCGCCCAGGACCAGTATCGCCGTCCCCGGTTCCGGCGTGGTATTGAAGACCAGATCCAAACTGCCGGCAGTCCCGGTGCCCGTCCCGATGAATTCGAGATAGGCAGTGCCGTCCGAACTGGCGCTCGTGTCATTGGCGAAGGCGCTGCTATTCAACGCGAATACCGTGTTATCCACTCCGTTGGTTCCGGTCAGGATCACCGGCGTCGTGGAATTGGCAACAACGTTGGGGATGTCGGTGGAAGTCACCGAGGCGATTTTGTAGACCCCGTTTCCAAAATTCGCCGCCGCGGTTCCGGCGGTGAAGCTGCCGGCGCTGACCAGTTTGACGGTAATCGCCGAACTTGGCGAGGAGGGAACGTTCAGCTCGCCCGTATTGATCAAATCCCAGTTCGTGCCGGCAGTTCCCGTAGCGCCTGCGCCCAGGTCGTTAAGCTTCCATAAATCAGTGGTCCCGGAACCCCACGTCGTGTCTGAAGTGTTCAGGGTTCCGGCGTGGTTGCCATCGATGCCGGCGGTAATCGTGCCGGAGCTGAGATTTACCGTGCCCACTGTGCCGTTGCCGCCAAGGGTTCCGCCGGCGACAGTGATCTTGCTCGCTCCAGTCGCCGAACCGGTGGCGCCATTGTTGGCCCGCAGGGTTCCGGAGTTGATGGTGGTAGCTCCCGAGTAGGTATTGGCGGAGTTGAAGCTGACGGTCCCTGAACCGTTGAGCGTCACAGGCGTGGCGCCGGTAATTCCGGTGGTGTCGCCGGCGGTGACCGAGTAGTTTACGGTGGTATTATTGAACGCCACGCTGAAAGGCGTCACTCCGCCGGTTGGAATCCCCACCGTGGAGGTGCCCACAGGGTTGCTCGAGCCGTCCGTGTCGCCGAAGCTCACGGGCGTGACTCCCCCGTCGGCGTAGGTCGTGTTGGTGAAGTTGTCGCTTGCCGTCCAGCTTCCGGTGTTTTGCCCGCTCCAAACCGCTGTGGATGCCGTGGACAACCGCAGATTCCCATAGCTCATTTGCGCGCTGGCGACCGACTTGGTGTTGGCGCCGGCATTATATTGAATGCCAGCGCCGGCGCTGCCGGAGATGCTCACGCTGATATTCCCGTTTGCCAGGAACTTCATGGTGCCGGTCTGCATCACGCCCGCCGGTCCGCCGGCGATGGCGCCGTCGTAGGAACTGAGCGCAAGAGCCGGCTGGACGGCGGTCACCGCGCCTGCGGTCAAAGTGCCTTGCGACGAGAAGGTCGGGGTGGCATAGTTGTTCGGTGAAGTAGCCAGAGCCGCCGTCTGGAAGCTTGCCGCGTTGCTCACCGCGGTCAACGTATAGGAAGCGTTGTTCAGCCCATCGGTCGATGGTGACTCGAAGTTGATATGGTTGGTGCCGCTGACCAGCGTCCCAGTCGGCGCCATCACATCCGTGACCTGAAAAAAGACGGCCGTATTTGCGGTGAGGCCGGACAGCGCAGAGGTATACGGGCCGCTCTGGCTGGTGCTTCCCAATATCTGGATGGTTTCCAGTGGGGGAGAGGCGGCGCGGGTGAGGCGCGGCCCGGCGGACAACAGAGCGGCGGCACACGCCGCGGCGATGAGCGATCGTTTCGTATTGCGGTGCATCATGGCATTCCCTTCCGATTTGTGATTTCTGACGGTCAGTTTCGATATTCCAGTTCGATCAGTTTCGATATCCCAAGAAGCATGTTGGGCTCCCCGGCTTCCCGATAAGCCGGCATCCAAGATGCCGGTCGTCCGGGAAGCCAGGAGGCAAATACGATCCTTAGAGCGGCGTACCGGTGGTCACACCATGGTGCCAGTCGGCATTGAACACGCTGAACGAGTCGTGGTTCACCTCGCCGCCGTTGTACGAGCCATATGCCCAGTCAAATGGAACGTTGGTATGGTTGTAGGAGGAGTTGAAGATACTGAAGGAGTCATGGTTCACCGCTCCTTCCAGCGCCCAGTCGCCGACATACGTGTACTTGACGATCGTGTCGTTCCCGTCACTGCGGAGCGGCTCGCTGACACCGCCGACGTTCCAAGAACTGAATTGGCCGAGCGGCAACTCGGAGTTCTGCACCACCGCCAATGCGGTGTACTCATTGCCCTGATTCGCCGCTTCGTTCGCCGCGGCGGAGGAGGTAAGGCCGCCGCCGGTCCACGTCCCATCCTGGAACCCGCCGACCGTGGGGAGTCCCGTGGATGGGTCGATGGGAGCGTTGCGACCTGCCACGGCCGCAGCTTGGATCGCGGCAGAGTCGCTGCTGCCATCGTTGCCGCCGTGGGCGACCAAGTCGTTGTCCTCCAGATCAAAGGAGCTGGCGATGGCGGCCGTCGCACCAGCCCCCGGCGTCACGCTATCCGGCCCATTGAGGTTGGGGTTGCTGTCGGCATAGGTGAACCCGCCGGCCACCAGGCCGGTGATCACATAGGTGCCGTCCAGAACCGTGGTGTCCGGTGCCTGGTCCGGAGTGTTTACCCCGGCGATCACCACCCGCTGTCCGACAGCGTAGGTGCCGCTCGCCAGCACCGTGACGTTGCCAGATCCATCCCAAGCGACGCTGCTGATCGCCTGGCCAGCACCATTCGTGACGCTGAAGATCGGGGCGGTGGCCTGATCTGAAGCAGTTGGCGTGCCGTTGGGGGACTGCGGGGCAATGTCGGCGTTGCTGCCTTGAACGGTGTAGCTGAAGGTCGTAGGCGTAGCCGCCGTGATGGTGAAGGTGCCGTCGAACGGTCCGTCACCGGCACTGGTGGCTCCCTGCACCTGCACGGTGTCGCCGACATAGAAGTTATTGTTGGCCGTGAGGGTCGCAACGTTGCTGACCAACTGCTCCTGCGTGATGGCGTCGGCGGTTCCGAGCACCAGAACGTTGTTCGCGCCCTGCGCTCGTTCGACGCCGTTCAAGCCTCCATCTCCCACACCCTGCACGCTGGCCATGTCGAGGCCCGCGCCGTTGCTCAACGTGATCCCGCCCAAATGGATGGCGGAATTGGTGACCAGCGGCTGGATCAGAAGCTGCGCGGCAGCGGTCGACCCAACCATCTGCGGATCAACGGGGATGTTCCCAAGATTGCCGTTGATGGCCACGGTCGGCAGGGTTTCCGGGTCGCCGATGATCGTGGCGGGGCCGGTGACATTCAGAGTGCCGGCTCCCGCAACGGCAATTGGCGTCAAGGCTGGCCATGCCGCGGCGGTGGTTCCGCCGGCGCCGCGGGTGATCGTGAACGTGTCGCCGCTGATGGCGGTTACCGTCACGATTTCAGAAGCCGATCCGCTGCCGAGAGTCGCCTTGAAGGGCGTCGCCGGGAAGACGGTTCCTGCGCCAGGCTGCACGGTCAACGTTGTCGCGGTGCTGCTGATTCCGCCCGAGAGAGCGCTCTCGGAGGGGGTCCACTGCGCGGTGCTGTTCGGGTCGAGCCAGTCGGGCACGCCGTGGAACACGACGTTGCCAATGCGCCAGTTACCCGAAGCACCGGGCCACGCGGCAGGGTTCGTGTCACTGGACGACGCCGTGGCGTAGGCGTTGATCGTCGGGTTTTTCACCGTGACCAGACGTATGCCGAAGTTGGGATTGTTGCTCGCCCCGGCGACGTTGGACACGTCGAACGTCAGCGGGATCGGCAGGCCGTTCTCCGTCGCGGTCGCCGTCGGCGAAGTTGGCGGCTGGGAGGGGATGGTTGCGTTGGCATTGGTGCCGGTCAACTTGAAGCTGAAGGTCGAATGATCGGACGCCACGGCGGTGATGGTGAAGGTTCCATTGAAGGGGCTTCCCGAATTGGCCATACTCACCGGCTGGCCCACGGTGAAGGTGTTGGCGGCAACGACGGTCGCCACGCCGTTTGTGGCCGATTCAGATGAGATCGCGCCAGAGGTTGTGCCGGCGGTGGCGCCGAAGAAGTCATTGCCGTTTGCCTGAATGGTCCCGCCCAGGGGGATCCAGTTGGTCCCATCGAGAGTGTACTCAGGCTGGCCGTCGAGAATGCCGGACTTGGTGGAGTACCAGTCCAACGTGACATAAACGTGAGTGTATCCCTGGGTGGACGAACTGAACTGGGCGCCCTGCGAGTCGCTGGGAGCAAACACGCTCCATCCATTGCCTGGCGAGCCGCCGCCTTCAACGGCATAGACATTTCCCACGCTGATCGGCGTGGAGGCGACATCCGCAGCGCCGGGAACCTGATAGCTGATCGTCCCGGCTGTCGTGTCGATGCTGGTGATGTTGAAGGGGATTGGATTCCCATTCGCGTCGGTGTTGGTGGTGGAGTCGAATTCCTGATTCGCCAATCCGGACACGAGGATCGGCGAGAAGGGCGTGATCGCGCCGGCCGCGGCGGTTCCGACGGTGAGTGTTGCAACGCCACCGGACATCTGCTCATTGGTGGGGTTGAGCGTCACCGAGGGGCCTCCTCGAAAGCGGAAGGTGTTCTCGGTAAAGTTCGAGTTGGTGGCGCCTGGCGAGTTGGTGATGTCGCCATCGGCCAACGCATATGCGGCTGACGGGTAGCCGCTGCCGCCGTCCGGCTGACTGGCTGCCAGATTCATTCCAATGATGGATACCGTACCCGTGCCGATGTTCGGCGCGGGGTCGTTGGTGGAGATCTGCGAATCGTTGTTGAAGTTCCAGGCGGTGAAGGCGGTCTCGGGCCTGAACACCGTCAACGTTGCGGCCTCATTGAGATTGCCGCCATCGGTGCCGGCGTTGTTGCTGAAGACGGCGACAATCTTGTCGCCGTTTTCGCTGGCGTTGACGTTGGTGGTGTAATTGAGCGTGCTGACGGTTTCCTGGTTGTTGGCGACGGTGGGATTTGTGTTGGTGATGCTCGCGTTCGCGCCATTGTTAATGTTCGAGATGAATGCCCCGGTGCTGCTGAGCAGTTGCCATTGCACGCTCGGTGCGGGGGAGCCGGTCGCGGTGGCGGTGAAGATTGCGACATTCCCTTCCTCGACCGCGGTGCTGATGGGCGGGATCGTTTCAACGGGAGCGATCGGCGGAACGACCGAAATTGTCGCCGGCACGGTGGCCTGCGAGCCGTTGGCGTTGGTGAAGACCGCTTCGTACTCGTAGGCAGGCGAAACAGTTTCCTGGGACGTGGGCGGGGTGAAGGTGAAGGTCGAGTTGTAGGCCGGGCCGGTGCCGCTCAGGTTGGTGCCGCTGGTGGCGCTGCCGGCGGCGCCCGAGCCGATCACGGGGTTGAAAGAGCCTCCCCCATTGGTGCTGAACTTCCATTGCACGCCGGTAACGGTGGTCTCCGAATACGCGGATGCCGTGAGGGTGAGCGGATAGGTGGCGGTGGCGGATTGGGTGACCGGCTGGAGGGTGATGCCCGGAGCGCCAGTCTTCGTGTCGCCGTTGAAGCTGATGTTGCCCAGTTCCCAGTTGCCCTGGTTGCCGGAGCCAGCGCCGGTGTTGTCGCCGTCGAAGACGGTGGCGAGAAGCCCGGAGGCCCCGCCTGTCTGCAATTGCTGGAAAGGCGTCGTCATCGCGAAGTTCTGGGGAGCCACCAGATTCGCGCCGCTGCCCGTGAGCGTGGCGCCGGTGTCGGCCCCAATATTGATCGCGTAGCCCTCCCAGCCGGTGAAGTCGTGCGCATCCTGCACGGTGAACTGCGACGCATTGGTTGCTCCGCTCCCTTGCAGCAGCGTCTGCAACGCGCCGAAGCTGGCGTTGTACGGCACGGTCACAGGATGCGCACCGTTACCGTCTGTCACCGTCAAGGTGAACGTGGGGCTGGGGTTACCCCCTGTGGGGCTTGGTTGTATCCCCACAGCCACGAGATTGGTGTAATCGCTGGTGGCGATGACGTTTGGCTCGGCAGTATTCGCGTTGCCGCCCGTGAACTGCACGGTGTATTGCGTTCCGGTGCTGTCATTGGCGTTCTCAATCACAGTCACACCGCCGCTGCCAATGGTCGAGAGAGACTGCAGGCCCGCTTGGATGGCGGCGGCCGTCGCCGCTGGATTGGTCGGATCGAGGGTGACGGGGGAGGTGGTGGTCTGCCCACCGAAGCTCAAAGTTCCGCTGGTCGCAACATCTGGGATCTGGAAGAGTTGTTCCGCGTCCTGCGGGCCGGGGGTGCCGCCGGCGGCGAACTGCCCGTGCAGAGTGCTGGGATCACCGTTGACGCCGTCGTCGAACGTGTTGGCGTCGACGATACTCGGGAGACTCGGATCGTATACCGCCGCCAGGCGAACCTGGAGGTTGGCATTATCGTTGACAACGGAGTTGCTCGGCAGGGCCACGGTAATGCCGGTGGGGCTGCCGTTTGCAGTGGCACCGGCAAAGTCGGAGGTCGTGGTCTGAATGACCGAACCGATGTTTGTCCATACACCGTTGTTGAGGTACTGCGGCTGCATGTCGGCGATGCCGCCCTCCTGCCAGTCGAAATGGAGCGTGATGTTCGAGTACCCGGTGGTGTTGATGTTGTATTGAACGCCCTGAGAGGCCTGCGGCGCCAACTGGCTCCATCCGTCCGGCCGTCCTCCATTGCTCGCGGTGGCCGTTCCACCACCGCCGCGAATGCGCTGGACAAACTCAGTGAAGTTGGGATTCAACGTACCATGCACCTGGAACACATCCGATTCAGGAAGGGCTTGGGTGCCGAAATAGAGATTGTCCAGTCCATTCACGACCAGGGTGTCATTACTCCCGGTGGTCTGAAATGACGGTGTCGGCGAATTGCCGTTCGTCGCGCTCGGCGTCTGATCTCCATTAAACGGAGCGCCCAGAGTCTTATTGAAGAACCATTGGGCAATCGGCTGGCCGGTGACGATCACGGTCGTTGCCGGACTGGGGGTTGACCCCGCGGCATTGGTCCAGAGGGCGAGGTATTCATCGCCAGTGGAGGCTTCCGTGGGGGTGAAGGTATACGGTGAGGAGGTGGCGCCACTGATGTTCGTCGGGGTGTTGAACCCGCCACTGCCGTTGGGCGTGGCGACCTCCCACTGCAGGGTGGGCGCCGGACTGCCGGTTGCGGCACTGGTAAGCGTGACGCTGTTCCCTGCGCTGACCGCGACGGTCGACGCGGCCGCCGGCGCAGTCACGGTGGGAAGCGAATTCACCGTCAGCGTGGCGAAGGTGGTGTTTGCAGTAAACGGGGAAGTGGTGTTCGTGAAGACCGCTTCGTACTCGTTCTGGTTCTGCGCGCTGGTTGTCGATGGAATCGTAAAGGTCGTGGAGGTCGCGCCGCTGATATTTGAAAAGCTGCTGTACCCGCCGCCTTGGAGGGGCGTGGCCACTTCCCACTGCACGGTGGGAGTCGGGAAACCAGTTGCGGCGGCCGTAAAGGAGGCGGGACTGCCGGCTGTGACCGTGACATTGGCCGGATTGCCGGTTGGCGTGATCGTCGGGGGCGCCGGGATCTGGGTGC
>Ga0182024_10008386_pt1 | contig 21807 bp, 14 predicted proteins | sample P32metaG_FD_120480 | JGI IMG/M metagenome (GOLD analysis project Ga0182024, IMG submission 120480) | Permafrost microbial communities from Stordalen Mire, Sweden - P3-2 metaG (Illumina Assembly) | ecosystem: Environmental > Terrestrial > Soil > Wetlands > Permafrost | place: Sweden: Stordalen...
AAGAACGGCTCGAAGACGTGCTCCAGCGTTTGATCGGTCATCCCGCGTCCGTTGTCGCACACGCGAAGCTCGATCCAGCCGTCGTCGCGAGCAAGTTCGATCCGAACTTCTCCGCCGGCGGCGACGGCCTCGAAGGCGTTCACCGTCAGGTTCAACATGATCTGCTTCATCTCGGCTTCCACCGCATTCACCCGCATCGGCCCGTCGGCGATGAGCGTGAGCTTGCGGTCGTGATAATCGCGCAATCCCTTCACCGCGCTAACCACATCCGCCGCCACCTTCGCCAGGTCCACTTCGTGCTTCGTCGCCTCGCCGGGGCGCGCCAGTGAAAGGAGCCGGCCGATGATCTCCTTGCAGCGGAACGCTTCGTCGCAAATCACCTGGAGCGATTTGGCGACGTCTTCGCTCACCTCCGATGGCGGCTGCTTCCTGATCTGCCCGAGCGAATACTCGGCATACCCGGCCACGATGCCCAGTGGGTTGTTGATTTCATGCGCCACGCCCGCGGCCAAATAGCCGACACTGGCCAACCGCTCGGAGCGGATCAGCTCCTTGCTCTTGGCGGCAACTTTCTCCTCCAGACGATGGTAGAACTCATCCAGCTCCCCGGCCATTCGATTGAACTCGTTGGCCATCTCCGCGAACTCGCCATTGCCGCGTTCGTCGAGCCGCTGTTTGAATTCCCCGGCGGCGATCTTGCGAACCCCCGCGCCCAGGCGCTGCAGCGGGAGCATCACGCTGCGGTATTGGAGAATCCCAAGCACGATCGCGCCGACGATCACCGCGCCGCATAAAAGCCCAACCGCGGCGATGGTATCACGGCGTTTTCTTGCGGCGGCATCCTGCCGGGCTTGCGTGGCATGCTGAATGCGCGTCGCGAATGCCCGCATCTGCGAGGTGGCATCATCCACCGCTTGAAGGTCGGCGCGCTGCATGTCTTCCGCCGCCGAGGCGGGCGCGGGCTTGGCAAGTTGCCTTGCCGCAGCTGCCAGCGCCGCTCGCATGTCGGCTTCGGCCTGTTCGTCACGCGGCTCGGTGCGGGGCCCACCGTGGGAATGGGTGAGATAAAGCTGAAATCGGCCCGATGCGTATTCAACCTGTCGGGCGGCCCAGCCGCGATTGTCGGCCGAGACGTTCAGCACCTCCCGCGCCATCGCCAGCGGCACGCCAACGTCGCCGTAGACTTCGCGCAACTCCTGATAGCCGGACAGCGCCAGGTAGTAGTCCTGGTTCAATCCATTCAGTCCCCACATGGCCGCCGCGCTGATCAGCAGCAGCCCAACAATCATGCAGGCGATTTGCAACCCCATTTTCCAGCGAAGCGACATACGTCCGAATATTGAAACAGAAAATCCGCGGCGTCGCACTGGCGCAAAATCGCCGCTTGACTTCGACGCGCTCAGTCGAGTCGCGGCTTCGCGAACGAAGAATCCCGACTCAGCCGGGCCTGGCTTTCCCGATCCCCTCGCACCCTCTCGCACCCTCGGCGTACAATCAACGCATGCTGATGGGATTCATTGGCTTGGGCAGCCCACCGCCGGCGCCTCCGTCCTCGGACGAGCCGCCGGGCGACGAGGGCGGGGACGACACGGGGATCCGCGTGACGCCCCCGGCTCGCGCCGCGACGTCGCGTTATCGACGCGGCGGCTCAGCCGTCGGACGGTACGCCTGGGCGATCTCACTTGGGATCCACGGAATAGTATTGCTCGGAGCGTTCATGGCGATGAAGTATTACTTCCGCCCGCCTCCCGTGCCAAAACAACCGGTGGTGGTCGAAGATGCCGCGACGGGCTCAATTATGGAAAGCGCCGACGCAACCGACGCCGTTCACGGCGGCTTGACCATCACCCTGCTGCCGGACCGGGTCCCTGATAATATTTCCAGCGATGGAGTGAATCTGCCATCCTTCGTTCGGGGCGAGCCGCGGACGATTTCGACTCTGACCGATCTCGCGCCGGGTAGCGGCGTCGAGGGGTTGCAAACCGGCCCCGGCGTGTTGCCTGTCGGATCAGTTCAATCGCCATCGCGGCGCGCCTCTTCCCAAACACAGCCGAGCCGGTCCGCTATTCGATGAGGGTCCTCTGTCCCTCGGCCAAAGCGGCGCTCTGGAGGCCGGGCGGCAAACGCTTGTCATTTAGAAGTCCACCCCACACACGGTCGTAGTCGTAGCCGATGCCGGGCAGGCCGCCGGGGAGCTGCCTTCGTCGATGGGCGAATTTTCCGCCCCGGCGATTGACGCTGTTGAAAAATCGCGATGCCCGAAGGTTGTCGATCTTTCGCTTCACCAGCCCATAGCGCTTCCACACGCGGGCGATTTCCTCGGTGCCGATCGTCTCAAGCAGTTGGGAGGTTTTGGCCGCCATATGTTTGCGGAAGACGCCGAGAAACCGGTTGGCCCGCACCATTTTCCCTTGGAGCATGAACCGTACGAACAGGTCGTAGTCCATCGCGAAGCGATACTCGGGATCGATGTTCCCGGCCCGCTCGAACAGGCTGCGCCGCCAGAAGCAGGTTTCCTGCGGGATCAGGTCCCAGCGGCTCATGTACCAGTCGTTGTGACGGGGAAGAATCCAGTAATAGACGACTTTGTTGTTCTCATCGACGGTACAGCGGTGGCTATAAACCGCGTCCACTTCCGGATGCTCCGCGAAGAACTGCGCCACAAATTGTAGCGCTCCGGGCGCGAGCATGTCATCGCTGTTGAGATAGGCCATGATCTGGCCAGTCGAGTGATTGAACCCGCGATGGATCGCATCGGATTGGCCCTTGTCCGGCGCGCTCTCGTAATGAGCGAACCGCTGGCGGTAGGGCTCCAGGACCGTCTGCGTGCCGTCGTTCGAGCCGCCATCCATCAGGATGTATTCAAGGTTGGGATACCGCTGCAGCAGGACGCTGCGCACCGTCCATTCAATGAACGACGCCTGGTTGTAGCTCGGCGTGACGATGGAGATTGTCGGCAGTGTCATCGAACTATGATCCGCGTCGATAAATCAGGAACCTGCGACGATGCGGTCGAAGAGAGATAGATCCGCAGATTGCGCAGATTCTCGCAGATGAAAACAAGCCATCAACTTGAGCGGCCACCCGGAAAACCGAATCACATCGGGACCTTTTTTAATCTGCGAAAATCTGCGCAATCTGCGGATCTATCTCTTTTAGCGCGGCCGGAGGACAGCAATCATGTAGTCGCCCCGGCCCCGCCAGTCCCAAAGGAGCCGGCACCAGCCGGATAATCGCGTGCCGTGCATGGCAATCACGTTGGGGAACAGGGCGGTGTGCGGGACCACGGCGCCAAGCCCGAGCCGGTTGAGCTGGACGGACATGGTCGTCCAATACGGGTGCGTGCGCGTGCGGAGCCGCTCGACCCTCATTCCGGCGTACCGGGCCATCAGGCGAAGCGCCCGGCGGCTGAGCAACGTGCGGTGGTAGGGCATGTGCCAGTGCGCCCAGGTGGGGCCGAACAGTTCGACCTGTTTTGAGTCCAGGTTCGGCACGCCGACCACGATCGCACCGCCCGGCGCGAGCAGGAGCTTCAGCCGGTTCAATGCGGCAAGAGGATCGTCCAGATGCTCCATCGTCTGGCCGAGAAAGATCAGATCGAATGCGACGCCTTGCGGAACCACCAATACTGCGTCCTCGGCGGTGGCTTGCCAGACCGAGTGGCCTTTGGATCGCGCGGCTTCCACCGCCGCGGCGTTGGCCTCGAGGCCGAACAGCTTCCACTTTGTCTGCGACTTTAATTTGCCGAGCAGATCGCCCTCGAAACAGCCGACGTCCAGAAAGCGGATGCTGGGATCGACGGGCGCGACTGAGCCGCGAACTGAACGGAGCACCTCCGCCGCCGTATCGTCGCCATAGGTGATGGTGTTAAACCACCACCAGGGCGTCGGAATCCGGCTCAGGTTGCGGGCCACGATGTTCCCGCCACGAAAATTCCTAAACGGGGAATGGTAATTGGGGTCCGGCGGGATCACCTCTTTCAGCGGCTTGGAATAATGCTGCTCGTAGAGCTTAGTCAGTTCCTCCTGCGCCAGCGGCGGATAGGCCATCGCCATGCCAGTGCTGGATTCGTAGTAGACGTAGTGAATGCGCGGATCGCCGAACCGCGTGTCGCGCGTGCTGAACAGCAAACGGTCGGGCGCCCGCCCCGTGAGCGGGGAGACCGGCTTGCCGGGCACAAGCGCCGGGGCGATGCCGGGCGGGTAAGGCTTGCCGCGATAATCGCCTCGCCAGAAAAGCGGCCTGCGGCGAAACAGCTGCTCTGTGCCGTTGCGAATTAAGTTGATTCCCTGGATGAACCGGCAGCGAATCCGGCCCGCGATGCCGAAGCGGGCCATGAATTTTTTCTTTGCCTCTTCGCGCTCGGCATCGTACGCCGCCCGATCCTCGCTGATCTGGCCCATGCGAATGCGGAATGAGCTGACATGCCCCGGCGCACGGCGCAGTCCCCACATGCGCGCCAGCCGGACGAACAGGTCCCAGTCGCCCGCCCGCTTCAGCGTGCGATCGATGCCATGTACGCCGCGGTACGCGGCCTTGCGAAAAAACACGCCGTCCTGAAACAGCGTGTGGCCGTTGAGGAGCTGATACACGTCCACCCGCGGCTGGGCCGTGTTCGGAAACCGCCAGCCGTCGCGCGTGACCGTGTCTTCGTGATAAATCACTTTGGCTTGCCGGTGGTCGCGGAAATACTCGCCGACGCGAAGCAGCCCGCCGGGTTCCAGCAGGTCGTCGGCATTCAGATATCCAAAAATATCGCCCGTGGCCGCCTCGAAGCCTTTGGCGATCGCGTCGTACATCCCCTCGTCCGGCTCGGAAACAATCCGGTCGATGCGGTCGCGATATTCCTCCAGGATCTTTGGCGTGTCGTCGGTCGAGCAGCCATCAATGACGATGTATTCCAGATGCGGATAGTTCTGCCCGATCACGGAATCGATGGTCTCGCGGAGCCACTCCTGCCCGTTCTTCACCGGCGTGACAATCGAAATCTTGGGAAGCGACCGGAAGCCCAGCAGCGGGACGTAATGCGTTTTTCCGGCAACCCACTTGGCTGCTCGAATCTTCCAATGTTCGCGCGGTGGTTTGATGCGCTTGGGTGGCGGAAGTCTTGCCTCGATGTCGCCTAGTCGCGCTGCGAGCTGCTCGCGTTCCTGCGCGTGCGTCAGCCGCTCGGCTTCGATCGTGGCCGCGAATTGGGCCGAGAGGCTGTCGGAAAGGTTCGACAGTTCCTGCGCGTGACGGGTTTCCAATTCGCCGACGCGCAACTGAAAGCCGCGCGCCAGCTCGACGACTTCGTCGGCGTGTCGTTCCCGCTCATCGGCGAGCTGCTTCCGCTCGGCGGCGAGCTGTGCTCGCTCATCGGCGAGCTGTGCTCGCTCGGTGGCGAGCCGTTGCTGCTCGCCCGCGAAGCGTCGCTGCTCGGCTTCGGCCGTGCGCGACTCGTGCAATTGCCGCACCACCTCGGCCATTTCCCGCTGCTGCTGGCGGACGATCTCGGCCGACTCGCGGATCATCCGATCCTGCAGCGGGGCGCCGGCCGGGATGACGCGAATTTCCTGGCCTTTGATTTTTCCGGTCTCCAAATCTTCCAAAGCCTGCTTCACCTGTTCGACCGGCACGTCGTCGATGCAGTGGGGCATGCGAAACCCGCATACCCAGCCGCACCCCGTGCAAGGCACGCCGACCATGATTGAGCAGCTTGGCTCGATTGCCGGAATGAACCGCGGCCAGGTCCCGCCGCCGAAAACCGCCAGCGTCGGCTTTCCCAATGCCGCGGCAATATGCATCGGCCCGGTGTCGTGCCCAATGTATCCGCCGGCCAGCGCCGTCATCGCGATCAGATTGTCGACCGACGCATCCCCATCGGGCGGAACCGCGCCGTCGATCGAGCGGTCGCCCATCGCCGAACGGACCGCCTCAATGATGGGCCGTTCCTCCGGCAATCCGACGAAGAGAAATTTCCGGCGGAAGGTAGCCGACCCGTGGGCGAGCACCTGGCCCCACCCCTGCGGGTTCCACTGCTTGAGCCGCACATGGCGCGTCCCGGCCACCGCCGCGATCCAAAACTTGCCCGGCTCCAGCCCGAGCGGTCGCAGGATTGCGTGTGCCTTTTCCAGCGACGTCTCGTTTGGCCGAAGCGTTGGAGGGCCCAATTGCCGCGGCTTCCCAAGAGCGAGCGATGCCAGCGCCGCATTTTTCTCAACTTCCGCAAGGTCCTCGTTCACCGCCGCCACCGCATCGAACCAGAGCTTGGACTCTGCCGACCGGCCCGCATGCGGGTCGCCGCGATAGAGGCGGCCATTCATCCCGATCCGCCGGACGCCGGGCAGTTCGTCCGCGAGCTTTTCCTCGAACAGCGTCCATTGGTAGGGCGCGATCACCAGCAAGTCCGGCTCAAACGCTCGCACGGCGGCGAACGTCGGCGCGAACGCATCCCAATGCGATGGCAAATCGTCCCGATACACTTCCATCGGCAACACGAGCTGTTTCGCCCCCGGCGCGACATAAGGCACCAAGGCTGCAACGCTGTCGCGCACGATCAACATTAAGTCGTGCCCTTCCCGCAGAAGCGCATCGAAGAGGGGCTGCCGGAGCACCAGATCGCCAATCGTGTCGGGGTTGCTGACGAGAATCCGCATCGGTCGAATTTCTACCAAGTGAATGGCCGGTCGTGACCGGCGGCGGAACCTACGCCGATTCAACCTCGACTGCCGCGGCGGCGACGTACCGCATTAACTGCTCATCGGTCTCATTGAACTGCCGGTCCCTGCGGGCGAAGACCCGCTTGGCTACCTCGATTGCCTTGGCCATGTCATAGGGCTTGGCGCCCTGTTCGGTAAGAAAGGTGTAGCTGGGCACGAGGCGCGGAGCCAGCCCCGGGCAGGCGACCATGCTGCTGAATCCGATGTAGGTCCCGGCCGAGAGGCGGGTGAGGGCGGCGGTCTTGGAATGGTCGCCGATCACCGAGCCGAGGAACTGCCGGCCCGTAGGCACTTCGACCCCGCCGATGCGGGCACGGATTTCGCCATAGGTGTTTTTCAAGTTGCTGGTAGTCGTTCCCGCGCCGATGTTCACCCACTTGCCCAGGTAGCTGTGGCCGACGAATCCTTCATGCCCCTTGTTGGAGTGGCTGAGGAAGATCGAGTGCGAGACCTCGCCGCCGATGGTGCAACCGTCGCCGATGCTGGTGCCTTCGCGGACGAACGCCAGCGGCCGGATTTTCGCGTGCGATCCGATCGCGCATGGGCCGTTGATGACGGCGTTCGCGCCGATCGAGGCTCGTGCCCCGATCATGATCGGGCCCTTCGAAGCATCCAGCACGCAGCCCGGCGAGAGCTTTACGTCCGCCCCGAGCCACACGTCCTCAGGGTTCACCAAATGATGCGGGCCAGCCGGGGCGGGGCGCATGCCGCGATCGTGCAGGTGCGCAAAATCCTCCACCAGCGATTCGTCGTTCCAGTGAATCAGGTCCCACAGAGAATCGACCAGCCGGGCCTGTGGCATCGTCTGCGGCAGCTCGAGCAAATCGAGCCACGGTTGCGTGCGCCCAAAAACATCCTGCGGCCCCAGCCCTGGACGTTTCGCGTACGCGAGCCGAATCACCTCGCCCTCGTCCACCACGATCGCCTCGTGCGGCGGGAACTCGAACGACGCCAGATGCACCGCGCGGCCGTTGAACAGCACGGCAGGCTCGTCATCGAGCGGCCGGTTGATTTCCGCCGGAATTTTCAAGCGCGGCAGGATCCGGGAGCGACAAAATGGCTCCATCTCCGGCCTCACCCACAGCGTCACCCGGTCCGGCCGCAGGTGCCGGAGTTGCTTTTCCAGCAGGCTGCTCGCCCCCGTCGCCAACGCAAACACCGGCCGGCTCAACGACAGCGGGGTGAACGCGCTCCATTGGGAGCCTTCGAAGATCACGACATGCATATGGGGAATGATATCGACATTCGGTGCGTCGATCATCCCGCGCATCGATCAGATTGCACCGCGCCCATTGTTGAAGGGAAGTGAAGCGCCTTTGCAATGCCCCCACGCCGGGGCAAAGCGGCGTTGGGAACTTCACCTTGTCCGTGAACCGTCTCCGCCGCGCCGCCCCGGATCCGGCAGCGCGGCCATTTTTTATCCGGCGCGGATTGCGCTCCGGAATCCGGGGCGGCGCGGCTGAACGGTAGTCCGTCCGGCACGCCGCTCGCGCCGCTCTACCCCGGCGTGGGCGCGGTTGTGGCGCCCGAGTACATCTTCGAAATCCGCATCGGCCCCTCGTCGCTGAGAAGCGGATTCAACTCGGGGCTTGCAAGAACGTCGTCGATCACCATGGGCTTCCCGTCGACAACGACCTTTCGCTCCACGAGGCGAATCCCATGGCTGTAATCGACGTAGGTCGCTACGTGAACAGTGGTCAGCGGCTGGATTGGCTCGCCATCCGGCTTGTGCCATCCATAGATCGCAACATGCCCGGGTTTTTCCTTGAGGCGGTTGGTCAGCACGACGTCTTTCTTGATTCCCGCCACAAGGCCGCCGAGCGAGTGTCCGGTTCGCTGCTCCTCAATAATTCGATTGTGTTCGAGGAACGTGGCGACCGCCTCCCGGCTCTCAGTCATCGGCCGCGGTTCGAGCTTGAGATCCGCCTGACGATAAACGTCGTCCACGATCTTTTTCGTCGGCAGCACGCATCCGAAAGCGCCGGCGATCTTCCCTGCGGTCATCGGCGTGAGTGGGACCCGGACGAAGTCCGCATCGCTGCCCACGGCCAGATAATCGGGCATGACGCGAAGATCAATCGAGTGAAGCTTGCCGTCGCCCAGCGTGGCGGTGATGCGGACCGTCTTGAACTGTCGTAGAAACGCCGGCACGTTCCCCTTCAGAATGTCGCCCGCAATCTGCTCCTCTCGCTGATCGCGCGGCAGGGCGGCGACGCGCTGCATCAATGCCGTCCCCCCGATTGCATCCGCTGGCCGGGCAGGAATCCCAAATGCGTCGATCGTCCGCACCCACTTGGAGTACGCCCGCGGCCCGCCGAACGTGCCCCATTGGTCCTCCTCCGGCGTTCCGACGGCCATCGCCTGGAGCAGCCCATTCATCTCGCCCACCAGTGCCGTGTGAAGGATCTTGTTCTCCGGGTTGGGGTGAATATAAAACCGGACCCTTCCATCCAACGCCGAGTGCAAATCGAACGGCCCGATCTTGCTTGCCGTGAAAGCCAAGTCGCTGCCGAATCGGTCGAGCATGCGATGGGAGGCGCGGAATGTTCCGCCATCGGGGCCGACGACCTTCTTGCCGTTGAAGGTGATTTCCCGATCGTCATACGCGATGACGATCAGTGACCGGCTCGGCTCGCCCCGCAGCCACGCCAGCAGCTTGTCGCCATGCTTTGACTCGTCGGAGTAGGAATAATTCGCATCGAGAAAAGCGATCCGGCGGACGTTGGCGGGAATCGCGTCCGCCGCGTCAATGAACCCGAACAGAAAACTCCCGCCGCCGCTGTGTCCCGTGAGGATGATGCCGCCGACCGGGCCGCCGACCCGCTTCACCGCCTCGGCGACGATCTCCCGCTCGCGCTGCGGCGCGTCGCCGTGCGCCTTTCGAAACGCCGGCCAGCTCTTTTGCGGCGCCTGCACCACCGCCAGGGCGATGTTCTCCCGCCGATCCACTTCGCGCCATCGGCGGATTTGGGCCGCGACGTGCTGGAGATCAAACCGGTAGTCGAGCGGCACCGCCCCATCGGGGGCCTTGCCGCCGAGCGTCTGCTCGATGGTGCTTCCGTTCGGCGTGGCGTAAATGACCAACACCGTTGGCCGTTGAACGTCGAAGTCTGGACCGCTTGGCACATCCACATAAAGTCTGACGCCCTCTTTGATCGCTTCGATGCGCTTGCCCTCCGCCCTGGTCCAAGCTGAAGAAAAAATCAAGATCAAGCCCGTCAACCCTAGAAGGCTGGTTCGCAGGGACGAAGGACTGGGGGACGAGAGCTGCCATGAAGGATTCGAGGAACCAATGCAGAGGGCTCGCAATCGGGGGATGAGAGGGCAGGCGAGCATACGCACTTAGGGTTTCATCGGATCGTGGAGTTTCAGGCCGTCGATCCACCGGAAATCTTCGATGTTGCTGGTGACAAGAACCCTTGAATGCACAAGTGCCGTCCCGGCGATCAGGGAGTCGCCAAGGGACATCCGGCGCTGCTGGCGGAGGGCGATCGCCTTGTCAAGAACAGGCTGATCGATCGGCAGGATGATCGCCGCGTTGAAGAATCGCTCAAACGCTGCTCGGTCAACAGCAGTTAGACGATGATAACCCATTACCTCAACGTAGCTCACCGCAGACACCACCGGGTTGTTTGCCGCAATGAATGCGCGAAGTGTCGAATGCTCCGGCAATGTTGAGTAGACGATGATATTGCTGTCGAGCAACATGAGCCTACGTCAGCCTGGGCGGCCCCGAATCGCTCGATCAGCGCGGATGTCTCGCTGCCATTCCACGGCATCCGGTACCTCATGAAGCCCACCACGGTTCGCTATTTCCTGAAGTGCTTCAGCCATCGCGCGGCCCCCGTTTCGCATAGAATCCGCTGGGCCGATGAGCGTGACGTATACGTCAATTGGCTGATCTTGCACGGGGCCTGTCTCGCGCCATTGGAGCCGGTCGTGCAGGAGCGTGGCTCGATACGTTTGTGACATGACGTCCCGATTCTAACACGCCCAAGTCCGCCGAACAATTGGCAGCCGTCGAAGTTCCGATTCTGCGGTTAATGACTCGCCCAACGTGTGGTGGTATGATCCATCGATCGGCGCGGGCATCCTCAATACCACTGAAACTGCGGCGATGCCAGCAGCAGTGCGATCTGCTCTTCACCAGCCGCCAGGGCGAAGGAAAAATTCCACCGCCAGAGCAACGTGCCCATCCAAGGGGATGCCTCATCTGGATATCCGTCTGGCGTTGGGTATTCGAAAACACCCTGCCCCATCCGAACGAGGTAATCGATCAGCGGCGCGTGGGCATGCGTGTCGGCGCCGACTGCCCGAAGCGCGCTGACGATGAACCGGAACGGCGGCTTGAACTTCGCGCCAGCCGAGGCCCCGCCACCGCCGTGCCGGCGAGAATCTGGCGGCGCGAGGCGATCATACGCCGGTCTCCTGCGGCTCAAGCTCGGGGAGCTGCTCGATCCGGGGCTCGGTCGAGTACGCGCGATTGGCCGCCAGGGTCGAGTGCAAATCGGACCGGGATGCCGAGCCGAAGAACGACAGCGTGATCGCCCCGACGCCGAGCATGAGCGTCACCGGGAGCAAGACAACCCATCCGATGACGGGAAACAGGCATGCCAGTTCCACGGCTGCCCCGCCCCGCACGGTGGACCACCAGGGACGCAGCGCGTCGCCGGGCGAGGCCAGACGCTCGCCCACAAACGTCACAAACCCGCTCATCCCGGTGCCGGCATACAGGAGAAACACGCCGGCGATGCTCCAGCCAACGAGCTGCCCGGGCGTCCCGCCGCGTCGAGCGATCGCACCGGCCAGACCGAGAACCAGCAGAGTCACCGGAACGCCTACCAGCAACGAAGTGATCCGGCTCGTGCGGCATCGCTCCGCCGCCCGCCGCACGCGGCTGGGCCACAAGGCCCGGCACAGCAGCCAGAGGCCTTGCAGCGAAAGCAAAATCCCGATGATCAACAGCGCGATACCCACAACGTCCGCTAGCAGCATCATGATTTCACCTCTCGTCTCCTTCATTGAGTGGACGGTCTCGCCTGGAGGTTTAGCTCCGAATTTCGCATCCGAAGGCCCGCGGCAACTATGATGCCTGCGACGATGCCCTGGCCCCGCGCGATTCTCCACGTGGATATGGACGCGTTTTACGCGTCGGTCGAGCAGCTCGATTTTCCCGAGCTTCGCGGCCGGCCGGTGCTGGTCGGATATGCCGGCCCGCGCGGGGTGGTGGCGGCGGCATCGTACGAGTCGCGGGCGTTCGGCTGCCGCTCGGCCCAGCCAATGGCGGTGGCGCTGCGCCATTGTCCGCACGCGGTCGTGCAGCCGGTGCGGTTCAAGCGGTATCGGGAGATCTCCGACCGCGTGTTTGGGATCATGGAATCATGCTCGCCGCTGGTCGAGCCGCTGAGCTTGGACGAAGCGTTTATCGACGTGACTGCGAGCCAGCGACTGCTGGGCGCACCGGAGACAATCGCCCGGCGGATCAAGGACGCCGTGCGCGCCGATACCGGCCTCACCGCGTCGGTCGGCGTTTCGGGAAACAAGTTCCTCGCAAAACTCGCCAGCGATCTCCAGAAGCCTGATGGGCTGTGCAGCATCCGGCCCGAAGAGGCCGAGGCGACGCTCGCGCCGCTATCGGTCACGCGGCTCTGGGGCGTCGGCCCCAAAACCGCGGCGCGGCTCGCCGGGATCGGTATTAAAACGATCGGCGATTTGCGCAAGCTTTCGGCCGAAGCGCTGGCGGCCCGAGTTGGGGAAGACGAAGCCGAACATTACCGCCGATTGTCGGTGGGGCAGGACGACCGGCCCGTCGTTCCCGACCGCGAGGCCAAGAGCATCGGGCAGGAGCAAACGTTCGGCGCGGACGTTGCCGATCCCCAGGCGGTCCGCGACGTGTTGCTGGAGCAGGCCGAACAGGTCGGCCGCCGGCTTCGCAAGCACCGGCTGCAGGCGCGGGCGGTGGTGGTGAAGATTCGCTTCGGGCAGTTCCAGACGATTACCCGCCGAACCACACTGCCGGATGCGACCGACGCAACCGCCGGCCTTTGGCATGCCGCGCGCGATTTGTTCGACGCGTGGGCGGCTTCCGCGTTTCGGCCCGTGCGCCTGATCGGGATGAGCGCGACCGAATTTGCCACTGGCCCCGCGCAGCTCCCGCTGTTTGCCGACGCCAAATCCCAGAAGCAGCGGCGGCTGGATGCCGCCCTCGATCAGATCAGCGGCCGATTCGGCGCCGACGCCATCCGCCGGGCCAGGGGCGCGAGTCCGAACGAAAAATGAGATGCGAGATGCATTGATATTTATCGCAATCTATCAACTACAATGAATTTCTCCCTCTCCCCCTGGGAGAGGTCCGGGGGCATTTCCGCTGACGGAAGCAATGTGCGGCCGCGGCGCCAGCTTCGGCGGCCGCGCGCCGTGCCGTTTGGCATCGATTACCGGAATGTACTCCAGCTCTCGGCGGTCCTCGACGCATCGCAGCATCAGCCCGCCGCGGCTCATGTCGCCGCGGCCGACGAAGTCGGCGGGGAAGTGCAGCCGATTGCCAAATACGTCCAATAGCAGATCCACGTATTTCCCGCTGGCGACGCTGCCGAGCAGCACGACCTGACAATCGGCGGGCATCTTGCCCATCAGCTCCCGCGCGTCCCGCAGCAGCGGGGCGCGGTAGCGAGCGTCCTGGGATTCAATGTCCACGTCGCCGAAGGCGCGAAGCTCTTCCAGCGTGATTGCGGTTTGCACTGGGAGGAGGCCGCGGTTGGAGGTGATGGCGTATGCGCCGGCCAGGCCCTCCAGCGAAGCTGCAAAGGTGGTCGCATAAGCGAGTTTGCCGCGGAAGTACAAGCCGCTGAGGAAGCTGAAGATCTCGCCAACTGCGACTCCGCCCGGCTGTCGCAGGCGCTGCGCCAGCTCGAAGCTGGCGCGCTCGTTGAAGAGCATGCCCGCGCGCTTTCCCCGGCACCGGGCGGGGGAGAGAAGAAAGAGACGGTTGGAGGGCATCGCTATGACGATAGGGCGGTTCAGAGGGCAAACGGCGCGCGAGCCGGTCCGCTAACCCGGAAGAACTCATTGCGCACGCAGAGGCGCAGAGACGCAAAGAGAACAGCGGCCGGGGGACCGTGGATGCTACCTGCGCGAGGTGTTGCGCTTGCCAGAGAGACACAGTGCAGCTAACTGGCGCCCTCGTCTCGTCTTCTCTGCGAGCTCTGCGCCTCTGCGTGAAACATCCGGGCTGAACGCGTTCGAAAACCGTGACAATATCGCGCCGAATTACTTCGCAATTGCATAGCGGATCATGGCGGACATAAGGTCGGTCGAGGTTTGGGGGTCGTAGCCGTAGACACCGTCGACGAATTCACCGACGAGGCCGCCGGAGATGTCGAGGTGGCTGTAGAAGACGCGGATTTTGTTGCCGAACCTGATGCCGCGGATCATCGGTTTTTTGGTGCCGTGCGGGAGGGATTCGCGGGCGAAGGTTCGATAGCCGGCGGTCTCGATCTTCTTTTCGCCGGGCATCTGGTAGATCGGGCTGTCTTTGGGGAGCGGGGTTTCCAGCTCGGCCGATGCGGGTCCGAAGATGGCGCGCATTTCTTCTTCCGCCGAGGCGGCGAACGCGGCGTTGCCGCCGGCCGCGTCGATGATCAACGTCCCGCCGCCGGCGACGAAGGTCTTGATTTCCAGGCGAGCCGAGTCGGTCAGCTTGAACGCGGTGGTGCCGGTCAGGTGAGCGATTTTGGCGGCCAGCAGGCTGCCCTCGCCGGGCTTGGCGTCGAAGACTTCGAGGTCGATCTTGTATTGGTTGTGCAGGATGGCGGCCAGCCGCCGCCAGCCTTCCGGCTCGGGGTCGGGATTGGGGCCGGCCATCAGCCGGGCCAGCTTCACCTTCTTCGTCGCAATGATTTTGGGATCCGCGACGACGGAATACGTCCGGCCCTTAGTCAGCAGGTTCTTCTTGTCGATCGAGTAGAGAAACACATCGGCGCCCAGCTCGAAGAGTTCCTCCTTCGAGGTGACGGTGCGGTTTTGCCAGGCGCGGGACGGGTCGGCATCGGGAACCAGCACCATCAGCTCGCGCACGCCGTTGGTCAGCCCCATGACGTTGGGGCGGACGCGCCAGCGGTTGGCTGGGTATTGCTCGTGAATGTAGATCGGGTGATTGGGCGGCAGTTGTCGGAACTCATATTTGGGAAACAGGTCCGCGCCCAGGCGGATGAAGCTCTTGACGAACTCCGGCCTGCCGCAGTCGGCGTTGCCGAGGATCATTCCGCCGCCTTCGACGAACTCGCGGAACTTGGCCAGCTTGGCCGGGCTGTAGGCCAGTTCCTGGCTGCCGCTGATGTAAAGGATCGGGGCATCGTGCAGGTCGCCGGGGGAAACTTCCATGTTGACGATCTGCCAGTTGAGATCGTGCTCGAGCTGCTTGCCGGCCCAACGCGAGAGGTTGGCCACGTCGCGGGGGCGTTCATTCCAGACGTTCACAATATTGGCCTGGGCGTGCGGTGTTTCGTACTGGAGCTTGTTCATCATGATCGGCGCGCTGCCGCGGGAGAGGAATAGCAGTGAGAAGCAGGTGCTCGGAATTTCGCCCCACGTTCCGCTCCAGCCGCCGTCTTTGCCTTGCTTGCGAACGAGGGTGTCGGCGCCCTGGCGATACCAATCGACGGCGCCGAAATATTTTCGTCCGCTGGCCACGCCGATGCGCTCGATGCCATAGAAGGTGTAGTAATCGCCGCCGTCCATCACCTCTTTGATGTGCTGGTCCATCCAGGCCATGCCCTTGTCGATTTCGGGGCTGGGCGCGCCGCCCTTGCAGGCACTTCCGGTGTCGGCGCTGGTGTAGTCTTGGGTGATGAAGAGGGTGGCAATGCCCGCCGCCGTCATGGCCGGGCTGGGCTCCTTGTCCTTGTTGTAGCGCCACGAGCCGTCCGATTCCTGGCGCTTCTTCCAGGCCGCGTCGGTGGTCTTCCAGAACTCATTGGGCACCTCCGCTCCGCTCTGCTCGAGCGCCCACATGCCGAGCACCGCGTACTGGCTGTTGCTCAGGTCGTGCCACCACTTGGGCTCGGGCCCGACGTTGACATTATCGCTCCATCGCGGCAGATCGCTGCCCAGCTTCTCGCCGGTCCAATAGGCGTAAAATCCGGCGTTTTCCCCTTTGCGGATCAGCCCCAGGTCCAGCGATCGCACGTCATGCGCCGCGACCGCCTTGACGGCCGGCGTCCCGGGGATCAGGTTCCAGACTTGCGCGCTGAGACCTAATCCATAAGTGCTCTGAATGTTGGCTTTCTCCAGAAACTCAACGGCCGGCTTGAGCTTCGGGTCCTGCGGATTTTCCCCCGCGGCCAGCAGCGCGTAGACCGCGATCGCGGTGTACCCACCCCATTGGCGGCCCTTCAGGTTGATCTGCTTGGTGTCTTTCGGCGTGCTGAGCTCGGGTTTTTGGATCTCTTCCCAATTGCCTTCCTTATTCAATTTCGAATAGAGGTAATCCGTGCCCTTCTGGATCGCCGCGTCCACCTGCTCGGGCGTGGCAGCGGGGGTACATCGGGTAAAGCTCGCGACGATCAGGATCGCCAACAACGGCGCGAACCATCGAGCCCCCGGACGACGCACATCCATAACTCTCCTCACGGCACGAAACGACGGCGGCTGACGAGCCACCGGACTATGGTAGCGTTCCGAGGCTGTCGCGGCTATGCGTTTGCAGCCGGTTCCAGTACCGGGTTATAGTGGCAGCAGCACATCGAATTAGATTGCGGCCAACGCGAGATCAGGGTGTAGGGCCGGACTTAAGGCGCCGAGCTACCGAGCGAAAGGCAAACGCGTGCTTCTCGATTTCCTGCCTCTGATGGTCTTCCTCGCGGTCGTGGCCGTGGGGGCGATGCTCATCAGGCGCCACCTGCCGGCATCGACGGTGGCGACGGCGGGCGAACCGGCCTGTCTTGCTTGCGGGAAGGCGGGGCGGGAACTCCGGGCCGATACGTTTCTCTGCACCGGGTGCGGGCGCGACTTGCGCGAGCGGGGCGTGGCTCGCCGCCGGCCGCGCGCGTTCGCCGGGGCGTTTTGGCGCGTCGCGTTCTTCTCGGCGGCGCTGTGCGTCGTTGCGCTGATCGGCACGGGCATCGCGATGTCTCGGCCTCCGAGGGTGAACTACATCTCGGGCGAGTCGAGCCAATGGTCATCTGAAGAGCCGTTCGAGCGGATTGACTTTTTCGCCAATGGGCAGCGCATCGGCGATCATGGTCCGCTGGCGGGAGAGCTGGAGGGAGACCTGTTTCTCCATAGCGGCGAGGTGGTCACTCTGGAGCTCGAGAGCCCTTCGCTCCGTTACAAAGTGATCGACACGGCAGGGCGGGAGGCCGAACCGCTGTCCGCGCCGGGCGCTTTTGACGAGTCGGCGGCGCTGCGGTGGCTGGCCGCGGGCGGTCTCGATCCTGCCGACCTACGTGTCCGCGCTCGCGGGCGGCAGGCGTATTTGAAGGTTTGCGAGACCCTCGGCCTGCCCGCGGCTTTGCCGCCATCGGACCAGCCGAGTCTTCCGGGACTCTCCGGCGGCAGCAGCGGCGGTTATTCCCGTTCCAGCAACCAAGCCGCGTTCCTCATGCCGGCGGTGGTGATGACCTGGTCGGTCCTGTGGCTCATCGGGGTCTGGATGATCCTGCGTCGCTCGGCGCGCAGGCCGCCGCCGGTTCGTTTGCCGGAAGGAGCGCCGGCATGATGCTCGCCAGGCTGCTGCTTCTAATCATTCTTCTGGCGATCGTCGCCGCTGTCATTGCCTGGGCGTTGGTAGTCTCCCGCCGCGGACGACGCCCGTCCGGGGCCGTTTGCGGCGCTTGCGGCTACAGCGTCGTCGGCCTGACGACCATGAGGTGCCCCGAATGCGGCGGCGACTTGCGGGAGGTCGGAATTCTCACGCCCCACACGCCCCGGCAGGGCGGTCGGGTGGTCGGGGGCGCCCTCCTCTTCACGGCGCTTCTGGGTTTCGTCGCGATCGAATCCGGCGCCGCGCTCCATTCAGTGTTGCCGCAGCGACGGACTTACAGCCAGCAACTGCGGCTGGTGACCCCCAAGTCCGGCGCGTATCGCGAAATTCATTTCGGCGCCGAAAGCACCGCTTGGGCAAAAGCCGGGACGGATCCGGCGGTCGAAATCGAACTGGTGCCGAATCCCGGCGCATCAGGCACTGCCACCGCGCCTCCCCGGCTGAGACTCATCCCCAGCGGCGGCTACGAATTCGTCGGCCCCGGCTCCGCACGGGTGGCCAAGTCCGGCCGCTTCGGCACGGCTGCGGTTCTGGAGTGGTTGAAAGCGGCGGGAATCGACACGAACCCGCAGGCTGTCCGCGAGGAATCCGCCCGCATCGCCGGCCAGGCGAATATGCTCGCCCGAGCCGCCCGTCGGGCGATGGCCTCTCCCAACTCTATGAGGAGAGGCTCCTCCCTCTCGTCCGGCGGCAACGCCGCTGCGCTGTTCAACTCCAGCGCCCTCTCGGAAAACTTTGATCGCCAAACGCCGTCCTGGACGCTGATTCCTATCAGCCTCTTTTGGATTGCCGTGTGGATCTGCGGCCTTCGATACTTGGCGCGCCGGGCGCGTTCATAAACCGGGAATCATCGGACGCGTCCTGCGAGCGACCAAGTCCGAAGACCGAGGGTGCAAGCACCCCCGGCTTTCCTGTGCGAGGGCCCGAAAGCCGGGGGTGCTTGCACCCTCGGTTTCCAGAGCCCACACGGTGTTGAAACTGCTTTACATGGGGTCCGATATTCATTCAAGGCGCCCAGATTCATCCCACAATGCAGCGCATTGAAAGTTATCGGGGCAGGTTTCGCTGTCGGCATAACTCGTGGCGAACTTAGGCGGCGGCGCCGACTAGCCGATGATTGCGGTATGAAAGCGCAACACCTCTCCCGGCGTGCCGCGCGGTCGGCACATGGTTTTACCCTGATCGAACTGGTCGTGGTCGTGGTGATCATCGCCATCATCGCCGCGATCGCGATTCCCAAGATGAGCCGCGGCTCGGCCGGCGCCGCCGACTCGGCGGTGTCGCAGGACCTCTCCACCATCCGGGCCGCCCTCGAGCTCTATCAGACTGAACACGGCGGGACGTACCCCAGCAGCACCTCCGCCACGACGTTCGTCAATCAGCTTACCGAGTACACCGACGCCAGCGGCAACGCCCAGGCCGCCAAGGACGCGACGCACATTTACGGCCCGTATCTCAAGACGATCCCGTCACTGCCGGTCGGCACCAACAAGGGCTTGAACACCGTCACCACGACCGGTCCCGTCGGCACCGGCGCATTCGGCTGGTACTACGACGGCACCACCGTCTGGGCCAACGACCCGTCCACCGACGCCGACGTCACGACGACCGCATACAACACATACTGATTCTCTCTCTGTGCTCTACCGCGGCACGGGTAGATCGAGATACGCGGTTGTCGATGGATCGCGATCCGCTATTCTATTGAATGATGACGGTGACATTCGATAGCCATCCTTTGGGGGGGAATATCGCTCAACGACCACGGCCGGCGCAGGTGGATTTCGAGGTGTGTTGGTGAATCTTCTGCGTCGAGTAGCGCTGCCATTTCAACCGCCAATCGAGACGGCACGGCACTACAACCTTTACAAGTTTCGCAAGGACGTTTTTGCCGGGATCACCGTATCGGTTCTGGAAGTTCCGCAGTCGATGGCGTACGCGATCATCGCGGGCGTTCCGCCGCAATACGGCCTATATTCCTCGGTCATCCAGGGCGTGGTCGGCTCACTGCTGAGCAGCAGCGAGCACATGACGACGGGGCCAACAAATACCCAAAGCCTTCTAATTGCGTCCACGGTTCATCGCCTCGCCGATCCCACGGGCCAGCCAGAGCTGTACCTGCAACTGGTGTTTGGCTTAACGCTGCTGAAGGGACTGATCCAACTCGGCTTCGCGGCCACGATGATGGGGAACATCGTCCGTTATGTCAGCCGGCCGGTTATTTCCGGGTTGGTCAGCGGCGCTGGGTTGCTGATTTTCTTTGGCCAATTGCCGGCGTTTCTCGGACTTCCTCAACATTCGTCGAACCTGCCCGTGGTCATCCGGTCAATCCAGGAGGCGTGGCAGCACGTTCGAGACGTCAATCCCAGGGCGGTGCTGATCGGTAGCGCGGTGGTCGCCTTGATCGTGCTGCTGAGGATGCGATCGAAACTTCTTCCCGGTTCACTCTTCGCAGTGGTCCTGGCGGGGCTGGCCGTTTGGTGTTTCGGGTGGACGCACGGCCAGGTGAGTTTGATCGCGCCGCTGCCGCACGGATTGCCCCACTTCCATGTTCCGGCCATCGGTTGGACCGAGGCCGAGGAGCTCTTCGGCGGCGCCTTGGCGCTGGCGATCGTTGGAATGCTGGAAAGCGTGGCGATTGCCAAGAGCATCGCCGTCCACACGGGCGAAAAGATCAGCGCCAACCAGGAGTTTTTCGCCCAGGGCCTCAAGAACTTCATCAGCAGCTTTTTTCAGTGCATTCCCGGCTCAGGAAGCTTTACCCGATCGGCGCTGGATTACGAGGCGGGAGCGGAGACTCGCTTTGCTGCCCTCATCAACGCGTTTTGCGTCGCGGCCATTTTTTGGCTGCTGGCGGGGCAGGCTCGCTACGTTCCCCTGAGCGCTCTGGCCGGGCTGCTGTTCGTCATCGCGTACGGACTGGTGGACTGGCGATATATCCTGCGCGTCCTGCGATCCAATCGGGCGGATGCCGGCGTGCTGCTTTGCACGCTGCTGGTGGCCTGCACCGCGCCGCTGCAATTTGCGATTCTCTTCGGAGTTCTGCTCAACATCGGGCTGTTTATCCGAACCGCCAGCCGCCTGCACCTCAACGAATTTGTGCCCGTCGAGCGGAGCGATTTGTTCATCGAGCGCGAGTTGCCCGGTTCGGCACCCAATCGGATCGTGTTTCTTCAACTTGAAGGCGACTTGTTTTTCGGGCTTGCCGATGAGCTCAAGACGCGTCTGACCCACCTGGTGAACGGCAAACAACGAACCGTCGTTCTCCGGTTGCGGCGAACGCATTCGGTCGATTCCACGATCCTGCATGTCTTTGAGGAATTCGCCCGCGAGATTATGTCCAAATCGGGCCACCTGATCCTCTGCGGCGTGCAGCCGGAACTGCGGCAGGTCCTTGAAAACTATGGCCTGATCGACCTGATCGGCGCGGAAAACTGTTTTGGGGTAACCGGAACGGGCTTGTTTGAAAGCGTCAAGCAAGCCATCGCCCATGCCCGGCGACTCTCCGGCGAGCTTCCGGTGGCGATCGAGGAACTTGAGAAAAGCTGGGCGTATGAAATCTAAATTAGAGCGGTTGCGCATTACTCCCTCTCCCAGAGGGAGAGGGAGGAAGAGGAAGAGAACGCGATAAACCAATCGAGTGGTCAGGCGCCTTGGACCCAAACGGATTCGATCTCTCAAATCATGTACTCCATCATCACCGGCTGCTCGATTGTTTTTGCAAGGACAGGCTGATCGAGCACCGTCTCCGCCACGCGAAGGGCCTGGCCGCGCAGCTCGGGCACCGCGATGGTTTCCCAAAGCGTGCCGCGCAACAGAGGCCCGAGCGCCAGAAGGGTTTTCGATCGCTTGCCCTCACGATCGATGATGGTGTGATCGACATCCACCCGCACGCCCATCTCCATGTCATCGGGAGCGACCGAACCTCGGCGGAGCAGATTTGCCAGCAGCACCGAACTGGTGGCGCTGAAGCGGGTTTGGGGGCCGGTGGCGTTGATGACAAGGTCGCCCGTCAGCGTCTTGTCGCCGCTGAGATGCACGCGCAGCTTGTTTCCCTCGGCCTGCACGCGCTCGATGCTCGCCGAGTGAACCCGCAATTGCCCGATCAATTGCGCGGTGGTTACCTGCGCGTGGATTTCCGGGGGGATGCGGTGACGCAGCACGTTCCAGCGGGCGGCGTGCCGCCGCGCAAATTCCTTCCGTTCCTCAAGCGTCAAGTGCTGCCAGATGCGCTGGGTGTGCGGTCGAAGCTTGTCCACGATGATGGCGGGGCTGGCGCCCAGGTCCCGCAGGCGGCCGCAGTGCCGCTCGATGAGCGCCATCAGTTCCGTGAATCCGAGCGAC
>Ga0182024_10008387_pt1 | contig 21803 bp, 14 predicted proteins | sample P32metaG_FD_120480 | JGI IMG/M metagenome (GOLD analysis project Ga0182024, IMG submission 120480) | Permafrost microbial communities from Stordalen Mire, Sweden - P3-2 metaG (Illumina Assembly) | ecosystem: Environmental > Terrestrial > Soil > Wetlands > Permafrost | place: Sweden: Stordalen...
AAAACCCATCCTTCACGCGACCGCCCAGGCAACTTGTCACCAGGTGTTGATTGGTTAGAATCAGTCCGTTGGGTGAAACAAACGATCCCGACGCGCCGGCAATTTGCAGCGACGCGAGCCGCAGATTGTCGAGGAATTCTGTGGTCACTGCGACTTTGTCCTTGGGGAACTGGTTGTACGGCCACATCCCTTCGTCGGCAAGCAGGCTGATCAACAGCAGCGTCAACATGATAGAAGTTTACTGCGTTAAACTTACAAATTGTTTGAGGAAACCATTCAGCCTGGCGCAAGCTGGTCCCACGTTTTAAAACACGGCACCGCGCTGCGCATCACCGACCTCGAAGGCGGCGCGAATCTTGGCGCGCTTTTCTATAATTTCGAGTGCGCCACCGAACGCTACAACATGCCTGACACGTTGAAAGCACAGCACATTGCTCGCTTAACGAAGGGTTTTGTGCTGTATTCGGACATGGGTCGGATTTTGTGTTCGATTACCGAGGACTCCGCCGGTTGGCACGACCCGCTTGCCGGTTGCTCGATAGCCGGGCGCGATAGTTTTGTCGTCGAGCTTGAAAAGTGGGGGCTGTGGCCGCGCGATCTGGTTGCTAATGTCAACTTTTTCAGCCGCATAGATGTTGCAGCCGACGGAGGGATGTCGTATCACGAGGGGAATTCCAGGGCAGGCTCGTCGGTCGAACTTCGCGCAGAGATGAATGTCCTGACCATTCTGAATACTTGTTCACATCCGCTCGCTCAACATGAGCCCAAGCCAGTTCATTTGGCGGTTCGCAAGGTTGCGCCACCCGCGGAAGACGACGCTTGCAGGCTTTCGCGACCCGAAAACGGGCGCGGATTCGTCCTTACAGAGCGTTATTTCGCCTAAATTCGCCTCATAAGGGGATCTACGTGACCTTAAATGACCATAATTTGCGCTACAGACACGTTATTCCGGCAGGGGACTTTTGGATTCACGAGATCCAGGCAGGCGAGCATTTTCGCATCGTCGACCTGCACGGGAACCAGGCTGTCGATACTCTGTTCTACAACGCGAAGAATTACGCAGACCGTTACAGCGCGCAGGACACGATTCGCGAGCAGCGCAATATTTATCTGACGACGGGCACGCGGTTGATGTCGAATTTCGGCACCGCGCTGTTGACGATCACGGCCGACACTTGCGGGCGGCATGACACTCTCGGCGGGGCGTGTTCGAACGAGAGCAACATGGTTCGCTATGCGATCGAGAAACGCCATATGCATGCGTGCCGCGCCAGTTTCATGAAGGCAATTATGAATTGGCCGGGACTTGAGAAGCGCGATATTCCACCGAACATCAATTTTTTTATGAATGTTCCGGTGACGCCTGAAGGGAAGCTGACGTTTGAAGACGGCATTTCCGAGCCGGGAAAATATGTGGAGATGCGGGCGGAGATCGACGTGCTTTGTCTGATCAGCAATTGCCCGCAGTTGAACAATCCTTGCAACGGCTACAACCCGACGCCGGTTGAAGTACTGATCTGGGCCTGATGTTCCGCAAAGTTCTTATTGCGAATCGCGGCGCAATCGCCTGCCGCATTATCCGGACTTTGAAGAGGATGGGAATCGGGTCGGTCGCGGTTTATTCGGAAGCCGACCGGCATTCGCTGCATGTCGATCAGGCCGATGAAGGGGTGCGGATCGGTCCGGCGGCGGCGGCGCAAAGTTACCTTTCGATTCCAGCGATTCTCGACGCTGCAGAAAAAACCGGCGCGGAGGCGATTCATCCGGGCTATGGATTTTTGAGCGAGAACGCGGAGTTTGCCGACGCTTGCGCGGAGCGAGGAATTGTTTTCATCGGACCGACGCCTGAGCAGATGCGGGCGTTCGGGTTGAAGCATACGGCTCGGCGGATTGCGCAGGAAAATAATGTCGCGCTGCTGCCAGGCAGCGGATTGCTGGGGTCTCTTGAGAAAGCGGTTGACTCGGCGGAACTGGTTGGGTATCCGGTAATGCTCAAAAGTACGGCGGGGGGCGGCGGGATCGGCATGCGATTGTGCGCGTCGGCGGACGAGCTTGCGGAATCGTATGCGGCGGTCGAGAGGACCAGCCTCGCTAGTTTTGGATCGGCGGCGTTGTATCTCGAAAAGTTCGTTGCGAACGCCCGGCATATTGAGGTGCAGATTTTTGGGGACGGCTCGAATGTGATTGCGCTGGGGGAGCGGGATTGCTCGGTGCAGAGGCGGAATCAGAAGGTGATTGAGGAGACCCCGGCGCCCGGGCTTAGTGACGATTCGCGGAAGGAATTGTTGGAGTGCGCTGTGCGGTTGGGATTGGCGGTGCGGTATCGGTCGGCGGGGACTGTTGAGTTTATTTACGACAACGATGCGGGCGCGTTTTATTTTTTGGAAGTCAATACGCGGTTGCAGGTGGAGCATGGGGTTACTGAGGAAGTTACGGGGATTGATCTTGTTGAGTGGATGGTTAGGGTGGCGGCGGGGGAACACAGGCTAAAGCCTGTGCTACCTTCCGGAGCATCGATGCAGGTTCGGGTTTATGCGGAGGATCCTTACAAGGACTTTCTGCCTGGGGCGGGGAGGCTGACGCATGTGGCTTGGCCGGCTGATGCTCGGGTTGAGACTTGGGTGGAGTCGGGGTCGGAGGTTACTCCTTATTACGATCCGATGCTCGCGAAGATTATTGTTCGTGGGGCGGATCGAGTTGAGGCGCTCGCGAAGATGCGCGCGGCTTTGGCGGAGTGCTGCGTTGTGGGGATTGAGACGAACCTCGAATATCTGCGGCAGGTTTGTGATGATCCGGAATTTGCCGGCGGGGGTGTCACAACATCTTATTTAAGACATTTCGATTATCGAACGAATGCGATCGACGTGATTGAGCCGGGGACGCAGACTACGATTCAGGATTATCCTGGACGGCTCGGCTATTGGCATGTCGGGGTTCCTCCGTCGGGTCCGATGGATTCGCTGGCGTTCCGGATTGGGAATGAGCTGGTGGGAAATTCGGACGACGCGGCGGGGTTGGAGATTGCGGTTACCGGTCCATCGCTACGGTTTCGATCGGACGCTTTGATTGCGCTTGCTGGTGCGGATTTTTCGGCTCGGCTGGATGGGGTTCCGGTGGCGCGGTGGGAGGCTGTTTCTGTTAAGAAGGGCTCGACTTTGGAATTGGGGACGGGCGGCGGGCGGGCCTATTTGAGTGTTACCGGCGGGTTCGATGTGCCGGAGTACTTGGGGAGCAGGAGCACGTTTATTCTCGGCAAGTTTGGAGGGCATGCGGGGAGGGCTTTGCGGGCTGGGGATGTTTTGGCGGTTGGAAAGAGCCGACTGAAAGTCGGCTGCAGCCATGAATGGCCGCCCTACAAGATTGGGAATGAGTGGGAGATCGGGGCTCTGTATGGGCCTCATGGGGCACCGGATTTTTTTACCGCGGAAGATATTGAGATGATTTTCTCGACGCAGTGGAAGGTTCACTACAACTCGGATCGCACCGGCGTCAGGCTGATTGGACCGAAGCCGGTTTGGGCTCGCAAGGACGGCGGCGAGGCGGGGCTGCATCCTTCCAATATTCACGACACTGCGTACGCTGTAGGCACAGTGGACTTCACGGGCGACATGCCGGTGATTCTAGGGCCCGATGGTCCCAGCCTCGGCGGGTTCGTTTGTCCGGCGACGATTGTGCAGGAGGAGTTATGGAAGATCGGGCAGTTGAAGCCAGGGGATATTGTGCGGTTCCGCGCGGTTTCCATGGACGATCCGGTGCTGCGCAGGAGTGGCTTGGTTACTGTTCGCGCGGATGGGGACCGGTATTTGCTGGTTGAATATGGGCCGATGGTGCTTGATTTAAGTCTGCGGATTCGGGTTCACGCTTTGGAGACTTTGTTACGGGCGGCGCAATTGACGGGGATTATCGATATTACGGCTGGCGTGCGATCGCTACAAATTCACTACGATGCCCGGATTTCGCGGGAAGATCTGCTGGCGGTAATCGACGATTGCGAGAAGAGGATTCCGGATCAGGACGATATTGTGGTGCCGTCGCGCGTTGTTCATTTGCCGCTTTCGTGGGAGGATCCGGCTACGCTGCTCGCAATTCACAAGTACATGCAATCGGTGCGGGCGGACGCTCCATGGTGCCCTAGCAACATCGAGTTTATCCGGCGGATTAATGGGCTCTCGTCTATTGAGGATGTGAAGAAGATTGTGTTTGACGCGAATTATTTAGTTTTGGGGCTTGGCGATGTTTATTTGGGGGCTCCGGTGGCTACGCCTACCGATCCGCGGCACCGTCTGGTGACTACGAAATATAATCCGGCGCGGACTTGGACTCCGGAGAACGCCGTCGGGATCGGCGGGGCTTATATGTGTGTTTATGGGATGGAGGGGCCCGGCGGGTATCAATTTGTTGGGCGGACTTTGCAGGTTTGGAGTACTTATCGAAGAGGGCAGGTCGGGGACCTGCCCTACTTGTTGCGGAACTTCGATCAGATCCGTTTCTATCCGGTTTCGGCGGAGGAGCTGTTGGAGATACGCGATGCGTTTCCGCATGGACGGTATTCGCTACGGATTGAACCCGCGGATTTTCGGATTAAAGATCATCAGTATGACGCGGTGGAGTGGAAGCGCCGACAGCAGCAGGCGTTTCTTGAAGAGCGGGAGCGATGGGGTGCGGAGAAGTTTGTGGAGTTGACGGATGTGGCCGGGCCGGTGGTTGAGGACGCGGTGCCGGAGGGATGCCGCGCGGTTTCATCGCCGGTTACTGCCAGCGTGTGGAGCATCGGCGTCGAGCCCGGGCAGCGCGTGGAGGCGGGACAGAGGCTGATTGTGCTGGAGGCGATGAAGATGGAGATTGCGGTGACGGCTCCGGTTTCCGGCGTCGTCGAACAAGTGCGGTGCTCGATCGGCGCACTGGTTTCGGCGGGGCAGCGGCTGGTGACCATCAGGGCATGAACGGACCTGTTTGGATTTCGATGGTGCCTGCTCGGGCTTCCGAGGGAAAGGGGCCGCTTGCCGGGATGACGTTCGCGATCAAGGACAACATCGATCTTGCGGGGCTTCCTACTACGGCGGGGTGTCCTGCTTTTGCTTATCAACCGGAGCGGAGCGCTTTCGTGGTTCAGAGGCTGATGGACGCGGGCGCGGTTCCGATCGGCAAGACGAATATGGATCAGTTCGCGACAGGGCTCGTCGGGACGCGATCGCCTTACGGGGCTTGCTCCTGTGTATTCGATGAGCGGTATATTTCGGGAGGATCGAGCGCTGGATCGGCGGTCGCGGTGGCGCGGGGGCTGGTTGATTTTTCGCTCGGCACAGATACGGCGGGATCGGGACGAGTGCCGGCGGCGTTTAACAATCTGGTGGGGTTGAAGCCGACGCGTGGGTTGCTATCGACTTCGGGAGTTGTTCCTGCTTGCCGGTCGCTCGATTGCGTTTCGATTTTTGCAAAGGACTGCGACGTGGCTCGGCGGGTTTGGAATGCCGCCTGTGGGTTCGATGTTGACGATCCATTTTCACGCGTGATTGGAGCGGGACAGGATGCGGCTCCATGGCTCGGCGGTGCGTTTCGGCTTGGCGTTCCTTCTAGGGAGCATCTCGAATTTTTTGGGGATGAGGTGGCGGAGGGGCTTTATCAGAAGGCGCTGGTCGATTTAGAAAAGCTGGGAGGAGAGAGGGTCGAGATCGACTACTCGATTTTCCGCGAGGCGGCGGCGCTGTTGTATGCGGGGCCTTGGGTGGCGGAGCGGCTCGCGGCGATTCGTGAGTTCGTCGAGTGCCACGAGGACGAGATGAATCCGGTGGTACGGGAAATAATTTTGGGCGCCCGGAAGTATAGCGCAGTGGATGCGTTCGAGGCCGATTATAAATTGCGCGAGTTACGTCGCCGCTCTGAAGCGGAGTGGCGCAAGATGGACGTGATGGTTCTTCCGACGACCGGGACCATTTATACGCACGAGGCTGTGGCGGCGGAGCCGATCAAGCTGAATACGAATCTTGGCTACTACACGGATTTCGTGAACCTGCTCGATTTGGCGGCGGTCGCGGTTCCGGCGGGGTTTCGCACGAACGGGCTGCCGTTTGGAATTTCGTTTATCGGACCGGCGTTTACAGATGAGGCGCTGTTGGCGCTGGCGGATTATTATCATCGTAGAGTGGTCCCGCGAGGTCCGACTGGATGTGTGACGGTCGCGGTGGTCGGCGCGCACTTGAGCGGGCAGACGCTGAACTGGCAGCTTGTCGAACGCGGGGCTCGTCTGATAAAGACGTGCAGGACTGCGGCGGGGTATCGATTATTTGCGCTCGAAGGAACTGTACCGCCGAAGCCAGGGCTGGTGCGCGATTCGCGATTTTCGGGATCGGGCATCGAAGTTGAGGTTTGGGCTGTGCCGGAGAATCTTTTTGGAGGATTCATGGCGGCGGTGCCTGCGCCGTTGGGAATCGGGAGTGCGACGCTCGATAACGGCGAGGTCGTGAAATGTTTTATCTGCGAGGGATGTGCGATCGAGGGGGCGACGGAAATCACGGCGTTTGGAGGGTGGAGAAACTATTTGCGCGGTTCGCGCGGGTAGATCGTTATTTCACGCTAAGAGGTCGTGTAGGACGTTGCCGGAGACGTCGGTGAGACGGAAATCGCGGCCGCTGTAGCGATAGGTGAGCTTGGTGTGGTCGATGCCGAACAGATAGAGAATCGTGGCGTGGATGTCGTGAACATGCACGGGCTTCTCGATCGCCTTGAAGCCGAACTCGTCGGTCGCGCCGTAGATGGTGCCTCCCTTGACGGCGCCTCCGGCGAGCCACATCGTGAATCCGAAGGGATTGTGGTCGCGGCCCCGCTTGAGTGCCGCGCCTGCGCCGCCGACTTCGCGCACGGGAGTGCGGCCGAACTCGGATCCGCAGACGACTAATGTGTCCTTCCACATGCCGCGGGATTTCAGATCCTTAACGACGGCGGCGAAACCCTGGTCGGAATTTTTCGCGTTGATTTTGTGAGCGAAGATGTCGCCGTGGGCATCCCAGGGGTCGCCTTGCGAATAGTAAACCTGGGTCATGCGCACGCCTTTTTCGGCTAGTCGCACGGCGGTGAGGCAGCCTCTCGCGACTGCGCCGGGGCCGTACAGGTCGAGCGTCGCCTGCGATTCCTTGCGGACGTCGAAGACCTCGGGCGCTTCGGTCTGCATGCGATAGGCGATCTCCATCGACTTGATGGAGGCCTCGACTTGCGCGTCGGTTCCGGTTTGCACCTCGCGCATTTTTTCAAGTTTTTCAATGAGGTCGAGTTCGCGGCGCTGCTCGACTAGCGAAAACTTGGGATTGTTGACGTAGCTGACTAATTTCTTGGGATCGAAATTTTTCTCGATGACGACTTTCTTGTCTTTCTTGTCACCTTTATCATCGACCTTCGGCATTTCCTCCATATCGTCTATTTCGCCGTCGGCGCCGGGGGTTTGCACGCGATTGGAAATGAATTGGCCCTGGTTGATCGCGGGGAGAAAACCGTTGCTCCACAGAGGAGGGCCGACGGTGGTGGGCACGGTCGGACAGAGAACGACGTAGCCGGGGAGATTCTGATTCTCGGTGCCGAGGCCGTAGGTGAGCCACGCGCCCATCGACGGACGGCCCGCCTGATTGGCTCCGGTGTTCATCATCAGGCAGGAGGGCTCGTGATTCGGAATGTCGGTATAGACGGAACGCACCCAGCAAATATCGTCGGCTACTTCGGCCAAGTGCGGCCATAGTTCGCTGACGTCCATGCCGCACTGGCCGTATTTTTTGAACTTAAATGGCGACTTCATCAGCTCGCCGGTTTTGCGCTCGGTCTTGATGTCGCCGCCGGGGAGAGGCTGGCCGTCGTATTTTTCGAGGGCTGGTTTGGGATCGAAACTGTCGATGGTCGAGAGGCCTCCGTTCATGAACAGGAAAATCACGCGCTTGATGCGTTGGGGATAGTCGAGAACGGCGGCGCCCATGGTTCCATCGGGACGCAGAACGGTACCGGCGTTGAGGGACCGGCCCAGCATTCCCGCGAATGCCATCATGCCGAAGCCATTGCCCACGCACCTGAGAGCTTCGCGCCGAGTCGTCGGGTTTCCTGGATTATGCGCCATAGTTTTAATTGATAAACACGAATTCGCTGGAACTCAGGAGCACCTTGATGTAGCGGCCCCAGGCGGTCGGCTCGTATTTCACTTCGGGTGTCGCGCCGCCGCGGCCTCCACGACCGGCCATGCCGCCGAACATTCCCATGCCGATTTCGGGAACCGCGGGCGCTGCTTCGGCTCCGGCTCCGCCTTCGGTCGGCTCGGGCTTCGCTGCTCCGGTGAACGGGGCAGTTCCGCCGCGACCACCCCCGGGCTCCAGTGGTTTGTTCTTGTCTTCTTCGTACTCGCGCATCGGCTCGGCATGCAGGTAATCGAGACCCAGCTTGATTTCTTCGTCGTTCGGATCGCGGCCGTAGGCGAGCGTGTACACTTTTCGAATTCGTGCGCGATTGTCGGGCTCTGCGGCGACCCGCTTGGCCAACTCCTCCGATTCGAGCTGCATGAAATCGCTGTTCATCAGGAAAAGGCGCTGCAAAGGAACCGTCGTTGTGAATCGCTTCTCTGCGCTGATATTCGGGCTTGGAAAATCGAACAACTGGAGATACTCGTCGAGCTTGTAGCGGCTCACCTTGCCATACACCGTGCGACGCGTGAACGCGGGCGAGAGATCCTGGCTTGGACCGCCGAGAGAATTATCGAGATTGCCCGCAACCATTAGGACTGCATCGCGGATCTGCTCGGCGTCCATGCGCTTGCGCTCGACGCGCCAGTAAAGGCGATCGCCCGCGTCCTTCGCGAAGTTGATCTGGTCGTTGTCGGCGCTGAGTTGATAGGTCGCGCTCAGCATGATCGTCCGGTGCAGCTTCTTAATCGACATCCCGTCCTTGACGAACTGCGTGGCGAGATGGTCGAGGAGGTCGGGATTGGTCGGGCGCTCGCCGCCGATTCCGAAATTGCTCGGCGTATCGACGATGCCGGTGCCGAAGTGGCCTTTCCAAATACGGTTCACGATCACGCGCATCGCGATCGGCTGCTTCAGAATATCTTCGGCCAGCTCCAGACGGCCGCTTCCCTGCTTGAATGGCTGCGGATCGTCTTTCGACAGGACACTCAGGAAATGGCGCGGGACTTTGTCGCCGAGTGTGTTCGGATTGCCGCGGAGGGCTAGCTCGAGATCGACCGGCTTCTCCACATCCACGACACCGTGTATATAAGGATAGGAAGGATCGAGCTTTTTCTTCGCCGCCTCAATATCCGCCTTGATCGAAGCCATTCGGGCCTGGGCTTCGGGGCCGACGCGGCTTTCCAGGCCCCATCCGCGGAACAAGAGAACGCCAGGCTTCGGGGCCTTCGCGCCGTTGGCTGCATCCACGGTGGGATCGTCTGAGTCGCGCAGCTCGCGCTGGAAAATCTCAGTCCAGAAATTGCTCTCCTGCTCCGTCATGTTTTTCAGACGCAGACCGCACCCGGGACAAAAATCGTCGTTGGTAATAAATTCGTTGGGTTTGTTGGCGCGTTTCTTTTTTACGGTACCTTCCAGCGATTTCGCGGTGATCACCTGATTTTCATCGTCCAGTTCCTTGCGGGCGAGGAGCGCCTTGACGACGTTCGCCTGAAACTCCTCGGCCGCTTTCTTCACTTCGGGATTAACCTTGTCTTTGCCCCCACCGGCTCCGCCGCGACCTCCACGGCCTCCTACTTCAGCAGCGGCGACTGGCACCGCCTTTTTCATCAGAGCCTGAAAGGCATCTTTTTCGTGATACTTGTCGGTGGTTTTGCCGATGTAGGCGATCCAACGGTCGAGAAGTTCATAGTCGAGCTTCCGCGTTTCCACCACCACATCTTTTTCTTTCTTCTGGCCGGCAACTTCGTATACCGCCTCCAGGTAGTTCGCGGTCTGAAAGGCGAGCGATTCCGACAGCGAGTTGCTCAAGGCGGTCTGCATTTCCTGAAGAACTTTTTCTTTCTTCTCGACCTGCGCTTCGATCTTCAGGTGTTCCTCGACGACTGCTTTGGGCGCGAGCGGGTATTCATGATAAGACGTGTTTTTGAAGACTCCGGCGAGCGAATAATAATCGGCCTGCGGAATGGGATCGTACTTATGATCGTGGCAGCGCGCACACGCGACGGTCAGGCCGAGAAATCCTCGCGTCACCACGTCCACCCGATCGTGACGCTCATCGGCGCGCGTGACTTCCACCGCGCCGTTGTCGAAATACCAGGGGCCGAGGCCCAGAAATCCGGTTGCCGGCAGATACTTGTAGCGAATCTTTTCGTCGAGAAGATCACCCGCCAGTTGTGCTTTCACGAATTGATCGTAAGGGACATCGTCGTTGAACGCCTGGATGACCCAGTCGCGATAAAGATAGGCGTTGGCGTACGGGAAGTAGCCGCGTGGAAATGGGTTCAAGCTGCGATAATCGTCTTCGCCGAAGCGCGCGACATCCAACCATTCGCGGCCCCATCGTTCGCCATAATGCGGAGATGCGAGCAAACGATCGACGACCTTGGCGAACGCGTCCGATGCAGTGTCCTTGTCGAACGCCGCGATTTCTTCGGGCGTTGGGGGAAGGCCGGTAAGGTCGAGAGTCGCGCGGCGAAGGAGGTCGTGTTTATTCGCAGGTCGCACTGGCTTCATGCCGTCTTTTTCCAGGCGCGCCAGAATGAACTTGTCGATCGGAGACTTCGGCCACTTCGCGTCCTTGACCGGAGGCGGCTGCGGATCTTTCAAAGGAAGCAGCGACCAGAAGGCCTTGCGTTCCGGAGAAATGACGTACTTGCCGCTGGTGGTGGTAATCGGAGCAGGAGCCTGTGGCCACGCTGCGCCGGCCTTGACCCACGCCGCCAGGTCCGCTACTTCGGAGTCCTTCAGTTTGCCGCCCATCGGCATCTTCAGCTTGGGGTCCGTTTGCCGCACTGCCTGGATCAGGATACTTTTGTCGGGATCGCCCGCAACGAGGGATGGTCCGCGACTTCCGCCCTTGAGCATCGACTCACGGCTATCGAGACGCAAGCCGCCTAACGCGGAATCGGTATGACAGGAGTAGCAATTGGTGGCGAGAAGGGGACGGATTTTTAACTCGAAGTAATCGGGCGATGCGGCTGGCGTCGATTGGCCGCGGAGATTGCATGTGAGTGCGGCGGCGAGAGCGAGGCAACGCATGACGAGCTTGGATCTCCGGACAACTTTAGCTTAGCGTACCGGACAAGGGCGAGAACTCAGGAACGGTGCACGGGACCGTTGCTAAACGGTTAATTTTGCCATTTATCAGCAGTCTGTGTCAACGATTCGCGTGATGTGTCAATCATCCCCACGCTGACGCATGGGGTTATCACCCGGGAACGAGCCGCAACCATAGGGAGCGGTTTCAGGACTGTTTGCGCAGTGTCAGAAATCCGTTGACGAAGTCACTGGCATTCAGGTGCTCGTGGTGGCGCGGAGTTTAGTCTGCCGCGTCGGCTTCAGCCGACGTCTTCGCTGTTTTCTTCGTCCTCCGGACATCGGCTGAAGCCGATGCTGCAAGCTAAAGCTCGCGCCACCTCACTAGCGAGCTTCCGTTCCGTATCGAATTCCGGGAGCTGATTTATTAGAGTGTTAAGAAAAAGCGGACAGGTCGGGGACCTGTCCTACTGGTCGCGCTATACTAAGCGGAACATCGATGCTTATCCTGATCGGACTTTGTTTTGCCGTGACGCTGTCCGCGGCACAAAGCGGCAAAGGAAAGCAGCATCCTGATGCGACTCCCAAGCAAGGACTTAAAGCTCCCGGAGTGCAAATTCCGTTCGCCAATTTGAAGGCCGAGGTGGAATTGCCTTTGGCGCCGCTATGGATCGTTTTTTCCGACACGATTCTGATTCCGAATAAAGCCGGCGGCTTGGAGCGGCTCGATGCCAAAACCAATAAGCTGGTCGATCCTGTATTGGGAGTGACGAAATTGTGCGGCGGCGCGGCGACGGGGTTCGCCAGTTTGTGGATTCCCAGTTGTGGAGAGCATGCGTTGACGCGGCTCGACGCGAAGGTCGCGGCCGATCCGAAAGCGCCTGTTCACGCGAAGAAATCCGAGATGAAAGCCGAACCGGCTGCTGAAGCGAAACCCGTCAAACTCGCCGAGCCTGTCAAAATCGATTCCGGGATCGGCGGCGCTGTGCCCGCGGTTGCTGCCAATCCGGACAGCGTTTGGATTTTGAGCGACGACAGGACCACGCTCTCGCGCATCGACCCGGACCAGAACAAAGTCGTCGCCGAACTGCGCCTGCCCGCCGGTTGCAACACACTCACGTTCGGAGAAACTGCGCTCTGGGTCACCTGCCCTTCGGAAAATCGGGTGCTGCGGATCAACCCTGAAACGACGCTCGTCGAGAAACGAATTGAGGTGTCGCCGAAGCCGACGGCCCTGGCAATCGGCGAATCGTCGGTATGGGTGCTGTGTATTAAGGATGGCAAGATCGAGCGTATCGACCCCAAGACGAACAAGGTGACGAAGACGATTGAGACCGGAGTCTCCGGCGCGACCACCGGCGGTATCGCCGCTGGACAGGGTTCGATTTGGGTGACGCTCACGGGCTTCCCGATCACGCGAGTCGATCCGGTGAGTGAGAAGGTGGTGCAGCAATTCTGGGGCGCGGGCGGCGGCGCGATTCAATTTGGCGCGGGCTCGGTGTGGCTGACGAATCTTCAAGAGGGAACGCTGTGGCGGCTGGATCCCAAGCGAATACTCGCGACGCTCGCGGAATAACGATGACGAAACCGATTCTTCCGATCTTTCTAATCGCTTTGCTCCATGCGCAGGACGCTCCTCCGCAGCAGCAGAAGAGGCCGCCGCGTCCACCGAAACCCGGCGTTTCGACTCCCGGCGTGAAGCGCGAAATGGCGGCCATCAAGCCGGACGCGGTGTTCCCGATCGAGGGCGCTCCGGATTGGCAGGTGCTTACCGACGACGCCGTCTGGATCACCAGCGCGCCCAAGAATACGGTTCATCGTCTCGATGTGAAAACCAATCAGGTGGTTGCCGTGGTCACGGTGGGAAAGAAGCCCTGCTCGGGACTTGCCGCAGGTTTCGGCAGCGTCTGGGTTCCGAACTGTGGGGACAAGACACTCTCGCGGATCGACATTAAAACGAATCAGGTGGTCGCGACGCTTCCGTTCGGGCCGGCCGATAGCGAAGGTGGGATCGCGACCAGTCCCGATAGCGTCTGGATGCTCACCGACAAGAAAGGGATTCTTTCGCGCATCGATCCGGGGACGAGTAAAGTTGCGGCTGAAATCGTGGTAACGCCGAACTCCGCTTCGTGCATTTATGCGGAAGGGGCGATCTGGATCACGACGCCGGATAAGAAGCTGCTCACGCGCGTCGATCCCAAGACGAATCAGGTGACCAATACGATTGAGGTCGGGCTCGGACCTCGCTTTCTCACCGCCGGAGCCGGTTCCATCTGGACGTTGAATCAGGGCGACGGCACCATCTCCCGTGTCGACGCCAAAACGAGCAAGCTGCTTGCGAACATCGAAGCAGGCATTCCGGGCAGCGGCGGGGAAATTGCGTTCGGCGCCGGCCACGTTTGGGCGACGGTGTTTCAAATTCCCATCACTGAAATCGATCCCGGGAAGAACGCGGTGATCAAACAATGGGTCGGTCCGGGCGGCGATTCGATACGCGTGGGCCACGGATCGATATGGCTCTCCAATCTGAGCAATCAGAATGTCTGGCGACTCGCGATCGATCAGATGTAGCTCACCAGAGAAGTGGAATGTAACGCGAGGTCGAGCGTCGATAATCGCGGAAGGCTTCGCCGAATCGCGAGGCAAGAAGCCCGTCCGCCACGCGGACGCGGATCTCGGTACCAATGACGGTTCCGGCGAAATTACGACGTAAGCATACGCGGGCACGTCACTGCATCTCGAAAGTCACCGTGCGTTCCACCTTGTTGTTCGCGTTATCCATGGCCACGAGCACTACTTTGTACGATCCCGGTTCGAGCGCCGCCACTGGAATTTGCGCCGCGAATGGAATCGCCGGATTACCGCCCTTCTCGGGAAGCGGAATGCGGAATCCGCCGGAATCGGACTTGACCGCGCCCTTGTCGTCCAAAACACGGATCTGCAGGGCAACCGCGGTGTCCTTGGGCGGCTGCTCGGCGAGCATCGCGGGCTCATAAACCTCGAAGTACATCGCGGCTTTGTCCGTTTTCTTGAACTTCGCCGACCCCGCCGGCGTCACTTGATATCCCTGCGCGATCAGAGGGGTCCGGTCTTCAAGCAGCGCCGTCTCCAGGTTCTGATCCATTTCCGCCGTCTTGCGGAACCGGGTGCTGAGCGCGAGCGCGCTGACGCTGAACTTCTTCGTGTCATAAGAATCGATGACCAGCGGCTGCTCCAGCTTGCCGAAGGTGTCGGCGCCCGTGCTGAACACGACTTTCAAATTGTACTCGCCCGACGCGGCGTCGAACTGATTTTCGTAGTGATACGTGTGCTGCTGAAACGCCTCGACCTCTTTTTCATTTTCGAGGTCGATCTTCACCGCGTCACTGAAGCGTGCGCCCACCGAGCCGTCCTTCTTGTACGCAATCCCCAGCACGTTGAGCGTCGACCGCTGCTTTCCCTTGTCCTTACTAAACTTCATCGATGCCGCTGGAATTTCCATCGCCACATTGACGCGCGCTACGTTTGATCCTGTGAAGAAATAAGGCGCTCGCATCGAAGCCGCGATGGTCCCCGCCTGCTCCGCCGACGCACGAGCCTCAAGCGTCTTTTCAGTCGGCGTCTGCGCCAGAACGTCCTTCAGCTTCGCATTGCAATATCCCGTGCGAGCCCGCACGGTGTCGCCGCCCTTATCCACCTTCACGCGAATCGTATGGCAGGTTTCCTTGCCTTCCTCGAGCGATGGAGGCGTGTAGCCGAGCAGATAAAACTCGTTCATCTCCTTGGCGATTTTCTGCATCCCGCCCAGCAGATCGTTGGTATTGACGATCACAAATCCGCCCGTGCCATCGGCGAGCATATACATCACCTGCTGATTGGTCGATGCGCTGTCAGGAATCTTCGGCATGATCATTCGCGCGGCGTTGGTCGGAGGCACCATGGTCGTTCCGGTGTTTGTGTTCGTTCTTCCGATGTTGGTTCCCGTGGTTGGAGTGGATCCGGTGCCACCGCGGCTGCCGCCGGATCCAGGCGCTGAAGGCGGTGCGCCGCGCCCGGGACTCGTGCCACCACCCGAAGTGCCGCCTCCAGTGGTGCCAGTGCCGCCGCGCCCGACCTGTGCGGGGCTGTACGCTACGTTTCTGAACGGAGACTGCTCGATCGCCATCGGCTTAATCGATGCGCTCCCCGCCACCAGACCTCGCACATCGATCGGATAAATCGCGACGTTCGACCGGTTGCACACATCGATTGTCGCCGTCACGTCGGAGAGAATGTCCGGCGATACCCTGAAACCAGCGGTCAAAAGAAGCAGCGACTTGCGGCCCGGAATCGTCGATAAATTCTTCGCCAGATCGCGAATCGCCATGATCACATTGCGAGTGCCGAAATTTGCCGCGGCGCGCCCCAGTCCGCCCGCGCTGGTATCGTTCGGCAAAGGACCCACGGGAATCTTCGTTCCGCCGACGATCGCCTTCAGCCGTTCCACATCGCTGGTAAAGTTTTGCGTGATCTGCAAGGAGCCGCTATAATTCACGATCGCCATCTGCCGATTCGGTCCGGCATTGGCATCGATAAAGCTTGCTGCCGCCTTGCGCGCCTGCGCCTGCTCGCCGAAATTCATAGTCGAGTTGTCGAAGAACAGCACCATGTAGCGCGGCTGCGAATTCAGTGGCGACGCAGGATCGGCCTCGAAGGAAAAGCTCTTGATGGTCTGCTCTTTGTTGTCTTCCCAGACCTTAAAATCCTTCTGCTTCAGATCGCGAACGTAGTTGCCCTTTTTGTCGGTCACCACCGCGTCCACCAGGACGACGTTGGTCTCCACCTTCAGGATATTGTTCGGATCGGCGGGCAAAGGCGTGGCCTGTTGCGCGGCGCCGTACATCGCCAAAAAAAGGAAGCTGCTAACAATCTTCATGTAGGACCTCACGACTTATGGAATCTCGACAACGCCATTTCGCGCCGCCATTGTCTGCCCTTCACTATCGCGAACCACCAGCCGGACCACGTAACTTCCCGGCGCCACGTCGAAGCTCGTCTTCATCGTGACCCCGTTGGCAATCCTCGCGTTAAAGGTCTCATCCTTCAAACGCATCTCGATGTCTTTCTGAACCGCGCCCATCAGAATCCCGTTGCGATCGAACACCGCGGAAACGACGCTCAGCACGTTCCGGCTCCGCCCGTCGACCTTCTTAAAGCGGAGATGCTTCAAGTCCACATGAGCCAGCACGGCAAGCTTGGCATTGGCGTCGGTCGACTTGAAGAACTGCGTGTGCAGCTCCACCGGGATGTCTGACATTTCCTCGCGCGAAAACAAAGCCACCCGGATCTCTTCTTTCGCGTCTTCCGCCGGATCGTTCGCGTGCTTGGGCGCATAATAGCCGCGGCGCGCCTGCAGCGACACACCCTTGGTCTCCTTCGCCGTAACCTTCAACGAATGATAGCTTCCGTCGAACTTCAAATTCTGCGGCGAAAAACCGAGCACATACATAAACTCCGGCGTCGCCCCGGTTCGCCGGAATCCTTCCTGCAAATCGTTGTTGTTATGAAAAAACGTTCCACCCGTTCCGTCGGCCAGCTCGCCCAGCACATCGCCCTCGGCCAATGCCGCCTCCTGCTGATACCGGGCCCTGTTCGCCGAAGCAACGAGACTCGTCGAACTCTGGCTCGCATCGCCGCCGGGCACAATCGCGTAGAGCCCTCGCGCATCGATCGTGCTGAGAGTGACATTGGCGCGAATCGCGCGGTCTATCAATTCCACTTCCTGTTGCCGGTAATTGATCGTGATGAGAAACCCCGACGATATCAGCACAACCGTGCGTTGCCCCGGCATCGCCGCCATCCTCTGCACCGTGGCTTTCAATACCGAAAGCGTAACCTGCGTGTCCGCCTCCGAAACGCCCAAAACCTGGCTGGCCATTCCCTGCGCCAGCGACTGCCCCATCGCGACCGTGTTGGCGGCCCCGCATGCCACAGCTTCGCGCCCCGCCGCCGCCAACGCTATCGGGTCGTTGTTGTTCTGAATCAGGTCCGCCATGTAGGGACTGATATCCGGACACTGCATACCCGAGTTGTTCAACCGCGACCGCGGCATGATCCGATTCATCGTTTCCTGCAACTTGTCCCGATCGTCGGTAAAGTCGAGCGCGGTCTGCCCCGAGGTGGTAAAAACCGCGGCTCGATCGGCGCCCTTCAGCGTCTCGCCAAGGTGCTTCACCGCCGCTGTTCGCGCCACCGCGAGGTCCGAGAAATTCGTATGCATATCGTCGAACACATACGCCACAAACTGGTTCGCGAGCATAAGCCCTTCCACGGGCTTCGGCGCGTCCAGATCGGGCTCCGCGGTCACTTGCATCGGCGCCGCCCGCCCATCCGCTTTTTCGATGGTGAACTTGGAAATCACCTGCGGCTTCCCTTTGTCAAAAAGCTGAAAGTCTTCTTTCTTGAGCGTCCCGATCGCCTTGCCTCTGGGATCGCGCACCACCACCGGCACCATCACCAGGTTGACTTTGGAGCTGAACGTCGAAGGCGTGTCGCGCGACGCGATCTCCGGCGATTTATCCGCCGGGGCTTGCGAATAAACGGCGGCCAAACACAAAAAGAACGCCGCTGCTGAGCGAGAGTACACCATGGTGACCTTGGTTCATTCTACTCTCTAAAGCCAGATATTGCCCCACACACCGTTCTTCAGAGCCGTGACCGCAGGGAGCGGTACTCCCGGGCCCGTGCCACCAGGTGTCTTGCGAAAAATCGGGACCGAAAAACCGGGGGGAAAACCGTGCGAAAAATTGCTTAGCATGTCCTCCTCCTTTACAGTCGGGGCTCGGTTTGCGAATCGGTCTTGTCATTGGCAACCGAGCCCCGACCGTGAGGGACGGGACCCTGTGACTGGCAGCCCGTGCTTGCGAAAAACCGGGGACAGCCTACTCTGTCCCAAGGCGCGTTCAATGCCTCAACTAAACTCGATCGGCTTTTGCGCCGCGTGGACAGAGCGGGCTGTCTCCGGTTTTTTTCGAGCGCTCACCGCTGCGCCACCACCCACAGCACCAATATCAAAATCAATATCCCGATCACCAGCATCGCGATCTTCATCGCACTATACGGCCGCTCGCCCTGCACCTCGCCCGTCCGGGCATTCACCACCACCTGAAACACCTTCCCCTGAAACCGGTACGCGCCGATCCATACGGGCAGCAACAAATGCCGGAACGTCTCATTCGACGTCGCGGTGTCGACGTGATCGATCCTCTGCTCATCGCCGCCGATGTCCCCCCGCACATCCTGCGCAATCTGGTGCTCCATCAAAATCTTCGCTTTCTCGAACCCCGCCGGCAATTCAACCTGATAGCGCTGCGCCTTGAAACCCGCCAGATACTCAGGGTCGTAAGCGCATAGCGCGGGCAAATCCCAAGGCTCCAAAGCGTTCAAACGAGCCTCGTTCACCGATTTCGTCGCCGGAACCAATACATCGTCGAAGCGCCTCGCGACATGCCCCCTGGCAGGCGACCACGCAGTCCGCATAACTTGCCGCGACTCCTGCCTTTGGTTCCCGTTGCTATCCGTTACCGTAAAGTATTCGGTCTCCCAGTAATGAACCCCTCGCTCACCCGTGTACTGGCTCGACGTATCGGCAGCATAGGTCCAGAACGGAAGATAGACGCCGGCGATTCCTTCCTGCTGCGCCATTTTTTGCAGCGCATTCGGCGCGAACCAGCGAGACGCGATCCATTGCCGCACCTCCGTTTGCGCGGCCCCCTTTGTGACCTTGACCGGCAGCACCGCATCCGGCGCAATCATCGGATCGGCCGCCTTAGGCTGCGCCACGATCATTGCTCCACAGAATGAGCACGCCCCCGCGACCTCCGGAGGCTCGAACACCACCACGCTTCCGCACCCGTCGCAATTCACCTCGAGCGCCACTGCGCTTAACGGCGTCACATGCGCCAGCGCGTCTTCCAATGCATGCGCCACAACCACCGTCGTCGATGCTGGAATCGCCACGGTGTTTCCGCAGCTCTGGCACTTCATCATCCCCGTCTGCGGATCGAAATCCATTTCGCCCGAGCATCCAGGGCATCTGAAGTGTGCGAACTTCGGCGTTTCCGGCATCGTAAGTTCAACAGAAACACATTTTCAATAACGCTTGCAAATTTCTGCTTGACAGCATATACTGTGTGTTATACAGTGTATCTCATACAGTAACAAAAGAAACGAGTGCTTTATGAAAATCTGCTACATTAGCCCCCAGATTATGCTCAGTCGCCGAATCCTGATAGCCTTGTTCGCGTCCTCAGCTTGCTTCGCCGCGGCACCCGATGGCGCCGCGCTCTACAAATCCCGCTGCGCGGTATGTCATGAAGGCAAGCCGCAAGCGCACATGCCTTCGCACGACGAGATCGCCTCGAAAACACCGGAGGCGATCGTCAAGGCGATGTTCGAAGGCTCTATGCAGCCGCAAGCTGCCGGCCTGAACGAAGAAGAAGGCCGCGCGATCGCGAAATTCATCACGACGAAAGAATTTTCGACAGCACCCGCCGCCGTTATGGCAGGCCAATGCACTGCTCCGCCGAAACCGATGACCATCGCGGCCACCGATTGGAACGGCTGGGGCCAGGACCTAGGCAATTCGCGCTATCAGCCGAATCCGGGCCTAACCGCCTCCGATGTGCCGAAACTCAAAGTGAAATGGGCCTTCGGATTCCCCGGCGATACCTCTGCGCAGGGCCAGCCGACCGTCGTTGGAAGACGCGTTTTCATCGGCAGCGTCGCCGGCACTCTCTATTCGCTCGACGAATCGTCGGGCTGCATTTATTGGACCTATAAAGCCGGCGCGACCATCCGCACCGCCATCAGCATCGGGAAAGCAGGCGGTCATTTTATCGCCTATTTCGGCGACGTCAAAGCCACCGCGCACGCCGTCGACGCGGAATCGGGCAAGCCTCTCTGGAAGGTCAAGCTCGACGATCATCCGGTCGCGCGCATCGTCGGCGCTCCGACCTTTTATAACGGCCGCGTCTACGTCCCCATCTCGTCGATTGAAGAAGCCTCCGCCATGGGACCCGCTTATGAATGCTGCAAATTCCGAGGCAGCGTGGCCGCACTCGACGGCGAAACCGGCAAGGTGCTCTGGAAATCCTTCACCGTTCTCGATCCCCCCAAGCCGTTCAAGACCAGCAGCACCGGCGCGCAGTTGTACGGACCCGCGGGGGCCGCCGTCTGGTCCTCCCCGACCATCGATCCGAAGCGAAAATTGGTCTACGCGGCCACTGGCGATTCCTACACTGACGCCGACTTCAATACCAGCGACGCCGTCCTCGCCTTCGATCTCGACACCGGCAAGCTGGTCTGGTCGAGCCAAGTTTTAGCGAAGGATAATTTCACAATGGCTTGCGGTCAAGCCGGCAAAGCGAATTGCCCCGAAACCAAAGGTCCCGACTTCGATTTCGGCACCTCGCCCGCTCTCCGCTCCATCGGCGGAGGCAAGGAGCTGCTGGTGATCGGACAAAAGTCCGGCATCATCTGGGCCCTCGATCCCGACAATAAAGGAAAGGTCGTGTGGCAAACCCGCGTCGGAATCGGCGGAGCGCTCGGCGGCATCGAATGGGGCCACGCCACCGACGATAAGAACGCCTACGCCGCGATTTCCGACCGTTTTAAAGGCCCCGGCTCGGTCAGCGCTGTCGACCTCAAAACCGGCGAAAAGCTGTGGACCAAAATGACTCCCGATACAGGCTGTAAGCCCGGCACAGCCGGCTGCCAGACCGCGATGTCCGCCGCTATTTCCGCGATCCCCGGCATCGTCTTTGCCGGCGGAGTCGACGGCCACTTCCGCGCCTACGATTCGAAATCGGGCGACATCGTCTGGGATTTCAACGCCGCGCAACCCTACGAAACCGTCAACGGCGTCCCCGCCAAGGGAGGCTCCTTCGACGCCCCCGGCCCGGTCATTGCGAACGGCATGGTCTTCACGCCATCGGGCTACGGAATGTGGGGAGGCTCCGCCGGAAATGTGCTGCTGGCCTTCTCGGTCGACGGCAAATGACGCTCGACGAATTGCGAACCCGCACTGGACAAGAAGTCGGCATCAGCGCTTGGCGCGTAGTAAGCCAATCGCAAATCGACCAATTCGCCGAAGTAACCGGCGACCATCAGTGGATTCATGTCGACCAGGAACGCGCAGCCCGCGAATCCCCCTACGGCACCACCATCGCCCACGGTTTCCTGACCGTCGCTCTGCTCTCCCAGCTAATCAACGAGGCCATAGAAATTCAGGGCGACTTCAAGCTTCGAGTCAACTACGGTTTCAATCGCCTGCGCTTCACCGGAGCCGTCCCCTCCGGCTCCCGCATCCGAGGACGATTCACCCTTCAATCAATAAAGGATGTCGATGGAGGCGTCGAACTCACCTGGCTCTCGACCGTCGAAGTCGAAGGCCGCGACAAACCGGCGCTGGTAGCCGAATGGCTCGGCCGCACCTATTACTAACCAGCCCCGCTCCGATAAGTGAACTGTGAGCCGGTTCGCAGAGCAAGCGATGAACATCCTGATCGCAGCCGAGTCAGCCGGATCTGGCTCCAACATGACCATTCTGATCAACCAGGAAGGCGCGATCCACATGATCGCCGATTCCGACTGGCC
>Ga0182024_10008388_pt1 | contig 21798 bp, 21 predicted proteins | sample P32metaG_FD_120480 | JGI IMG/M metagenome (GOLD analysis project Ga0182024, IMG submission 120480) | Permafrost microbial communities from Stordalen Mire, Sweden - P3-2 metaG (Illumina Assembly) | ecosystem: Environmental > Terrestrial > Soil > Wetlands > Permafrost | place: Sweden: Stordalen...
CTGTGCCTTTTTTCGTCCGTGCGCCGAGCCGGCCGCGAAGCTTTCCTCCACCGTCACCTTCAGCGCCAGCATCACGCGCGACATCTCGCCGCCCGACGCAATCTCCTCCAGCGGCTTCAGCGGCTCGCCAGCATTGGTCGCAATCAGATACACCACTCGGTCCCACCCCTGCGCCGTCCACGCACTCTCATCCTCGCTCGCACCCACCTCCACGCGGAACTTCACATTCATCGCAAGATCGTTGATCTGCGTCGTCGCCAGCTTCTCCAATCTCCCCGCCGCCGCACTCCGCGCCGTACTCAACTCCTTCGCCGCGCTCTTAAACTCCGCCGCATCCTTCTCCACCTGCGTGCGCAGCTCCTTCAGCATCTCGTCGCGGTTCTCCACCTCCGCCAGCCGCCGCGCAGCCTCTTCGCCAAAGCGCAGCACCTCCGCCAGCGTCGTCGCCGCACCGCTCTGCCCATACTTACGCTTCAGCCGGTCCAGCGCCGCCAGCCGGTCCTCAATCTCCTCCAGCCGCTCCGGCGACGCTTGCGTCTTCTCCGCAAACTCCCGCACCGCCGCGCTCACATCCTCCACCGCCGCCTTCGCTGCAGCCAACTGCTGCGCCGCCTCCGCGAACCGCGGCTCATATCGCGCCAACTCTTCCACCTGCTTCAGTGCCGCAGCCAGAGTCGTCTCCGCCGCGCCCTCGCTCTCATACAGCAGCTCGTGCGCGCTCATCGCCGTTGTGTAGAGCTTCTCCGCATTCGCCAGCACACGCTTCTCTGTTTCGAGCCGCGCGTCCTCATCCTCCGCCACAATCTGCGCGTCGGCAATCTCCTTCGCCTGGAACCGCCACAGGTCCGCCATCCTCAGCCGGTCCTGCTCGCTGGACTCCAACTCCTGCAACCTCTCAGTCGTCGCGCGCCACGCGGCAAACGCCTCGCCCATCCGCTCCGTCGCAATCCCGCCAAACCGGTCCAGCAACAACCTCTGCTGCGTCTGGTCAAACGACCCCAGCGTCTCACCCTGGCTATGGATCAGTCCCAACTCCGGTGCCAGTTCGCGCAACACCGCCACCGTCGCCGGCTGGTTGTTGATGAAGACCCTTCCCTTGCCGCCCCCTGCAATCTCCCGCCGCAGCAATATATCGTCCGAGAACGCCTCCGCGTCGATCCCGTTCCTGTCCAGCACCGCCGCCGCCCCTGGCGTCGACTCGAACACGCACCCCAGCACTGCCTTCTCCGCGCCGTGCCGGACGACGTCGCTTGAGGCCTTCCCCCCCAGCAGCAGCGCCAGCGCATCGATCAGGATCGACTTCCCCGCTCCCGTCTCGCCCGTCAGCAGGTTCAGCCCCGGCCCAAAGCTCGCCACCGCCTGGTCGATCACCGCATAATTTTCCGCCCGCAGCTCCAGCAGCATCCTCGCCTCACCCACTGATGTACCGCGAGAATAGCAAACGGCCCTCAGCTTCGCCCGCGCCTCTGCCGACTGCATCATATTTCCCCAGTACCGCCCACGGTTCCCTCACCCATCCTCACCCTTACCCGCGTCTTACAATAACCACAATGACTGCGCCCATCCCGCCCTCCCCGCTCGCACTCATCCTCTTCCTCCTGCAGGACGACTCCGCCATTCCCGCAGCCGTTCCCGTCGGCTCGCCCGGCTCCGCGCTGGTGGAGATGGTGCGCAACTCCGGCGCCGTCGCCCAGGGAGTCCTCATCGTCCTGCTCGTCGCCAGCATCTTCTCCTGGGCTGTCATGCTCTCCAAGTGGCGCGCCTTCGCCCGCGCCCGCAAAGAGAGTCAGCGCTTCCTCCGCGCCTTCCGCAAATCCGGCCGCCTCTCCGAGATCGCCTCCGTCGCCGAGCAGTTCCAGCCCAGCCCTCTCGTCGGCATCTTCGTTGAGATCAACGATGAGTATCAGCGCCAGTCCGGCGGCCGCGGCCTCCCGCGCAACCCCACCGCGCTCGAGCGCGCCGCGCAGACCGCCTCCTCCGAAGCCCTCACGAACATGGAGCAGCGCATGACCTGGCTCGCCACCATCGCCGCCATCGCTCCCTTCATCGGCCTCTTCGGCACCGTCATGGGCATCATGGACGCCTTCCACGGCCTCGGCACCGCCGGCGCCGCCACCCTGCGCGCCGTCGCCCCCGGCATCTCCGCCGCCCTCATCACCACTGCCGCCGGTCTCGCCGTCGCCATCCCCGCCGTCATCGGCTACAACCAGCTCACCGCGCAGCTCCGCGAGTTCGCCGCGCGCATGGATGACTTCGGCCGCGAGTTGCTCAACGCCATTGAGAACGCAGCCATGCTCACTCCGCCCGCACCCTCAGAAGAGGTCGGCGCGCAACCCCGCCGGAGGGCCTTCTAGATATGGCCTTCTCTACCCGCACCGGCGGCCAGACCCGAACCCAGACCGCGCTGGCCGACATCAACATCACCCCGCTGGTCGACGTGGTGCTGGTGCTCCTGCTCATCTTCATGATCACCGCGCCAGTCTTGCAGTCCGGCATCGACGTCGCCGTGCCCCACACCCGCTCGGTCGCGCAACTCACCGAGGAGCGCACCGTCGTCACCATCGATCGCAACCAGAACGTCTTCCTCCAGGCCGGCGGTGCCGACACCCCCATCAATCTCACCGACCTCACCTCGCAGCTGCGCAACGCCTCCAGCGGCGACCCCGCCAAGCGCACCATCTACGTCCGTGCCGACGAGCGCGTCCCCTTCGGCGCCTTCGCCTCCGTCATGGACGCCGTCAAGCGCGCCGGCATTACCAACATCTCCATCGTCACCCAGCCCATCGAGTCCGCACCCGCCGCACCTAATCCGTGACGAAGAGCTTTTGGAGTAGCAGCGCCCTTAAGGACGCGGAAATAGACCAACGAACAAACGAGGTTCTAGCCTCGGAAAATTTGGTAGTGGGTCAATTTGAATTTTGCCCTCTAACTATAAATCGAGGAATCGTTCAGACTAGATGGTTCCCGCCAGAAGCGGAGGAGACCAAATGCTCTTGATTGTCGGTACGATAAGGCTTCCTGCGGGTCTGTTGGATGCAGCGCGACCAAATATGGCATTCATGGTCGAGTCCAGCAAAGCCGAGGTTGGATGTCTGGAATATTCATATGCCGAGGACGTGCTTGACCCTGGCCTCATCCATGTAAAGGAACGCTGGAGAGATTTGGGATCCCTCGACGAACATTTCAAGTCCGCTCACATAGCTACCTGGCGTGGCAATTGGCCCTCTCTCGGCATCGGGGAGCGAAATCTATACCTATATGAGGTTGGCGAGCCTAAGCCAATCTGACCTCCTGATGGATTCACGGTCACCGCAGAAATTCAAAGTGACCCACTACCGAAAATTCACAAGCTTTTGACCACAACCCTCCCAACCCGCGCCCCCTCCCGTCCCGATTCCTTCGGCGGCGGAGTCGCCGGCTCGCTCGTGCTGCACGCCGCAGCCGCCGCGGTCCTGCTCACCTGGGGCATCCTCTTCCACACCGGCCAGAACTGGGGTAACGCCAACGCGACCGCCGGCGCCATCCAGGCCACCATGGTCAGCCAGCTCCCGCTGCCGCCCAAGCAGTTCATGGATCAAAATGCGGTCCTCGCCACGGAGACACCCTCGCCCGCACCGCCCGCACCCGCTCCCAAAACCATCGAGGCGCCCGTCCCCGACGCTGTCCCCATCCCCGTCAAAGCCGCCAAGCCGCCCAAGCTCGCCGACCGCACCAACCCCGCGCCGCCTCTGCATCCGCAGCCCTTCAAGCCGCAACCCGATAAAGCCCCCGCAGGCGAAGCTCCCGCCCCGCAGATCACTATGAGCACCACCCAGACCCGCGCCGGCGCCGTCAGCGTCGGCACCCCGGACGCCGGCTTCGGCACCCGCTTCGCCTACTACGTCCAGCAGATCACGCAGAAGGTCGCGTCCCAGTGGTACACCGGCATGCTCGACCCCCACGCGCCCGGCCATCGCGTCTACATCACCTTCCAGGTCGAACGCGACGGCTCCGTCTCCCACATCCAGGTTGCGCAGCCCTCGGGCGACACCACGCTCGATCAGACCGCGCTCAACGCCGTCCGCCACATTGATACCTTCGGCCCCTTGCCCGACGCCTACACCGGCAGCCACATCAACGTCACGTACTACTTTGATCCTCCCCCGCGCCCTTAACCTCTGCACAACCCCAATCCTCTGCGCAACCATCTAACATTGTGAGCATGGTCCGCTTGACCCGATTGACCCGTAGACTTCGCCTCCCCCGCCGCAGCTTACGATTTCCGCTCATCCTCTCTGCCCTGGCTCTCTTCTTTGCCCTCGGCTTCTTCGCCCCTCCCGCTGGAAGCCAGGACAATGTCCTCACCGGCGCCAACCAGGGCGCGCCGCTCATCCGCATCGCCGTCGCCGACTTCAAGCCCGTCGCCGCCGACCCGCAAACCGCCGCCTTCAAGAAGACCTTCGACGCCACCCTCTACTCCGATCTCGCCACCGCAGGCATCTTCGACATCGTCTCCAAGAGCCTCATGCCGCCCGGCACGCCCGGCGCGCCCTCCGAGGTCCAACTCCAGACCTACTCGAGCGCGCCCGCGAGCGCCGCCTTCCTCACCTTCGGCTCCATCGGAGTCGTCGGCGGCAGGCTCATCGTCAACGGCTTCCTCTTCGACGCCAAGAACCTCCAGTACCCGCAGGTCCTCGCCAAGCAGTACAGCCAGGACCCCAGCGACGACTCAGCCCGCCAGATCGCCCACCAGTTCGCCGATGAGATCATCCTGCATCTCGGTGGCGGCACAGCCGGCATCGCCGAAACCAAAATCTTCTACGTCAAACTCGCCGGTGGAAACAAAGAGATCTGGATGATGGACTACGACGGCGCCAACCAACACGCGGTCACTCATCTCGGCACCATCTCCATCTCGCCGCGCATCTCGCCCGACAACTCCCGCCTCGCCTTCTCCTCGCTCGGCCGCAACGGCTTTCAGATCCGTATGTACTCCATGCTGCTCGGCCGCATGCTCGGCTTCCCGGAGATCGGCGGCACCAACATCTCCCCCACCTGGTCGCCCAGCGGCAATGAGATCGCCTACTCCTCTTCGCGCACCGGCGACCCCGAGATCTGGATCTCCGACGCCGGCGGCAACCTTCCCCGCCGCATCACCTCCAACCGCGGCCCCGACGTCTCGCCCACCTACAACCCGCGCACCGGCGCGCAGATCGCCTGGATCAGCGGCCGTACCGGCCTGCCTCAGCTCTACATCATGAACGCCGACGGCTCCGGCCAGCAGCAGTTGACCGATAGCGGCTACGCCACCTCGCCCTCCTGGTCGCCCAATGGGCAAATCGTCGCCTTCGCCTGGGACCGCAAGTACGGCCCCGGCGCACCCGGCGGCCAGGACATCTACATCATGGATGTCGCGTCCAAGACCTGGTACCAGCTCACACATGACGGCGGCCGCTGCGACTTCCCCTCCTGGTCCCCCGATGGCCGTCACATCGTCTACGCCAACTCCCCCGACGGCAAGGCCGAGCACACCCGCATCATGACCATGCTCGCCAGCGACGGCTCCCAGAAGCGCGCCCTCACCGGCCCCGGCGCCGACATGCCCAACTGGAGCTGGAAGTGACGCCGCTTATGTTGCCTCGCGCGGTGTTGTCCCGTGCGGTGTTGTCTTGCACGGTGCGCCTCGCGTCAAACTACAGACCCAGTTGCTCGACCTTCAGTAACATCAATTGCACCTGAGCTTTGGCACCGCAGGAGAAATACCAATGACTGAAACTCGACCCACTCTGTCGCACTTCATCCGCATCGCGTCCGCACGCTCCGCTGTTTGCTTGGGCCTAGGCCTCGCCGCGCTCGCTGGATGCCACAAGGCTTCGGCCCCCGTCAGTCCTGCAGCCTCCGCGCCGGCCGCCGCGCCCACTCCTGCGCCCACCGCCAATCTCACCGCCGATCCGCTCGCCATCGACCTCGGTCAGTCCGTCGTCCTCAACTGGCGCACCACCGACGCCATCTCCGTCGTCATCGACGGCATCGGCCCGGTCAACGTCAACGGCACGCAGACCGTCTCGCCCTCCACCTCCACCAACTTCCATCTCGTCGCCAAGGGCGATGGAGGCACCGCCGAGGCCAACGTTCGCGTCACCGTGCGGGTCCCGGTCGCGCCCGTCGCACCCGCTGAGGCCGCACCCACAGTCGCCGACATGGGCTCCGAAGAGATCTTCCACCAGAACGTCCCCGACATCTTCTTCGACTACGACAGCTACGAACTCCGTCCCGACGGCCAGACCGCCGCCACCAAGGCCGCCTCCTACCTCGCCGCCCATCCCGACATCAAGATCGTCATCGGCGGCTACTGCGACGACCGCGGCTCCGCCGAATACAACCTCGCCCTCGGCGAAAATCGCGCCAACTCCGCCAAGACCGCGCTGGTCAACGGCGGCATCGCCGCTTCGCGCATTCGCGTGGTCAGCTACGGCAAGGAGAAGCAGTTCTGCACCGATGAGACCGAGGCGTGCTGGCAGCAGAACCGCCGCGCCCAGTTCTCCCTCGACCGCTAACGCCTGATGGACACAGTCATCCTGATCCCGCAAAGCGGGAGAAGGACCCCTGTATTTGCTTTTCGGGTGCCCCATTCATGCGCGATCGTCAGGACGCGCATGGGTGGGGAATAAACTGACCCTGAGGTATTCGTATGACCCCACATCGCGCCCTCCCGTTCGCAGCCAGCGCGCTCCTCGCGCTCTCTCTCGCCGCAACGCCTGCCTTCGCCGTCAACAAGGACATGGTCCAGCTGCAGACCCAGGTCCAGAACCTCCAGGACTCCGTCGCCCGCCTTCAGCAATCCAACGACGAGCGCATGGGCGTCCTCAAGGACCTTGTCCAGCAGACCGCCGACTCCGTCAACAAGATGTCCGTCGCCATCGAGACCCTGCAGCAGCAAATGCGCACCCAGCAGGAGGCCGCCGGCGGCAAGCTCGACCAGGTCTCCAGCCAGATGCAGTCCCTCAACGACTCCGTCGACGAGGTCAAGGCGCGCCTCAACAATCTCGACAAGGCGCTCCAGGCCCTTCAGGGCCAGCAGCAATCCATCAACGCCGCGCTGCAGAACCTCCAGCAAGCCAATCCCGCAAACCCCGCTCCCGGTTCATCTCCCGGCGCGCCCGGCTCCGCTCCCACCACTGCGCCCACGCCTGACGCTCAGCCCGCTCCCATCGCCGACAACACCAAGCCCTCCGCCGGCGTTCCCTTCCCCACAACTCAGGGCCCCTACGCCAATGGCGTTCCCGCCGCTCCGTTGCAGCCCGCCGCCGGCGGCCCTCCCGTCAGCGACCTCTACAACGGCGCACTGCGTGACTACATCGCCGCCAAGTACGCGCTCGCCACCAATGAGTTCACCGAAGTAATCCACACCAACCCCGGCGATCCCGCCGCTGGCAAGTCCTGGTACTACCTCGGCGAGATCGACTACCGCGAAGGCCGCTTCCCCGCCGCCATCAAGGACTACGACCACGTCCTCGACCAGTATCCCGCCAACGAGAAGATCGCCGTCTCTCACCTGCACAAGGGACAGGCCCTCCTCGCCGTCAAGGACCGCGACGCCGCCATCGCCGAGTTCCGCGCGCTCGTCCAGCGCTTCCCCAACTCGCCCGAGGCCGTCCAGGCGCGCAGCAAGCTCAATGGCATGGGCGTCCCCCCCACCCCCAAACGCCCCTCCTAATCGCGACCTTGCTTTTCTTGTTGTCATCCTGAGCGCGAGCGAAGGACCCCTGTAGTTGCCTTTAGGAGCGGAACAAAACTGGGTGCCCCATCTTCGCGACCGCAGGGAGCTAAGGTGGGTGAGGAACCGTGCCCCATCCCGCTCTGCAGTGTGGGAATGTAAACCCGCCCTGCATCTGCCTTTGCCTCTCTTGTTGTCATTCCCCCGCCCTGCGGGGGAATCTGCTTTTGTTCTCGTTGTCATCCTGAGCGCAAGTGAAGGACCCCTGTAGTTGCCTTTGGCAACGCAACAACGCCCGGGTGCCCCATCTACGTAACCCCAGTTTCCGTGCATTCCCTCCACTGCTCGTCTAAGCTAAGACTGAGCGAGCGCCGCAGCAGAAAATCTGTAGCGCTGTCCGCCGGACTGGCTTAAATGAAGGATCGCATTCGCAGACTGGACGCGCACGGCAATGGAAACGGCAAGCCTGTCCGCTTTGTCGTCGCCGCGCTCATCCTGCGCAATGCCACCGCCCCCAACCCAACCGACGCCCCTCCAGCTCCAACCGCGTCCACCGAAGTCCTCGTCTGCCAGCGCCGTGCCGACCAGCCCATGAGCCTCAAGTGGGAGTTCCCCGGCGGCAAGATCGAGTCCGGTGAAACCCCCGAGCAGGCCCTCTCCCGCGAACTGGATGAGGAGCTCGGCATCGCCGCCGTCATCGGCCCGCGCATCGCCCAGCTCCGCCACCGCTATCGCAACGGCGGCTCCATCGATCTCCAGTTCTTCACCGTGCGCGACTTCTCCGGCGAGATCGACAACCGCATCTTCAACGAGGTCCGCTGGTCCTCCCTCGGCGCCCTGCCCACCTTCGACTTCCTCGCCGCCGACCTCGGCCTCATCCGCGACCTCTCCGAAGGCAAGCTCCTCTAAATCCGCCCACCCCGCGCGACGTCCCGCCGAAATGCGCTCTGATCGAGCCAGCTGCCGATAAGCGCGCTTTGCAGTAGGAATCGGTCAGAAGCTCGGATAACTTCCGAGTTGCCGGGCACACGCCCGCAACATCTTTTTCAGGTATTAGGTGTATGATTTCGGCGAATGTTCAAAGCACAAGATAAAGCGCAGTTCGCTAAAGCACCCGGTCAACCGGCCGCGATGGCACTGGTCACGTTTTCCTTGGCGGACAATCGGGCCTGGCGAGCCCTGGCCCGTTACCCCGCGCAATCCAAATGGGCATTGCCGATTCTTATTGGAGTTTTAGGTCTTGAGGTCGCGGGCTGTGGTGGTTCCACCACGACTGGTTCGAATCCTGCTAACCCGTCGCAAAGCGCAGCACCAACCGTTACCATAACCTCGAATACATATCCGACCCTGGGGTCGCCCTATCAGGCGTTGCCGTTGAGCAACGGGAATGTTCTTGTGTCTGTGACCGCGGATGGAACCACAGGGGCAGAGACCGGAGTGCAGGTATTCACCCCTACTGGCAGTGGATTAAAACCCTCCTGTGTCGATCCACTATCACCCACACTCGTTGGTGAAGATGCCTCGATGGGCAATCTGGACCTGGTGCCGAATGGAGTCAGCGTAGGCGCCGGAATCGGATCTTCGGGAGCCATGTTCTGGAATCTGACCTCGCTTGAGAATTGCAGCGCAAGCGGGACGGTTTTGAGCCAGGGCTCCATTTCGGCAAAAGAGGGGACAATTGAGGCGGTTGTGACCCCGGATGGGAAATATGCCTTCGTGGTTAACGAGGCGGGGCTTGCGTCGGGAGCAACCTTCGTAGGCAACGTCGGGGTCGTACAACTGCAAACTGACACAAACGGAAATGTGACCGGCGGAACGCTGCTGGGACAGATTCCAACCAACGGTGCGGCGGTCAACGGCATCGCAATGTCGCCAGATGGGACGCGTGTTTATGTAACCACCGGTGTCGCTGGGCTGGGTTCAGGAGCTTCCGGCAGCAGTAATCCCGTGCTTGCTGAAACCAACTGCTTCAATGCGACCGGCGGTCCCAACAGAAATGGCTTGTTGACGGTTATCAATGTTGCGGCTGCGGAAACAAATCCGGGAACAGGCGCCATCCTGGCCAAGATCGATGCCGGCTGTACTCCAACGGGAGTTGTCGAAAGCAGCAACGCAGACGTGCTCTGGGTGGCGGCGCGCGGCGATAACCGGGTTCTCGCATTCAGCCCGTCCACGCTCGAATCGAATCCCAACAATGCGCTGCTGGGCTACGCAGACACAGGCGGGGCAGAGCCGCACGGACTGGTGCTGTTTGACAACGATCAACTGCTGGCAGTGGCGAATTCCAACTTGTTCAGCACAGGCCAGGCAAATGCGACCATTTTGTATGTGGCAAATCCAGCCTCGGCAAGCGTAGTGCAGACAGTCTCCACCGGCAGTGTTCCGTACGAGATTCGGGTCGGCGCCGACGATGCGACCCTGTATCTTACAAATGCCGATTCCGACACTCTGCAGGTGATTACGACAAAGGTCAACTGACAGCCTGAGCACTTGGTGAGGAGTCAGCGGGAATCGACATCGCGGCATTTCACATCTGCACTTGCGCTTCGCAGCAAAGCCACCAAAACCTTGTCAGGCCCCTCCAGGCCCTAAACCGCTGACCCGCCAGAGAATAGAGTGGCAGTAACCGACTTGGCTAACCAGAGGGTTAGTTCCCTATCCGTTGTATCCAAATGCACTTTGGCCCGATTCACGAAATGCCAAATATGCGGTCTGCTATATGGAGAGGCATTCGGAGCATGGACTCCCAGCCAACTCATCGCATAGAATCGAGGTTCGCCGGGTTGGCCTGTCTAGCCACAGACCTTCCTTACGTTGATGTAGGACGCGTTGACGCCGATAAGAGCGTACAGCAGGAGCGCGTCCACATGCAATTGTCTGTTGTCGAATATCTCCTCCCCCGCAGCACAGAGTTGATACCGTTCCCGGAGACCGTCATGGGGGGAAGCAAACCCGGCAAGCCAGTGCCCGCGCCAGCGCCTGTCCAACCGCCCGGCTGGTGGCAAAGGTATGGAACGATGGTTGCCGCAGGGCTGGCAGCGTTGGCAATCATTGTGACCCTTGGATTTCGCTACTTGGATTGGAGCAATAGCAGTCTGGATGATCGAATTGATAAGCGAATTGACGGCAAGCTGGGGCCTATCAATCAAAAGCTAAGTGATCTTGCTGCCGCAGTTGAATACATCAAGGGGCAGGTGGGAGATGTTGCGAGGCTTCAGACCCAAACAGAGAAGCTCAAGGCGGTGATCCGTCTACAGTCTCCGGAAAGAACCATGAGAGCCATCCGCACTGAGATAGCCACTGCACAAGACAATGGGGAACGAGTTCCCGCCTCTGACATAGCCGATTTCAAAGCTGCCTTGCAGGAAATCTCCCCGGCGGCTCCAGACTACTTGACTACCCTCGCAACGGTCGTCAACTATCAGTCGTATGTGAACCAGCGGGCAGGTCTTGCTCCCAATCCTCGTGCTGTTTCTCGGCAATGTTTCGGAGAATACAAGTCCCTAAAGATGAAGGACACTGTTCTCGATGGCTGCATACTGACCCTCGCGGGAACTACTGACCTAGACAGCATCGTATTTGCCAACTCGGTGATCCGGTACGAGGGAGAACCTATCTCGCTTCATAATGTGCGCTTCATCAATTGCAATTTCATAATTGATGTGAAAGGGAAGCTCGCTACCCCAGCAAGGAAAAATCCTCCATTCCTGCTCGCTCTCCTCACCTCCCCCGATCAAAAGTCTGTTGCCGTCCCCTGAACGGGTTTGGGCCCCCTCTGCCTCCGGTACGGATTCTTAGGCCGCTGGTTTCAACCTCCCGGTCAACTCCGCATAGGTCAGTCTGCGTCCCACAATGTCTTTCAGCACGGCCTTGAACCGCGCCGCGTCCGTATGGCCCTTCCGTAAGTTGAACCTGAAAACCTGTTCGTCAACGTAGCGATCCAAGTGGTACGGCTCTACGCTGATGTACGTCCCATTCAAGCCGCGCTTGAGACACGACCAGAAATTCTCAATGCCGTTCGTGTGGACATGCTCCCGAACGTATCCCTCGATATGATTGATGATCTCGTGCAGGTGATCGTTCTCCCTTGCGATGATCGGATAGTTGGAATGCTCATCTGTGATGAGGTGCGAACCTGGATGCACGTTTGCCTCTAGCATCGGGCGCATGTTGTGGAGCTTGCGGTCTGCGATGACTTTGGCCCGAACCTTGCCGCCGCGCTCCAGCATCCCCATGACGATGGTTTTACCGGTTTCCAGCGGAGTAGTTCATGCCGATCACGCGACGGCTTTTGTGCATGTTCTTTACCTTGCCGCCCACGAAAGTTTCATCGCATTCGACCGGCGCATCGCCGCCTAGCTTGTCCGAACTCGCGTCCGTCATGGCCTTGCGAATCCTGTGGAGCATGTGCCATGTGCATTTCTGCGAGACGCCGATGGCGCGCATGATCTCGTAGCTGGATACACCGTTGCGGCAATTCGCCAACATCCACACGGCAACCATCCACTTGTCGAGTCCGACGGGCGAGTCCTGAAAGATCGTGTTGACCTTGACGCTGAATTGTTTTTTTGCAGCCCCGGCACTTCCAGCGTTTCTGATTGACAAGCCAGATGGTATTGCCGATCTCGCCGCAGCCGGAGCAATAGACCTGTCCATCGGGCCAGCGCAGGGCCGCGAGGGTGTCGATGCAAGTTTGTTCGTCGGAGTAGTAGCGTACAGCTTCAGCGAGGGTCTTAGGGTCGTATGGCATGGCGTGAACTCTCCTCTTGAGTCCACAGCCTGTTTGCCGGATAATGAGTTTGCGGGTTCATCGCGGCTTCGGCTGTGGTGGATTCTTAGCCCCGGATCGGCGTTAGCGCGCTGGCCGGGGCTTTCTGTTGCTGAAAACAGCATAACCGATACCCTTGCAGTTTTCAAGAGCAATCTAAAACAAATCTTGTAAACTGCAACCGAGTGTAGTATTGTTCTTATTATGGCAGACGAACAGGAAACCCTCACACTCGCAGCGGTCGAACTGGGGCGCAAAGGTGGTAAGAAAACAGCCGAGCGTGGCCCCAAATACTACGCAGAGATTCAGGCAAAGCGGGAGACGAGAGCTGGGGGCCGTCCGAAGAATCCTCCGAAGGCCATCTATGAAGGCCAGTTGACCGTTGGCGGCGTCGTGATCCCCTGCGCAGTGCTGGAGGATGGGACTCGGCTGCTGACACAGAGCGGCTTTATGCAGGCTCTCGGAAGGGCAAGACAGGCCAAAGGACGTCAATACTACGATGCTGACGTCAACATGCCCGCCTTTCTCACTGCAAAGAACCTAAAGCCCTTTATTTCCAAAGAATTGGAAGTGACGTCCAGCCAGATAGAGTTCATTACCATGAAAGGCATCCGCGCTTTCGGATACCCGGCTGATCTGCTACCGAAAGTGTGTGACGTCTTTTGGGATGCCGAGAAAGCGGGCGCGTTGACCGCTGGTCAGAAGCATATTGCGGAACAAGCGAAGCTATTGATCCGTGGACTGGCGCACGTCGGAATCATCGCGCTAGTGGATGAGGCGACGGGCTATCAGTATGTCCGCGTCCGCAACGCTCTCGAAGAAATCCTCGACAAGTTCATCGCAAGCGAGTTTCGCAAATGGGTAAAGACGTTTCCCGATGACTTCTACCGGGAGATGTTCCGGCTGCGTGGATGGGAGTTCAAAGAGGATACCGTTCGCAAAACCCCGCTGGTCGGCAAATTCACGCTCGATCTTGTATATGATCGCTTGGCTCCCGGCGTCCGCCAAAGGCTACAGGAATTGAATCCCAAGAATGAGCGGGGGAACCGGAAGCACAAGCTGTTTCAGCGGCTCACGGAGGACGTCGGCGATCCGTCTTTGCGCGCGCATCTTGCAGCCGTAATTGCCTTGATGAAGGCCGCAGATGATTGGGACACGTTCATGAGGGCGATGAAGCGCGCTCTGCCGAAATAAAATCCCCCCATGCCGCTGTTCGATGCAGCCGACCAAAAGAGCCTACCGGCGGCTACGGCGTGATCCACTGGCGGCCCTCTCTTCCGAGGCCGCCACCAACTTTTCAAGGCTGGTTAGCCAAGTCGGTTATTACCAATAGAGTTGGCATAGTTACCCCCACCCATCTGCGATAATAAGAAGCAGTAGGAAAACACAAAGAAGCCCGGCCATCGTGCCGGGCTTTCTCGTTTCACTGGAGGTGCTTCAACATAGACCACGTCCCCGCAAATATTTACCGATATTTTGCACAACCCATTTGTTCCCAGACTTTTAGCCAATAACTCGTTTGCAATCAAATATATGAGGGCCCATCTCGTCGTCATCTCGCTGAGCACAGACCACTTACGCCCTAAGATCACCTGGAGAGGGAGGGGTTGCCATGTGACGCTCAGTCAGCGCACAGCAGGCGCTAGCCACCCATGGATCGTGTTCCACATCAGCATCAGCGACAGCACAATCACGATCCCCGCTGTAATCCACGCCACCCAGTTGAACCACCGCGAGTTGGTATGTCCGCCCATCAACTCCGTCTTGTTGATCAGCCGCAGCATGAAGATCATAATCACCGGCAGCAGCACGCCGTTCAGCACCTGCGACCCGATCACGAACGTCACGATCGGGAAGTTCGGAATCAGCACCAGCCCTGCGCCCAGTACGATCAGTAGCGTGTAGAACCAGTAGAAGAACGGTGCCTCCTGGAAGCTCTTGTCCACGCCGCTCTCAAAGCCGAGTCCCTCGCACACCGTGTACGCGGTCGAGAGCGGAAGGATCGACGCCGCAAACAGCGACGCATTGAACAGCCCCGCCGCAAACAGGATGAACGCAAAGTCGCCCGCCAGCGGCTTCATCGCGCCCGCCGCGTCCGCCGGTACCGCGATGTCGCGCATGCCGTGCGTGTAAAGCGTTGCCGCGCACGCGATGATGATGAACCACGCCACGATGTCCGTGAAGAAGCAGCCCACGATGACGTCCAGCCGCGACGCCTTGTACTGCTTCACCGAGATGCCCTTCTCCACGATCGACGACTGCAGATAGAACTGCATCCACGGCGCAATCGTTGTCCCGATAATGCCGATGATCATGTACACGTAGTCGTGGTTCGCCCACACATTGCGCTGCGGCGGCGTAATCGTCGCCTTCAGCGCCTGGTGCCAGTCCGGCTTCGCCATCACGCCCGCGATGATGTAGGCGACGTAGAACACGCTGGCGATCAGGAACACCTTCTCCACGCTCTTGTAATCGCCCTTCACCACCAGCCACCAGACAATCGCCGCACAGATCGGCACGCTAATGTACTTTGCCACGTGGAACAGTTGCATCGATCCCGCAATGCCGCTGAACTCCGCCACCACGTTGCCGTAGTTCACCACCACGAGCGCAATCATGGTGAAGAAAGTCATGCGCAGGCCGAACTCCTCGCGAATCAGATCGCTCAACCCTTTGCCCGTCACCGCGCCCATGCGCGCGCACATCTCCTGCACCACGATCAGCGCCAGCGTCACCGGCAGCATCGTCCACAGCAGCAGGTAGCCGAACTGCGCGCCCGCCTGCGAATACGTCAGGATGCCGCCCGAGTCGTTGTCCACATTGGCCGTGATGAATCCCGGCCCCAACACCGCCAGGAACAGGATGATGCGCACGCGCCAGGTCCGCCAGAACTTCTTCACGCCGCTCATCTCGTATCTCCTGGGGCTTTCAGTGCAGGCTGGCACATACGGCTCACCGGTGGCCGCACGATGGCTACAGTTCTCAGATTTTCTCAGCAACTTATTGTGCGTATTAGCTGGCGGTTATTAGCCCGGCCGAAAACATTCCACGCCGAGGCAGTTCTCCCATCGGCCAGGATCTTCCACATCCAGGAACCGCGGGTCGGAGCCATCTTTGCAGACCGCACGGCGTATTCGAGTAAAGCCGGCTCTCTCCAGCTCCGCCGACATGCCTTTATAATCCCACATCGTCAGATGTTGACTGCGTCCGAAGATCGCCTTCAGCTTGTCGCCCGGCCCCCGTCTTCTTTCAAGCACGCCCAGGTGCGCGTCTTTCAAGAAAATCAGCGCCGCATCCGCGCTGGCTGACGTTATATAGTTCCTTGCCAGCCATTCCAGGTCCGGTACTACCAGGCGGAATATTCCTCCGGGTGCCATATAGCGAAAGACATTCGCCAGCGCCGTACGAAACTCGTTCAGCGCCAGGTGCTCCAGAACATGTGAGCAGTATGCCCCGGGTGCCGACCGCTCCTCGACGGGCAGCCCCTGGATTACATCCCCATACTCAATGTTGGCGGGATAATCGGGAAATCCCCGGCGCACCAGCGGCTTGCGCAGGATCGGGAGTCGCTTCTCCAGCAGAAACGCGGGACCCGCGTCGAAATTTCTCCACGTCAGCGGCGCGCACAAACCGCATCCAAACTGGATATATTCGTACCGCATTAGGGAAGATTATACAGAGCGAACTTTGCTCCCCTCCTTGCCGGAAACAGACCTCGCTCGCTCTACGATCAGTCTCATCTGCGCGTCATTGTAATAACCACAGGCTTCCGCGCGCGCCTGTCCGGCAGCGGCGACCCGTGCGCGCCCAACCTCATCCGGCAGCCAGCGGCGGATCTTCGCTGCCAGTTCCTCGCGCCCCCAGAAGAATACCGCCTCCTCGTCCTCGCGGAACCGCGCCAGATGTCCCTCCGACCGCTCCGCCAGCAGAAAACCTCCGCACCCGGCAATCTCAAAACTCTTGTGCGCAAACTCATCTCCATTGGCGTGAGTCAGAAAACTCAAATTGATCTTCGACCTCCAGATACCTTCGCGATACGCCGCGCCGTAAAGCTCGCCTTCCCGGAACATTGCCGCAAACGCATCCGCGCTTAGCGCCTTCCTCCACAGCCGTTCGCTGCCGGAGATCGTCACCGGCACACCAAACTCCTTCCATAGCCGTGTCAGGAACTCGGCCCGATTGTCATACGGCGTGCCGATGAACGACACCTCGCGGGCGCGGTCCGCATCGCCCCATCCCGGCGGCGGAGGAAAGTGGATGGTCGGCTCATACGCCGTCTGGATCTTGATGACATCGCGCGCGCCACGTTCTTTATAGTCGGCAATGTTCTTATCGCGCTGCACCACGTGCAGGTCGTAGTGCGGAATGTCCTTCATGTACAGCCGCCACCCCTGGTCCTGCCGCGTGCCAAAGGGGTTGTCGATCATGTAGCTTACCGTCGCAATCCCCATCGCGCGCAGCCGCTCCAGCGTCTTCGGCTGCATCCCCAGCAGCTTGTCCGTCCACACAATGTCCGGCCTCTCGCGCTCGGCCATCTGCAACAAGTCCCGGTTCAGCCGGCTCACCCACGGCCCGGCCGCAAGGCGAAATGTAATCTTCGCCAGCAGCGCGCTCCCGGGCGCATATTCAAACGCGTTCAGCGGCACAACGCGATGTCCCAGCCGCTCTAGCGCCCACAGTCGATACAGCGACGAGTCGTTCGGCGACAGTCCCGCGGCATACAGTATCTCAAGCGGCCCAGCGCCCGTCGCACCCGTAGAGGAAACGCGCGCTCCTGCCGCGTCCGGCATCGTCGTCATGGAGTATGCGTCTTCCCCGCTCATCTCAACTCATCGTTCGCAGTTGCGCAATCACCTGCTCCGCGTAGATCACGCCCGCCAGCTTCTTCTCTTTGTCCAGCACCGGCAGCGCACGCAGGTTGTATTTGTCGAACAGCTCGGCAACTTTTTTCCCATTGGCGTGAATGTCGCACGAGACGATATGGTCGTCGGCCACGCTGGCCAGTCCGACATCGCCCGGCGCCAGCAGCACCTTCACCAACGGGACCACCCCGCGCAACATCTCCTGCTCGTCCACCAGAAAGATGTGGGTCAGTGTCGTCAGGTCGCCCTCAAAATCGCGCAGCGCCGCTACCGCCTCCTCTACCGACGCGCCCGGGCCGAGCACGATATAGTCCTTCGTCATCTCGCCCGCAGCCGTGTCGCCAGAGAACTCCAGCAGGTCCTCGACATCCTGCCGCTCCGCCGGGTCCATCTCCTCCAGGATCGCCTCCGACCGCTCGTCCGGCAGCTCCGCCAGAAAGTCCGCCGCCGCCGCCGGGTCCATCTCCTCCACAATCCCCGCAACGTGTTCGGAGTCCAGCGAATCGGTCAGCGACTTCTGCAGCCTCGGCCCCACCTCCTCCAGCGCCTCCGCTGCGACCTCCTCGTCCAGCGAGGTGAACAGCGCCTGCCGCTCCGCCGGCGCAAGCTCTTCCAGAATGTCCGCCAGGTCCGACGGATGCATCTTCGCCAACCTGTCCTGCTCGATCTTCAGCTTCACCCGCCGCGCCGGATCGCGGTCGATCAGGTCGACAAAGTCCCACGGAATCACCGACGTCTTGAAGCGCGAAGAGGCCCGGTCTACCGCCTCTGCGGGCAGCCCCTTCAGCAGCCGCCGGACCGCGCCCCGCGCCCCTACCTCCACCTCGGCAATGCGCAGCGAGAGCCAGCAGCCTTCCCTCAGCTCCTGGACCTCGCAGTTGCCGCCCTTCGCACCGTTTCCATCCAGCGCCTCCCACACCAGCTCCACATCGTTCACCCGCACCACCTTGTGCCCATGCACGTCGATGATCTGCTGGTCCAGTAGGTCCCGCTCCAGCATCAGGTACGAGTCCTCTTCTGTAATCGGCGCCGGCTTCGCCTCTCCGCGCATCCTCAACCTGCCGACGCGGGTCAACTCCAGATCGCGCACCGCGGCCAGCGACATCGGCTTCGCACGCGCGGTGCCCGCCATGCGCAGCACCAGCGCATGGACATGGTTTGCGTCCACCGGCGGCGCTACGGCAAACTCGCGCACATGCCCCACGACGTGTCCGCTTGCATCCTCCACGGGCGCGCCCATCAGGGCGGAGACGCTGGTCGTTTGGTTGGCATGTCTCGTCATACGTCTGCCTTCGCGGATTCCCCTCTCCGCATCCTATCCCACCGGCCAGCGCCGCGGCCCGGGCTATTCCTGACTTTGACGCGAACAGTCGCTCGCATCGTCAACCATGCATGCATCCTTGACATTCAAGGTTTATCCAAGCAAACTGCCATCATTGCCGCAACTTTCCACGGAGTCTGCGGCGGCGGCCAAAGTGACCAGATTGCCCGATTCCACCACAAGCCGCACCTCGCTCACCCTCGCCTCCTCGCTTGAGAGCGTCAACACGGTAGAGAAGACCACGGAGGAGTTCGCCGTCCGCGCCGGCTTCGACGAGGACACTGTCCCCAATATCGTCATGGCTGTCCGCGAGGCCGCCATCAACGCCGTCCTGCACGGCAACGCCTACGATCCCGCCAAGCGCTTCACCGCTAGCTTTGAGGCCAACTCCGACGCCCTCGTTATCCGTATCGCCGACCAGGGTCCCGGCCTCGACCCCAACACCCTCCCTGACCCACTCGCTCCGGAAAACATCCTGCGCGGCTCCGGCCGCGGCATCTTCCTTATCAGGGCCTTTATGGATGAGGTACACTTTCGCCAGTTACATCCAGGCACAGAACTGACGTTGATCAAACACCGAGCCCCGGCGCAGCCGGCAGCTTAGCCTTCAAGGAGACATACCGCATGAGCATGAAAGTAGCAACCCGCCAGGTGGACGGAGTCACGATCCTCGACCTCAGTGGCCGCATCACCCTCGGGGAAGGCAGCGTCACGCTGCGCGACTCCGTCCGCGACGTGCTCGCCAAGGGCTCGAGAAAAATCCTCCTCAACCTCGCGGACGTCAGCTACATCGATAGCTCCGGCGTCGGCGAGCTGGTCAGCGCCTTCACCTCGGTCAAGAATGCCGGCGGCGAACTCAAGCTGCTCAACCTCACCAAGAAGGTCAACGACCTGTTGCAGATCACCAAGCTCTACACCGTCTTCGACATCTGGGACAACGAGGCCTCCGCGGTCTCCGCCTTCTAAATAGTCCTCGCGTCCGCGCGGAACAGTTTCTTCGCCATACGCACGACAGCCGCCGAATCGCTCGGCGGCTGTTTCGTGTTTGTTGCTGCGCCCGTCTCGCCTATTTGGCAGGAGTCGAGAAGTCCACCTTCGGCGCTTCCTTCGAGGTCGGATCGGCGGCGTAGTAGCCGGTCTTCGTGTGATAGCCCGCGATGCCCGCCCAGATGCTGTTGGGGAACTGCTGGATATACACGTTGTAGTCCTCGATCGCCTTGTTGTACCGCGTGCGCGACACCGCGATTCGGTTCTCCGTGCCCGCCAGCTCGTCCTCCAGACGCATGAACTGGTCATTGCTCTTCAGTTGCGGATAGTTCTCCTGCATCCGCGTAAGCGGCAACAGCGCCACGCTCAGCCGGTCGTTCGCGGCCAGCTTCTCATCCGGCGACTGCGCCTGCAACAGCCCGGAACGCGCCTGGGCGATATTGTTCAGCACCGTCTCCTCTACATTCGCGTAACCCTTCACCGAGGCCACCAGGTTTGGGATCAGGTCCGCCCGCCGCTGCAGATCCACGTCAATGTTGGAGAACGCATTCTGCACGTCCTGGTCCTTCTGCACCATCTGGTTCTTCGCGGTCACGTAGCTGCCAAAGCTCAGCACCACCACCAGCACAATCAATCCCAGTAAGCCCAGCACAACCCATAAAGCTTTCATCGTCCCTCAACCTTCTCGTTGCCTTATCACGGCAATACGATTAACCTGCGTTTTTCGTTCCACGCGCCCTGCGCGTCCATCTCAGTTATGCCCGTAAGTAAAACCTAGTACCCGTTCCCCGTCATGTCAAAAATCCGCGCCCCCGCCTCCTGAGCCTCCGCCGCCAAATCCGCCGAACCCACCACCACCCTCACCTCCGCTACCACCATATCCGCTGCCGCCTCGCCCCCCGCTCAGCATATTGAACAGCAGGAAGAACAGCAGCCCTGCGTGTCCGGTGCCAATCAGCACCCCAATCACCGCCAGCAGTATCCCGCCAATCACCAGCAGCTCAAGCAGGTTGATCTGCACCGGCTGCTGCGACCCGTCGCCAGCATTTTGCGGCACCGCCTGCCCGCTCTGGTCCAGCGTCACGCCCTTATCGGTCGCAATGTCTTGCGCGATCTCCTGTACGCCCAGCGTCACCGCCTGGTCATAGTCGCCCTTGACCAGGATCGGCTTCATCGCCCGCCCGACGTCCCCCACCTTGGCGTCGTTCAGCAGTCCTTCCAGCCCGTACCCAACTTCAATACGCCCGTGGGGAGGCGATGGATTCATGACGAAGATCAGTAGCACGCCGCGGTCCGTGCCCTTCGCGCCCACCTTCCACTTGTCTTCAAGCGCGGTGGCAAACTCCTCGATCGACGGTGCCGCGCCCGACGCGTCCGCATCGATCGACTTGACCGTCACCACCGCGATCTGCGCGGCCGCCTTGTGGTCTACCTGCGCGCACAGGTCATCCAGGCTCTCCACCGTCTCCTGCGAGAGAACGCCCGCAAAGTCGCTCACATAGTTGGTCGCTGCCGCAGGCAGCCCCGCCACCGTCTCCCCGCACAGCACCCGCGCAGGGACCACCAGCAGAACAACGCACATCAGCCAGCGTAGAGTCCGCAGCATCGCCCCTTATTCTACGCTGCGCTGCGCGTCGCAGTTCCGCTACACGCACCAGTCCCCGGGCACGCAAGCGCACCACCCGCTCGCGCCCCAAAGCAAAAGGAGGGCCGATTGGCCCTCCCTCCGCAATCTACAATCTTTGCTTACTTTGATGCAGTCGCCGCAGCCGGTCTCGGCGGACGCTTCGGCAGCGTGATGTCCTCCGCCGCAGCCGCCTTCGCAATCATCCCCAGATGCTGGTGCATCGTCCCCAGCTCCTTCACCGTCTGCGCCTCCAACTCCGGCTCCGACGCCACCGACGACTCCATATAGAAGTTGTGCAGCGCCTCCCAGTGCGCCTTCAGCGTGTAGGTCAGGTACTCCGTATCAAAGTCCTTGCCGGAGAGTCCATTCAGCTTGTCATACTCAGCCTGCCCCTGCTTGTCCATCTTCTTCGGTAGCATCACGCCCATGGAGTCCGCAACCGTCTCCAGCTCCTTGTTCAGCGCCGTGTGGTCGTCCACCATCTTCTGCGCCAGGTCCTTTACCTCCGGCCCGCCCTTCTCGGCCGCAAGGGTTCCC
>Ga0182024_10008389_pt1 | contig 21798 bp, 16 predicted proteins | sample P32metaG_FD_120480 | JGI IMG/M metagenome (GOLD analysis project Ga0182024, IMG submission 120480) | Permafrost microbial communities from Stordalen Mire, Sweden - P3-2 metaG (Illumina Assembly) | ecosystem: Environmental > Terrestrial > Soil > Wetlands > Permafrost | place: Sweden: Stordalen...
CGCTGTCAACGCGTCAACATATCAGCCCACAACTGCGCCCGGAGCGTACGTCGCGATTCTCGGTTCAGGTTTCACGGCACAGCCTAGTGCAGATTGGAGCTCGGCGATAGGAAGCGGTATGGTGCTGCCCCAGGAGCTTTCCGGCGTGCAAGTCCGTGTCGGGGCGGTAAACGCGTATGTGGAATACGTTAGCGCTTATCAGATAAACGTGCTTCTCCCGGCCACCGTCGCCACAGGCATCGCCAACCTAGAGGTGACCACGCCAGCCGGTGGTTTTGTGTCGTCGGTTGAGGTACAGGCAGTTGCACCCGGCCTGTTTAGCTATCAGCTTCTTGGAAAAAACTATGCCGCCGCTGTTTTCGGGAACCAATCCGGAGTCGTTTACGTGGCTCCAGTCGGAGCGCTTGAGGGCGAGACCAGTCGGTCTGCCATTGCAGGCGACGTTATCGAACTGTACGGCACCGGCATGGGACCGACGAGTCCACCGTGGCCGGACGGCTTGATCTTCGCGAAAGACTACCCCGCTGCAAACTTGAGCGCCTTCCAGGTCACCATTGGGGGCATCGCATGCTCCTTGCTCTCCGCGGGAATGGTCGAACCTGGCCTGTTTCAGATCAATATCACAGCTCCGCAGGGGGTGCCTTCCGGAGATCAGCCGGTGATCGTTACCGTCAACGATATTTCTTCACCGGCGGCAACCTTTCTGAGCATGGCGTAGCTTCACCAGAAGAGAGAGTCACTCACGCGCTGGACCGATCCTTGGTCACAGTTGGTCACATCAAGGCTGTCCCGAACCGATTCGCTGTCGGCTCCGCCGGCCTTGAAATGAAAACCCACAATCAATCTTGATCGCACCCGCGGGCAACTTCACTTATTTAGTGCCGCTCAATAGATTGTTCTGGACCGGGCCGGTCCAACGGAACCTGCGATTTGGTGCCCTGTTCAGAAACCTGTTCAACTTCCGCCGAGATGCTCTCCGACCGCGTCGCAGTTTGCACGCTGAAGACTGAGTTCACAATTATTTACGGTCCGGGATTTGTTTCGTAATCAGCAGGTCGCCGGTTCGATCCCGGCGGGTGGCTCCATAGTTTTCGGAGAAACCAGACAGCGATCTGGATGAGCTCGTGTTTCGCTTCGGCAACGGGACTGAAACCGCTCAGGCTCAGGCGCAACTCACGCTCGTACTCGGCGATTCTCTCTTCCACCTGCCGCTCGGCATTCACGCGTTTTATGATGTCCTCGCGATAGCGGCGCAGGAAATAATCAATCGTCTCGACGCGTATCTTCACCGATCCGGTTGGCTTATTCTCGTCCAGATCCTTGAAGGAGAAATACGGCGTGTGAGACTTCTCGATGATGCCTTCGATCACGCCGTAAATGGGCGCGTCGTGGCCGCACTTGAAGTTCGAGATTTCCATTGCCACCAGGTTCGGATGGCGCGCCGTAAACTTAGCCGCCCATATCTTGTGATTCGTGCTGGCGGAGTAGCGGGTCTTCCAGACATCGGCGATGTCAAGCGGATGCTCAATCACGCCTGCGCGCACTTCATCTCCGAACAAGCGGTCCAGCAGGTCCTCATCGAGCGGTAGCGTGCTTTGCGAAAAGATCGGATAGCCGAGCTTCTGGAACTCATCGAGAATTTCGTGATTCAGGCCCGGATCGTGATGATACGGGCGGCCGAGCATCACAATGCCAATGCGGTCCTCCAGCTCGAGCTGGTCGGGCACGTCGCGCGCCTTCTCCCGCATGCCGTGCTCATACTCTTCGAGGGCCTTATAGCCGGCGGCGATGGCGCGCTGGTTCTCTTCCGCCGATAAGCCCAGCAGCGGCTGGAAAGCGTGAACATCTGATGCTCAAGCGTCTTCCTGTCCTGCAGATTGAGAACCGGATTGACATACTTCACGTTGTTTTCCGCGAAGACATCGTTCTCCTTCGTATAGGCCGCCTTCACAGTCTCAGGGCACGCCGTAACAGTCGGACAGGCGTTAGACCCCGTAAGATTGACGAGCGGCGTGCGCAGCACGTCCACCATCGGAAAGAAGATCAGGTCGAGAGGCTTCTTCGCTGCCTTGATGCTGAGCAGATTGTGGACGTGCGCAATGCCGATCTTCGCCGGGAAGCATGGATCGATGGCACCCCGATTGGCACCGGCGCGATACAGTTCGGGGCTGGTGTAGTCGGAATAGATAAGATTTTCGGCTTTCACTCCGAGGCTTTCGAAATACGCGTTGAACAGCGGCGCATAAACATAAGCGTTCAGAACGCGTGGAATCCCGACGCGTAAATTGGGCCTGTTCTTCATCAGCGCAACGCGGTCTTTGGCGGACCGGGTCCAGGCGTGCGATGGAATCGTGTCGGCCACGAGTTCCGCTTTGCGCGAGCGGAATGCTTCATGCGCCGCAAGGTCGACGAAGTTCGGGTAGTTCTTCTTCGCCGTGTCCAACCCGGCCTTGATGTCCTTCATATCGTCCATCTCTTCGACGGTTCCCTTTTCGCAGGTAGCGATGATCAGGCGTTGCTCGCCCGCGGGAAGCGGCACCTTCGATTTGACAACTTTGAGAGGGACAAAATCACTTTTGGGCGCGCCGCCGGTATTGACGTCGATGAAGGTGCGCAGACAATTGTTCTTGCAGAAATAGCAGCGCGTGTCTTCGTTGCGTGTGGTGCGGTAGGTGATATTGCGAACCGCGTCCAGCCCGATGAAGCTTGTGCGGCGCCCGTTCCGATAGAGGCGCCCCGCCTCGACGGCCGCGCCGATCGCGCCCGACTCGCCGCAGTGCTCGTGCACGATGATCTCAGGCTTGCGGTCTCCGGAACGGAAATTCGACCGGATGAAATCGACTTCCGCTTTCACCACGGCCATGTTGTTTTGCGTACCGCCCTGCAGTACGAAGCGCGATCCCAGCGCCGCCAGATTCGGAATGCTGGCAACGTACAGGAAAACATTCTTGGGCAGGACGGCGGCCAACCCCGCCAGGATCTCTTCCGCGCGCCAGCCCTGGCGCTGAAAGTTCACGATATCGGACTGCATAAAAACCGCGCAGCCGTACCCGAACACGGGCATGGAAGTAGCCGAGAAAGCCAGGTCAGCATAGCATACTGTTCGACCTTCAGGCCGAAGCCTTCGGCGGTCGATTGCAGGAAATAGCCATTGCCGGCGGAGCACTGCGTGTTCAGCTTGAAATCCTTCACGCGGCCATTCTTCAGCACGATGAGCTTGATGTCCTGGCCGCCCACGTCCACGATGACGTGGGGATCTTCGTAGAACTTCATGGCGGATTCGGTATGAGCCACTGTTTCGACCAGCGCGACATCGGCGTGCAGCACATCTTTCAGGATGTCTTTGGCGTAGCCGGTGGTAGCCACTCCGAGCACTTCGAGCTTCGCGCCCTGCGCCTCCACCTGCGCGCGCAGCTTCTCAAACATGTCGATAGTGTCCTGTATCGGATTGCCGTTCGAGAGCTGATATGCCTTGCAAAGAATCTCGCCCTCTTCTGATAAGAGCACGGCCTTGGTGGAAGTGGATCCGCCGTCCACGCCAACAAAACCGCTAACGGTGCTTCCGCTCCGGAAAGCCGCGGGGACGAATTTCGGCGGGCGGTAGGCGGCACGGAAGGTCTCAAGGTCGTCTTCAGACTCCACCAGTCCGCCACTTCCGGTCGCGGACTTTTCTTCCGTTCGCCCGAAATCGATGTAGTGAACCAGCTTCGCGACGCCGCGGTAACGGCCCACTTCGTCGTCCTCGGTTTTGCCGAATTCCACCGCTCCCAGGGCGGCGAAATATTGCGCATTCTGCGGAACCTTGATCAGTTCCTGAGGCGTGGAGCCTTCGGGCACTTCGACCTTGCGGTCTTTCCACATGCGCGGGATGTTGACCTGCCGTGCTTCCCGCATACCGCGAATGAAGGTATTCGGGCCGCCCAGCAGCACGTGAGGCCGCAAGGTGTGGCCGCGAGTGAGCACGCTGAGATTCTGCAGCACGATCGCTTCAAACAGAGAAGCCATCAGCTCGTCCGGAGGCGTGCCCTCTTTCTGCAGGCTGTTGATATCGGTCTCGGCGAAGACTCCGCATTTCCCCGCCACCTTGTGCAGCTTGATGCCATCGTAGCCCTGCAGGGTGAGCTCTTCGACCGGAATCTTCAGCTTGGCATTGATCTTGTCGATCACCGCGCCGGTTCCGCCCGCGCATTTGTCGTTCATGGACGGGATCTTCTTCTTGCGCCCGCTCTCGGGGTCGTCTTTGAAGACAATGATTTTCGCATCCTGACCGCCCAGCTCGATGACCGGGTAGACTTCGGGATGCATCTTTTCGACAGCCAGCGAAACGGCGGTGACTTCCTGCACGAACTTCGCGCCGACGAGTTCGGCCAGCGTTCCTCCGCCTGAGCCCGTTATAAACGCCCGCGAGTTTTCTGAAGTAACTCCGGCCTCGGCTTCAATGCGCCGGAGAAACTCCAGCACCTTTTCGGGTTGCCTGGTTTCATGCCGCTGATAGTCCTGCCATACGACCTGGTCTGATTTGTTATCGGCAACAATAGCCTTCACGGTGGTCGAGCCCACGTCGAGCCCGACCATGTAGCGCATTTCCATATTGGCTCCCTTACGGTCAGGCCGCTCTTACGTGCACGCGCTTGTTTGCGCCTGAATTCATCAGATCGTTTACGTGGAGAACAAACTGAGCCGCGGTGCCTGCGATGCCCTGACGATGCCGGACGCTGTAGAAAGGCCGCCGGAGTTCCGGGTGATCGGCCACGTATCCACGGATGTCATCGAGTCTCTTACCAGTGGAGGCAAGGGCCTGTTCGAACTCCGCTTTTGCTTTCGCCTTGGCTTCGCCGAGCGCCATCTGCACACGGCTATGCGCGTTGACCTCGCCTTCGCCCGAGGTTTCGATGGGCAGAAAAATCATGTCTTTGAACTTATTGATGACCGCCGATTGAACACCGTCCGACTGCGACGATGGCATGCAGCCGAATGGTTTGAGCGCGAGCACCATGTGGCATTTGTGGTGAACGGTGTAATACACGTTCTTGCCGACCTCGAGATGGCCCTCACCGCCGCGCGCGAAACGGTGATAGAACGGTTCGGCCAGCCGCGCCAGTTCTCTTTGATCCACCAGCTTGTGGGAGAGCCCGCCCAGCTTCTCGCCGACGCGGTGGTAGAAATGCGCCCACATGGATTCGCCCACGGTGAATCCGAGAATTTTGGCCTGATAAGCCATCTCGCGCTTCGGTTTCGCCATGAAGTCGTACCACGCCAGTTGCTCATGGTGCGCTTTGACCTTCTTATTATTAAGCGCGCGCGCCTTGGCCTGGCAAAGCAAGTAGGCAACCCATGTGGCGACAGGCTCCACGATCACCTGCGCGCCCTCGCGCTCAAGGAATCGGAACATATTGAAATTGCCGTCGCCTTCGGTGATGGAAGCCCAGAATTCACCAGTGATCTTGACTACCGGCTTGACTTTGGTGCGGTCGATATCGACTGCGTCGATGTGGGCACGGCAAGCCTCAAGCGCTTCGAGGTAGGGCTTTCCATAAAGATTCTCGTATACCTTGCCCCAGGAATTCCAGAAACGCATGAACTTGTCATGATTTCCGAGATACCCCGTAACCCAGCGCGGCGCCCGTTCGATGATCTCGAAGGGCGGGCGTTCACGTAGCATGCGGGTCAGGGTGTTGCCGGCTTCTTCGAATGCGCGGTCCGTTTCTCCTGCCTGCACCTCGAACGGCCGGATCTGGTAGATGATGTCGTTCAGCGTGTCGCCAAGGTTCATCGCATTCAGCATGCCCATGCCGAAATCAACTGTGAATTTCAGGCCCGCTTCGCCCGAAGCTGCTGTGATGCCGTCATCCTGCTGAAACAGCAGCACGCGGAATCCTCCGAAGCCCGCATTCTCGAGCGCGAAACGATACTCGGCTTCGTACATGCCAAAGCGACAGGGGCCGCACGATCCGGCGGTGAAGAAGACGTAATTATCGACAATATCCTGACGCGGTACGCCATGCTTTTCGAGTTCCTGCAGATACTGCACCAGGCAACCCACCGTGAAATAGGTGGGGTTGCATTGACCGTTGTTACCAAAGGTCTTGCCGATCTGAAAGGCCGGCACATCGGGGACCGGCAGTGTCTTGCACTTGTATCCGCAGCCTTCAAACACCGCACGGAACACCAGGTCATGCCTCCGATGAGGATAGTGACTTTACCACGCTCTGCTGCCGTGAATGGCCGTTCCTCCGGACGTTTGAACTGCTGCTGGAGCTGCACCAAACCGGCGGCTCCGCGGAGACGGGCGCGCTCTGCCCTGACGCGTCGCTCTATCTCATCCACTGCATCTGAATCTGCCCGGACCTCTTCCCGATCGATAGTTTCTGGCATGGATTTTCCCTTTATTGGTTTATTAGTTTGCTAGTCGCGTGTCTTAGCCGCCTCTGTCAGTCGAAGTTAGTAGTTCCCTGAAACCGGTTGAGCGCCTGACGCAGCATCCACTTGATGACGCGGGCATCGTTATAGCAGTACGCCAGGATGTGGTTGAGCGTGGAGAAGCAGTGCGGCTGGCACGACTTCTTCATTTCCGAGAGCTGTTTGGTTTCAAACCTGTGGTTTTCGATGGTTCCCCAATCGTAAGTGGCGTTGTACATCGGAAAGCACGGGGCCAGAGTGCCGTCCGTGCGCACGATCAGGGAGTTGAATCCGGCGCGGCAATTCCATTCCTGAACTTTGCCACGCATGAAGTGGCGCATCTCATCCAAACGGCTGGCTGAGTTCACCATCTTGTAGCCAGCCTTTTTCTTTTCGATCAGCCAGTCGACCACCTCATCCACCTGGCTCCAGTCTTCTCAGGAGTGATAAAGGTTTCGTTATTTTGCATGTGTTTGAAATCCGGCTGGTCCATCATGGGCGATTCGTTGATGTGATAGTCGGTGGCGATGCCGTGATCGTGTGCGATCTCGGTCAGTTGCCGGACGTCATCCATATTGTTGCGGCAGATGTTGATATTGAAGAAGACGCTGTAGCCGTATTGATATTGCTTTTTCACCAGGTAGTCGAAGTAAGAACGCACGGGCGCGAGCGCCTTTGGCAGGCCCCGCTTTTCTTCCACGGCATCCACGGCAAAGTTGAATGTCGCGACACCCGCATCCGCAAGCCAGTCGGTTACCTGGGGGCGCAGCAGACGCGCATTCGTAGGAACGTAAATCCAGAAGCCCTTCTTCGCCGCGTAATAACAGACCTTGTGTGCGAACCGCGGGCGCAGTAGCGGCTCGCCACCCATGAGCGCAAGCACGCCGGCGCCACTGTCGCGAAGCCAGTCGATGGAACGTCGGGCTATCTCTTCCGTCATTCCATGGACACGATTGTCGAAGGCCCAACAGTAGTGACAATCGAGATTGCATTTCCACTCGGTAAACAGATAGGCGATGATAGGGTGAAAATCGCCCGGCAGCACACGCGACTTCAGCCACGGCGTAGCCCAACCGCGGAATGCACGCGTGATCTGTTCCGTTGTGAAGTGGCGTTTCGGCGGTGGCATCGGCGGTCCCAGTCCGTCGTCGCCGAGTAAACTCCGGTTGCTGAGGAAATACAGGATCGGGCAGGCGCATCGGCCTGACGGCCGGAGTCACAGTAATCCGCGACTCGCGCTGAGTTAATAGGCTGTGCAGTGGTACATCTAATCTGAAAGTCGGTGAACTGTCGTCAGATTTCGCCTCAACTGAGGACATAGGTTTACCTTATGTTTAAGTAACATCACTATTCGTCCGGCCGCTGCAGCGTACCTCGGCCATCGCCCTCGCTTCAGCAGACCCGAGACGCCGTGCACTCGAGGTTCCAAAAACATATTGCCCAAGTTCCTGAAACAAAATATCCGAAGGTCTTATAGCTAAATCAAATCCTGGCCAGACCAGACTGTTGAGATCCACTGCTGCGGATTTGTTTGTTGGGATCGGGCCGGACAGGCATTTTGTCTTTCAGTGACTTCGATCAGCACTCTTGCGCGAAGTGAGGCGTGGCCGGCATTTTGCTGCTCGAAGGCGTCGGGGGTGAATCTTCTGCTCCCGGTGGTTGCGCCGACAGTTCGGCAGATGCCAGGTTTTCCGCGTCTTGCCGGGCAGTAGCGCCATTCAGTCTGCCAAGACATGCCCGGTGGCTTTTCTGTGCTTCTCGCTACGATTCCCTTTTGAGCTACCACCTGCCCGAGGGGCAGGAAATCCTGCCTAAAGAGTGGCTTTAAAGGCGGTGCGGCCGCCTGTAAAGACGGCTCCGGTCACCGAATTGCTGAAAAAATCGGACGGCCGGACAGGTAGGAGTGAGGGCCTGAATGCACTGCCGAGCAAGCCTACACGTGGTCGAACGGGAAAGCGATCTATGCGGCCGGCGTCCAGTTTCCATTGGTTCACGTGAACGGTCAGACGTTTCTGCCCGGGCAGGCCAATAACTTCTACATCTTTCCGGCAATTGGAATGGCGGTGTTCGCGACACAGGCAGCCCGCGTTACCGATGAGATGTTTATCGAGGGCGCGCATGCGGTCGCCGATCAGGTTTCACCGGACTTGCTGAATCAGGGGCTGCTCTTCCCTCTGCAATCCAACATTCTGGAGACGGAGATTCAGACCGCGGCGCGTATGGCGCAGCTGGTCTTCGATTCCGGCCTTGCCCGCGTTGACCGTCCGGCCGACATGGTCGCGTTCATTCGCAGGCATGTTTACAAACCAGCCTACACTTTGGAAGCGGTTCAGACAAGCAGGGCGGCCTGAAATTCACGGAGTGGACACAAGACGACGAGACACAAAACCTGCGTCGGCTCTAACCTCACGCTGCACAGGCTCGCACGCGCGGCCATCTACCCGACGCTTGCGCTCTGGCAACGTGATCGAATGAATCCGATGCACCTTTATGGCGCCGGATTCTGTTCCGATTCGATTCTGAAGATTCATTCAGAGGTCACGGCCTCCGTGCCCACGGGCCCAGGCATATTGCACCAAAGTACAGATAGCGCGAAATACTCACTGGTCGTATTCTGGGCTCATCGATGGACCGGATCGAGAAGGCTGAGGATAAGCGAGATTGCAAGCTCAAGTTGTACGGACAGAAATCCCATCGGAACTGGCCGGAGGACCGGGCATGAGTGAAACGTTCGGCGTCCCCGTTATCGCTGTTGTTGACGATGACAAATCGGTACGTGAGTCGCTTGCGGGGTTTATTGAGTCGGTTGGTTATGACGTCGCGCTATACTCGTCCGCCGAAGAGTTCTCGTTATCCGCCAGTCATCGCGACGATTTGCGGTGTTTGATTCTGGATGTGCGTTTGCCCGGCATGTCAGGCATCGAATTGTATTCGCAACTAACTCTGAGCGGCCGTTCCATCCCGGTTATTTTCATCACGGCGCACAAGGACCCATCCGTCGCGGTCTGGGCTACGAAGCCTGGCGTTGTGAAACTGCTGTACAAACCGTTTCAGCCCGGGATACTGCTGGAAGCTGTTCGAAGCGTGCTAACGCGGCCTCAGTAAGATCCGCGGGTGGGGAGATTCGGTTGGGAAAATCAAGGTTCGGATAGGAGTTCATACCATGTCTACTTCCGTTGTTGTGCCCATTCATTCCGAAGCTGTTCGGAGCCAGACGGTGTACAACCCGATCCGGCGGTTCGGTTCTCCCGATTGCGAGGAACTCGAGGCTAGAATTATAGGATCAAGCCCGACGCTGCAACATACATTGCAACAGGCACGAATGGTCGCGCCCACCGATTCGACAGTCGTTATTTATGGAGAAACGGGCACGGGAAAGGAACTTTTCGCGGGTCTCATACACGAACTGAGCCGCCGATCCGCAGGGCCGTTCATCCGGTTGAACTGCGCTGCGATTCCCGAAGGTTTGCTTGAGAGCGAGCTCTTCGGTCACGAAAAGGGGGCCTTCACCAGCGCCGTCTCGCAACGCGTCGGCCGCTTTGAGGCGGCCAATGGGGGAACGCTTTTCCTGGATGAAATTGGCGATATTCCGATCAACCTGCAGGCAAAACTTCTGCGCGTCTTACAGGAGCAGGAATTCGAAAGGCTCGGAAGCGGTCGCACCATCCGGGTCGACGTCCGCGTAATCGCCGCGACCAACAGAGATCTGGCCAGCCTGGTGGAGGAAAAGACGTTCCGCATGGATCTCTACTATCGCCTCAACGTTTTCCCCCTTACCTTGCCACCTTTGCGGGAACGGCACGAAGATATCCCTCGTCTGGCGCGGCACTTCACCGAAGACGCAGCCCAACGGATGCAAAGGCCAATTTGCACGACGCCCCCTGAAACGATTCAGGCTCTGATGGACCACTCATGGCCAGGCAATATCCGCGAACTTCAGAACTGTATCGAGCGCGCCGTGATTCTCTCCGAGGACGGCGTCCTTCGTGTTCCGCCGTTCGAGCCCATGCAAAACGTGTCCCGGAACCCGTTTGGGGCCACGCTCGAGGAAGTGGAATGCGATCACATTCTAAGGGTCCTGGGCGACACAGAGTGGGTGCTGGGCGGACCGGCCGGCGCCGCCCGGCGCCTGGGTCTTCCGCGCACCACGCTGATCTCGAAGATGAAAAAACTCGGCATCCGAAGCCGATGCGTCGCCCGGATTAGCGGACAGGGCGGAGTTTCTCAGCCTGTTTCACCAAGTCAGCCAGAGACTGCGCACCCATCTTACGCATCAGCTGTCCCCTATACAGCTTGATGGTTCGCTCGCTGATGCCCAGTTCATGCGCGATTTGTTTGTTGAGGCGTCCGGAGACTACCAGGCTCATAACCTGGCGCTCGCGCGGCGCCAGCGCATCGAAGCGTTGACGAAGCTGCTCGATTTCCGCGCGTTCCGGGCGTCTTTTGCGATCCAGTTCCAATGCCTGCCGGATCGCATCCATCAGTTCGTTCTCCCGGACCGGCTTCGTGAGGAAGTGAACGGCGCCGGCTTTGAGAGCCTGTACCGTCATGGGTATGTCGCCGCAGCCGGTGAGGAAGATGACCGGCATACGAATACCAGACTCGTTCATCTCCCTCTGCAACTCCAGCCCGTTCATACCAGGCATGCTGACATCCAGAACAATGCATCCGGCTATTTCGCCCGGGTTGGTGTTCAGGAACTCATTCGCAGATGTAAAAGCCTGGACGGACACACCGATAGCCTCAATCAGGCAGGTAAGCCCCTCCCGGACCGAAACATCGTCATCTATCAGAAAGATTGTCTCGCTCGTGTGTCCTCACTAAGTCGCCCCGGACGTCACGCTATCGCTAAACCGACATGATCGGGTTCCTCAGCCGCCGCCGGCAGCTCAAACTCAAAAATTGCACCCCCGTCCGCGTTGTTGGCGCCCGACAGATGGCCGCCGTGCGCCGAAATGATCGTGCGGCAGATCGACAGGCCCATGCCCATTCCCTGAGGTTTGGTCGTAAAGAATGCGTCAAACAACCGCTCGGTCCCCTGTGGATCGAGTCCGACGCCCGAATCCCGCACTGCGATTACAACTCTTTCCGGAGACTGGAGACGTTCGGACCGAATCCTCAGGATGCGCGGTCTGTCAGTAACGGAACTCATTGCTTCGATCGCGTTCATAATCAGATTCAGGAGCACTTGCTGGATCTGCACCCGATCGCCCACCACATCCGGCGCGTCCGCCGTCAACTCGGTTTGCGCTTCGACCTGGTTTCGCGTCATTTCACGACCCGCCAGCGTCAGCGTCCTGCAAATCAAATCGTTCAGGTCTACTGACTCCTGGCGGGCCGGCGCCTTCCTGACCAGGTCGCGGATATCGTCAAGCACTTCGCTTGCACGATCGCTGTCGCGTATGATCCGCTCGACTGCTTCGCGCGCTTTATCAATTCTCGGTGGAGAGCTTGCAAGCAGATGTAAGCATGCGTTTCCGTTCGTTACGATGCCAGTCAGCGGTTGGGTAACCTCATGGGCGATGGAGGCCGCCAGTTCGCCCATTGCCGTCACACGCGCGACATGGGCCAGTTCGGTCTGGGCTGCCCGAAGTGCCTCCTCGGCTCTCAGCCGTTCGTTCATTTGGCGCCGCAGTTCTTCGTTGACGGCCGTCAACTCGCTTGTCCGTTGCCAAACGCGGCGTTCCAGATCGTTGTTGAGCCTGACGATTTCGGCCTTCGCCTGCTTGAGCTGGGAAGTCTCTATTACCTCCCACTCCTTATTGCGGCGGGCAATCGCAAACTGATGCGTGTGCGCCACATCCAGGATCTCAGCGGCGGCGGCTCCCGGGAGTGGATATGTGCACAGGGCAAGCATTGGAGTACCACCGATGGAATCATTTATTTCTTTTTCATATTCGCAGAACTCTTTCCAGTCGCGCCTCTCGAGCCACGCGGTATCTGCGCTCAGTCTTAGGCCGGCGTACCCGCCGTTGAGTGCGCATTCGATTTTTCGCTTCCACCCCTGGGTAACCTTCTCGAGGTCGAGGTCATCGCCTGTCATATACCATTCCCTGCCGCGCACGATTTCGAGACTCCGGCTCTCAAAATAGTCATCGAATCCTGGAATCGAATGTTTCAGACAGTAGCGGACTTCCTCTTCGGTGAGAGGATCGGCTATCGCCCAGAAACATAATTCCCGGTTTTCCAGGCCCGCCTGAAAATAGGGCAGGCACGCGTCGATGAGATCCTCTTTCGTTTCATGGAAAAGGAAAAAATGAGTTCCCCAGGGGACGTCACCAACAACACCGATGCCGGTCTGGCGCAATTGCTCCTCTTTCACAATAGCCTCCTTCTGAACGGTTCCGTTAAACCGAGCAAGCCAAATGCCACTGGCTTTTAGCGGGAAGTTCGACTGGAATTTTCCCTACACCTCGGAAGAGCGAGTGTATTCGGAAGTAATTACGCGAGCCTGGGACGAATTCTTCAGGGCCTCAATCGCGAGTACGTTGACAATCAGCATGAGAGAGACGTGAGATTTACCCGGGCGTAACGCCATCGGCCGGCTGGAAAACACGCAGACGCCATCGACTCCGTGGATTAGCGGCCTTAAGGTGCATATCGCGTCGTTACTGCTGGCAGAATTTACCGGTGTAACCGCACAAACCGGTCCTCTGGGGCTCACAATTCTACCGGGCACATAGCTTTTATCACACGTTCGCGATCGCGGTCCGGCATTTCTTCGAGAAATTACTCTCCGCCAGTGCGATTGAGTTCCACATCGCGACTAATGTGATTCTCGATACCGGTTCACCAGTCGTCATCTTGTGGGACCGGAATCGCTGGCGCATGAGGCCGGCGACATACAGGTCAGCGAACATCGAATCGGTCGTTCCGCTCCGGATTTACAGGGCATAACAACGAGTACCGAAGGAACAGCGTCGTCAACCGGAAGCGCATGCCACGCAATGGACGAAATTCGGCCCATTTGCGCTGTAAATGCTGCCGCGCTGCTAACCGGAAGGGCCGAGAGAGTCTCGAGGCCGTAAATCTTCAGGAACGAAAAGAACCGACGACCTTCCACGCAAGGCGTATTCTACAGGGGCGTAACGACCATCTCCTGCCTGGGGATGCTATCGAGCATCGACGTCGTTACTCCGAGATGCTGATTCATCAGCAGGTGCGGGGTATGCACCATCCACTCCGCCAGGGAGATATCCTGGTAGTCGCTGCTTTTGAACATCTCAATAAAAACCAGATCCGAGTCGCCGGTGTTCTCGATGTAATGCGGGTTGGAAATCGGAATATACCCGACGTCCCCCTCCTCGAAATCCATGGTCCGGGCGGTGGACCCGGCAGCGAAAACCGTCATGCGTCCCTTGCCCGTGATGTAATATTGCCATTCATCTGCGTTGGGATGCCAGTGTAATTCGCGCAGGCCGCCAGGCTTCAGCGTGACAATGGCTGCGGAAATCGGGGTCACCGGAAAGATTTTGGAATCGATGATCTTCACTTCTCCGCCGCGCGTGGCCTTAGTCGGCTTCATGGCGCTCGCTTTGAAGTCGAAACGTTTGGGCACTGTTCCGGTTCCTTGCGCCGCCTGAGTCTGCTCCAAGTGCAAGTCACCGGGAAGGGCCGCTTGAAAGATGAATAGCTCCTTCTTTGGAACAGCGTCAAAGGTCGATTGGGACACATCGAAATTCTTCGCAAGAACGTCCTTCGGCGTATGCGACAGCCAGTCGGTTATCAGGAATGTGTGGAACTCGTCGAAGTTTCCATCGTCAAATACCAGCAGGAAGCGACAACCGTCGGGGCCCAGCCCCTGAATGGAATGCGGCACTCCGGGCGGAAAGAGCCACAAATCTCCCTCGCCGACGTCGCTGACGAAACTCCTGCCCTCCTGATCGACAGCGGTGATACGTGCGTTGCCGTTCAGCATGATGGCCCACTCGGCTTCCACGTGCCAGTGAAGTTCGCGCACTCCGCCGGCGGTGAGCCGCATCTCCACGCCCGCCATCGTTGTCGAAACAGGCAGTTCGCGTGCCGTTACCTGACGTGTCCAACCGCCGCTTTCCACGCGCTTGCGGGCGAGGGCGAAGGAATACTTGAACGGCTTCACCGTTCCGCTATCGGTGCGTGGGGACCATTCGGAGTCCGGGTTCTCGGCAGCGAGAGGACGGTTCTGCGGTCCGGGATCAGTCTCGTTTGGCGCAGTGTGGCCAGCCGTCTGCTGTGCGTCCGCCATTTTCTCAACTGCCACCGTGATCGTGGCTGCGACGAGAGCCGTGGAGCCCAGCCCAAAAACATCTCGTCTGCTTAACTTCGTATCGTCTTTCTCAATGTCACCCATGATGTTTCCTGCCTGTTTCCGAAATTTAATTTCAAAACAAATAAGTTACGTAAGCAAACGGGTAGTTGTAGTCTTTGCCGTGCGTAGCTTCATTCAGGTACTCTCCAGTAAACAAATGGCAAAACCCGAATCCATAGCTTACGTGCCGATTTTCCTTATATTCCGCGATAAGGTCGAGCTCCGTTCCGAGATGGCTGCTGGTAGCTCGCGGGTCCGCTGCCAGGGAGATGGCGCCACTGGAGGCATACACCGCATCGTTTTTTGTCGCCAGCCAGAAACCGGCAAATGCCTCCGTCAGCGTCCACTTTTTTCCGGCTTTTTCGTCAACGCCGGCGCGGATGTTCTCGATGTTCCTCCATCCGAACTGATCGGCGAAAGACAGCTTGTCGTGAGCGGAAGGATAAATCTGGTCATGCGTGCCCCAGGTGTTGCCGCTGTGGTTTTTGTTGCCGGACGCGTAGTTGTACTCGGTAAACAGTCTCGGACGGATGCGGCCTGTCTGGAAGGTATAGCCAGTATTCCAGTGCCCGGCCCAGGCGTCGATGGTATCGTGCCCCAGCGATCCGGTTTGTTTGTTCATTTCGACGTCGTAGTCGAAATTGTCTAAGGTGCCCGCCACCCGGGCTCCTCCAGTCACTTCACTGAGATGACCGCGACCTTCTGTTTCCGGGAGCGACACGAGGCTGGGAGCAACTCGCCATATAAGGTAGGGCTCGATCGTCGTGTGCGGGAGAAGATTCGCCAGGCTACTGTAGATTCCGTAGATATTGTTCCCTTCAATGTGGTGATCGATTTGACCGTCTATGGCGTTAATCACCGATGCCGCGAAGATGCTGACTTTGACACCCGCGTGATGGAGGTCAATCCTCGCGGTATCGAACGTCCGACCCATATTCAGCCAGTCGGAAGGTCCGATGACGCGTTCGTCGCCAAAGCTGAACATCTGGCGTCCAACGACCAGATCGATCCAGCCGTCGTTCGAATTGCCAATTTCTGCATATGCCTCGCGAATGTCCCAGATGTTTTGGTAGGGAGGCGCCGTTGCTACGTGGTGATTGAAAAAGACGCGCGAATCCTGTGTTACTCCGACTAACTTAAACCAGTTCGTCGGCTGAAAGTAAAGGCCCAGCCGGAGTTGAGTCAAATCGTACGCGTCGTCGACGGGCGCATAGTCGAGTCCATCCTCGCTCTCCACCCTGTTGCGAAACTGTCCGCCGAACTGGATCCAATGAGGAAGTGACTCGTTTAGCCGGGTGATGGGATACAGCCACCCGTCGGGATTAGGTCCCGATACGCGCAGGTCCGAAGCTGCATGAGATCCCCCAGGAGCATCGGGTTCGACGGAGTCAGCAGGTGGATTCGTGGTCTGTTGAGCGGCGGCGTTGCCGATGAACACGACGCTCAAAACAAGAATAAGTCGAAGACCTCTTTGTTTGCGGCGCGGATGTTCATTAAGGCTTTTTCCTCTGGTCGCGCTCAAATCGACCACGTTAGTGCTCATACCACTCACAACAAGAGCAACGCTGTTGCCACTCGGCGTCACATAGTTGCGCCTGATTTTTGCGCACGTTCCCCGACAGCCGAGTCTATATTTCGTCCTGCGTGATTCCCTGTCGTCAGGTGCGCGTTTGTATCCGGCAAACACCATGGGCTCGCCGGAAACACTGCATGACGTGATTTCGTCGCGCGGCGGCTGGGGTTGGCCGACTGCGATTTGCCACACTTATCTGAGTTTCCTTGTTTCAGAGTAAAGCTCACAAGATTTCGACTGCGGCTTCAGTCTTCATGGGATGAAACACTAAAGCGGACCAGTCGACGTTCGTGGATGCCGAGATTCCACCGGCGGATTTCATGAAGTCCTGACAGTAGCGGTTTTCTGAAGTTTTCGCGCGACGTAATAAAATCACTGCCATCGGACTCGCGTGGCATCGGAGATACGAAGTCCTGATTGATCGACCGCAAGGCCATTCGGAGACCATACGAATAGGGTTTCACCTTCATCGAAAAGCGAAGGGTTCCGCGAGGCGCATTCGGAATCTCCGCGGGGGGTGACGGCGCTTACCAAGGGCCTTCCTTTGTTTATTGTTTAGGCCTCTCGTCCGGGCCGCGCGTGCGGTGATCTGACTGCTTCCGGTTTCGCTTCCGCGGCTTCGAACATCTCAATGACTCAGTCCGCCAGCACAGACAGCGCCTGCATGCCGAAATGGAGACACAGAGTCGCGTGGGCGACTGTCCGCTTTAACCCAAAGTACCTCACCGCAAATAAGATCAACAACCTATAGCGACCCTCGGCCGTGTGGAATTGGTGGTCGTTTTGCTGGGACGGACGGCAATCGCCGGCAATTGCCGAAATTCAAAAGAGGAATAAATTATGTATGGTCCACCATTATTCAAATCGCAAAAGAAAAGAGCGATACTTACGGCTGTGACGACCGTAACCGTCGTGCTGCTCGGGCTGACTCTTCCCAGGCGGACAGCTTCAGCGCAAAGCACAACGTCCACACTTGACATCTGCAGCAAATCAGTGAATATCGCGTCATTGCTCCCAGGCGGAGCACACGAAGACCCCGATGTAGCAGCGGCGAATGCTCTCATTGACAATCAATTCGCCCTGGCGCTTATACAAATCCAGACAAATCCTCCTTCGGACGCCGCTCTCGATGAACAGTTGCTTGGAGAAGTCGAGATTTTCGACAAGAACCTGTCCGTCAACGCCAACCTTGCCTGCGCCAGTTGTCACGATCCGGCCGCTGGCTTCACTGGCGGGTCGAGTTTTCTGAACCAGACTATCGTCGCTCAACCCGGATCGGTTCCAATCACGAACGCGACAAACGGCGGGCCCAATTGGCGCATTAGCGGTCGTAAACCTCAGTCTTATCCGTATATGGCGTTGTCGCCTATTCTTCATTACAACGCCACGCAACAGGACTTCTATGGCGGCAACTTCTGGGACCTCAGAGCCACAGGTCAGCGACTAGGCAATCCCGCTGCCGAGCAGGCACAGGGACCGCCGCTGAATCCGCTCGAAATGGGATGGCCTGACAGTGCGTGCCTGGTCTACAAACTCTCACAAAGTTCGTACGCCACTTTCTTCGAGAAGGTCTGGGGCCCCCAGTCTTTCGCAATCGTGTGGCCGTCAAATGTGCAGACGGTGTGCTCCAAACCCGGGCCGCCGCCAGCAAGCACTCCTTTTCCTGTTCAACTTAGCCCGGCCGATCGCGCCACGTCAAACAGCGCCTTCGATCACTTTGCCCTGTCGATCGCCCAGGAAGAATCAGCGGAGGAGTCTCCCTTCAGCTCCCAATTTGACGCCTACCTCGCGGGTCAGGTAGCCTTCAGCTCACAGCAGATGAATGGGTATAAACTGTTCAACGGCAAAGCGCAATGCAACCAGTGTCATTTGAGCGGAAGGGCCACCTCGCCAGGCAATCCGGGGACCGCTGCGGATGTTGCTCCCCTGTTCACCGATTTCACCACCAACAACATCGGTATTCCCAAAAACCAGGCGCTTCCCTATTATTGCGAATCCACTCCGGATCAGTACGGGTACACGGCTAATCCCGCGGGTCTCAATTTTGTCGACCAGGGCCTGGGCACCATCCTGGCTGAGAGCACTAATCCCGCATGGCGCGCTCTGGCGCCTAACTTCGTGGGTAAGTTCCAGACCGCAACCCTCCGCAACGTGGATCAGAGACCGTATTACAATTTCATCAAAGCCTACATGCACAACGGCTATCTAAAGAGCCTGAAGGAAGTTGTACATTTTTATAACACTTCGCAGGCTTTGCCGCGTTGCGCTCAGGGTTCACCCGGCGAAAAAGTCACTTGCTGGCCGCCACCGGAAGTACCGACAAACCTAAATACAACCCAACTGGGTAATCTCCATCTAAGCAGCGAGGAGGAAGATGATATCGTCGCCTTCCTCCAGACTCTTACCGATGGATGGTTTACCCCGTCTTCTGTTCCCTGAGCGCCAGAACCACGGCTCACGGAATAAAACAGGGCGCGGCGTCGAGTACTCTCTGCGCCGCGCTTTGTTATATTCAGGTACCTATACTGAAGTCGGAGGAAGCTGTGCCGTACCTCACCGAACCCGTGACGATGTAATGTCCATATGTCGGCGCGCTGGAGATGTCTCCGGCGATAAGTCATTTGAATCGAGATGACGCGCCGCGGAAGCTCCCTTGCACGTGTCCGGGACATGGCAGACCGTTCAGATCTGAAAATACTGGCGAATACTCCGAAGGGCGTGTCGAGGCGCAGATTCGTCACAGGAGTTATTGGCGGAGGCGCTGCCGTGTCCTCGGCTGGTTGTCTGGTGGAAAACTCCACTGTCCACAGCGCTGGCGGCGCAGGCAATCAACTCATCAGCCTGAACGTCAACGGGCATGCATACCAGGCCGACGTCATGAACCAGGAGACGCTGGCGTGGACGCTGCGGTACAAGCTGGGACTCACAGGCACAAAGCTAGGGTGCGATCGCGCCGAGTGCGGCGCCTGTACGGTATTGCTCGACGATGTACCGCATTATTCGTGTTCGGTTCTCACCCACACCGTGCGCGACCGCAAAGTACTGACAATCGAAGGCCTGGCGAGTGCGGACGGCACACTACACCCGTTGCAGCAGGGCATCGTCGAGGAACAGGGATTCCAGTGCGCCTTCTGCATGTCCGGCTTCATCATGGCCACGGTGGGCTTCCTGAAAACGAATCCCGAGCCCACCAGAACGGAATTAGCCCGCGGCATCTCAGGAAACCTGTGCCGCTGCCAGGACTACGACAAAATCCTCACCTCGCTGATGTGCGGCGCAGAAAAAATGAGGAGCGCCCATGTCTAATCCGGGTGTCGGCGAGCCGCAATACGGGCCGCGATACAAGCTGATCGGGAAAGACTATGTGACTGCCGATCTCTATGCCAAGGTGACGGGCAAGTCAAGATACGCCGAAGACTTCCGGGCGGAAGGCATGCTGTTCTGCAAGCTATTGCTGAGCCCTCTGCCCCATGCAAGGGTGAGGCGTATCGACGCGGCAGCAGCACTGGCGATGCCTGGCGTTAAAGCAATTCTCACAGCGAACGATCTGCCCGCGCCTGCCGACACGCTTACCGACAATGGCACTGTCATCAAGGCCAGTAAGTGGGGCGAACGGGGACTCACGATGGAACCGGTCTACCAGGGCGAGCCGGTTCTCGCGGTCGCCGCGGTCGACGAGTTGAGCGCTGCTGAAGCCATCGAAAGAATTCAGATTGATTTTGAGCGGCTTCCGTTCGCGACCGATCCGCTCGACACTCTGCGGCCCGGTGGTCCGAATCCGCGCACCGACGGCAACATCTGGGTGACGAAGCCTGGCGCCACGGCTCCCGTCGTTGCGGAACTCAAATGGACCGATGCGGACTTCACGGAAGAACGTCAGGGACGTCTGCCGATGGGCCATACGCCCGACTCGTGGTCGTACGGCGACATCGACGCGGGGTTCAGGAATGCGGCGCTGGTGCTCGACGAAACGTTCGTTACGCCGGACGTCAGCCATCAGACTCTTGAACCACGAAGTGCAATGGCTTACTGGAAGGATGGCAAGCTTTACCTTCACACCGGGACCCAGAGCACCGCACAGACCCTGCCCGCGATCGCGCGCTGGCTGCGACTGAATGCGGATGACATCGTTTTCATCAGCGAGTACACCGGCGGCGGATTTGGCAGTAAGATCACCGGCGGCGTCACCATGATTATTCCGGCACTGCTGTCGAAGAAGGTCAATGCGCCGGTGATGATGCGGATCAGCCGCGAGGAGGAGACATTCATCGGCCGCGCGCGGCCCGGTTTTCAGGGCCGGATGAAGATCGGCTTCTCGAAGGAAGGCCGCATCCTGGCTTTGGACATGTTCGTGATTTCCGACAACGGCCCTTATGACGCACAGGGCGATGCACCAACTTCCGGTCATATGGTCTCGTTGTTATACCAACCGGAAGCCATGCGCTGGCGCGGGTTGACGGTACTGACAAACACGCCTCCACGGAGCGCGCAGAGTTCGCCGGGCGGGCTGCAGGGAATTGCCATTACCGAACCGATCATCGCCAAAGCCGCGCGAAAGCTCGGGGTTGACCAGGTCGCCATCCGCTATATCAACTGCCCGGAAGGCAAGGCGAAATACGGGCCGCCGGTGAATGGCCAGCTTCAGCACGCGACGAGCGCATTCCTCAAAGATGCCCTGCAGCGTGGCGCGGAGCAGTTCAAATGGCACGAGAGAGTATCGCGGAATCCGAAACGAATCGGCACCAAAGTGCGCGGCACGGGTGTCTCGCTGAGCTGCTATGTCGGCGGCACCATTGGCTTCGACGGACTTCTCGTGATTACTCCCGAAGGCCGGGTACAATTTCAATCCGGGATCGGCAATCTGGGAACCGAGTCGGTGATCGATGTGCATCGCGCGGCCGCTGAGGTCCTCGGCGTCCCCTGGGCAAAGTGCGATGTCGTGTGGGGTAACACGTCGAAGCATCTTCCGTTTACGTGCGTATCCGGCGGCAGCCAGACGACGCACGCCATGACGCGCGCCGCTCACGCCGTGGCCATGGATGCGCGGCAGAAACTCCAGGAGATTGCCGCTGCAAGTCTGGGCGGTAAACCCGAGGACTACACAGTCGCGAATGAGCGTGTCCTGCGAAAAGGTTCGGGTTCGGGGATGACTCTTGCCCAGGCCGCACGGCGCGCCATTGAACTCGGCGGCAAATATGACGGTCACGAAGCGCCGGCCGATGTCCACACGGTGACCAAAGCATCTATCGCGTTGCTGGCGGGACAAGGCCTGGTCGCCGCCGCACGCGACAACTACGGGCGAGACGGCATGACGCACTCGTATGTGGCAAGCTTCGCCGAAATCGAAGTGGACGTCGAAACGGGCAAATACTACGTCGTGGATTTTCTGGCTTACGCCGATGTGGGCACCGTGATTCATCCGCGCGCGCTGGGTGGACAGGTTCTCGGCCGGTCGACTCTTGGCATTGCTCACGCGATCGGACAAAAGTGGGTATTCGATCCGCACTACGGCGAGATGGTTTCGAAACGCTTCCATCAC
>Ga0182024_10008390_pt1 | contig 21798 bp, 13 predicted proteins | sample P32metaG_FD_120480 | JGI IMG/M metagenome (GOLD analysis project Ga0182024, IMG submission 120480) | Permafrost microbial communities from Stordalen Mire, Sweden - P3-2 metaG (Illumina Assembly) | ecosystem: Environmental > Terrestrial > Soil > Wetlands > Permafrost | place: Sweden: Stordalen...
ATAACCACGGCTCGGCTCCTTCGAGCTGGTACGGCGTAACCATCAACTATCAGGAAGACGGAAACTCGAAGCAGTCTGCCTATTCCGTGTTTTTGGATCAATTGACTTTCACTTACCAGTGAGAGGCTCGAGCTAGCAGAAGAAGAAAGGGCATGTCGCAAGACATGCCCTTCTTACGTGCCTTCGATGTTGTCAAAATTTCGATTGCAATTTGAGTAAGCAGCGCTGACCAAGCTCGAACGCTCGCGCCAAAGCTGCAGAAAACTAATTAGTCTTCGTCCAGGTATTCATCCGGAACATCGTCTTCCCTCACTTCGTGCGTTCGAACTTCCTGCCCTTCATGATCGTCTGCGCTTTGCACGCCAGACACGACGTCGGCCTCAAATGCGTTTCCTTCTTCGAGTAACTCGTCCACACTCTCCGAATCCGCGCCTTCGACGTTGGATATTCCCTGCAAATCTCCCGCGTGCCCCGACTCCGACCTCAGTCCTTGTCGTGTAAACGGCTCGCCCGCCAAATTCTGCTGCTTTCTAGAAGCCGGTTTCTTAAGTGCTGAACCAGACTTCGCGGCTGTCTTTTTCCGTACCGTCCGCGCATTCGCAGATGCTTTTTTCAAGGCAGGTTTTTTCTCGGACTTTTTCCGCGACGTTGCTTTCTTGGCAGCCAGTTTCTTCCGGACGCTCTTCTTCCCCGGATTGCGCTTCTTCGCAGAAGTTTTCTTTTGTTTTCCGCGGGTCTTCTTACGTCTATTTTTAGCGGCCATAATAAATGAAGTCTACCACCTTCCTGAAAAGCCAATAACCTCAGCTCTGCTTATCAAGGGAAGCTCACCACAGTGACCGGAACATCCGGGTTGGTAATCGTAGACGAGCCTCCAGTATTGTCGATCACATTCAGGATCCCGCCGGATCCCGCCGTGTTGAGGAATATAGTCAGCAGATCATTCAGACTCGACGGCGCAAGAGTGGTGGGAACCTCAAACGCGTTCGCAGCGAAGATGTTCACACCCTGATTGAAGAAGCTGTAGCTGCCCATGCCATATCCGCTGAAGCTGGTCACCGAGTTGGCGATCTTGAAAGCCGCCCAACCGTCGACACCGGGAGCCTCCATCCACGCCGCTTGGCTCGGAGGGTCGTAAGGCATTTCGTTTTGGAAGAAAATATCGGTGCCTCCGTTGCCATTCCAGATCACTTCATATTTCTGGTAGTGCTCCACGAAAAGGCCGTACGCGGTCACGTTGTTGCCGTTCACGATCAAGCCAGTATCGGCCGTATTGTCGGTCCACCCCACGCCGTTGCCGTGATCGGCGCGCCATGCCCATATGTCGTCGAGAATGACGTTGTCGCTATTGACCACCAGACTGGTTGTCGCCTTTCCCGCCTCGGCCCCGCCGATGCGGAAAAATATATCGTAAAGACCAGGCGGGTCGAAGGTGGAATCGTTGCTGCCGTGGCCGCAGCCGAAGTGCTCGCAACCGCTGCCTACCTGCAACAGCACGGGAGAATTGTTCGCGCCCGCGTCAAAGATGATTCCCGAGATCAATGTTCCCTTGCCCTCGGCAACGGTCATAGAAGCGTTTCCATTTGTTGGAATCAATGTCGAGTAACCCAGACCCAGTACGACTGTATCGGGACGCCAGATCTCGATGCTCCGATCCAGGTTATAGATGCCCGGAGTCAGAATGAGGTCGAAGCCGAACAGCAACGCAAGATTGATAATCTCGGCGGAGTCAGTCGGCTGGGCAATGAAAAATCTTTGGATTGGAATGGAAGACCCCGGCGTCGCTCCGGTGGCCCAGGTTGTTCCCGATGAGTTTCGCTGCACAGCGGGCACGAAGACGTTGTAGTGGCCATTGGAGTCTACATAAAGGTATGGCGCCTCACGAGTCACCGGGCTCGTCGCAAGCGTTGTGTACGGGCCACCGCATGACGCTTGAACTGGAAAACACTGAGCCGGCGCGCCCACAACGCCGGAGAAGACTTGGTTCCATACTCCGTTACTCCAGCCGTCGAGACTACTGTTCCGTACAAGCCATTGCTGCTGCGAGCCATTGACCACGCTGCCGCCTTCGAACTGCGAATCGGCGATGAACCCACCACTGGCGAACGACGGGCCCGTACAGTAATCCATCAGTGTGGCGGCCCCATTGACCAGTACCCGACGAATTGGCGAGGCTTGGGATACTGCCCAGAATTCCCCGCTGTAGCAGCCGAAAGTCGGATTGGTTACGTTGATAGTCAGATTCGACAATGAGCGCCAGAAATTATTGGACGCTACGCAACTGCCGTCGGTGCACTGGTTGTACACATCGACCGATCCGTTGATGACAACATCGCTTGGCGAAGACCCAAGGCCAGCCACGCTGGTGTAATAACCGACTTGAAAATTGAGTGGATTACCCGTGCTTCCATATGTGCCGGGCTCAAACAGAAAAGCGTAGCGCTGGGTTCCGAACTGATTGGAGACTTGTTGGGTTGCTACGGCATCGACCGTCTCCTGGATCTGGCTGAGCGGCATGTTGGGATTGAATATGTATACGTTCTGCCCGAAATCGGGTTGCCTGGACGACCCCGCAGCTCTTGCGTTTGTAGGCGCTGCAAGAGTTAGCGCCATAACAGCGGCGATCATTGCGACTTCGCTGATGAGATGCGCCCGCACTCGTCGCGAATCAGTCGCGCCGGGGAAACGTCGAGCAACCAAAGACCCCATCCAATCTGCACGCAACATGGCCTGCCCTCCTTTTGTCTGGAAATCGCGCGATATGTGAGCAAACGGCCCGACCCCAAGTCAACGCAAAGGCTACAGCCGGAATCGAATTGGGCACAGTCGATGAGGTCTATGATTCTTGGTTATTTTCATTTTCGGCGGTGAGTGAGTTTTCAACGCTGACTCTTGGGTGCGGATCATCTGCCCCTTTAATAAGGAGTAAACGACTCCAGGATGACGTGGCTACGAGACTGAGGCTCAGATTAAGAACGGAGCTAAGCAAAAGAATCGCTCCGTATAATCTAATTATGTGCGCTCCAAAAACTGATAAATGAATCCCGTAACTGCAATAGCGATCAGGGCGTAAGGCCATACCCACGCAATCCATTTCCGCAGGGGCAGAACCCGATCTTGATCTAAAGCGACTGTAAACTTGTGGCTAAGGGCTTTCATTTGCGCAACCAACATTAGTCCTGGCCGCGGCAGGTGAAAATCGGGTTTTTACTGTAGGAAGTTGGCGCGTAACGCATTTACATTCCTAGAACTCAAGTCTCAGTCCGAACTGAAAGTAACGGGGCAGGTAGCCATTCGCGTCAGAGTTGATCGTGCCAAAGGCCTGATCTCCGTAGGCCGAATCGGGCTGGGCAAAACGGGGATGATTTAAGAGATTGAATACCTCGGCTCTGAGATCTATTGTTACTCCTTCTTTCGGTACGAATGACTTGTACAGGTTCATATCCACGTCGTGGATGCCGTTCACGCGCAAGCCGGGAAAATAGCGTGGGGCATTGCCCGGATTCTGATCGCCAGGGTCAGCGAGGCAGTTGGAATTAATAAACGAAGCGACCGGCTGGTTCCCGGCTCCTTCGGCTTGCGAGTTCGGATACCAGTTCGTGGCGACATCTTTTATACTGAGCCCGGTCTTGAGTTGAGAGCAGACAACGTTGGGACGTTGACTGCCGTTAGCGAGCCGAGGATTGCTCATGCCGATGGCAATCGGTTGTCCGGATTGTTCCGTAACCATGGTCGCGATCGACCACCCTCCTGCGACGGCATCGACCGCGCGGTTCATGTTGCCGCCGATCCATTGCTTGCGCCCTACGGGCAATTCCACAACCACCGCTGCTGCCAAACGCTGCGGCGCGTCATTGGCGCTGATACTGTGCTCTAAGTAAAGACGGTCCAGTTGTTGCGGGAGTCCGTTCGCGAGCGATCCTACCCAGTTATTCCGTCCCGCCGAGGAGTCATCGGTCAACTTCGAAACGGTGTAGTTGCCCTCGAAACTGACGTGGTGAGTCGTGCGCTTCTGGAAACGGATCTGCATCGAGTTGTACCAGGATGAGGCTTCCTCAATCATCAGTCCTTCGAAATCTCCCGTGAACTGAGGGTAGGGATTGAGCAGATATCCCAACGGAATTTGCGTCGTGCTGTAGAGCGAATCAGGCTCATTGAAGCAAGGGCCGGATGGTGCGCACTGGCCATTGAACATTGCATAAAAGGGATTGCTCACCGGATTCTGCAGGAAGCTGCTTACGCAACTGTCTTGCTGGCACGTCGGATCGGTGGGAGTTACAGCGGCCGAGATCTTTGCCAGCAGCGCCGATGAAATGAAGTCTCGATTGTTCGTGCCGGCCCACGGGAGATGCGTGCTGCGGTTGGCGGAATAATCGATGCCAAGAACGATCTGGCTGGGCAATTCCCGCTGCATTCCCAGGTTCCACTGGTAAAGATCAGCATCGCGCGCGGCGGTCGTCCCCAGATCGTTGTTGTTGGAGTATCCCCAATCCGCAAACTGCCCATACTGTTTGCCCTGCGGACCCGTGAAGCCTGCAGGAAACGGGTTTTCGAGAGTGGCATACTGCGAGGCAAAATTATTGTTCGTAAAGAAAATCGAGGCGGTCTTGCTAAAGGCTGTCCCGGGATATTGAAAATTCGTCGCCGGACTCATTCCGAAATAGATACCGGCGCCGCCCCGCACTACCGTCTTCGAATCGAAAGCATAGGCAAACCCAAATCGCGGACCGATATCTTTGCGGTATACCGGGACGCTTCTCATGCTGGAGGTGGGAAATTGCGTGGCGCCGTATAACGCCTCGGTCGTAGGAAGATTCGCAACACCTTGCATCGCTGCCTGGGCGCTCATGGTGCCCGCTGGCGCGTTGGCGAGAACATTGGCAAGATTGATGCTGACACCCGTATTGCCAGTGAAATTACTGAACTGGATGCGGTTGTAGCGTTCGTCGTAGGGCGTGCTCCATTCGTAGCGCAGGCCCAGATTGAGCGTGAGCTTAGAGTTAACTTTCCAGTCGTCCTGGAAGTAAAAACCGGTCTCAGCCGATCGGTTCGCGACTGACGGCAAAACCATGAGCGAGGTCGGTTCAGACGGATACGGATTGATATTGTCAGCGTATCCAAAAAGCGTGCTCGCGAAGGGATTCCCTGTTTGAGTGCAAGTATTCGGCGGCGAATTTGGGTCGCAATCGCTGTTCGGAGTCGGCGAAGTCACATAGTCGGTAAAGTTGAAGACGCCGGTCGGATCCGAGGGCTGAAAAAAATTGTTGTAAAAAAGCCGCTGCTCTCCGCCAAACTTCATCAGGTGCGAGCCCCTGGAGATCACAAACTGGGATGAGTAACTGTACAGCGTATGAGCGAAGGTAGTGTTGATACAGCATTGATCGTAAAGATCGGTCCATGGCGCCGTCTGCCCGCCCGACGACATATAGATCGCCGGCATCCGATCGAGTCCGTTGGCCTGTTGCAAAACAGCGGGTAGCTGAAAGCCGGAAGGCAATGAAGCGTTGAAGCTCGAGATCGAGGGAATCGACGAGGTTGCCTGTTCGTGGACGCGATCGACGGCGAAGTGGCTCGTCCAGACAATCCGCGGGTTGATCGTGCGGGAATATTCAATCGAACCGTTTTGCGCTAGCGTAGGGCTGCCCGCGATTCCATCTCCCGTTCCGTTGTTGTCGAAGCTGTCGCCGAAAATCATGGGCGTGGAGTAGTTCGACGAACCGCGGCTGTAGCGGCCACTGATGTGGTTACGGTCATTGATCTGGTGGTCGATTTTGATATCGAACTGATAATCCGGGGCGTGCGCCGTACCGCTGAAGATGTAGTTATTAAACGGTCCGGGCAAATTGGCCTGCGGATATAGATTGAGAATGGCTTTGCCGATGGGATCGATTTCGCCAGGAGGAATTACGTTCAAGTTGCCGTTGTACTGGGCCTGGGGCCTGCAGGAACCGGAAACGCAGCCCACTAACGGCAACGTTGGATCATAAATACTGGTGGATGTCGCCGAAAAATCACCGGTTCGTTCAGCTGCCGTGGGAACGGTTGCGAGACCGCTGAACGCGCTGATGTTGCGAACTTTCTCAAAATCCGCAAAGAAGAATGTACGATTCTTCCGGATCGGACCTCCGATGGAAAATCCTCCCTGGTCGCGCTTGCTATCGGGCTTTGGACTGGGAGCGGGGTTGAAAAAATCACGTGCGTCCAACTGCGATCGCTGAAGAAAATACCAGCCGCTGCCGTGGAAAGCGTTGGTTCCACTCTTCAGAACCATATTTACGACGGTGCCGCCGTTGTTGCCAAACTCTGCGGAAAAGCTGTTGTTCTGAACTTTGAATTCCTGCACGCCTTCGACCAAAGGCTCGTAGTAGACATTTGTGTTTCCGCCCTCGCCCTGTTCCGGCGCGCTAATCAAGGCGCCGTCCATCCGAATCTCCGCGGTCGCGTTCCGCTGGCCGTTGGAAACAAAATTTGTTCCGGAGGGATAGTTGTCCTGCGTGCCCGACCCGGCTGTCTCCGTCACACCCCCAGCCAGAAACGTTAAGCCGAAGAAGTCGCGGTTTAGCAGAGGGAGTTCCTTCACGTACTCACTGGTAACGTCAGTGCCTAGCGTGGCATTGCCAGTATCGAGCAGCGGTGCCGTGGTTGTTACTTCCACTGACGACGACACGCTACCTAATTCCAGTTTGAAGTTGAGTGACGATTCCTGATCGACCGCCAGAACCACCCCCGTCCGCTCGGCCGCGCGAAAGCCCGGTGCTTCGGCCTTTACGGCGTATGTGGAGGGGCGCAGTCCGATGAAGAAATATGTTCCTTTCTCATCCGTGCGCGAGGAGCTGGAGATGTTCGTGCCCACATCCCGAATGGTGACCTTCGCATTCGCGACGACTGCGCCACTGGCGTCGGAGACTACACCGCGGAGCTGGGCCCGGTAGCTGCCTTGCGCAAATAACAAGGTCGTACAGTCTGCAAACATGAAAATATTCAGGAGCAAGAAAAGGACCTGCCGAGTCAACCGCATGAGATCCTCCAAGCGCATCCGCATTCGACGGGACCGCCCGCGCCTACTGACTTGCGAATTGTTACGCTTTCTTACGAAACCAACCTTTTACTGACTTGGAGCGCTGCTTGTCAAGAGGAATGTCAGAGAGTGCTGCGCATTAACGAATGATTTGGATTCTTGATTCAGTCGGCTTGCAGCCAGAAAACCGCGCCCTTTGCGACGGGTGGCAACGTGAAGGTGACTATTCCCTGCTTCGGCACACCTTCCATCCTCTGAATATCGCCGAGAAACGGCAGAAAATAACCGGAACCGGCGTGTCTGGCCGGGACGCGGAGTGTGACAGTCTGCGGAGTCTGAACAGGATTCTTGCCTGCGACCAATCCGGCGAAGTTCGCTAGGAAGACGTGGACTTCACCGTTCACGCTGGCTATGGAGGAAGCAATGTCGGGCGAGGCTGAGATTTCAATGCCAAGGCTCGGCGGAAGGCTGTCGAGAAAGGCCTGCTGCATCTGCGGAGTTGTGTGGCCGAAGTCAGCCTCTAGCGATGCGATGTATGCCTTCCCGGGACAAGCAGAAAAGCGCACAATGCGCTGATTGTCCGCTTCCAGAGGGTTATTTCCCGTGATGATCAACTTCTTGCCTCCTCCGGCATACTGTTCGAGCAATGCCCGCTCATCGGTGCTCAAAATGCGAACATCTGGAAGAACGAGAGCTTCGCCATGAAACTCGCGCAGGGTACGCGGAGTGACGATCTGGAATTCTCGATGGAACTGCATTAGAAGAAGAACAATTCCGCGATAGGAGCGAAGAAACTCTTCGGCATAAAAGTTCCGAGTCTGCGGGGAGAAATATACTCCAATCGGATTGATGGGCGTTCGTGGCAGGTAAAAGGTTTTTTCGTTTTGCTTAATCCAAGAAAAAATCTTCTTGCGGGTGGCAGGATCGTTCGATCCCGCCATAGAATGGCCGGGCGCATCCCAAAAATTCGCTCCCGCCATAACTTGGGACATCGCGAGGTTCATCATGGCCTCGCGCCGGTCCACGATCTTGTCTCCGTCCCAGGAATAGTTCAGGATCCAGGTCGCTTTGCCTTGCGCGAAGGCACGAAACGTGTGCATACCGACCTGATAGTAGAACCAATCCAGCGGCGTGCGGGACGATGCCATGTGATCGCCGCCCCCGAATTCGTATTCGTGTGCGATAGCGTCGACCACGGGATACAGACTGTAAACATCGGCCCCTACGCGGACCGCTTCGGCCTCGATACCAGGATAGATCTCCGGGATAGTTTTGATCTGCGGATTCACCGATTTGGCGTTCTGGTCGATCTCGTGCAGAAAATCAGTGATGGTCTGAATGCGAAAATCAACCCAACGGCGAAAGTTGGGATCGGAAAAGTCGCCGATCTTTAAGTCTTTTTTCGCATCGAGTCCCGTCTGCTTTTTGAACGCGGCCACGGTGTAGTCATCGAAGCTGGCCCAAGTGTCCTCCCAACCCTCGAAGTGAGTCATCCAGTAGGGGATGTCGACGTAGATGCCATCAATTCCGGTCGCTGCAATCTGCCGCACCCGCTCCATATAAGTTTTGCGCCACTCTGGTGCGTAAGGACTGACCCAAACATCCTCGTCGCCGGCCGCAATCCAAAAAGCCGTGCCGCCGCCGAAGATCGCGGGCTCACCCGTGATCTTGCGCTGCAACCAGTCGGGGTGATCTTTTGCAAGCGTGTGAGCCGCCTTGTCACCATGGGCCGTGATGCATTCGGTTCCGGCGATATACACAAAGGCATAGTTTCCGACGGAGTGCGCTTTTTCTGCTACGGCCCGAATCGCCTCTAGCTTGGCTTTCGGATTGAGAAAGCTCTCGTAGCGGCCGGGGATGTCGTTATCCACCTCGATGCCGAAGACGCCGGTCTCCTGAGCGTCGTTGACGATTTTATCCGCGCTGTTTCTGACAAGGCCATATGCACCGATGCGCACGTAGTTAGTCCAATTCTGTTCAACAGGGGTTGGAGACGCTATTGCCGCTGAGAAGAAGAAAAGGATAAGAGCCGACGAGAATACAATTCTATGTCGAAGCATGGGATCCATTCGTTATTCGAGAAGTAACAATGCATTCTCTCGGTATACCCGGCGCAATACTTCATCAGGAAGAAACAAACCGTAAATGTTCCAACGTCCCTGACGAGAGGCGTGCGACGGATACTCAAAATACTCATCGCGAGTTTCCAGAAAACGATAGTGATGGCGATACATGTTTACGTCGGGAATCAGGTCCGTTCCGAAGAGAATGCGGCCCGAATATTTCAGGAACAATTCCCGAGCAGTGTAAGGTTGGCGCCCCAGTTCCGCGCAACGCGCGCCGATATCGACGTAGAGATTCGAATGCAAATCCAGCAACCGGCTAACATAAGAGAGATCTTCCGGACGTTCGGCAACGTGGGCCGCCACAAACGTAGTCTTTGGATGACGGGCAAACACCCGATCGCGCTGGGCTAGCAATTGCGCTTTGTCGAATTGCGAACCGTGAAAACTCCACTCAGGATGAGCCGCCAGTTCCTCATAGCGCTCGTTGTGATTGTCAATGGGCTGGAAAAAAGCATCCGGGTCCGCGATGTGGAACATGATGGGAACATGTAGTTCGGCAGCTTTGTCAAACAGCGGCGCCAGGCGCTCATCGTCCACTCGTAATAAATTCCCGTCTACATCGCGGACGCTGGTTCCCAGATCCTTCCACAGTTTCAAGCCGCAAGCACCGTGCTGCACCAACTCTTCCAGGCGATCCACGCACCGCTTGAAGAAGCCGGAAGAGTGCAGGTCGCTCCAGTCCATCCAGCCGTAGGTAGAGAAGCGATCGCTATTGGCCTGGCGGAACTTATGAATCATTCGCAACGCAGCCTCGCCGGTGCGCATAGTGATGTTTACAATCCGCTCGATTCCGCACTCGTCCATCACTCGAAGAACGTCAGCGGGATCCAGAGCGTCCAGGTGATTGTGGTAATCGATGACCGGAAACTTCGGTCGAAGAATCTCATGGACAGGAGAGACCAGCATGGAGCGCGGCTGAAAATCACTAAGGCGCAAATCTACTTCGGCCTTCGCCGTGACCATGGCAATGAAAGGATCTTGTTCGCGTCCTTTGTTGCTCATGCAGATCTCTCCCCAGCGATCTGGCGGTGAGCTGGAAGGCTGCTCCGGTTTCGTTTTGTTATGCTGGCGGTTTCCATTTATTACGAAATGCTTCGCTAGCGCTCAGAGTCTAATATAATATCGCGCGGCGCGGAAGCGGAATGCCTGGCAAAAATTATGAGGCTAAAAATTGGTACTTTATTCTTCTATTTGATCGTGATGGCTGGCGTTAGCACCGCAAGTCAATCTTCGAATACCTATGGCGTGGACGCCGGTGAAGCTCGATCGAGCATCCAGTCAGATCGGATTATCCTGGAAAATAATCTCTTTGCGGCGCGATGGTTATTCATTCACGGTAAAGTCTCCGGGGCGGATCTGGTCGAGCATCCCGAAGAAAAACATATTCCACTGTCGAATGATCTCTTTGTTCTTAGTTTTCGTGACGGGGAGATTCTGCGCTCTTCGACAATGGAACCTCAGGGCGATCCAAAGACAGAGAGTCTGCGGGCTGAACCGAACGCCCTAAAGTCGGCCGAGCGATCTCCGGGACAGCAGGTGGTCCTGAACTTGGAAGATCGCAAGAAAAAATTGTCGGTGACATGGAAAGGAATACTACGAGATGGGTCCGATTACCTGAGACAGGAGATCTCGCTCCACGCCACTACCGACCAACCCATCGCCGAAATCGAACTGTTCGACTTCAAGGCGCCAACAGCGCATGTGGAGGGAAAAGTAAAAGGTTCTCCAGTAGTCATCAAAGACATCTTTCTTGGCTTTGAACATCCTCTCTCTGTCTGCCATGTAAAAAATGAGGAAGTAACGTGTTCCATGCATCGCGAATTATCTCTGCGCGCGGGCGAGACGCTGACGTACTCTTCCGTAATTGGCGTCAGCCCACCGGGGCAGATGCGCCGCGGTTTTCTCAGCTACATCGAGCGCGAGCGGGCGCGCCCTTACTCGCCATTCCTGACGTACAACTCGTGGTATGACATCGGATTTAATAATCCATACGACGAGGCGGCAGCTCTCGATGTAATTCGTTCTTTCGGCGAAGAGTTGGTCGAAAAGCGCAACGTAAAATTGGATTCGTTCCTGTTTGATGATGGCTGGGATGATCCTCAGACGCTGTGGAGTTTCGGGCCCGGATTTCCGAATGGCTTTACTGCTCTGAAAACTGCTGCTGAAAACTACGGTGCTGCGCCGGGCGTTTGGCTCTCGCCCTGGGGCGGATATGACAAAGCTAAAGAAGAGCGACTGAAGTACGGACGCCAGCAAGGTCTCGAAACCAATTCCGCCGGATTTGCGCTTTCCGGACCGAAATACTACGCACGCTTCCGCGAAGTCACGCTGAAGTTCATCCAGGATTACGGGGTCAACCAGTTCAAGATTGATGGCACGGGAAATGTGAATAGCGTGCTGCCGGGAAGCCAGTTTGATAGCGACTTTCAAGCGGCCATCAGTCTTATGCGCGAATGGCGCTCGGTTAACCCGAAACTTTTCATCAATCTGACTACCGGCACCTATCCTTCGCCTTTCTGGTTGCAGTATGCCGATTCCATCTGGAGGGGCGGTGACGATACCGCATTTGCGGGCGTCGGTTCATGGCGCGAACGTTGGATCACCTATCGCGACGCGGCAACTTATCACGGCACAGTGCAAGCTGGTCCGCTATTTCCGTTGAACTCTCTCATGCTGCACGGAATAGTGTATGCCCGGCAAGCGGAACATCTTGATTCTGATCCGGGAAAGGATTTTCTGAACGAAGTACGCTCCTATTTCGGCAGTGGCACGCAGTTGCAAGAGCTGTACATTACACATTCGCTCTTGTCGAAGGGAGACTGGGAAGCACTGGCAGAAGCCGCGGGGTGGTCGCGGCGGAACGCCGATGTCCTGATCGACACTCACTGGATCGGAGGGGAACCAAGTCAGCTGCAAGTCTACGGTTGGGCGGCATGGTCGCCCGAAAAAGGCATCATCACTTTGCGCAATCCGAGTGACAAGCAGCAGAGCTATGCGCTCGATGTAGCCAAAGCCTTCGAATTGCCAGCAGGTGCACCCCGAAAATATCAGGCGCACAGCCCGTGGTTGGAAGACCATGAGAGTAAACCGCTTCACTTTACCGCAGGCAAACTGCAGACTCTGACGCTTAGGCCTTTTGAAGTAGTGAACCTGGAAGCGTCTGCAGAGAAGTAGGCTCGCGAAAGAGCAACGATTAATTCGGAGTTCATTTCAAGGGCAATCGTTTGTCTAAAGCGGCTCGCAGTGACTCAAAGGCACGCTTCTGGTAGGGCTCCGCGTCCTTGCGAGTGAACACCGGAGTTACAGTCTGAAGGTAACCTCGGGCCGCTTCGTAGTTACGATGTCGATACGCGATTTTCGCACGTTCCAAAGTTACGCCAGCGCCCCAATCGGGATCGCCAGTGAGTTGCGCCACTGCTGGCACATCGATTTGTTGCAACAGAATAGTTGCTTCCTCTAATTGGTCCAGGCCGATCAGGCACCCGGCCAAGGTGTCCGCAGCGGCGCCCGTCAGTCCGGCGCGCGATCCGAACGCTTTCGCCGACGCTCCATACGCCTTGCGCGCATTGGATTCGCCCTCGCGATAGCGGCGCGCACGGCATTGCGCCAGAGCCGCATCCGAAAGTGTGGCAACCGCGAAGAATGAAAGTTGCCCCTGCTTTTGAACCGCGAGGTCGTGAATCGCCAAATCGTCGCGAATCGCATCGTCCCAGCGTTCAAGGCTACCTTCCGACTGGGCTCGCGTCGCCAGCACTTGCATAGTGAGTTCGTGGGCGGGGCCCAGTCGCGATACAAACTCCGGGTAAATAGCCGTCGCTTCCGCAACCGCTTCGGCATGCTTGTTCTGAATCATGTAGGCCTGAGCCAGATTCAGGCGCACCCGCAAGACATTGGGACTGTCCGGCCCGGCAACGCGGGTGAAAGCGCCGATCAGGTCGCGAAACGTTTGTTCGGCCTTTGCCCCCTGACCCAGGCGAATGTAGGAGAATCCAAGTCTTTGCTTGAAAGTCAGGCGCGCACTCTCGTCGAATTCCGGGAGAACGCCGGCCCCGTTGACAGCCGCCTGAAAATTCTCTGCCGCTGACTTGGCATTGTTATCGATGAGTGCAACCATTCCCTGCGCCGAGGAGAGCCATACGGGCAGGTCAGGCCGCAAATGCGGGAGCTTTGCAATGAGCGCCTTTTGTTGCTCCAGGATGGACTTGGCTAGCGGAAGCGAATCCTTCTCGTAGCTCCTTGCCTCCAGCGTGGTTCGTTGCAACTGTACGACGATTGCGTCTTGAGACAGATCACCGTCGGCCTGCTTGAAGAGCGAAGCGGCGCGATCGTATTCCTGTCGGGCGTCGGGATAGTCAGTACGATTGTCGAGCGCTCGGGCGATCGTTTGGTGCAGCCGCGCGGCCACCAGTGGTTCATCATGGAACTTCCGGTCGATGCCCGGCGACGCTTGCTTAATGGCGTCCATCAGCGACTCGGAGGATTTGCCGCTCGTGAATGGATTGCCGCGTCCTAGCAGATCGTCGGACAGAAATCGATTGATGGAACTTGCAATCGCGGTTTGGCGGTTGGCTTTGTCGCGTTCATGAACGGCTCTGCGATAAAGGGCGAGACTGAATCCCATCCCGGCTGCCAACGCTACAATCGCGAACACAACCCACGGCCTGCGGGCGCGGGTCTCAGCCAACTTGCGCTCGGCAATCTGAGCTCGCCCTTTTGCTGCTTCCAATTCGTCGCGCCTGACGCGGCGTTGATCCATTGTAAGCAGCCGTTCCACAAGGTCCGCGGCGCTATTGATACGCTTGGCGGGATCGCCGCAGGCCGCATCGGCAATATCCTCACGCAGCAACGGATCTTGAATCTCCGCTTCCCATCCCGGCGCCAATGGCTTGCGGAAGTCGCCTGCGGTCAACTGGTAGAGCATGACTCCCAGCGCATAAACATCAGCACTCGCGCTGGGGGATTGCCCGGCCAGAACTTCGGGCGCCAAATACATCAAAGTACCGGTCATCGCCTGGGAGTCGATGGAGGTTTGCGTGAATCCGAGATTCGTAATTCCTAAGGCATAAAGTCTCGAGGGATCGAACAGCGAGGCGCTGCCAAAATCGGCCAGTTTGATCTGCCACTCTGCATTTTTCCCGGGTACAACCAGCACGTTTGCTGGTTTTAAATCTTTATGAAGAACTCCAATGTCGTGCGCTGCGGCCACTGCTTTGGCAACATTAACCAGCAATTGAAGGCGAGTTTCGTGAGAAATCTTCGAAAGACCGCCCTGTTCCTCGGCCCATTCCGCCAAATTCGCCCCGGCGTATTCGCTTTCGAGAAAAAATGGCGGCGTCTCAAAATTCCATTCCAATATTCGGACGAAGTCCGGTCGGTCTCCCAAGGACTCGCGCAGAAAACGCGCGACCGTAATTTCCCGCTTCAAGCCTTTCAGCCGGGCTCCGTCCGCCGCGAACTTGAATACGCGCTGCTCGTGAGTTTTGGGATTCTCAGCTCGCCAAACTTCGCTGGATCCTGAAATGTCCATCGGCCGAGAAAGCCGCCACTGGTCTCGGCCCGGAACCACGTCTCCGGCTTTGAATCCCAGTTCGGGCCCGTCCGCGGCCGCGAGGGTTTTGCAATAAACCGGAACCGCCAGACGATAGCCCACCCTCGGCACTGTAACGATTGCCGGATGGTTCTCATCTCCCATGGCCTTGCGCAACTTGGAAACCGCCGTCGCCAACGATCCATCCACTACCATCACGTTCGGCCAGACGGAATCCAGCAGCTCTTCCTTGGTCACAACCTCGCCGGCGTGGAGAAGCAACTGAAGCAGCAGGTCGAGCGGCTTCGCTTCCAGCTCTACCGGTTTGCCTTTGACTCGCAACTCCCGCGCGAGTTCGTCAAATTCGTAGTCGGCAAAGCGCCACAAACGGCCGGAAGTCTCCGCAACTTCGTTCGCCGTTGCTTTGTAATCCATAGACTTAGCCACTCTTTAGAATTCTTAAGAATTCCGTCAGGACCTGCAGCGGGGGATAGTACAGACTGTTTGCCCAAGGGACGCTGGTGAGCGGAAACATTGTGCCACGAAGCAGCCTGTTGAGCACGCAAATTGTCGCAATGTACGTTAACAGGGTCGCGGGCGGGGCAGATAATTCCGGCCTTGCCAAATCCCTCGTCAGTTGCCCGCCGAGCCGCGTAGTTCGCCTTCGCAACAATCGTCCTGAATTTCGCTTTGAGGAGAATCAGATATGAAACACCGTGGAACTCTACTTTCGCTGATCGCGTTGGCTCTGCTGTTTGCCGTGGCCGCGAGCGCCCAGACCTATAAAGCGCTCTACACTTATCCGAACACCGACGTTAACGACAGCGGAATCACTTGGCCGAGCGTGCTGTCTCAAGGCCAGGATGGTGATTTGTACAGCACTATCCAAACGAACGGATCTACCACTTACGGTACCGTCTATAAGATGACGACCGATGGCGTCTACTCCGCGGTTTACACGTTTTGTTCGGAAGGCTCGCCCTGCAGTCTCACCGGGGGCGACCCCACCGGCGGCGTGACCCTGGGATTCGATGGAAATCTCTGGGGGACGACGCTCAATGGCGGCAAAGACGCAGCCGGAACGGTCTTCAAGGTCACACCCGCAGGCGTATTGACCAAGGTCTATGACTTCACCAACGGCAAAGACGATAGTGCTCCGACTTATGCCCCTCTGCAGGGTCAAGACGGCAACATGTATGGCGTTTCCGAGGAGCAATACACCACGCAGTACGGGTCGTTCTACAAGCTCACCACCAAAGGCGCAATCACCCCTCATCCGTTTGACTACACCAACGGCTATACCCCCAACCTCCCGGTGCAAGGCACCGATGGCAACTTTTACGGGACTACGCAATCGGGGGGAAAGGCAGCCTGCGTGTGCGGAGTAATCTATAAGGCGACCGCCGGAGGCACGATCACCGTGCTACACAACTTCTCCGGATATGTCAGCTCTACCGTCTACGACGGATCCCGCCCCATCGGGGTGCTGGTCGAAGGTCCAGACGGAAATTTCTATGGAACGACCTATCAGGGGGGCAAGTTCAACTACGGCACTGTCTTTAAAATAACCCCAACAGGCACCTACACACTGCTCTACAACTTCGGAAGCTTTAGCGGCGATGGCTTGCTCCCGATAGCAGCCCTGACTGTTGGAACCGACGGCAACCTGTATGGGGCGGCCTCCAAGGGAGGAACGGTCAATTATGGCGCGCTGTATGAAATCACGATCGCGGGCAAGGAGAAGATTCTTTACAGTTTCTGCGTTGTCGCCTGCACAGACGGATATGTTCCGACGACACCCTTGGTGTTGCACACGGACGGAGTTTTCTACGGCAATACGGCCGGTAGCTCGTTAGGCGGTTCGGTCTTCTACAGCCTCAAAACGGGCTTGAAACCGTTCGTCAAACTCGTCACTTGGTCCGCCAAGGTTGGAGCGAAGGTCGAGATTCTCGGTCAAGGCTTCACTGGAGCGACCAGCGTCACCTTCGATGGCGTCGCGGCAAAGTTCGACAATGTTTCTGACACGTACATGACGGCAACCGTTCCGGCAGGCGCCAAGACCGGGGTTGTAACGGTAACCACCTTTAGCAGCACGATGACCGGTGATCGAACATTCCTGGTCGCGCCGCAGGTTAAGAGTTTTACGCCCACGAGCGGCACGGTGGGAACCCTGGTCACGATCACCGGCGTCAGTCTCACGCAAACTACCGCGGTAACCATTGGTGGCAAAGCCGCGGCATTCACAGTGAAGTCCGATACGGAAGTGACCGCCGCGGTGCCTGCCGGAGCGAAAAACGGAGAAGCGATCAGCATCACAACCGCCGGGGGCACCGCCTCATTCGGCAAGTTTGAAGTCGTGCCAAAGATCGCAAGCTTTAGCCCGATCAGCGGTCCGGTGGGAACATCGGTCGCGATCACCGGAAACAGCTTTACCGGCGCGACCAAGGTGACATTTGGTGCTGTTGCCTCAACCAGTCTGGAAGTGATAAGCGACACCCAGGTCGATGCGATTGTGCCCAGCGGGGCAGTCACAGGCCCAATCGCGGTCACAACCCCGGGAGGTACGGGAACCAGCAAGACAAACTTCACCGTTACAAAGTAGTCTCGGAAGGTTGGTTGACCGGAGCGATTGGACGCCCCCGATGTCGTGCGGCGTCAATCGCTTCGGTCGAGTGGGCGTCCTGTTCTCCGCCGGATTAGTGGGTTTCCGGCTGAAAGAACTACCAGATGATTCACCCGAGCCTACCGAACCGCCGCATAGCAGCTTTTCTCCTTTCACGCAGGTTTGTATATGTAATCCTCGAATAGCGAACTGAATTTGCTTTAAGCCATACACGGTTGTCGAGGACGGAGTCGTAGGATCACTGTCTCCCCAAGGCTTGGCGATGGCGAAGGGGCGCTGGCTGTCCTGGTAGAGGAATGCGGCTTCGGAGCGTTCGACGGTGCGTTTAGTGTGGGGACGGATCTTGCGCTACGGCATCCTCCTTGGTAGATCGTACTTAAATTGTATTACGTCTTATAGTTATTACAGAAAAGTCAGATAAGTGGGGCAACCATACGGGCTCTAGCACAGAGGGCACAGGGTAGTGCGTTAATTCTGGCCGAGCTTTTGGGCAGGCTTCGCTTTCGCGTTCCCCTGGGTCGCTTTTCGAGGGGAGGGTGTTTTGGCGGCAAGTTTCTTTTTGTTGAAGTCGCGGACGATGCGGGCGACGTAGGCTTTGGTTTCGTAGTAGGGAGGGACTCCGTTGTATTGCTCGACGCGCTGCGGCCCGGCGTTGTAGGCGGCGAGGGCTTTGATGAGATCGAAGTTGTAGCGCTCGAGCAGGGTGCGGAGATAACGAGTTCCGGCTTCGACATTGGCTTGCGGGTCGAAGGCGTTGTGTACGCCGAGTTGCGAGGCGGTTTGGGGCATCAACTGCATCAATCCTTGAGCGCCTTTGGGCGAGAGGGCGTGGATGTTGAAATCGCTTTCGGCGCGAATGACGCTGGTGACAAGATCGGGATCGAGTTGATAGGTGCCGCTGGCGTCTTTGACGGTTTGATTTAGGTCGAACGGATGCGGGGCGATGGCGGCGGGCTGTGATAGCGCGGCGGGAATTGGCGGGTCAGGAATGGCTTCGAAGTGATCAATGTCGGCGGTAGGAATGTCGACGAAGTTGGATTGATCCCGATCGATATAGAGGCGAGTGATGGCGCCGATGGTTTGGCGATGGTCGTAGAGAATGGAGAATCCATTGCGGAGGATGGCGGAGTCGGAGGCGAGGCAACTCGCGGTGAGCAACACGATGCAAAGCGCGAGTTGGATCGTGTTTTTCATGCCGCGTTCTTCAGAACACATTCCTGAGGGCTAAAGCCCGGATACTTTTCTACCTTTGCGGCGCGGCTGAAGCCGCGCCCTTTCAAAGCGGCTGCATTTCAAAGCGTCTGAGCTGCACGGCAAAGCGCCTCAGGGCTAAGTTCCGACTACATCGGCCAGGGCGGCGGCTACGCCGCAGTTATCGTTACCCAATGTGATGCTCCAGCCGCGGGAGCGGAGTTCCTCGCAGGCATTACCCATGATAAATGGATGGCCGGCGAACTCAAGCATTTCGATGTCATTATGGTTATCACCGATGGCCATGACCTGATCGCGATGGTAGCCGCGGTGGGCTGCCCAGCGGGCCAGAGCGTGGCCTTTGGAGCAGCCGGCGTTAAGGACGTCGATCATAGAAAGATCGCGCTCGGGATATTCGGTGCGGAGGATGGTAATGCGGTTGTCCAGGCCAGTGGCTTCAAGGGCGCGGAGTGCCTCGGCCATGCGAGGCATGGAACCGCAGAACATGGCTTGCACGGGATCAGCGATGAGGGCATTTTCTATGGGGACGACGAAGTCGATGTAAGCCATATTTTTTTCGAGCCAGCGGCGGATGCTGGCGTTGAGGTCATCGAGGTGTTCGAGGACGATGGCTCCTTTGGTTTCTTTATCAAAGGTAAGAACGGTATGGCCGCGGAATTCTTGCATGGCGGTGCACAGATCGCGGCAGGTTTGGAGGGGCATCAGATCGCGGTGAAACGTTTCGCCCGAGAGCGAGCGGGTTACAGCGCCGTTGGAACTGATGAGCCAGAGATCGAAGCCAAGTTGTCGAGCGATCGGGAGAGCGAAGGTGTGGCGGCGTCCGGTGACGAGGACGATTTCGATGCCGGCGGCGTGGGCGCGGCGCAGCGCGGCCAGATCGTCTGGGGAGATTTGGAATTGAGGGTTGAGAAGGGTGCCGTCGATATCGGAGGCGAGAAGGCGGATAGAGCCAAGAGCGCAGTTCGGGAAGCGCCTTGGCGAAAGGCTGACGGTTTCGTTCACATTGTTATTGTGACATATGCGGCGTGAAGCTTCGCCGACTAAGCTTTTTTGCGTTTGTCCATCGCGACGGGAAAATTGATCAGGTTATAGGTAGACACGTTGTGAGCATTCTCGATGAGCGCGGTGATGGCGCAGCGAAGTTCGAGGAGAGCTTTCTCCAGCTCCTCGCCGTGCGCCGCGTCAATCAACGAACATAGGTGGCGCACGCGTTCTTCGGGGGAGGTTGCCATCACGTAAGAATTGCAGAAACTACGAATAAATGCTGTACGGAACTTAACGTAGACAACCTTAAGGCTTCCCCTGTACCGAACGAGTGCCAGGCCCGTGCCATGTTATATTTCGCATTCCATGGGATTTCTCTCCTTTTTCTTTCACTGGTGGTCATTTTTGCTGATGGCGGTGGCGATTGTGCATTTCATACGCCGGCGTCCGGATTTTTATTGGATTTTCATTATTCTTTTTCTGGGATGGATTGGCGCGGCGATTTATATCGTGGTGGAAGTGATTCCAGATGCGGGCTTGCTGCGTGGTTCATTTCAGGTGTTTCCGCGGAGGCGAAGGATTCGGGAGTTGGAAGCGGCGATTCTGGATAATCCTTCGGCGGGAAATTACGAGGAATTGGGGTTGTTGTATCTGGATGATGGAGATTTTGCCAAGGCGCGGGGATGTTATGACCGGTCAATTTCGCAGCGGGCGGATTCGGTAGATCCGTTTTACCGGCGGGGAGTTGCGGAGGTTGAGTTGGGAGACTTTGCCGCAGCAGTGCCGGACCTGGAGCGGGCGGTGGAGGAGGATCCGACGTATGATTTTCATCGTGGGATCGGGTTGCTGGCGCATGCTTATGCGCAGACCGGAAAGACGCAAAGGGCTGAAAAGCTTTTTCGGGAAGCGACGAAGATTTCTACGAGTTCGGAAACTTATTACAACTACGCGCAGTTTCTGCAGGCTCAGGGGCGAGTGGATGAGGCGCGGCAGTGGGTGCAGAAAATTTTGGATAAGCGAGCGACGATGCCGAGATATCAGAAGCGGCGGGAGCGTGCGTGGTTTCGTAAGGCTTACGGAATGATGGCGCGATTGCGGTTGTAGCCGGGATAAGGCCCGGTTGATTTTTGGGGAACTTTACGCGGCCCGTTCGGCTCCGCTCAGGGCAGGCCGCTGAAGCGCCGCTCTTCCACGGCGCTGCAAGCATTTTCGATCCCACGTTCAGGCGTTCTCAGAAATCCCCATGTTCTAAGGATGGCGGCGAACAGCAGGTTCCTCGACTTCGCATGGCCATTCGCTGCGCGAATTGTCCTTGCGAAATCTCGGGATGACAGATGTTGGATTTGGGGATGCTTGTCGGCGCGGCTGAAGCCGCGCCCTTTCAAATCTGGAGCTTAGCTTGTCGGCGGGGATGAAGCGCGTTCTTTCGGATCTGATCTTAGTAGCGGTCGTTGGTGTCGATGTTGAAACCGAGGATGGCGTTGACTTCGACAGACTGGGTGCCGCGAGTGGCGGGGCGAAACTTCCAACTGGGTAACGCGGCTACAATCTTGGCGGTCATGGCGGCGGGGCCGGGTTCGAGGACTTGCAGATTTTTTAGATTGCCTGCGGCATCGAGTTTGCATTTGATGACGACGCGGGCGTGGGGAAGATTGGCAGGGAGATCGGTGCGCAGGCCTTGGGGTCCGGTGAGTGATCCGGCGTTTGGATGCGAGCTGGGATCGGCGTCAGCAAATTGCATCACGACAATGCCAGAAGGGGTGTCGACGTAGACGGTGTAGTTATCGCCGGGAAGTTTGCCATAGAAATCGAACGCGCCACCGGAGCGGGAAGTGGCGACGATGGTGATGGCGGGGCCCTGGTCGGCTTTGACGGAAGAGCGGCCGGGAACGGTGGGGGCGCTGCTGTTGCTGGAGTCGAAGCTGGGGAGATTGACGACGGCGCTGCCGCCGCGAATGTCGACGCCGGGGGCAGCGGATGATCCGGTGGAGGCCGAGCCGGCTCCGCCGGGACCGGGGGTGGGAGAGATTCCGCCGAGAGCGTTGGGGTCGGAGCCGTGACCTGCGCCGGATCTTCCTGCGCCGGAGTTTTCGGCGGTCGTTTTATTGGACAATCCGCTGCCGGGGCCGGAGCCGTTGCCAATTCCGGCGCCTCCGCCGGCGCCGCTCAGGCCGGGTTTATCGCCCCCCGAGGAAGACATGGCGAGTGAACCTTTGCCGCCGCTGCCGGGCAACGCGCGCTTGGAACCGGGATCGGTGGATAGGACTACTCCGGAGTTGTCGGTGCTTCCGCCGGCGGATTTGGGAGG
>Ga0182024_10008391_pt1 | contig 21797 bp, 25 predicted proteins | sample P32metaG_FD_120480 | JGI IMG/M metagenome (GOLD analysis project Ga0182024, IMG submission 120480) | Permafrost microbial communities from Stordalen Mire, Sweden - P3-2 metaG (Illumina Assembly) | ecosystem: Environmental > Terrestrial > Soil > Wetlands > Permafrost | place: Sweden: Stordalen...
CTCGACGAGAACACTTTGCAGTGGCAGGGCAGCGCTTTTGGCACGATGTCTACCGGGAGATCCTTCCCGCCTGCTCGGGATTGGGCGAATAGATCGACGACTAGCTGGTCATGGCTGACCGTTGACCTTGCGGGGCCTGATTACTAGGCGCGCACCTCTGACCAACAGGTAGAGACCGAAAGCGATTGCTGTTATGAAGAAGCTGACCGGATAGATTGTGTAGAACGCGACGAAAAGGCCTACCCAAGTCGCCATCAGAGCGATACCTATCGAGATAGCAATCGCCGTCGAAGGCCGTCTCGACAGGTATTGCGCCGTCGCCGCCGGGGTGACCATGAGCGAGAAGATGAGAAGGACGCCGGTGATCTGCACGGCGAAGGACACCGCTACGGCTACAACGACCAGGAAGGCCGTGCCGAGGAAGAGCATCGGCAGCCCTTTCGCTTCTGCAACATCCTCGTCCAGCGAGGCGAAGAGAAGCGGCCGGTAAAGGGCCCCGACAGCGATCAGGATTCCCGCGCTGGCGATAAGCGTAAGGAGGACGGCGCTGCTGCTGATGCCCAAGATCTCCCCAAAAAGGATGGAATAGGCTTCGGACGCATAGCCGGCGTACAGGCTGATGAACAGCAGGCCTAACCCAAGTGCGAATGCAAGGACTATGCCGATCTGAGTGTCTCGATTTGCGGCGCGGCGGCCGAGCGCGGCTATCGCCAGTGCGCCGAGCGTCGAACCCAGAAGAAGACCGGTGATGGGTGGAATTCCCAATAGCACGGCTCCTGCGGCGCCAGCGAAACCGATCTCGGAGAAGGCGTGGGCTACAAACGCGGAACGGCGAAGGACCACAAAGTATCCCGTGATTCCTGCGATGACCGAGATTATCGTCCCGGCCTCGAAGGCATTCCGCATGAACTCGTAATGCAGCATCTGCTGCAGGTCGGCATACAGATTGGGGCTGAATGTCATGCCATGTTACCGTGGTGCTCTTCGACGCCTATGATCGCCACGTTGCCGTGGGGGTCGCGCAGGACCTCTACCTCGATTCCGTACAGCTCAGTGAGCCTCTCTGACGTAAGGACTTCGCTTGGCTTACCAGTCGCTACCCTCCCGTTCGCGACGTACATCACTTTGTCGAGGTGCGGCAGAAGCGGGTTGATGTTATGGGCGATCAGCAACGCAGTCACACCGCGCTTGCGGACCACACCATCGACGAGATGCAGCAGGTCCGTTTCTCGCCTCATGTCAAGGTTCGACAGGGGCTCGTCAAGCAGCAATATGTCGGGGTTGCTAACCAGCGCCTCGGCCAGAAATATCCTCTGCAGTTCTCCTCCGGACAGCACGCCTAAGGGGCGATGCGCCAGCTCGGTCGCGCCGACGCCTTCCAGCGCAGCATAAGCCGCGTCGCGGTCTTTGTGGGAGTACGGGTTGAAACCCCAATTTTTACCGGAGAGTCCAAGCCGCACCAATTCAAGGCATTCGACGTTCGTGTCGCTGTCTATGATGTGGCGCTGGGGCACATAGCCAATCTGAGGATTCCCACGCTTCGGCGGGGCGTCGAATATCTTTACCGACCCGCTGATAGGCTGCTGCAGTCCAAGGAGCAGACGGAAGAGCGTCGTCTTGCCAGCCCCGTTGGGGCCTATGACAGCGATGAACTCTCCGCGGCCGAAAGCAAAGTTGGCGTCGCGCCAGACGGTCTTCTCTCGGTAGCCGGCCGCCAGGTTTTCAGCTACTATCAGGTTGGCCTGCACTGCAGTCAAAGCGGCTTCCGGAACCCATTATATTCATTCATCAATCAATGACCTAGTGCCTGCGCATTCAGAGCGTCCTGAAGGGCAATCAGCTCAGCACCCATCCAGACCTGGAAAAGCGTGTTGGGCGGCTGGATGGTCTCGGTCACGCCAATGGTCGGAATCTGATTTTGAGCGGCAAGCGCCTTGATATTCTGAGTGAGAGGTGTTACGGTTTGTTCGTTGTAGACGAGCACGCGCACGCTGCTATTTCCGCCGTTCATGAGATTCTCCATGGCAGCCACGCTCTGGGCGGGGGGGTCATTCCCCTCGGCGACCGCCTGCATGAAGGCAGGAGGAGAGACGACGTCGAGGCCTGTGGCGTTTGCCATATAGACGAAGATGCTCTCCGTAGAAGCCACCGGCGCGCCGCCGAACTCCTGCTTGATCTGGACCTCCAGACTCATGTAGTCGGTCCACATTGACGCGTTCAGATTTGTATACTGCTGGCGGAAGTAAGAGGTGTCGGTCGGGTCGATCTTGACAAGGTCCCTATACATCGCCGCCACAGTATCATTCACGTAGTAGGGGCTGTACCAGAAGTGCGGGTTGGCGGTGACTGACTGGTTGATGAGCTCCTGAACGTTAAGGACAACCTGATTCGGAGTATTCTCTGCCGAGACGATATCGAGTGCCCATGTGTCGTACCCCGCTCCATTCACGATCACAAGTTGGGCATTTGTGATTGCGATAGCGTCGTTCGGATTGCTTTCGTACTCATGAGGGTCGGTGTTGGGGTCCGAGACGATGCTAGTGACATTGACGTGCGTCCCGCCGAGCTGGGATATGAGGCTACCCCAGAAGTTCTCGGCGGCGACGACCTGAATCACCCCATTCGAGGTAGAAGTGGTCGTGGAACCGGTCGACGAGCGAGTTGTTAGGTACAGCCCCGCGCCCACTCCCAACACTAGTAGGAAGATGACTATGATAGTCGGTATCAAGTACTTGCTTCGTTGCTTCTCTCCCTGCACGATTGGTTCCCCTGCCAATATCGATTATTAAGTATTTAATGGATATTATGAACTTCAACGTTGCATTTTCATAATTCATTATTAAGAGCGACTGGTGAATTTCATAATGTTGGGCATGATGACGTTACCAGTGTCTATGCCCGCCTATCCCTGCATGGGGCACCTCCCATCACGAGTGGCCACGGGGAAAAGGCTGCCGGCGTCCCGCCCTGGGGGCCGGAAGCCTTAGGGCGGAATCGACTCAGATGTCGAAGTAGAGGTAGAACTCATACGGAGTCGGCCTTGCGGAAACGGCTCTGTAGTTGGCCATCTCTAGGTCGATTACCATCTCGACGAGGTCATCTGAGAAGACTCCCTTGAGGAATGCCGAGTCGCTCTTGAGAGAGTCGATTGATTCGAGCAAGCTTCTGGGAAGTTCCTTGACGCCGAGTTCCTTTCTCTTCTGCGGCGAGAGCTCGTAGATGTCCTCGTTGACCGGGTCTCCGGGGTCGAGCTTCTTCTTTATGCCGTCCAGTCCAGCTGAGACGATGGCGGCGAAGGCGAGGTAGGTATTTGCGGACGGATCGGGTGTCCTGAACTCGGCCCTCTTGCCCTTCATTCCTGACTTGCCCTTGTAGTGTAGCGGAATCCTGACGTTTGCGGACCTGTTGCCTCTGCTCCAAGCGACGAAGACCGGGGCCTCGTATCCTGGAACCAGTCTTCTGTACGAGTTGGTCGTAGGGTTGGTGATTGCGCACAGGGCTCTACTGTGGGCTAGGAGCCCTCCCACATAGTACCTGCCCGTCTGGCTGAGGTTAGCATACTCGTCGCCCTCGTCGTAGAAGGCGTTCTTGTCGCCCTTCCAGAGGCTTGAGGAGACGTGCATGCCAGACGCATTGTCACCGAATATGGGTTTTGGCATTATCGTCGCGATGAGACCCCTGTTTGCGGCCACGTTCTTTATGACGTATTTGTAGCTCAGGATGCTGTCGGCCATCGGAGTGAGAGTATCTCTGTAGAGGTTGATCTCGCACTGCCCCGCAGTCGCCACTTCGTGATGGTGCGCGTCGTTGATTATTCCGAACGATTCATCGAGGTGGTAGGCTACCTCGCTCCTGTAGTCCTGAAGGGTGTCGGAGGGCGGCGTCGGATAGTATCCTTCCTTGAACCGGATTGGGTAGTTCGTCCCGCGCGCCTCGTGGGCCGACTCCACCGATGTGATCTTGTGGCTGCTCGAGAACGGGCTGGCGATGTCCCAGGTGACAGAGTCGAAGACGAAGAACTCCATCTCTGGCCCCCAGTACGACTCGGTGAAGCCTGCAGACCTGACGGCGTCCTCTGCCTTTTGCGCGACATATCGAGGGTCCCTGGAGAATCTGCCCTTCTGATATCCCCAGTGTACATCGCAGATCATCCTCGCCGTGGGAAAGCGCTCATCGCCCCATGGAATAATGGCGAAAGTAGAGGGGTCGGGAAGGAGCAGCATGTCCGAGTCGAATATCTCAGCAAAACCCTTAATCGAAGAACCATCCAGCTTCGGGACACCTTCCTTGAAGGTCTCCACTTCGAGCATGTTGTTGGGAATGGTGACATGCTGAGAGCGCCCCGGAACGTCTGTGAACTGCAGGTCGATGAAACGAATACCCTTGGATGCGACCTCGTCAACAATCTGCTTAGGTGACCTCTTCCGTGGAATCGGGCCTTTTGCCGACTTATCGAAAGGCATCGACCGCCGTCATCGGTCCAGTGGTTATAAATCTTGCTCCGGTATTTTACAATCGTTAGTATTATTAATACCAATGCTTATCAAATGCGCACCGAATAGGAGTCGACATTCACAAATGAAATTGGACGACCTGGACAGGCATCTGCTGAAGGAGCTGGAAGGCGACGCTCGCCAGTCATTCAGAGACCTTGCGAAGAAGACAGGGGTGTCGGTCGTGACGGTAGCCCAGCGAGTCAGGAAGATGGAACAGGATGGAGTCATCAAGGGGTACACGGGTATAATCAACCAGGAGAAGCTAGGATACGAGATCACCACCATAACCGAAGTTACCGTCTCCAAGGGAAAGCTGGTTGAAGTGCAGGAGAGGATTGCGAAGCTGAACTCCGTCTGCGCGGTCTACGATGTTACCGGAATCGAGGACAGCATAGTCATCTCGAAGTTCAGGAGTCGGGACGATGTCAGCAAGTTCACCAAGGAGCTTCTGTCGGTCCCGCACGTGGAAAGGACGAACACCCATCTGGTCCTCAACACGTACAAGGAAGACTTTCGCTATCCGCTGCTGAACGAGTAGCCCCCCATCGTTCATATAGTTCGGTGGAGCAGCGCGTCCATCTTGAGGCCAGAGAGGAATAGCAACCTCGTAGAGTATCAGATAGTGATAGAGGAAGTGAGCGGGGGGGACATCACTAACATCATTCGAGGGCACATCATGGTCAAGGGGGAGAAGGTCCGTTTCACGGGAATCGCATACGGAAGGTATGGCGGCCAGAACGTCGCACCGAAGCTTTCCCCGGCAGCGAAGAAGAGGATCAAGGCGATCTTCGGCGACGTCTCGGCATTCGAGGAGGACCTGCAGATCAGGCTCGTCGGGGGCGAATTTGACATGAAACCCAAGGACGGCAGCGTCCACACCCACCAACACAGCGGAGAGACGAGATAACGAACCTGATAGTCGGAGGCACGGGCTTCATCGGCGGCCACCTCGCAGAATATTTCTTCAAGGAGGGCGAGATCTCCAAGGGGATATTCAGGAAGGGCTCCCATCTGCGCATAATGGACCAGTGCGGCATACAGTGTATTGAGGCCGATGTCATGGACCGTCACACCCTTCACGAACCTCTCGACATGGTGGATGTGGTCTACAACCTGGCTTCGCCTCCTCCCGGAGGCAGTGCCGAAGACTACGCCAGGTTCAACGGCGGAGCGCTGAAGAACCTGCTGGAAGAGGCAAACGAGCACGGAGCAAAGGTCTTCGTCCACCTCAGCTGCCTTGATGTGTACGGGTCCGCAGGTCCGGTAGAGGCGAATCTCCAGCCCAGACCCAGGGACGAATACCAGAGGGCCAAACTCGACGGGGAGAAGATTGTGAGCGATTTCGGCCGAGAGAAGCCGGACATGAAGGTGCGCGTCGTAAGGGCAGCCAGGGCCCTGGGTCCGAGAGACACCACCCTTACGGTGCCGCTGCTGAAGATGATCGAGCGAGGTAGGGTGATGCTACCACCGGGAGGTTCAAGCGCGATGTCCTTCAGCCACCCGAAAGACATAGCCCAGTCACTCTTGAAGGCCGCGACGTACCCTGGAGATTGGGAGGTGTGTCTGGTCAAGTCGTTCGACGCGACCACTGAGGATTATTCGAGGGCGTTATCGAGCGTGACTGGGAAGAAGGCGGAGGTCAAGTCAGCGGGCCTGTTCTCTGGGAAGACCTTGCTGCCACAGTACACGGTAGAACAGATAAAGGCGGGGGTGATGCTGAAACAGCAGGATTCTTGGAAGAAGATATCGTACACGCCTTCATACACCATGGAGAAGACGGTCGAAGAGGTATCTGAATGGTATCGGAAAGAGCCATGGGCGACACAGGACCTAGCATAGGCCAGATCCTGAAGAAAATCAGCAGGATGGTCTCCGCCAGCACTGACAAGCGCGCGACAGCGCTGGCCGAGCTGAAGCAGGCAGAAGCAGGGGACCCCTTCAAGATTCTCATAGGCACGGTGCTTTCGCACAGGACGAGGGACGAGAGCACCTCCAAGGCGACTGAGAGGCTTTTCGAGGTCTACGATACGCCGCAGAAGCTCGCCAAGGCCGACGTGCGGAAGGTGAGGGAACTGATAAGGTCTGTCGGGTTCTACAACATGAAATCCAGAAACGTAATCAGGGTGGCCACGCAGGTCGTCGAAGAGTTCGGGGGGCGCGTCCCCGACGACCTGGAGAGCCTGCTCACTCTTCATGCGGTCGGCAGGAAGACGGCCAACTGCGTGCTGGTCTACGCGTTCAACAAGCCAGCCATCCCGGTCGACACACACGTCCACAGGATCGCCAACAGGCTCGGTCTCGTCGAGACGAAGACCCCGGAGCAGACCGAGGAGGAGCTGACTAAGAAAGTCCCGAAGAGATATTGGCTGGAGCTCAACGAGCTCTTCGTCAGGTTCGGCCAGACCACCTGCAAACCGATCGGTCCCAAGTGCGGCATATGCACTTTGAGCGCGGACTGCAAGTACTACAGGGAAGTGGTCGAACCCCGCGCGTCAGGGTAACTATTTGCCCTTTTCGTGCTGATAGAACCCGCTGTAGAGGGACTCGGCCGCCTTCTCGTTCCTGATGAAGACCAGCTGGATCAGCGCCTCGCTGCTGTGGACCTTCGCGGCGAGCGGCGTGAATATGACCTGAGTCGGCTCGCCGTGGTATCCGCTATCGAAGACGGCCGACTCGAGCTTGATTATCCCGAGCCTGTTGACGGAGGACCGTGGAAAAGCGAACCCGGTGCAAGTGACCGGGACTGTGACCTCAGGGAAGCGCAACTCGTACATCGTCCCTTTCTCGAAATTGTAGAAGCCCTCGGCGTCGTACTGGACCCTCGCCTTCTCGGTGACCAGCGCCCCTCCGGGGCCGAGGTAGCCCCTCTTGTCCCCGTGGAGCAGGATTGTCAGACCTGTCGGAAGCTGAGAGACCTGCGTGGGCGCGAGGTCCACGCCGTTAGGGTTGATCTTGACGAACGACTTGCAGGAGGCGGCGACCTCCCTCCCGCTCACCACTGACACGGGCGGAGACGCAGAAAAGAGAACTAAAAAGTTTGGTCGGGAGGTGCCTTACGCTTTCGTCGCCCAGTAGCCGGTGACCGCCCCGCCAGTGAGGCGCCTGCTTCCCACGCGGGAGAATCCTGCCGATTCGAGCGTCTGGTCGAAGTGTTCATCCCATATCCGCGTGCGAATCACTTCGGGAAGTGCTTCGTAAGTAAGCGCCGCGTCGGGGTCGAGATGTCTCAGGACCCTGCCGAAGAGCTTGAGGGCGCCGTAGACATAGAAGGCGTGAATGGGGGCGAAGGGTCCCCTCGGCCTGGAAAAGTCATACAGGACCATCGTCCCGCCAGGTCGGAGCACGCGCGCGATCTCAAGGACCAGATACTGGGGGTTACAGTACTTCACGACGTAGCACGACACCACGGAGTCGAAGGAGGCGTCCCTGAAAGGCAGGTGTTCCCCGTCTCCGAGGCTGAGTGACCCCAAGGAAGGGATCCGCTTTCCCTGTGCCAGCCGGACCATCTCCTGAGTGATATCGACCCCGATGACCTCCGCGGTGGTCCCGCTGATCCTCTCTTCGAGCACTCCCGTCCCGCAACCGATGTCCAAGACCCTATCTCCCCTTCTAATCCCCGCGCGATCCAGGAGCCAGCTCTTCCAGTATGCGTCCTGCATCAGGGTGGCGGCCGCTAGTACCCTGTCGTACGAGGGCGAGAGGCCTTCGAAGATCCTCTTAGCGAGAGGTTGGACGCCCGAATCCACGTCGACGAGGCGCCCTGCACAGCTTAATAATCTGAACCCTCTGCATTAGCCTGTTTGGACGTCCCACCTGTCGAGCCCGACCTCGTCGGGCCTTGGAAGAGGAACACGTGGATCTATGGGCTGCGGACCCCGTTCAGTCTCGTGTTCATAGGGTGGGTATCGCTGGCTCAGGCGATTGCCCCGAGCTTCAACCTCCAGATCTATCTATTCACATTGCTCGCGTCGTTCCTGGGGCTTGTTGTGGGAGCGCATTACATAGACATAGGGTCCAGCAGGGAGAAGTTCTCCCCGTACCTCAGGATACCGCGCTCCATGCTGGCGGTGGGCATCGTGGCCGTAGCCCTCGGGATAGGCGTCGGCGCGTACATCGCCGCCAGGTGGAATATAGTATTCCTGGCCTTCGTGCTGGTGGAAGGCTTCGCCGCAATCGCTTACCCCAGGGAGAACCCGAAGGTTGTCCACTCGTACATCGGTTTTGGCCTTACTTGGGGCACCATCCCGTTCCTGGGCGCGTACTTCATCCAGGCCTCGACCGTCAGCCTCCTCGCAATCGGTCTCTCGATATTCATCGGTCTGAGCGTGGTCATGATGCACCACATGGCCATAATGAGCAGAGATTCGCCCGCGTGGAAAGACGCGCTGTACCTGCTAAGAATCTATAATTACGCGGTCTACGCTGTAGCCATAGCGGCGATATTGGGCAGGTTCCTGGTCTTCTAGTCCTGCTTCAACCAGAAGACGACCTTACATTTGTGGCATACGAGGCCTTCATAGACGAGCCCCTTCTTATCCCGGACGGGTCCCACCTTCTTCATCTCGCCGCCACAACTGACACAGAGCCGGTCTGAAACGGTCTGCCCGACCGTCTTCCAGTCCATCATGTAGTAGGTCCGGAAGAGCAGCTCCCCGGCGTCGTCTATTTCCAACTCTTGCCGACTTTCGTGCTGTCGACTAAAAAGCCTGTCTCCGAGATGCTTTAATCGCCAGCGTGAGAAGGTCCCAACATGGAGAAGCTCTTCGAGAGGTCGGTTGGCGACGCATCGAAGCTCATCAAGCTCACAGAAGACGATTATGGACTCTTCCAACGGGTCGACCAGGCCTGCGATGAGCTACTGATCCCAGAATTCGAGAAATATATGGAGCGGAAGTTCAACGACAAGGTGCCGGAGGTTCTGAAGAAGTACCGTCTGATGGGGGTGCCTATCTCGAAGAAGTACGGAGGGGGCGGCGCCAGGCCGCTCGTCCTCTCGCTCACTCTCGAGAGGTTCGGCCAGCTGGGACTAGGAGTGGTGACGTTCGTTGACGTGCATCAGGCGCTCGGGAGCCTCGCCCTGCAGGAGTGGGGAAACGAAGAGCAAAAACAGCGATATCTGACCAAAGCCGCAACCGGCGAGGTCATCCTTGCGTACGCGCTGACGGAGCCGGAGGCCGGCAGCGACCCGGCTTCCTTGAAGACGCAGTTCAGGAAGGACGGGAGCAACTACTACCTTAACGGCTCGAAGTATCTGATCTCGAACGGTTCGATCGCGAACAGAGTGATAGTCTTCGCCTACCCTGAGGGGCAGACGAAGGGGATGACCGCCTTCCTGGTGGACGCCAAGGAACAGGGGTTCTCGGTCGACATGAGACTTGAAGAGAAGATGGGACTCTTCACATCCGACACGGCCATGCTCTCTTTCAGCGACCTCAAGGTTTCCAAGGAGGATGTGATCGGCGAGGAAGGGAGGGGGCTAGCCATCGCGTACTCGGCGCTGCTGAACGGCAGGATAGGCATAGCCTCCGGCTCGCTCGGGGTGATGGAGGACTGCCTGAACCAGGTCAAAGAGAGGGTCTCCTCGCGAACGCAGCACGGGAAGCTAATCGGCAAGCATCAGTTGATCCAGAGGCACGTGGCGCGGATAGCCTCGAATCTGGAATCTTCGAGGTGGCTTGTCTACCAGGCGGCGATAAAGAAGGGGGAGTACGACGACAACAAGGCAGACCTCAACCTAAGAGCCGAGGCGGATCGGATATCGGCCGTGGCCAAGTACGTGGCCAGCAAGGCCGCCTGGGAATCAGCCGACAGCGCGGTCCAATGTTTCGGTGGCTTTGGGTATTCAATACTCTCACCGGTCGCGAAGCACCTGATCGATTCCCGCGTCGCCAGAATCTACGAGGGGACGGACGAGGTCATGGAGCTGAAGATCGCCTCGACAGTGCTCGGGAAGGACTTCGAAGCATACCGGTAGGACGAGAAGGGATAAAGATACAGGGACGGGAAGCCCGGCCATGCACCTCCATCTTGAGGGAGCGGAGGACCTTGCACTCCCGAGGGAACGTGTCTTTCAACTCCTCACGGACTCCAGCTTCATCGCGAAGTCGCTTCCGGACGCACAGGAGACGAAGGTGATAGATGACAGCAACCTGCAGGCGAGGATGAAGATAGGCATCTCCTTCCTGACTACGAACATGAACGTCAAGATGACGCTGACTGACAAGATCCCTCCCCAGCACGCCAGGCTCCTCGTCGAGGGCACCGGGAGCGGCAGTAACATGAAGATCACGAGCGACTTCAACCTCGAAGGTGACAATCCTACGAAGATGAAATGGGTCGCGGACGCCGAGATAACTGGCGTGATGGCCGGCATCGGCTCTAGCATCCTCAAGGGGTTCGCCGAGAAGAAGGTGAAGGAGATCTTCGAGGGAATAAAGAAGGCGATGGAACAGGCGAGCGCCTGAGGCTCGCCGTCACATATAGTCCAGCAGCGTAGCGGGCTTGGTCCGTTTTTCCGGCTTCTTGATCTCCCCACGCGAGACGAGGGATCTCATGAACTTCTCCCGTTTGATGCTACTGTAGTAGTACGCCTCGTCGACAGTCCCCTCTGCCAGCAATATGATGACCCGGCCTGGTCTCGTGCGGCCGGTCCGACCCTTCCGCTGTATCGACCGTATCTCCGAGGGCACGGCTTCATAGAAGACCACAAGGTCCACGTCGGGCACGTGCAGCCCCTCCTCTCCGATACTGCTGCTGACCAGGGCCGTGAACTCTCCATTCCGGAACTGCTCCAGGACCTTCGTCTGTTTCTTCTGGTCCATACCCTCGCTATCGACCTTGTTCGCCTGACCGACGAAGCGGTTCGAGCTGACGCCGACCTTTGCCAACCGTTCGACGATAGTCTCGATGGTGTCTCGGTACTGTGTGAAGACGATGATTTTCGAGTCCTTCTTCGAGGAGACCTGCTGTTCCGCTATCTCTGCAAGCTTCTCGAGCTTGGGATATGGTACTTCGCGGAGCTTCTCCGCCTCCTCTTCTATGAGAGCCCAGCGCGGGTCTTTGAGGAGGGCTTGCGCAGACTTGCCCTGTTCGGGCCTCTCTCTGAGACGTACAAGATACTTCTGGAGCACCCCCAGTCCTTGGGTCTCGAGAAGCTCGATCGCGTGTATGATAATGATGGCCTGCGCCTGGCTGATCAGAGCGCCGAAGATGTATCCCTTGCCGGAGCCGCTTGTCTCTGCGCTCCGAAGGCGGGAGGCGATGGTGCCGCGTGCCTGGAGCAGAATCTTCTTCGAGAGACGGGTCTTCGGTATGAATCCGCCCTCGACCAGCCTCGTGACCTTCTCGTTGTAGACTTCCCTGAGAGCCTTGAGGAGGGTGGAGTATTCCTGGGGGAGGGAAACCTTGATTCCTTCGAGTTTCGTCTGCTCGACGTAGGATTTGACGTCCTCATCCTCTTCATTCCTGGCCTCGACCTTCTCGATGAAGAGGTTCTTCATTATCTCCGCGACCTTCTCTCTTGAGCCACCCGGGGAGGCGGTCAGACCTAGAATGAGCGGAGTCCATCCCTGCTGCTTGTACATGCTTGCGAGCTGCGTGTATGAGTAGTCCTTTACAGACCTGTGAGCCTCATCGAAGACCAGCAGGACGGTGTCGTTCAGCTCGATCCTCCCTCCCTTCAGGTCGTTGCGGACCGTTTGTGGGGTCGCGAAGACGAACCGCGACTTCCTCCAGAGATAGCTTCTTTCTGCGGGACTCGTCTCGCCGGTCATGACGGTTATCTCGTCGTCGTCGAGCTTGAGCATCCGCTTGAACGTCTCGTGGTGCTGCAGCACGAGGGGTTTCGTCGGCGCCAGCATCACTATCTTTCCCTTGGGGAACTTCTCGAGTCGGGCCTTGGCGACCAGCATCGCAATCATGGTCTTGCCGAGCCCGGTCGGCAGTACCACGAGGGTGTTGGTCCGAGAGGCCGTCTCGGCGATGTTCTGCTGATACTCCCGCGGCTGCAGCGTATTCTCGGTCGCCAAAGGATTTCTTCATGAAATTCTCCTTGCGCTAAAAAGCGTTTGTCCGTCGGAGCTTACGAGGCGATAGTCATATAATCGCACGAAACCGCAAGGCCTCAGAAGATTGAAGGTTACAGTCGAAGCTCCCGCCTCATCGGCAAACCTCGGACCGGGGTTCGACGTCTTCGCGCTTGCCTTGGATGTTCCCCGTGATAGGATAACCCTGGGGTCCGAGAAAGCGAGCCGTCTCACGGTCAGCATCAGCCAGGTGAAGGGCATCAGGACTCCTTCGTTGGCCTCGAAGAACGGCGCAGGAGCTGTTTGCTTGGCAATAGCGCGAGATTTCGGTCTCAGGGAAAGAATCTCGGTGGAGATTTCTAAAGGCGTCCCGATCGGACTGGGGATGGGGAGCAGCGGCGCTTCGGCCGCAGCGGCTGCGGTGGGGATGAATCAGTTGTTCGAGCTCGGCATGAGCGGAGACGACATGATATTCTACGCCGGGAAGGGCGAGGAGCTGACGTCGGGCACCGCTCACTACGACAACGTATCAGCGTCTATACTCGGGGGGTTCGTCGTCGTGAAGGTCTCCGAAAGGCCTACGGCGATAAGCTACGATGCCCCGAAGGGCATGTGCCTGTGCATGGCGACCCCCGACGTGAAGCTCCCGGAACGGAAGACGGAGTTCGCAAGGTCTGTGCTCCCTTCCAGCGTCCCCCTGAATATGATGGTTTCAACCGTTGCAAACGCAAGCCTGATCGTGTCCGGGTTCGCCAGAGGCAATATCGAGATGATAGGCTCCGGCATGAACGACCGCGTTGTCGAAGGGGCGCGGAAGAAGCTGATTCCGGGCTATGATACTGTGCGGAAGGCCGGGATAGCGGCCGGTGCCGCAGGGGTGTGCATCAGCGGGGCGGGGCCGTCGATGCTCGCCGTGGTCGACAGCGGGAAGTGCGACCCGCGCCGCGTCCTCGAGGACATGCTAGGAGGGTTCAGAAGCGAGGGTGTCGAGGCCCGCGGGTTCATGACAGTTGCCGGTGAAGGAGCCGTCAGGATTTGAAGGTCAGCCCGGGCTGGACGCTCCGCTGCATAGATTGCGGCACCGCCTTCGACTCGGATCCTCCAGGATATTTCTGCTCGAGCTGCGGAGGTTTGTTGGAGGCCGTAAGGAAAGATGGTTCCCTCTCAAGGGGCGAGCTCTTCGGCAAGCCCGGGGAGGGAATCTGGAGGTTCAGGGCCCTCCTGCCGTTCGGACAGGACGTCAAACCCGTGTCGCTGAGCGAAGGAGGCACCCCCCTGATCAAGACGAGGAACCTGACCAAAGAGACGGGGTCGAAGAACCTCTATGTGAAGAACGAGGGTCAGAACCCGACGGGCTCGTTCAAGGACAGAGGGATGACGGTCTCGGTCACGAGGGCCGTACAGGCCGGCGCGCGAGTCTTGGTGTGCGCCTCCACGGGAAACACGTCAGCGTCCATGTCGGCATACGCTGCAAGAGCTGGCAAGAGGGCCGCGATAATCGTCCCCGCAGGAAAGGTTGCCTCAGGGAAGATGGTCCAGGCAATAGTCTACGGAGCTACAATCCTGAGAGCCGAAGGGACTTTCGACGACGCGCTCGCGATGCTCCTGAAGTCGATCTCAGGCCTGGCTGACTTCGCGGTGATGAACTCCGTCAACCCCTACAGGCTCGAGGGTCAAAAGACGCTCGCGTTCGAGGTCTACGAGCAACTGGGTTTCGTCGTCCCGGATTACGTCGTCCTGCCGGTTGGGAACGCCGGCAACATCAGCGCAATCTGGAAGGGGTTCAAGGAGCTCAAGGCGTGCGGGATATCGAATAAGACTCCGAGGATGGTCGGCGTACAGGCCGAGGGGGCCTCTCCGATAGCCAGGGCATTCTGGAAGGGGAGCGACAGGATCACCCCCGTCCAGAGCCCTGAGACGGTCGCGTCAGCCATACGTATTGGCAACCCCGCATCTTGGAAGAAGGCGCTGGCTGCCCTAAGGGAGTCCGAAGGTATGGTCCTGACAGTCTCGGACGAGCAGATAATGCAGGCGAGGAAGACCCTCGCCTCGAAGGAGGGGATATTCGTGGAGCCGGCCAGCGCCACCCCGATAGCGGCGATGGGTGACGTAGGAGTCAAGTTTGAGAAGGACGCCCTAGTAGTCTGTGTGGCAACGGGAAACGGGCTAAAGGACCAAGAGTCAATCGCGGCGGACATCGAAGCCACGCCCCTCGTCTCGAACGGCCCAGAGCTGTTAGACCTGTTTCGGAGACTGACTAGTTAGCGCGTCCGAGCTTCATGACCCGTGTCTTCTCCTCGCTGGGGCTCAGGTCGATGTAGTCTCCCACCCTTATCCGGATCCCCTTCCTGGACTTGGTGAGGCCGAAGAGGCGGGCGTCAGCGTCCCTCGTGAGCGTCAACCTGAGCGACGTGCCCCATGGAATGGTGTACCGAAGAGGCGTCTTTCTCGTCGCGTCGCGTCTGGTAAGAACCGGGGCGATATGACAGACACCGATCTCGTCCATCCCGATCTGAGTGTACCGTTCGGCCCGGAGGCTGTGACCGTCCTTCAGCTTGTCGACGTAGGAATAGTACCCCGTGGAACCGGCGCTGGTGCATACTATGACGCCGTTCGAGATTGCCGACTCGGTGAAGCCACCGCCTCTCCCCCCGACGTCGAGGTGATACCTCAGACAGTTGCTGTCTGCGCCTTTCTCCAGATAGACATCGGTGAAGACATCACCCCTCACGGAGCCGTTGATCGATACCTGCAGTCGTCTGTACTCCAGTTCATGGTAGTTATTCCGGCTGATCTCCTCCAGCGCCTGCGGGAGGTCGTCGAGGTTGACCTCCGCGAGATAACCCTTCGAGGCGGTCGTCTCGCGCGACCTTACGCTCACGAAGAGGAGGGGGATCGAGATGGTCCTCCCATAGTGACTGAAAATCCCGTCGCCTCCGACCACGACGCCGAAATCCGGCTCCTTAGACGAGAAATCGATGCCGTTATTACGCAGCATCCTAAGGACGTCCGCCTTCCTCGCCTTCGGCCTCTCCGGGTCTATGAGAATGGCCGCCTTCAACCTGGTCGCGCTCATCTCTCTTGGCATCGCTCACGAGTCCAGCTCTTTCTTCAGCGACCCCAGGTCGGTTATGGGGCTCTTGCAGGCGAAGTTCTGGCAGATGTAGACCGTCGGCCTGCCGCCGATGGCAGTCTTGCCCTGGGTCAGGGAGGTGACCTCGGAGACCTTGTCGTCCGCCGCGGCCAGGACCTTGTCTGGAAGGAACCTTTTCCGAATCTCGGCCAGCATCTGCCGCACGGCTGGGTCAGCCGCCGGGCCGGCTACAACTATCTCCCGCGAACCGAACCAAAAGTCCAGGGCGCAGAGCATGAACGTGTGCGAGAACGGCGAGGATTCCATCGCGTCACCGAAGACCTTCATGGTGCCTTCGGCCTTCAGTCTGAACTCCTCCCTGCCGGTCAGCTCGGCGAGCCGCAGCAGCGTGAGGGCGGCCACGGAGTTGCCGGATGGCGTCGGGCCGTCGTAACCCTCCTTCACCTTCACGAGTAGGTCTCCGGACGAGCTCATGAAGCCGCCGGACGAGTCATCCCAGAACAGCTTGACCATCTTTTCGGCGAGCTTGATGGCCTCTCTCAGCCACGATGGGTCGAAGGTCGTTTCGTACAGGTCCACAAGTGCCGCCGCCATGAACGCGTAATCGTCCAGCGCCCCATCGAACGCTGCGTCCCCGTCCCGATAGCGCCGGAGCAGCCTCCCATCCTTGATGAGATTCTTGATTATGAAATCGGCGGCACCCCGGGCGCCATCGAGATACCTTTGCTCTCCCGTGACCTGATAGGCGTAGGCGAAAGCCGAGATTGCCAGGCCGTTCCATGAAGAAAGGACCTTGTCATCGACCGCGGGACGAGCCCTCTTCTGCCGGGTGGCCAGGAGCTTGGACTTCTCCTCCGTGACGATGCTCCTCGCTGTGCCCGGCTCGAGCCCGTGCTTTGAGGCGACCCGCTCTATGGAACCGTTCATGTGGAGTATCGACCTACCCCCCTCGAAGTTCCCTTCCGCGGTAACACCGAAGAGTTCGTTAATCAACTTCGAGTGGTCGTTTCCAGCGATCGCTGCTATCTCGTCGGGCGTCCAGGTGTAGTAGTACCCCTCTCCGTCCGGTGTGTCGGCATCCTGGGCAGAGTAGAAGCCTCCCTCGGGGCTGCGCATCTCCCGGAGCATCCATTCCAGCGTGTCGGCGGCCGTCTCGAGGAACGACCTTTCGGCCGTTACCTGGTAGGTCTCGAGGTAGACGCGCGCGAGCTCGGCGTTGTCATACAGCATCTTCTCGAAGTGGGGCACCAGCCAGAACTTGTCCGTCGAGTATCTGTGGAAGCCGCCTCCCACCTGGTCGTGGATGCCACCGGAGGCCATCGACTGGAGGGTCCTCTTCACCGCCTTCAGGGCGGGCTCCTTCCGGGTCCTGCGATAGTAGCGAAGGAGGAATTCGATATACGTGGGGAGCGGGAACTTTGGTGCAGGGCCAAAGCCCCCATACTGCTCATCGAGGGCCAAGACCATCTCGGCGTAGGCACCGTCGAGGATTGACTTGGGGAGGGTCTCCCGAGCGTGAAGCACGTAGTTCTGCTGCAGGTTCTTGATCATCTCGTCCGAATCCTTGATTATTTCGTCTTGCTTGTTCTTCCAGACGTCCGCGATGAACTCCAGCACCTGGGGGAAGCCGGGCAGTCCGTGCCGCGGCACGGGCGGAAAATAGGTCCCGCCGTAGAACGGTTTCAGGTTGGGAGTGAGGAAGACCGACAGCGGCCATCCACCCTGCCCGTGCATGGCGATGACGGCCCGCATGTATATCTCGTCGAGGTCCGGCCTCTCCTCCCTGTCCACCTTTATGGAAACGAAATTCTTGTTCATGAGAGCTGCAGTCTGCTCATTCTCGAAGGATTCCTCATTCTGAACATGACACCAGTGACAAGTCGAATAGCCAATACTAAGAAAAATCGGTTTGTTCTCAGCTTTCGCTTTGCCTATCGCCTCTTCGCTCCATGGATACCAATCAACTGGATTGTGCGCGTATTGAAGAAGATAGGGACTCTTCTCAGTAATGAGGCGATTCGTTTTCCTCTTCTCTGACAACTTCAGTTCCCGTTGCCCCGAGACCCTTAATTTAAAGGCTAAGCGTTCCTCCGACTTGTTCCAGCCCTTGGGTTTCTCGATATTTTTCCTTCCTTCTGTAGGCTGTCCTCAGTGAGCAACCCAATTTCTCGGCAAGTACTTCCATGCTGAGGCCTCGCGCAACTAAGGGAAACGACGCTTCGATTTTGGACTTCCATATTTTCATCTTTTCCTTCCTTCGTTCTCCTCTGAGCCGGTATCTTTGTTCGGCCACTTTTTCAAGCCTGATCCTCTCAATCCTTATGTCTTGTCGATGGACCTTGTAGATTTCTCCTCCAACCTTCCATGGTTTCCCATTGTATTCGAGTGCTATCGCTGTGGCACGTAATTTCTCCTTATGTCGCAGATGCAGATTCGTTAGCAGCCTTACGGCGGAGTTTCCGAATACTCCCAAGGACCACTGGGTCTTTCCATTCCGACGAAGAGGGTAGAGACCTGCTTTGTATCCTCGCAGAAGTAGACCGAGCTGGAAGTCACTCATGATTTCGAATTTCCTGTTGCTCAATGCAAAATTAGCATAGCCAGCTCCGCTGCTCTTCTTCAATCCTACATGTCCCTCCGCATCCGTGAAACCGCTTATTGCAGAATAGAATGACTCATCATTCTGCAGAATCCTTGTGTCTAAGCTTTGCGCCTTCCCTATAAGAAACGCAAATGATCTATCCAAATCAAATGTCATCCGTAGGGAATACTCGCCGTGAGGTGTCATAGCGGGAAGAATTATGGGCCTGGGGCAGGTGCTAAACAAATTGCACATCAGGTTGAGCTGGGCGAAATGGGTAGATCCGCCTTCTAGGCGCACTTTCCTGCCATGCCAGTAAGAATGCATATCTCCTGTTACGAAGTAGGTCATGTAGATCTTCTCGATACTATCACCAGAGAACGGTAGACAGTGCTGTGGTGGTCGAGTATTTCCTACGTTCGTAAGGTCGGTTTCTGGTAGTCCATTGATTGTAGTTTGGGATCCAGTTTCGCTTCGAACCGAAAAAGGTGGTTCGTCGTGAGGGACCGGAGCAGGCGGACTTGAGGCACGTATTCCCAGCTTGTGTGTCTCAGGTATGGATGAGTTATCTTCGTCCATCGTAAGGAGTCCAAAACGGATAATGCCGGAAAATCAGGGGAGAGGAATCTGGAACAGGCGGAAGGATGGCAAGGACAGGAGGGGGGAAGGACGATTAGGACAGGTTCGGAGTGAAGAGTAGGTGCGTCGGAAGCGGAGTTTATCGGTCAGGAAGTAGTGAAGCATGAGACGGTACTGCAATTGAGCATAAAAGCCCACGCATGTCTCTCCCCAGAGAGACGCGCGTCTCGTTTTTGCGAGACATTGGACCGTCTCATCGCGTCTCGCCCGGGAGAGACACTTCGAGCGTGATGTCTCGCTTTTCCGAGACGCGTTCATTTCCGCCCACGATGAAAGTATTGCAGGAACCCACGTCTAATTTAGTGAGATTTGCAGAGTACAGTGACAAAGAGAAACCACGAAATTACCACGACGCGAGCTACGCGACTCTTCTCCGGGCCAGTCAGTCCAGATAGTGTGCCAGGCTTCCCGGAGTGATCTTGTCAAGCGCTCTTTCTCTGGCCCTGTAGTCCGGGCAGAGCTCCGCGAGCCTCCTCTTGAAAGCGGCGGAATGGTTGAACTCCCTGAGGTGCGCCAACTCGTGCATTATCACGTAGTCTCGGAGGGCTTCCGGGAGCGCTATCAGCTGCCAGCTGAAAGAGAGCCTCCCGTCTCTGGTGCAGTAGCCCCAGTTCTTCATCTCCCGCACGTCGGCTCTCCTGTACTTTACCGGGAGCCCGGTAGAAAGCTCCGCGAGCTTCCTCACCACGTATCGGGAGGTCTCCCGGACGAACCATCTCCTGACCAGCTCGAGGATCCGTGACCTGTCGCTGGCCCTCACGACCACCTCCTTCCTCTCCGGGTCTGGCAAGAACTCCTCCTTTTCCTCGGTCCTCTCGAAGATTATCGAGAGCAGGTTTCCTTCGTACATGACGGCGCGGTCGTCGAGGATCCTGGGGTTTGCGGCCAGCCGCTCGAAGTGCTTGAGTATCCAGCCCTCCCTGCTCTTGATCGCGGATTGGAGGTCGACGGTCCTTCCTCTTGGGAGGACTATCTCGAGCTTCATGTCGGACCTGAATCTGAAATACGTATAGCGCCTGCTCGTTCCTCTCGATACAGAGTATTCGATGTGGTGCGGTCCGAGCTCGATGAAGGGCAGTGCGGAGAACCTCCCCTGCGGGTTGAATAACTAATTGTCGGTCTCATGAGAAGCGTTTTAGCTCCGCAGTTACCCGAAGCTCTTCGTGTCCTCGGAAGAGATGCGCGGGGAGCTGCTCACCGCAGCCTTGGAGCGTCGGACGGTCACCTACGGTCAGCTCATGGCAAGGTTCGGGCTGACGCGTGGAGATTCTGGCAAGACCGTCGTCGGGGTTCTGAGCGAGATAGATAGGCAGGAGCACGATGTGGGAGCCCCGGGATTTGCGGCGATCGTGGTCCGCAAGGATACGGGCTATCCCGGAGGCGGTTTCTTCTGCTGGGACGACGTCCCCTCCGAGCTGCGCAGGCCGCAGGAGAAGTGTCAGGACCCGAAGCTATCCCATGCCGAGAAGGCCTACGTTAGGGAGCAGCAGGAGAAAATCTGGGAGTATTACGCAACCCAGGGGACGTCCTAGTTACGTCCGGGCAGGCGCCGCTCGACCACGCGCCAGACGCTTTCCATCCGTTCCCTGAACTTTCTCCTCTCGTACGCCGATTCCATGTGCGTGACGTAGAACCAGGTCAGATGCTTGATTTCTGCCTTGTCCTTGACCGGGAGGAAGATCCTCGCGTCGTCAAAATACCTCTTGAACCATCCGCGACATATGTAGCAATAGTAGTAGTCCCACTCCTGAGACATGTAGAGCATCTCGGCCGTCTTCTTCTCTGTCGCCCCCGAGCAGAAGACGCACTTTGAGTTGGCATATATCGCGAAGACGGACATTGTAGTATCGGCGCTGGCGTCGCTGTCCCGTTCGTCCACCCGGTCGTTCGATGAAGGCAAACCTTCGTAGCACAATTGTCGGCCGGCGATATTTGAAGTTATTACCGAATTCCTTCCAAATCAGGGTAGAGACGGGCACAATCATTTTATCCGGGCGAAAATGTAGTTTTGGGAGGTTGGCAAAGAGCAAGGCTGCCGAAGCACCGTCTGGTTCTACGGGTCTACGCAAGGCTCTGCTGTCGGTAGGGGCAGACAAGGATAGCGTCGAGAGGCTCATCTCGAGCAGGACCCTCGAGGACGTGGTCGTTCCAATTTACTGGAAGGACGGGCTGGTCTCCAGCGTCCGTCAGCTGTGGCTCGTCAGGCTGCCGAGTTTTCTGAAGGGCTTCCAGGAGGAGTTCCCGGACGGCCAGGTCAGGTGGGATCAGGACTATGAGAGCGACGACCCAGCTTCGGGGGACATCGCCCTACGCACCTACTTCAACTACCAAGAGGACGATCAGGGTGATCACTGGTCGCCGCCGCCGACGCTCCTCGAGGAGGAGAGCTACCACAAGATGCTCGCCAAAGCCTCCTTCAAGGGCAAGAAGCCCGTTCCAGCCAGCAAGGTAGTCCACGGAAAGTAATGCTGAAGCGAGAGCGCGACTATCTGCGGTCCTCTAGGCGAGGGTTTCTGGCTACGAGCGCGAGAGGCAGACCTACCGTCGTCCCCGTCTGCTTCTGCTTGAAGGGCGACGTGATTTATACGGCGATAGATGGAAAACCCAAGGGGAATCGCCTGGCAAGGCTATCCAACATAAGCTCGAACCCGAGCGTGGCTTTTCTCGTCGACAACTACTCCGAGGACTGGAGGGAGCTCTCCTACCTGCTCATCCACGGGGACGCGAAGGTGGTGAAGGAGGAAACCCAGGCTGAAGTGGCCAGGAAATTGCTCAGGGAGAGATATCCTCAGTATGGATGGCTGAAGCTGGATGGATGCCCGGTCCTGGCAATCAGTGTGCGGGAGAGCAAGTTCTGGGCGTTTGGGAAAGCGTCAGAGGCTCGTCAACGGGTCTAGGACTGGCAACCGACGGCATCACCATGGTCGAACTCAACTTGGTATGAGAAAGCTGGAGCGCGTCAC
>Ga0182024_10008392_pt1 | contig 21796 bp, 24 predicted proteins | sample P32metaG_FD_120480 | JGI IMG/M metagenome (GOLD analysis project Ga0182024, IMG submission 120480) | Permafrost microbial communities from Stordalen Mire, Sweden - P3-2 metaG (Illumina Assembly) | ecosystem: Environmental > Terrestrial > Soil > Wetlands > Permafrost | place: Sweden: Stordalen...
AACCTCGTTTGTGGGCTTTTTGTTGAGGCACATGAAGGCGGCGCAGTCCAAGAAGATATCGATTCGCCATCTTCCCAATCCCAGTCTTCGCGAACGGATTCTCGATTGCGAATTTAATGTCGCTGTAGACATAACCCAGATGCGCGTGTTGGTGAAGGACCTGATAGGTCTTAAACCGGGAATGATCTTAAAGATGAAAGCGCCGGTCAAAAATCCTGGCCGCCTCACGGTAGAAGGTGTCGACATTTTTGAGGCGTTGCCAGTTCGTAACGGGACGCTGAAAGCAGCTCAACTCTCATGCCGGTCACAGGAACCGGTGGCGACGAAGGAGTAGTATGACAACCGACAAGTTAGCCGAGCACATCTACCGGCCTTTTTCGGAGGCCTTCTTTGGCGCCTTGGTGGCTGCGATCTCTGAGGCCAGTGGGTCGCCCTGGCTAGTCGCTGCAGTGCCAGACGCGGAAAAGCCGGCAGACGAATCCGAACCAGTTCGCGTGAACGTCACCGTCGAAGGGAGCTTGAGAGGGGAGTTCCTGCTGCAGTTCCGCCGGGCCGATGCGGCCATGCTCGCAGCAAAGTGCCTGCAACAACCCGCTGCTGAATTCGGAACCGAACAATCCGAAGCCATACTTAAATTCGTCGAAGCAGGGATGGGCGAGTTTTGTTCCGCAGTTGCCGAGGAGTACGGCACATTTCGAAGCAAGGCCTCGATAGTCTCCGAACCGGCGTCCGATAGCGCGAACGCTGCGGAAGTGACGGCTGCAGACGATGGCGGCAATCGCGTTTCCATGTTGATGTATCTGAACCCCATGCTGGCTGAAGCCTTGTCTCTACATGCGGAGAAAAAAAGCGCGGCTGAGAGTAACCGAGAGTCGGCGGAGGCCGCCGGCGAGAAGAAGCCGGCGCCCAAGCCGGAACAACTAAACCTCCAGCTGGTTATGGACGTTGAACTAAACGTGACCCTGCGTTTCGGCCAACGCCAGCTCTCCCTGCGCGAAGTGCTGGAATTGACCAGCGGATCCGTTATCGAACTCGATCGCCAGGTCGACGAACCAGTCGAGCTCCTTCTCGAAGGGAAGGTGATCGCCCGGGGTGAAGCGGTCGTTATCGACGGCAACTATGGGCTTCGTGTGACCGAGGTACCGCAACCGATCTCTGCTCAGGTGCTCCAGTGATAGTGAAAGAGGAGCCGAAGAACCCATGAAGCTCATCCCGCCGATCGCGATGCGGACCTGGGTTGCAGGATTAAAGGTCGTCGTATCTCGATGTGAAAGCTGCCGGAAGATGTTAGCTTTGCGACATCTTACCGCTCGGAAGGCCGGCATTAGGATGCACAACTCCTGGTACTGCAGTTCCCGCTGTTTTCGATTGGCGGCTGAGCAGGAGGTTGTGCGCCTGCTGAAGCCGGCAAACGGGCAAGCGGCCTATGTCGCGCGCATGCCCCTCGGCCTCAATTTGATCAGCCACGGTTTGGTGACGATAGAGCAACTAAAGAAAGCGACAGACGCGCAGAAAGAAACCGGGGGCGAGATCGGCGAACTTCTCGTGCGTCAAGGGGCCGTCAGCGAAAAACAGGTAACCGCCATCCGCGCTGCGGAATGGGGTTGTCCCGTGTTTACTATACCGAAGCGCGCTGCCCGGATTGGGACTCACATCCCCGTCACTCTTATGCAGCTTCATTCCATGATTCCAGTGCATTACGTAGTCAGAACGAATTCGCTGTTAGTGGGCTTCGTTCATGGCGTCGAGTACGAGTTGCTTTATGCCATCGAGCAGATGACCGGATGTGAAACAAAACCCTGTTTCATCACCCCCACCGAATTCCGGATCCAGATGCACCAACGTGAAGAGGCGCAGGGGCGGGCTACAGATAACCCTCCCAGGGAGATCAAGTTTGAGAGACCACAGACTCCAGAGGAGATAGCCCTTATAATCTGCGCTTCAGGGGTCGAGATCGAGGCGGAAGAGGCCCTAATTGCAAGGTGCAGAGAATACCTATGGGGGCGGCTGAGGAGTGGCGCCAAGACCGTCGACCTTCTATTTAGAGCTGACTGAACTTATCCCTATTCGTTCAGTCGAAAATCTGCAACTTCCGTTGGAAAGATTTTCTCCACCTGCCGATAGGGATCCAGCGGGTGGGAAAGAATGCTCAATCGGACGATCGACGCGGTAACGGATCATAGCTGGATTCCATCATCTGCCTGGCGGCGCCTCGGCTCCCCACAGAGAAAGTTCGCGCGCAAGAAGGCGGATCTCCTGGATGACGTCCCGGTCATGTCGGCAACCGTTCTCGGCCTGGAAATACTCCTGCATGAGCCGTGTATTGATTTGCGCATGGCTTCCGAGCTGGTTCTGAGCGATGTCGGAGCGACCATCCAGATTCTGCGGGTGGTCGGGAGAGAATATGAACTCGCCACCGAACATCCCTACCGCATGGGCGATTGCCTGGCCAGCCTTGACTCGAGCACATGGTTCGAAGCAGTTTCCGCGCGAACGTTCGCCTGCGACCGGGAACATGCCGCAATTACTTCGCTGTGGAATCACTCCCGCCTGGTGGCCCAGTATGCACAACTTGTTGCAGAATCACTCGACCGCATCCCGCCCGAAGAGGCATACCTGGTTGGGTTGCTGCATGAGATCGGAGCCATCCCAAAGGTACTGGGTTGGCCAAACCGGGGCTTGGGCGTCCGGGACTCGGGCGCGTTGCTGACCATGGAGGGCTCGCTGCCACTCTTCGTTCTTTCCGCCATCCGCAGCATGAATGATTCCTGTTCCTCTTCGGTCTGGAAATTCATTCTCGGCGCCGCGCATGAACTGGCTGGAGCCAGGACGGATTTCGATCCGCGTGGCTTCCACGACTTCGCGTCCGTAGGCATCAGCTCACCGTGGAAGACCCGCGCGGCGGCGCCCGCGGATTACATGCTGGCCGGCTCGTGATGTCTCCTTCCTCACCTATTTCTCATTGACTGCTCATCAGCTCTTCATTGCCGTGTGCGCTATTCGTCTCCGTTGCTGAAACAAAAGGGATAGGTCAACCCGAGTTACATTGGCCTTCGGCGTGCAAGGTATCTGTCCGAGGGGCACGCAATGAATAGTGGATACTACGCGGCCTGTACCGGGTTGATGGCTAGAACCGAAGCGCTCGAGACCATAGCCAATAACCTGGCCAACGTGAGTACTACGGGATTTCGGGCCAGTGAAAACGTCTTCAGCTCGCTTCTCGCCTCAGCCGGCGACTCTCCTCTCTCTGTCCTCAATCAGGACGCCAATGACTACGGCGTATTGAGCGGGACGCGGCTGGATACTTCCCAGGGTCCTTTAGTGCGCACGGGTAATGATCTCGACCTGGCGATGGAAGGTCCCGGTTACTTCGTAATACAGACCGCTACAGGCCCCGTCTACACTCGGGGAGGAAACTTCCGTGTCTCCCCGGCAAGGCAATTGACTACGGCTGCGGGCGACCCTGTCCTGGGCGATAACAACCTCCCCATCACAATCATCGGAGCGCCCCTTACGATTAGCCCGGACGGAACAATTTCCGTCAACGGCGCCATCTCGGGACGAATGAAGCTGGTCGAATTTCCACCCACCACAAACATTCAGAGCGTCGGCGGTACGTACTACAATGCGCCTGTCGCCGCTGCCTTACCTGCTAAGAATTCTCATGTGAGCCAGGGAATGCTCGAAAGCTCAAACGTCAACCCCATCACCAGCGTAGTCGACTTGATCACCGCTCAGCGTGAGGTCGAAACCATGCGCCACGTACTCACCATGATCAACGGCGAGTTGGACAAGACAGCAGCTCAGGATTTACCACGCCTTAGCTGATCCAGCCGCCAAATACTCGAGCTGAAACAATAGTGAAAGGATCCTGATATGTTTCGTGCCCTCTACACGGCCGCCAGCGGAATGACCGCTCAACAGCTGAATTTGGACAACATCGCGAACAATCTCGCCAACTCGAGTACCACCGGGTTCCAGCAGCGTCAGGTAAATTTCACCGACCTTTTGTATCAGAACGAAATTATGCCGGGCGCCGCCGCCACGCAGCAGACCACAGTAGCGGCGGGCCTGCAGATAGGTCTCGGTGTCCGTACCTCGGAAACGGAAATCATCCAGACCCAGGGCGATTTCGCTACCACCGGTAACCCGCTTGATCTGGCCATTCAGGGCCAGGGCTTTTTCCAGATCCTTCTGCCCAATGGCCAAATCGGTTACACCCGCGACGGTTCGTTCCATCCCGATGCAGAAGGGGCGCTGGTCACCGCAGACGGCAACCCCCTGCAACCCGCGGTGACCATCCCTGCCGACGCGCTAAGCGTGACCGTCGGCAGCGACGGCACAGTCAGCGTTACCCAGCCAGGCCAGATCGCTGCTACGCAGGTGGGTGCCATCCAGACAGCTCTCTTTGTCAATCCAGGTGGATTGAATAGTGCAGGAAACAACATATATCTGCCCACCACAGCTTCCGGTCAACCTGTGGTAGGAACACCCGGCGGTGCGGAGGGATTGGGAGCTCTGGAACAGGGCATGCTCGAGCAATCGAATGTGAGCGTCGTCAACCAGTTCGTGGCCATGATCCTGGCTCAGCGGTCCTACGAGTCCAATTCACGAGTAGTGAAAGCTGCCGACGAGATGTTGCAGCAGCTTAACCAACTTTCCACGTAGACACTTGCGGATGCGAGTGGAAGCGGCGTGAAGAGAGGATATATGACCGCAAGATGGATACCGTTTTTGTTGATGGCGGCTTTGGGTGCAACAGAGCAGGCGCCATCTCAGTTACAAGATCGCTTCCCGCTGACGGCGGCCCAGGTAGCTCTCGCTGTTTCCGCTAACGGCATGCCAATCGCCGCTGAGCATGTGTCTCTCCTCACGCGGGTGGTCGCAACCGAACCGGAGCCTGCGCTCGATGTCCTGTCCGTCGAGACTCTCGGCAAGGGGCCCCTCGCCGGGCACTCCGATGTTCGCTTTCGCGTCAAGCTGGCCTGTCATGTCGCACGAAAATGCCTGCCGTTTTACGCCATCGTCAGTTCCACCCCTTCCACCGCCGGGCCGGCGAACACCCTGTCGACCCCAAGGAGCGCGATGTGGAACGAGCGCAGTGAGATCACCATGAAAGCTGGCACGCATGCCACGCTGCTGTTGGATGATCAGCGCTCCCATATTCAGGTAGCCGTCGTAAGTCTCGAGAACGGTATCGTGGGCCACCGCATCCACGTCGCCAGTCCCGATCATAAGCAGACCTACGTCGGGGAAGTAGTCAATGCGCGTCTGCTGAAGGGGAGCTTCTAAGGTGCAGCCCATATCGAGACTCATCAGACTGACCGCCATCCTCATGCTGCTGGCAGCTCCCTCCCTATTCGCCTCTCCTTGGAGCAAAGTCAAGCCGCATCCAAAGAGTCCTGAGCAGTTGCGCGAGGAGTATATCGCGCGCTTGCAACAACAGTATGTTCCGGCAGAGGAGCAGGCTACCGTCGGGAGCCTGTGGACGGCCGAAGGCCGGCTGGACGACTTCTCCTCTGACTATAAGGCGCGTAGCCTGAACGATACCATCACCATTCTCGCTTCGGTCCAAACCACTGCTGCCCAGTCCGGCAGTGTCGACAGCGAGCGAACCTTAACTTCCAGTTCCAGCATCACGGGCCTCTTGGGCAGGACTCCTTCCGCAGTCAACCCTCTGCTGTCAGGGCAATCGTCATCGGTGCTAAAAGGACAAGGGTCAACCGCCTCCAATACCACCTTCGCCACCAGCCTCACCGGCAAGGTAATCGCAGTCTTTCCGAACGGAAACCTGGTAGTCCAGGCAGAGCGGCAGATTTTTATGAATAATCAGCACGAAAACATAATCGTGCGTGGCATGGTTCGGCCTGGCGATATCGGTCCTGCAAACACCGTGCCCTCTTCGTCTCTTAGCAATCTCGAAATCGAAATGAAAGGCAAGGGAATCATCGCCGACGGCGTGCGTCCGCCGAATCCCATCACCAGGGCAATCCTATGGCTTTTGAATTTCTGATGGATATCCGGCGGATACGGTTCTCCCTGTTAGCTGGCCTGTGGGCCCTCTCCTCACTGGCCCTCTTCGGCTCCGAAACCGTGCACAAGGTGCTGCTGCGCGACGTAACCCAGATCGAGGGCGTGCGCGACAATCAACTGGTTGGGTACGGTCTGGTCATTGGTCTGGCTCGCACTGGCGATACGCAGCAAACATTCTTTACTGTGCAGACTCTCGCCAACGCTCTCACCCGCATGGGCGTGCAGATCGCGCCTGGCGTGGTGGTAGTCAAAAATGTAGCCGCCGTCTTTGTCACCGCGAACCTGCCGCCGTTCGCGCGGCCGGGAATGAAGCTCGACGTCACGGTGGCCTCTGTGGGCGACGCCAAGAGCATCGTTGGCGGGGTCCTTCTGCTCACCGCTCTCCGTTCGGCCAATGGACAGGTCTACGCTGAGGCCCAGGGAGCTCTCGTCATAGGAGGTTACACAGAGGGGGCAGCGGGCAACATAAGATCCGTGAATCATCCGACGGTTGGCAGAATCGCCGAAGGGGGAATTGTCGAACGGGATGCGGCCGTCGACCTGAGTCGCTTTCGCATCGTTTCGCTCCTGCTGCTCAACTCCGACTTTACCGCGGCACGCGATGTCGCAGACGTGATTAACCAGGAGTTTGGCAAGCCGATCGCCACCGCACTCGACAGCAACCGCGTCGACGTCAACGTTGCAGACAGTGGCGCTGCGTCCGTGCCCATCCTCATTTCCCGGGTGCAGAACCTCTCTATCAATTTCCGCTCCCCGGCTAAGGTTGTCGTGAATGAACGCACCGGCACCATCGTGATGGGAGGCGACGTGAGGCTCTCGCCGGTCTCTGTGATCCACGGCAGCCTAACCATCGACGTGCAAACAGCGATCGTCGTTTCCCAGCCTCCGCCTTTTTCCGGCGGAGAGACAAAGACAGTGACAGAAACAAGACTTTCAGTGGGCGATGCGCCCGCACAGTCCATACAGTTGCAGGAAGGGGCGAACGTCGACGAGTTGATCAAAGGCTTGCACGCCATTGGCGCCACTTCCCACGACATCATAGCCATCCTCCAGGCCATCAAGGCGGCCGGTGGACTGCAGGCAGAGCTGGAGGTCATTTAATGTCCGATATTCCAACGTTCGGCAGCATACCCTCTCCCCCCATTTCACCGCTGACCACGCAGGCAGACAAGCTCCTCCGGCACGCAGGCTCAGCACCGGCAGACAATAACAAAATCGAGAAGTCGGCCAAAGACTTTGAATCCATTCTCCTGGGCAGCTGGTTGCAGCAGGCGGAGCAGAGCTTCGGCAGCCTGCCCGGTGGCGATGACGATGAAGACGCGGACCCCGGCAAGGATCAGCTTCAGGGGATAGCTATGCAATCGTTGGGCAGTTCCATGACCGCGGCAGGCGGTATAGGCATCGCAAAGATGATTGCAAAGCAACTCCATAAAGCGTCTGACGCGCCAGGAGCAGTTGCAAACGGGCCTCCCCCAACCCACGGGAAGTAGCTAACTAAAGTGTTATCAACGCCTCCGGAATTAAATTGAAAACTTTGTCGCGAAACGCCGATAGCTGTAACTGACACAGGAGAAGTTGCGATGAAGATTGACGGCATTAATCCGGCAGCAACCCAATTGCCGGTGGACAACGTTGCGGCACGAGTTTCGACCAGCGGACCAGCCACTACCCAGGCCGCCGCGCAAGACTGGACCTCGTTCCATTCAGACAGCACCTCAGTTCAATCGTTGACCAGCCAGGCTTTAAATTCTCCTGAGGTCCGCCAGGGTACCGTGGACGCCCTCCGGCAGACGGTCAACAGCGGTCAATATCAACTGGACCCGACGAAGATTGCTGCCGCCATCATCAGCGGCAATGGCGAGTGAATAGCATGAACAGCAAATAAGATTTGTCTCGGCTAGTGACACGTTTTTGCTCGGAAGAGCCTGCGGATGAATGACAAAGAACTCCAGGACCACGACCAACTCGCCGCCAGCTACCTGCAACAGTTGCAGGCACTGGCGTTTGAGATCTCCGTGGCTATGGATGCTATTGCCCGCAATGCCATCAGCAGTTTTCAGGAAAGTGTTGCTAAACAGGAAATGCTCTGTGCCGTACTGGCAAATCTGGCGAATACCATCGGTGCACCCGTCAGTTCGTCCGAGCAGCTGCCGCTGGGTTTGAGCGACAACCCCGTCGCACGAAAAATTCGAGCGACAACTACGGCGATCCGGGACCTCAATTTGCAGTATGCCGCGCTCCTAAAGCATTCCGGAAGATCGATTGCTCTTCTCGTTTCGCTGTGCAGAAGTCACACCGGGCAGCTTCAGGAGGCTGGCTTGTCCAGGTCGAAGCGTCAGACCTGGTCTTGCGAGATGTAAACCTATGTCATCGATAACCAGCATACTCTCGTCCGCCACACAATCCCTGCTCGCCGAAACGGGTGCTTTGCAGGTGACAAGCAACAATATCGCCAATGCCAACACGCCCGGCTACTCGCGGCAAATTCCTATTTTCCAGGAGGCGGCGCCAACCAATGACGGCAACCTCAGCATCGGCAACGGGGTTGTGCTTGAGGGCTATCAGAGTGTGCGCGATGAGCTGGTGACGAGCCAGATCCAGCAGGAAACTCAGTCTCAGAGTAGTGCAAATGCGCAGCTCAACACGTTGCAGCAGATACAGCCCACCTTCACCACATCGACACAGGACATCGGAACCGAGATCTCGGCTCTGTTCACAAGTCTTTCCGGTCTCTCAACCAACCCGACCAGCTCCGCTGAACGCCAGAGCGTGCTCGCAGCAGGCAATAATCTGGCCGGCGCGTTCAATGCGGCATCCAACGTTCTTACCGCGCAACAGACCGCGCTCAATAGTCCGGTCACCCAGGATGTAAGCCAGATCAACCAACTCACGCAGCAAATTGCCGCTCTGAACCCACAGATTGCCGAACTGACCGCCACCGGACAAGACGGAGGATCGCTCCAGGACCAGCAGAATCAACTGGTGCTCAAGCTATCCACCCTGACCAATGTCTCCACCACCCAGACTGCGCAGGGTGAGACGCTGACCACCGGCAATGGAACTCCATTAGTGGTGGGCTCGCAAAGCTATGCATTGCAAACCGCAACCGGCAGTGACGGCATGCAGCACGTTCTCGATCAGAATGGCGCAGACATAACCACAGCCATCTCCAGCGGTGATCTGGGCGGGATGATTCAGATGCGCGATCAAACCATCCCAGGCCTTCTTAACCAACTCGACAACTTGGCCAATCAGTTTGGCACCGCCTTCAATGCCGCCCAGGCAAAGGGCTTCGATCAAAACGGTGTCGCTGGGGGCAACTTCTTCACTCTTCCCGCGACCGTTGCAGGGTCTGCGGGCGCCATCAGCATGGCGATTACGAGCCCTACCAAGATTGCCGCTAGTTCCGACGGCACTGCCGGCAGCAACGGAAACGTAGCCAATTTCAGCGCGGTGCAGACCACCGTTCTTGCTGCCGGAAATACTCCGGGTGAGGCGTATGCCAACCTGGTCTACCAGGTCGGCAGTCTTACTTCGAATGCTAACGCGGAATCGTCCGCCACCACGGCTAGTTTGCTGCAGCTCAATGATCAGCTCAGTTCGGTTTCGGGTGTGTCGGTCGATCAGGAAGCCGCCAATCTGATCACTTTTCAGACTGCCTACCAGGCTGCGGCCCGAGTGATTTCGACCATGCAGGCAATGTTCTCCGTGACCATGACAATGGGCACGGCCGCGGCCGAGTAAAGCGGTTTAAGCCGTGTAGAAAGGATCCAAATGCGCGTAGTGAACATGGTTCCCGACATGGAGTATGCGGTGCAGCAGAATCAGCAGACTCTTTCGGCCGCTCTGCAACAGGTCTCCACCGGCCTCCGCGTCAACAAGCCCTCCGATGACCCCGGAGCTTCGGCCAGCATGGTGATATCTCTTGCCAGCTCGGCAAATGTCGATCAATACACCAGCAACGTCAGCGCGATGCAATCCCAGATGCAAACCGCTGACTCTGCCCTCAATTCGGTCATAACATCACTCAACACCGCCGTCACTGTGGCCACTGCAGGTTCCACCGGGACCTCCTCTGCCGCCAATGATCAGGCTCTTGCCGCCCAGGCGCAGGGCCTGCTGAGCAACGTGATTGCGCAGGCCAATACTTCTTATCAGGGTATCTACGCTTTCGCTGGCTCGGCCAGCAGCAGCCCGCCATTTGTCGCGGCCTCAACCACCTATACTTCACAAAACGGGACGGCCGCTGCCCCTCTAAGTACTACTACGCCGCTAACTGCCGGTTCCGTCACCACCATCCACGACGCATCCACTAGCCAGGCATTTACCTTCACCGCGGCCGCGGGTGATACGATCGGCGACCTTGCCAGCGCGATTTCTGGAGCAGTCGCGGCTGGTACCCTTTCCCTTGGCACCACGGCAACCATCAACGCCAAGGGCGAGCTTGCGATCTCGACCAACTCAGGTACTCATGGCATCGTAGCCAGCTCGAACGATTCCGTTCTCGGCTTAGTAAGACCCCTGTGGGGCACCGATGTTACCAATGCGTACGCCTATGTCGGGAACAGCACCGTCAACAACGTGCAGATCGGAGACTCCACAACCGTCGCGACCAACGTGCCCGGGGATCAGATCTTCACCGCGGGTGCAAACGTGATTGCCTCCCTCACAGGCCTCATTACGGCCCTTCAGTCTGGCAACAGCGCGATCGTAACATCCAGTGGCGCCGCTGTGTCCGCGGCATTGACCTATGTCACTCAGCAACGCGTTCCTTTGGACAACACCATCAGCCAACTGAACGACCAGGATAGTTTCCTGAACCAGGAAACCCTCACCCTGACGACCCAACAAAATGCACTCGTCGGAGTCAACCTGGCGACGGCAGCAACCAGCCTCTCTCAGGCTGAGCTCGATAACACCGCGGTCCTGGCGGCGGCTGCCAAGGTTCTGCCGCAAACCCTGCTAAATTACCTCGCACCCGGATAGCCGCGCTGGAGTTATGGCCTGAGTGACTGGGGTGGCTGTCCATTTTCCCGACATTGTCTGTCACTGCGGATGTATCAATCCCGTTGATCCCAATCCCTTGCCCTGCGGTTTCTCTTACGGCCCTCATCCAGACACCAAGGCCGCCGTTGGGTGGAACGAACGGACGGCTTCAGCTGTTCCATCCGCACGACTTCAGAACCTTTCAGCACGCAGGTAAGTTGTATGTCTGTTTAACGCCACCGTCAGTTAGTAATGCCTCTGATCTATCAAAATAAAATGGATGAATATGCCCACTTACACTGAAATACTTTGGCGGGAGTGCCGATAGAGTGGTTGACCAAGACGACCTCCCCCTCGACGACCTGCGCCTTAGCCTAGGCCCAGCATTCATGCCGAGTACAGGCGCTCATTGGCAAACCAAAGGAGCATCCACCGATGACACTGTCCATCCTGAATAACGTTTCCGACCTCACGGCGGAAAATGCACTCTCCAACACGCAGATGAACCTGCAAAAGTCTCTGACACAGCTGTCCACCGGCATGAGGATCAATTCCGGTTCGGACGACTCTGCCGGTATGTCGATTGTAAGTGGAATGAACGCGAATATCGCTGCTCTGACGCAGTCGCAGCAGAACGCCAGCAATGGCGTCGGTTTGCTGCAGACCGCTGATGGTGCGTTGTCGCAGGTTACCACGCTTCTCAACCGCGCTGTCACGCTTGCCACAGAAGGTAGTAACAGTGGCATCACCTCGAGCCAGTCTAGCGCTCTCGACAATGAATTTCAGTCGATCATGTCCGAAGTCAACCAGATTGGCTCAACCACCAACTTTAACGGGCAGAACGTCTTCGCTACCAACGCACCGGCGGTATTCACCTCCACCCAGGGCAGCGTGGGTACTCCTTTGAGCGCAGCCACTACACTGACAGCCGGATCCAAAACAACCATTAATGATTCAGCCACCGGCGGAACGTTCGTTTTCACCGCTGCTGCGGGCAATACAATTGCCAACTTGCAAACCGCTATAACCAATGCCGTTACGGCGGGCACGCTTTCCGCAGGCACTGCCCTCACTATCAATGGTGCCGGTGAAGCGTCGATCACGAATACGGCCGCGACCGGGATTAACGTCACCTCGAATGACGCCAGTCTAGGGGCCTTTAATGCCGTGGCCGGCGCCTCCAGTACCAACACTGTCTTCATTAGTGACAGCAGTACCGCCAACACTGCCGCCCTCACCCAGATCTCCACCACCATCAACACACTCTCTTCAACCCAGTTGAGCCTCAATTCGAATGTCTTGACGAGCGCAACTGCCTCGCAGACGGCGCTGACCGCGATCAATGCAGCGATCACGGCCATCTCCGCCCAACGCGGAGTCATTGGCGCTTCGGTCAACCGGCTTAATGCGGCAAGCACCGTGATGGCCGCCCAGGTCACAAACCTACAAAGCGCGACCAACAGCATTCAGGATGCTGACATTGGAAAGACGGTCGCGAATATGACGCAATACAACATCCTGCAGTCCACCGGTATGGCTGCTCTCCAGCAGGCAAACCAGGCCCAGCAGGCAGTGTTGAAACTGGTACAGTAACCTAACTCGAACGTCAACGAAAGACCAGAGGTGGAGCCCGCCAGGCTCCGCCTCTCCCTCATTTCGCCATGAGTGATATTCGCTCCCCCCAGGCCCCAGGATGTAGTGAAGGCTTTGAATGCTATCGATGGCGCATTTTCAGAAAGCAGGTAGCTCACTATGAGCACGTCCTCGATCTTAAGCTCTGCCACCACCACCCCAGCGATTAATATCAGCTCTATCCTGGCCGCAACCACCGGTGCGACTACACCCGGCATTGACGTCAACTCCGCTGTGGCGGCTGCCATTTACGCGGATCGTGCTCCAGAACGCGGCTGGCAGGCTGACCAGGCTACTCTCACCAGCCAAACCACCGCTCTGACCGCCATCCAAACCGCAACCCAAGCCGTCCAGAACGATCTGCAAACACTGAATTCCCTTGCAGGTCCTCTCGCCGCACGGTCCGTGAATTCCTCCAACGCCAACATCGTTTCCGCCTCTGCGGCTAGTGGAACGGCTGCCAGTACCCATACCATCGTGGTCAATAGCCTGGCCAGTACAGGAGCATGGTATTCCGACGCGGCAGCCAGTCCGACTGCTGTTTTGCCCTCGTCGTCCTTCACCCTCACTACGACGGCTGGCGCCTCGATCACCATCCCCACCGGATCCGGCCAGACAGCCGACAATCTCAACGATCTCGCCAGCACCATCAATGGAGATAGTCTGGGTGTTACTGCTTCCGTGGTGAGTGACGCCTCGGGCTCCAGGCTGGCAATTATCTCGAATACCTCCGGGACCGCCGGCAATTTCTCGATAAGCTCGGCTAACTACACCGGAACCCAGTGGGCCTCTGCAGATATACCTCCCGGTGACACCCTGGGCACCAATAGCTTCACTCTAACTAGCGGTGGCGTGACTACCACCGTCTCGACCACGACCGGCGAGACCTACGCCAGCCTCGCGTCCAGTATCAATGCCATGAATCTTGGCGTTACCGCGACCGCCGGCACCGATGCCAACGGTACGAACCTCTCTATCGCCAGCTCCGACGGTACCACCCCATTCACAATCAGTGAGCCGAACTTCGGCTTTACCCAATCCGCTGCCGGAGCAAACGCCTCGCTGACCGTCGATGGCGTTCCCCTCACCAGCGCGAGCAACACTGTCACCGGAGCGATCAGTGGGGTTAGTTTGTCACTCTCAGCCGCAGATCCGGGGGTTCCCGTCACTTTAGCGGTGACCTCGAATGCTTCGGAAATCAGCACCGCCGTCAATCAGTTTGTCACCGACTACAACACCGCTATCGGGCTCGTGAACTCACAGTTTACGATTGCCAGTGGCGCAAGCAGCGAGGGCGTGCTCGCGTCTGATTCCACAGTCGTTACCTTGCAGAGCGCGCTTGAGGGGGCGATTAACTATGCAGTGACGCCAGCAACCGGAACTACGACTACCGTTTCTACCCTGAACGACCTGGGCATCACGGCGAATACAGACGGTACACTCAGCGTCAATTCGGCCACTCTGAACAGCGCGCTCAGCACTAATCCCAACGATGTTCAGAATTTCTTCGACGGGTCAGCGTTGAACGGTTTTGCTGCCTCGATGAATAACGCCCTGACCACCTTTACCGAGCCGGCAGACGGTGCGTTTACTGTCGATCTCAGCGGCTTCCAGGCCAGTTATACCGATCTCACTACGCAAATCAGTGACTTCGAGACAAACTACATTGCCGGTCAGCAAACCAATCTTACCGCCACGTTTAGCGCGGCCGAGATCGCACTGCAGGAGCTGCCGGCTCAGATGGCACAAATCCAGGCGGAGCTGGGTGTAACTCCGAGTAACAATAACGGTTAACCATGGCGCTAAGTCAAACGGAACTTTCTTATCGGAAATCGGCTATTGAAGGTGCGAGTTCTATCGGCCTGATCATCGCGCTTTTTGACACATTGGCAGGCGATCTTCGAAGAGCGGCCGCCGCCATCCGCAAAAACGATATCGAGAAGCGGTGCAAGGAATTGGACCACGCCAGCCTCGTGCTCGGCCAGCTGGCGAGCTGGGTCGATATGGACAAGGGCGGAGAATCGGCCCAGGCATTAGCACAGTTTTATGCTTATCTGCGCGCCACTACGATGGAAGCATCCGTTACTCAGTCAGCCACCTTGCTCGATACTCAGATAGACACAATCCTGCAGGTCAGAAGTGCCTGGCAGAAACTTGACAATGCTGCGCAAGGGCCTCCAGGAACACCGCCCAATACTCTTGTCGAGCAAGCCACCACCACTACCCCAATGCTCGAATCAAAGGTCGAAAGAATCCCTTTTTCACAATCCGGCTGATTTGATAATCGCTTGAGAATTGAAAAACTCTCGTCCAGCGTGTCTTGCTCCGTCGGTCCTGCCAGCATTTTGTGCGGTTCGCATGTGGCCGGGAAGAGTACGCGTGTAGCCCCCCTGGTCCCCAGGTGTGTAAGCGAGGAATTGATGAAGGCACTGGTGGTAGACAGTTCGGACACCATGCGATCCGTTCTGGGCCGCATACTCTCCAGGCGAGGGTTTGACGTAGCCGAAGCCGGCAATTGTCGACAGGCTATGGACGTTTTACGCGGCATGGGCACTGCTGACCTTGTCCTGGTCGATTGGATTCCGCACCAGGTAGACGGCTTGGAATTCGTGACTCGTTTACGGCACGAGTCGACGGAAAACACCAGGGTGGTCATGTTAGCGGCTACGGAGCCAGGCGTACGAGAGCTGCAGGGAGCGCTCATCGCTGGCGCTGATGATTACTTGATGAAACCCTTCACTTCTCTGCAGATTGACGAGAAGCTGGCACGGGTGGGGCTTGCTTCTCGTCTATAAGCAATGCTCCAGAAACTACGATCCAACGTGCGGTACTGAATCGCCTCGGCACACCATACCCAAGACCTGGCCGCTCCATCTAATCAGCCCCCGGTAAGAACCGCCTCACCCAACTCATAGCTGCGACCAACGTAGTTGTTCATCACTCTTGTGAGGCATGTCGTCCCGTGATAGAAGACCCTCTCTTGCCCGATAGTAAGTCCATAAGAATGTTGTAGATGTTGGCCCGGACTCGAAGCTGAGTCGGGGCCGGACTCGAGAAGGAAACTCAACGTGGATAAGAGCACAGTAGCTGGAATTGGTATCGCGGTCGCCGGCATCGGTGTCGGTTTGTACCTGGACGGCGGCCAGGTTGCGCAACTCCTGCAGCCCACCGCGGCCCTGATTGTCTTTGGGGGCACGTTCGGAGCGGTCATGGTGCAATTTCCCTTTGCCGTCGTAAAGCAGGCACTCGGACAGTTGAAGGCGGTCTTCATCGGTAAAAAAGATCCTGCCGCGCAGCTGATCGACGACATGACTCGCTACGCCGTAAGAGCCCGGCGCAATGGTCTGATGTCTCTTGAGTCAGAACTTGAGTCGATCCAGGAACCCTTTTTGAAAAAGGCAATGACACTTGCCGTTGACGGCACCCATTCCCCCGACCTGCGGCAGAGAATGGAGTTCGAAATGGATAACGAGGCCGACAGAGAAGATTTGATACCAAAGGTTTTCGAAGCAGCCGGCGGATTTGCCCCAACCATCGGTATTATCGGCGCCGTCATCGGCCTCATTCAGGTGATGCAGCGGTTGCAGAATATCAACGAAGTCGGTAAGGGAATCGCAGTTGCGTTTGTAGCGACGATCTATGGCGTGGGTTCAGCGAACATTCTCTTTCTTCCTTGCGCCGGGAGGATCAAGATCCTGATGCGCAGAAAACAAATGCTGCGTGAATTGATGCTCGATGGCGTGATCTCCATGGTGGAAAAGGTGAACCCTAGAGTTTTCGAAGCAAAGTTCGCCACCTACCTGGCCTCCCCTGCTGCACCATCAAGAGTAGCCCAGCTGGTGGCCAAATGAGAGCTCGTAAAAGACATGAAGAGCACATAAACCACGAGCGCTGGCTGGTCTCCTATGCGGATTTCATGACCCTCCTCTTCGCTCTCTTTGTGGTCCTGTTCGCCTCCTCGCATCACGACAGGAAGTCGATTGAGAGTGTGTCCAAAGCTGTCAAAACCGGATTTCAAGAGATGGGAGCCTTTTCCAGCAGCGATAGCGCGGCCGATAATTCGCGCATCCTGGGTCCAACCAGTACCGGCGAAGCCAGGCCGAGCACCGTACCCGCGAACGCCGGCATCGACATGGTTGAATTACAAAAGAAGCTCCATAAGGCACTGGGCAAAGAGATCGAGCGTCAGGAGGTTGTCTTGCGTATGACCCCGGAAGGATTCGTGATCAGCCTTCATGAACTCGGATTCTTCGGCAGTGGGGAAGCACAGCTCATGCCGGGAGCAGGAGATAAGATCAAGCGTATTGCAGAAGTGCTGATGCAATACGGCCTCGATATGCGGGTAGAAGGACATACCGACAATGTGCCCATCCACAACGCTGCCTTTGCTTCCAATTGGGATCTGTCGACGGCCCGGGCCATGGCGGTGGCGATGATGCTGCTCAAGGAGTCCGGTGTCGATCCGCAGAAGATGTCGATTGCAGGCTACGCTCAGTATCATCCATCCGCCAGCAACGATACGGCGGAAGGCCGCAGGGCAAACCGGCGAGTGGATATCGTGGTTGTCTCTACTGCCACTCCCGCCGCGGCCAAAGCTCCGATGATTCCGCGCTAATTGTGCAGCCCTTGCAACGTCTTTCCCACTGCTATCAACGCCCGAAAGTAATAGGAAGCGCTGTCAGGTACCCCCGGGTCGGGGTGCGGTAACCCCTGTGAGTCTCCTCCGTGCTCCTCATACTTGCAGAGCTCCAACGCCCTACCCAGGCCTTTCGCAGACCCGAGCAACGCCTCCTGGATTCGAGAATCAACCGAGACAAGATCCACCAACTGCCGCATGGGAATGTTCAACATCCGATCCATCATCGAGAGCATGCCAAGCATATACAGCTCTGCGGGATTCTCATTCAATTTCGATGCTAAGGACTCGCAAAAGTAGGCTCGCTCAAGGGCCTGATCCGCGTCCCTGTCCACTCCCGAGTGAGACAAGTTGCTGGCGAGAACCACGGTGACGAGCTTGCGAAACGCATCCTCGCCCACTGTGTTCAGTGCCGCCTGAATGGTTGATACACGGTATCGCAGTCCATAGACAGCGGAATTGGCAAGCCGCAGCAGCCGGTAACAGAGAGACGGTTCCATCAGTAAGAGGCGTTCGATCGTTCCCGTATTCATCGGAGTATCAGCCAGTGCGGCGAAAACCTGGAGATAGACAGTTTTCGCAGCAGATATTTGCGTTTCCGCGATAATCTCCGGTCGAGCATGGAAATAACCTTGAAACAGTGTATTACCTTCCGCCAGTGCGGTTTGCACTTCAACCATCGTTTCGACTTTCTCTGCCAGGAAGATAGTCTTCTTGCCAAACAGCTTGTATATCTCCTGCCGCCCGACAGGATCCGTCGCACGAAAGTCCACTTTGACATAGTCCGCGATCTCGATCAGCCCATTCCTGTTGTCGTCGGGAGAAAAGTCGTCGAGGGCCAGGCGAAAGCCGCCCTGTTTCAGCTCTTTGCAGGCCCTTACTAGCTCTGCATCAACAGTCACGGTTTCCAAAATCTCCAGAACGGCCGTTCGGCTGGGCAGCAGCTTTACACTCCTGCTGACCAGGGCATTGCGTGTACAGTTGATGAAAAGATTCTCGCAGGAAGAACAGGCAATCATCGATAGGCAGTTGTCGATGGTCTGGTTTGTGGCGTCTTCTACATCTCCGCTGAAGGCGTTTTCCGTCCCGGAGCGAAACAACAATTCGTAGCCATAAAGGCGCATCTTCTCGTCGAAGATAGCCTGTCTGCCTATGAACCTTTGTCTATTGGATGTTGGTACAGACATAAAAATCTGACCAGTTGCTGGCGTGGAAAAGAGGAGAAAATAGCCTTCACGCGCAAAAGGTCTAAACTGGCGCGAACGGGGCAAATATAGTGAACTTACCGCCTTGGTAACCATCCACTAAGACATTGAAATAGCTCCTGTGGTCCGGCTTTTTAAAAACCTTTCCCGCCTCGCCATCGAGGAACATTGGATCTGTAACCATCTTGACGAAAACGGCCCGGCCTTGGTGGGTAATCACGGCTGAGGTAATGTTCAGAACCTCATGAATCGCATCACGTAGGAGCTCCTCAACTGGGGTCGCTGCAAGATGGTCCTTTACCGCAGCATCGGGTAAGCCCACGAGTACTCCCGCGAGTGAGCCCAGCAGCGGCAGGTCAGACTTGACGACGATCGCAGTCTCACCGGGAAGAAGCCGGTAAATCCCATACATCTGCTTGACCTTCGTTTCCGCTGCGGCGGTTGTCTGGGTGAAGGTCACTTTGCGACCGATCAAGTCGGTAAAAAGCTTTGATAGAGCGAAGGGCGTTGGCTCTGACATGGGGTTAGCACTTGCCCAGAATCGGGGACAAAGCCTCTTGCATGGCCTCCGGACTAAACGGCTTGGTGAGGAGGAAGCTTGCTCCCGACTTCATGGCAAGCTCTTTGATCGCCGCCGATGCTTCTGAGGTGATGAAGCCAAAAGGCACCTTGTTCTGCGATGCCCTTACCTGCACCAGGAAGTCGATACCGGACATTTCAGGCATGTTCCAGTCGGAAAGGATGAGCTTCGGCTGCTCTGCGCTCAACTTTTCCAGAGCCTGGACTCCATTTTCTGCCTCCCCGATGGTAAGCCCGCGAAAACCAGCCTGTCGAATCGCCCGCTGGACGATCCCGCGCATAGTCTTGCTGTCGTCCACTAGAAGAATATCCATCCTGCCGCCTCGTCCATCTGGAATAGGTTCTGTCTAGGTCTCTATCGGCAGATTGCCCCAAATCGGTCAGAGTCGCGCCTCGAATTAAGTCAAAGCCGGCTCAATGCGAGACGGGAACGAGGTTCAGCGAGCGCTGAGCTCGATCGCCTGTTCCGCTTCGGGGAATTCTCCCGGCGCGACGGCCATCAGTGTGACCCAGAAGGGCCCTTCCTCGCACTCAAAACCAAGCCTATGGAATTTGGACCCAAAAAGCCGCACCCCATAGTCGCTTCCATCCGTAACGGAGGGCATCGACAGCTTCAGACCCGACGCCACGGCACACTTTATGTTGCCGCCGATCATATTGGCCAATTCGCCCACTACGTCGCGCACGTCATCGGTTACCGTGTCCGGTGGTTCCATCGACAGAAACCGGCCGGTGAACCGGCAGGCCTCCCATCGGTTGCACTCGAATAAGAGCGTCCCATTCCGATTCCCTGACAGGTGAACCACCGCTGTCAGTTGATCGTGGGAAGGGGACCACGGTATCTCGTATGGAACCACCTCAAGGTTCAACATAGTGATGAATACCGACTCAACAATCTGGGACATCATCTCTGCACTTACTTGAGTTAACACGGAAGTCCTTTCATCGGGCTACATATGCGGTCACGTTGCCTACTGTTTGTCGGTCAAAACGCTCCTCAAGGTTAATGGCTGTTTCGGCGCCACCTAACAGCAGCCATCCACCCTGAAATAAGGTCCTGTGGATCTCTTTCACGATGCTTTTCTTGGTTGCGTTGTCGAAATAGATCATCACGTTACGGCAGAACACCAAATCAAAAGGCCCGAGACTGCGCATGCTCTTGCGTAAGTCAATCGTCTCAAAACGAACCATCCGCCGCACGGCGTCGGTTAACTGCCATTCCAGCCCGGACCGGCGAAAATATTTCACTAACAACGCCGCCGGCAGTCCGCGATTCACCTCGATCTGTTGATAGAGTCCAGACCGGGCACGTTCCACCACTTTCTCCGAGAAGTCGGTACCGAGAATTTGCATGTTCCAGTCCTGCAATCCGTTTTCCAACAACAGCATGCCCAGGCTGTAAGCTTCCTGCCCGGTGGAGGACGCAGCTGACCAGAAGCGCAAGCTCCGCGTATCTCGCTTCTCCGCCTTCAGTCTGGGTAACAAAACCGTCCGTATCGCCTCGTACTGAGCGGGATCGCGAAAAAAATAGGTCTCGTTGGTGGTCATGGCTTCAACCACCTGGTGGGCGAGCGCGACGTTACGCTTGGCACGCAGCAGCGCGCACAAGTCGTTGATCGAGCCGAGGCCGTATTGCCTGACGATAGGCGCGAGCCGGCTTTCAAACAGGTAGTGCTTGTTATCTTCGAGCACGATGCCCACGCGGGCACGGACGTGCTCCTGAAGGAAGCGATAGTTCTCCGGCAAGATCTCTGTGCTGGGGCTCTCCATCCAGTCCCTCTTAGTTTGTGCCCGTAATGCTAAAGATCTCAGGTACAACCTCATCGAGCGCAAGCACCCGGTCGGCAAGGCCAGCATTCACCACCGCGCCGGGCATACCCCAAACCACGCTCGATGCCTCATCCTGTACCAGAACCCTCGCCCCGCGTGCCTTCAGAAGCTTCACACCCTGCAAACCATCCTGCCCCATGCCAGTCAGAACGACAGCCAGCACCGCTCCGCCATATAACTCCGCAGCCGACGCAAACAGCGCGTCGACCGCGGGACGGCAGGAGTTCTGTTGCGGCGACTGATCCAGACACACCCGTATGACGCCTCCGCGAGAGGCCACCCTCATGTGAAAATCTCCTGGCGCAATCAAAATCCTTCCCGGTTCCACTGGATCACCCTCGCTTGCTTCCTCGACCCTCAGTTGGCAGGTCGCGTTGAGACGCTCTGCGAGCAACCGGGTAAAGAGAGGTGGCATGTGCTGCACCACGAGAATCGGCAAGGGGAAACTCGTGGGGAACAACGGCAGCATCGCGCCCAATGCGGTAGGTCCTCCGGTGGAGACTCCAATCACAACCACTTTGGGCGGTAACTTCAGGCTCTGCGCGATGGGCCTGGCGCCCGCGGCTGGCACGGCTGATCCAAACGCCCGCGCCGGCATGGCAGCAGCCGCACTTTGTCCGGCCACGCGGAAGAACTGCTTGATTTTCGGGATCATCTCGTCCCGGAGACGGGCCATCGAGCGATCGAGCGAGCCTTCGTTCGAAACCTTGGCCACGTAGTCGTCGGCCCCCAAAGTCAGGGCCTCCAACGTTACGGCCGCGCCACGCTCAGTGAGCGTGCTGAACATAATGACCCGCAATTGCGGATACTCGCGTCGAATACGCCGCAACATTTCCAGGCCGTTCATGTCGGGCATCTCGATGTCCAACGTGATCACGTCCGGATTAAACTGCGG
>Ga0182024_10008393_pt1 | contig 21796 bp, 21 predicted proteins | sample P32metaG_FD_120480 | JGI IMG/M metagenome (GOLD analysis project Ga0182024, IMG submission 120480) | Permafrost microbial communities from Stordalen Mire, Sweden - P3-2 metaG (Illumina Assembly) | ecosystem: Environmental > Terrestrial > Soil > Wetlands > Permafrost | place: Sweden: Stordalen...
AGTCCGCCGAGCACTCCGTAAAGATGCGCGTTGACGACCACCGGGACCGCAGCGCCGGCGAAGGGCAACGCGCCGGCCCATTGCTCGTAGGCGAGCTTCGCGACCAGGAACACCGCCAGCACAAGCCCTGCAAGCTCGCCGCGGCGCAGCTCGGCCAAGATGCCGGCCGCCATCACGCCATGCAGGACGCCGGACGCTCCGACGTACCAGAGCACGAGCGTATCCCGAAACCACAGGCCCGCATCGATGGCAGCGGCTGCGGCGAGCACAATCAGGAACCATTGGCGCGCGCGATAGTCGCGTACAAAGAGAGCCCACATCAGCACCAAGCCCAGGCCATTCAACAATGCGTGCCGCAGGTCCAGATGAACGACGTGAGCGCTCGCGAGCCGCCACCATTGGCCCGCGCGCAGCGCGCTCCTGTCATAGCGCAGCGCCGCCAAGGTCGCCGTGCCCCCGAGCTGCAGCAGGAGCATCAGCGCAAGGCTCGCCGCAAGTACCCATGCTTTGGAACCGTCGCCATTCAACGACTCGATGAGACCTTTGAACCCGCCCACAGGCCGCGTGGTCTTCATTTGTTATGATCCCGCCCTCGCAGGACGCGTTCGAGCACAGATATGAACCGCATACTCATTTCATCCGAGACTAGCAGACGGCTCAGGCCTTCTCGCGCGTTCATGCGCGGCTTTACCCTCATCGAGATCATGGTCGTCGTGGTCATCATCGGGCTTCTGGCCTCCATCATCGTGCCGCAGGTGATCGATCGAGTCGACGAAGCGCGCGTCGCGAAGGCGAAGCAGGACATCCAGGGCCTGGAGACCGCGCTTACCATGTTCCGGCTCGACAACTCCAAGTACCCGACTACGGATCAGGGCCTAAAGGCGCTGTCGTATCAGCCGACCGATCCGACCATCCACCACTGGCGTCCCGGCGGCTACATCCAGCGGGTGAGCAAGGATCCGTGGGGCAACGACTACCAGTATGTCTATCCGGGCACACACGGCCGCGAGTACGACTTGTTCTCGTTCGGCGCCGACGGTCAGCCCGGCGGTGAGGGCATCAACGCCGACGTCGGAAATTGGAACGACGATCAGCAGCAGCCGCAGCAGTAGCGCTGCAAGGGCGCGATCGCCCCGCCGCATATGCGAACCTTGCGTCCCCCGGCCGGCTTCACGCTCATCGAAATGCTCGTCGTGGTGTTCATCATTGGCATCATCGCCGCAGGCGTGCTGCTCTCGGTCAACATCACCGGCACCGATCATGAGCTGCAGACCGAAAGCGAACGGCTCGCGACGCTCATGAATTACGCGCGCGACGAGGCGGAGATGCAGACTCGCGAGTTCGGTCTCGCCTGCTCCGCGAGCGGCTATGAGTTCTACGCCTTCGATCCGCGCACGGCACTGTGGGGAAGCATCACTGAGGATGATGCGCTGCGTGCGCGCAGCCTGCCCGCCGGGCTCACGCTCAAATTGAATGTTGAGGGCCACGACATCGTCTTCAAGCCGCCCAACAAGGAGGACCCGAAGAAGCCCGACATCATGATCTTCTCGAACGGGGACCTGAGCGCCTTCGAGTTGACCGTCGTGCGCGACGATGCCGCCCGCAGCGTGAAGCTTGCGGTCGATGACAAGGGCCATATCGCAACGACCGCATCGCCGGAGAAAGCCACGTGAGATCGCCGCCTCGCCCGCACGATCGTGGCTTCACGCTCATCGAGGTGCTGGTCGCGCTGGCCATTGTGACGCTGGGGATGGCGGCGCTTTTGGGCACGCTCAATTCCGCCGCAGGCACGGCGGGCTATCTTCAGGACAAGACCCTCGCGGAGTGGATCGCGCTCAATCAGGTTTCCAAGGTGCGTCTGTCGGCGCAGGGGCCGAGCAAGGGTGGCTCGGGGGGCGAAGTGGATTACGCGGGCCGCAAGTGGACGTGGTCGCAGACGGTGGACGACATGCCGATACCGGGAGTTCTCAGCATTGTCGTGAAAGTGCGCCCGTCGGATGTCACCGCGAGCGGCGATAATGCCTGGTACGCCGAAGTGACGGGCGTCGTGGGCGACGCGGTCGGCGCGCCGCGCGGAGATCTGCCGAGCTGGAACACCACGGCGGGCCTGGGTAACTCGGCCACGCCGGACGGCCTGACACCCCCGGGGCAGACGCCGCCGGCGCAGACGCCGACTTCGCCGGGGGCAGGCACTCCTCCCGTCTTCAATCCGCAGACACCGACTCCTGCGCCGACACAGCACTGATGAGAGACTGCACAGCAAATCGCGGCTTCACCTTGATCGAGCTCATGGTGGCGGTCTTCATCACGGCCATTGTGCTGTCGATGGGCTACGGCGCCGTCAATCAGGCGCTCAGCAACCACGAGGCGCTCGATGCGCGTCAGGAGCGCCTGCTCGCAGTGCAGACGACCATGCGTCTTCTGACGCAGGACTTCACGCAGCTCGCGCCCCGCCCCGTGCGCCAGCCGCTGGGCGACGGCTGGCTGCCCGCGCTTCTCGCGGGCACCAGCACGGGCACCAGCATGGGCCTGAGCGCGGTGAACACGGGCACAAGTTCGGGCACGAGCCTGGGCACTAACGCCTCCACTGGCAGCAGCGGCAGTACCGGCTTGGGTTCGAGCGGCAGCACGGGCAGCAGCGGCCTGGGCAGCAGCTTCGGTTCGAGCAGCAGCACGGACAGCAGCGGCCTGGGCAGCAGCTTCGGTTCGAGCAGCAGCACGGGCAGTAGCGGCGTGGGCAGCAGCTTCGGTTCGAGCAGCAGCACGGGCAGCAGCGGAGTGGGCAACAGCTTCGGTTCGAGTAGCAGCACAGGCAGCAGCAGCAGCACCAGCAGTTTGGGCACGAGCACCAGCACGACCACGGGAGCCGGCACATTCACGAGCTCAAACACGCCCGTTTCGATCGTGACCCTGACGCGCGCCGGCTGGGCGAATCCCGCCGGCATTCAGCGTCCGGCGCTGCAGCGCGTCACCTACATTCTGGAGAATGGCACGCTGCGCCGCGAACACTGGCCGGTCCTTGATGCGGTGATGGCGACGACGACCGTGCGGCGCGAACTCCTCGACAAGGTGAAGTCCGTCACGGTGCGCTACATGGATGTGTCCTTCAATTGGCGCGACCAATGGCCGCCGCAGGCGCTCGCGGGCGATCCCACCGCCAACCTGCGCCTGCGCCCCATCGCGGTGGAGGTGACGCTTGAACTTGAGGACTGGGGCAAGATCGTGCGCGTGATTGAGATCGCCGCGTGAGGGCGCGCCGCCTACCGAAGAGCATGCAGCGCCAGCGGGGCATCGCACTGTTGCTTGCGATCCTGCTCGTGGCCATTGCGACCATTCTTGCCTCCGCCATCGGCTATGGCAGTGCGATGAGTGCGCGGCGCGCCGCGGCGTCGATCGCCTTCGACGAGGGCCTGCTCGTTGGGCAGGCCGCGGAAGCGCTCGCCGCCTACGGTCTGCGCGCGGATCTGCGCGCGGGCGCAGAGTACGACTACCCCGGGGAGGAGTGGGCGAAACCGGTCGGCCCGATTGAGATCTCTCCGGGGGTGCAGCTCGAGGCCTCCCTCGAGGACGTAACGGGACGCTTCAATCTCAACAGTCTCGTGGGGCCCAACGGCGTCACGGATCCGGAGGCCGTGCTCATCTTTCAGCGCCTGCTGCAGATGGTGGGACTTGAGCCCAAATGGGCGCAGCTGATGGCCGACTGGATCGATTCAGACTCGGAGCCCGGATTCCCGGACGGCGCCGAAGACAGCTTTTACACCACGCAAACTCCGCCCTATCGCACACCGAACCTGCTCGTGACGAGCTCGAGCGAGCTTCTCGCCCTGCCCGGCTTCGGGCGGGATCGCTATTTGAAGATTGAGCCCTACGTGACGGCGCTGCCGCAGGATGCCTCCATCAACATCTGCTCGGCCTCGGGATTTCTGCTGGATGCAATGATCGAAGGACGCACCGAATTTGGCTCCGACCCTGCGCGGCTCGCGACCGAGCGCACCAGCGCCTGCTTTCCCAAGCTTACGGTCTATGTGGCCGCCTTCGGCGGCGATACGGCGGGCTTCAGCAAGATCCAGCACCGCATCAAGCAGAATTCGCAATACTTTCGCTTGACGAGCATTGTCAGTATTGGCACTGCGCAGTTCGCCTTGTACAGTCTTCTGCTGCGCGATCCGAGCGGCCAGGTGCGACCCATTCAGCGCAGTTTTGTCGCCGACTAGAATCGTTAGGCGAACCCTATGGCGGATTGGCTAATCATCAGACTCCCGCGGGCCCCTGCCGAGCAGGCCTCGTGGATCGTCGTCGACGGACGCGGCGCCGCCATCGAGGCCCCCGCGGGCGGACCGCTTGCGCTTGCGCAGCCGGCAGCGGCGGGGCGACACGTGTGCGTGCTCGTTCCGGGGACCGACGTGCTCATGATGGAGCCGGAGCTGCCGGCGAAGGCCGGCACGAAATTGGCGCAGATGGTCCCCTACGCGCTCGAGGAACAACTCGCCGAGGACATCGACGATCTGCACTTCGCCATCGGCCGCCGCGGTGGCGCGGACGCCTCCGGGCGACGCGCGGGGGATGCGGCGCGCACGCCGGTCGCAGTCGTTGCGCGCGCTCTGATGGATGAATGGCTGAGTGCGGTGCAGGCGGCAGGCATCGTCGCGGAGAGCATGTTCGCCGACACGGATCTCTTGCCCGCGAATCCCGGGCAGGCGGTGGCCTGGCTCGATGGGGATATGGTCGTCGTGCGTCCGGCGGGCGGTGCGCCCGTGACGATGCCCACGGATGCTTTGGCGGAGGCGCTCGCTCTTGCGCTTGCGCAGCCGGGAGATGAGTTCACGGTGGAGAGCCGCGGCGCGGGGCTCATCCTCTATACGGGAGCTGCGGAGTGGCAGCAGCATGGGCCGGCCGTGGAGGCGCTGCGCGATCAGTTCGACGGCATCAAGGTGCAGGTGCTTAGCGACGGGCCGCTCGCGCTGCTCGCGCAGCAGTTGCCCGCCGATGCCGCCATCAATCTATTGCAGGGCTCCTATGCGCCGCAGACTTCGAACGCGATCGGCTGGCGCGCCTGGCGCGTGGCGGCAGTTCTGCTCGCCTGTCTCGTCGGATTGCATGTGGTCGGCAAGGCGACCGAGCTTGCGGTGCTGAAGAAGCGCGAGCACACCCTCGATGCTGCGATCGATCAGGCGTTTCGCGCGGCGATGCCCGGCGAGTACAACACGACCGATGCGCGGCGCCGCATGCAGCAGCGGCTCATCACGGCGCGCGGCGGCGGCGAATTCTCCGGGCTCTTGCCGGCGCTCGGCGCGCTCGTCGTGGCGCGCAACGGCGCACCGGGCACCGTAGTGCAGGCCTTGAGCTTTCGCGAAGGCGCGGTGGATCTGAAGCTCGCGGCTCCCAATGCCGAAAGCCTCGATCGCATCAGCCGCTCGCTGCGCGACAACGGCTGGCAGGCGGATCTGACGGCGGGGAATGCGGCCAAATCGGGCTACGAGGGTCGCATTCAAATACGGCCGAAGGGATCTTAGATGAAATTGAGGTCCTTCGAATCCTTGAACGAGCGCGAACGACGCATGGCCATTATTGGCGGCACCTGCATCGTGTTGCTCTTGGTCTTTGGCGTCATCCTGCCGCTTGACCGCAGTGTTGCGCGAGCGCACGCGCGGGTGGTGACCAAACAAGCTGATCTGGCCTGGATGCGCGGGGTGACTCCGGAGCTCATCGCCGCAGGTCCGGGGAAGGCGACCCCCACCACCCAGCGCTCCATGCTGGTGGTGGTCGACGGCGCCGCCCGCGAGGCCGGCCTCGGCACCGCGCTCACGAGCAGCGAGCCCTCCGGCGCAGGCGGCCTGCAGGTGCGCCTCGAAAAAGCGCCCTTCGATGCCGTCGTCGCCTGGCTTGCGCGGCTGTCCGAGCAGGAAGGGATCCGGGTGGATTCCGCGACGATGGACAGTGCCGGGCCCTCCGGCATCGTCAACGCCGGCGTCGTGCTGCACACCCGTTGAGGACGCGGCGGACCCTGTGGATTGGCGCGCTGGCGCTCATTGCCTTCGCCTTGATTCTGCTCGCGCGCTTTCCGGCCGCCTGGGCCTTGGGCGCCCTACCGGCCGCGCTGTCTTGCGATGCGGTTGATGGGACGGTGTGGAACGGTGCGTGCGGCGGACTCATGCTACGCCATCAGCAACTCATCGGAGATCTCACCTGGCAGCTGCATCCGGCGCGCCTTCTCGCCGGACGCCTCGCAGCTCACGTGGAGCTTACGCAGGCGGGAGACTTTGTGAACGCGGATGTGGAGCTGTCGCCCGGCGGGCACCTCTTTGCCCGCGACGTGCATGCCAGCGTGCATTTAAGCCCAGCGCTCCTGCCGCAACTGCCCGGTGGGCTGCGGGGCGCGGCGCGCGCCGATCTTGCGCGCGTCGAGGTCAAGAACGGGCGCCTGACAGACCTGCAGGGCCGCATCGAGGCCCACGATCTTGCACAAACCGCTGGCACCACGACCGAGCTCGGCAGCTATGCGCTCTCTTTCAACGGGACGGCCGCGGGCGGCGCGCTCGTCGGCGAGCTGCACGATCTCGGCGGACCGCTCGCGCTCAGCGGCACGCTGCGCATGACGCCCGAGCCCGGCTTCGTGCTTGACGGCAAGGTCGCTACGCGCGCCACGGCTTCTGCGAATCTCGTGCGGCAACTGCAAATGTTGGGCGCGCCGGATGCGCAAGGCCGCCGTTCATTCTCGATCGCCAACACCTTCTGACAACGGCAGCTCGCGAAAAGCTCCGAGGAGCGGCAGATAGAGCGCGGCGCGCACCGGTTCAGGTCCGAGCGCCCGCGCCAGCTGCGAATGGTTCGTGAGCTGCGCGCGATAGCGCTCGAGCTGCTGATGCAGAAAGGCCTCCGTGTCGCCGCCCGCATGTGAACTCGTTTTGTAGTCGATGACCCAGCGGATGCCGTGCTCATCGACGAACGAGCGGTCAATGATGACACTTTGCAGGCGCCCGCCGGCGATGCCGGTCAGCGCAAGCTCGCTCGCCGCCTCGCGATGTGCGCTCGAGAGAATCCACCGGCCGCGCTCATCCTCGCAGCTGCGGGTCAGCGCCTCGACCACGCGCTCGGCGGCGCCTTGCAGGTCGCGCTCCGGCACTCCGTGGCGGGCGAGCTGCCGCCGGTAGCGCTCCTGCTCGGCGCCAATCTCGGCGCCACTGGGCAGCTCGGGCAGTTGCGCATAGCCCTGAAGGACCGCGTGCACTACCGTTCCGATATGGCGCGCCGTTTCGCCCACCCAGCTGAACTCGAGAGATTCCAGCGACTGCTGCTTGATGGGCAGATGCTGCCACGCCGGTGCGGCGGGAAGCGCCGCGGGGTGCCACGTCGCGGGCAGTCTTTGCAGGGGCGTTGCCGGGGGCTGCACGATTTCCTCGGCAGCCGACGCACTGCTGATTATTTCGGCGGGATCGAGCGCCGGCCAGAGGCGCGCGAGCAGTGTGCCGGCGCGCGGGCTCGGAGTGCCGTCGTCCCTGAGCGGCAGCGCCGCGGACAGGTGCAGCGTCTCGCGCGCGCGCGTGCTTGCGACATATAGGAGGCGCAGCTGCTCATGCCCCGCGCGCGTCTTCATCAGCTGTTTGATATAGCGTCCGAGGACACCTCCTTCCTTGGCACCGGTTCTCGGCACCGGAGCCACCAGCAGGTCACTGCCGCCGCCTCTCCGGGGCAGATCGAGCCAGCGCATCAAGGGCTCGCGGCCGCGATTCAAATCGCGCTCGAGGCAGGGCACGAACACGTGGTCAAACTCGAGGCCCTTGGCGTGATGGATGGTCATGATCTGCACAGGGTTGTCGCCTGCATCGGGCACAGCGAAGAGTTGCTTCATCAAAATTTCAAGGTCTTCGGGCCCATGCCAATTACCGTTCGCGGCCCGCTCGGCGATGGCGGTGAAAAAAGCTCGAGCGTAGTTGACCTCCGCGCAGCTGTAGGCGTCGCAGCCGCCCAACTGCACCCAGGTTCGCTCCAGCCATTCGGCAAGCGGCGCGTAGGCGCGTGCCGCGAGCGCACCTGCCAAGACCGCGCGCACGCGCAACAGGCGCGCACGCTCCTCGCTCGCGCAGCGTGCAAGCCGCGCCTCGTCGTCGAGCGCCTCCCACAGGAGCAGCGGATCGTTGCGCTGTGAGAGTGCCGCAAGGCTTGCCAATGTCACGCCACACCATGGCGCGCGCAGCACGACGAGCCACGCGGCGCGATCGGCGAGGTGATGCAGTGCACGGGTCAGCGCCAGGAGATCACGGATGACCGAGAGCTCGGCGAGCGGCACGATCTTCACGCCAACAGACCTGACGCCTGCGGCGGTGAGTTCCGCTGAAATCGGGCCCGCGTGGGCGCGCGCGCTGACGAGTACGGCGATCGTCGCCGCGGGCGATTTTTCTTTGAGCGCCACGATCCGCGCCGCGATGGCGGCGGCTTCGGCGGCGCGCCCGTCCGGTGCGAACCAGGAGATCTCGACCGTGCTTGCGCTGCCTGCCGCGCGCGTTGCGAGACTCGGCGTGAAAGACACCGCGCTCGTGCGCACATCATCGCTGCCCGGGAGCAGGCGCGCGAAGCGCGCATTCGTCCAATCGATCAGCGCTGCCACCGCGCGGAAATTGCGCGTCAAATGCAGCCGTCGCAAACGCAGAGCGCCGATGCCCTGATCGCGGATGCGCAGCATGAGCCCGACCTCAGCCTCGCGGAACTGATAGATCGACTGCATCGGGTCGCCGACCACAAAGAGCGTGCGGCCGTCGCCCTCCTCCCAGCCGATGGTGAGCGCCTCAAGGAGCGCAAATTGTCCGAGGGAGATATCCTGAAACTCGTCAACCAAAATGTGCCTCAGGGAAAGCCCGGCCCGCAGCGCAAGATCGGTCGGCAGGTGCTCAGCGGCGAGCGCTTCGCGCGCGGCGCCCGCGATGTACGTATGGTCGACGCGCCCGGCTAGGGAGAATTCGAGCTGCAGATGTGCCGCTCCTCGGCGCAGCACGCGCGCCAGCGCATCGAGCGCCTGGGCATCGTCCGGATCAAGCGCGGCCGGCGGCAGACAGGCGATCTCCTGCAGCGCCTGAAGGAGCTGCGGCACCCCGCTCAAGCGATCGATCACGCTGGCGAGCGCCTGACGATCCGCAGCAGCCGCCCCCTGAAGTTTTCTCCACGCGCCCTTTGCCGTGAGCGCGAGCGCGATGAGGCGCTGCCAGGCGGGAAGATGCGCGGCGTCGGATCCGAGCTCGCCTATGAGCGGCAGCGCCTGCGCCGCCGCGGCAAGGCCGGGAGGAAATTTTGCATGGGCGCTCGCGAGCGCCTCGCCGATCAACTCGTGCAGCCTCGCCGTCATGCGCGCACGCAGCACCGCCGAATCGGGCCCCATGACGTGGCGCAGCCAATGGGCGCGTAGCTCCAGCATCTGGGCCAGAAGCGCCTCGACGCTGTTCCAGCGGTTGTCGAGGCGCTCAAAGAGGAGCTCGATGTCGGAGGCGATCTGCGGATCCTCCTCCCCTTCAACCAAGGTTGCGCGCGCCGCGCGCGCGTAGAGCTCCTGCGGCCGGTCGTCCACGCTGAGAGTGCCGCCCGCCTTAGCCGTGACCGGCAGCTGGCTTGCGAGCCAGAAGTTGAAGGAGTCGATGGTCTGAATGCGCAGGCGGCCGGGATTGTTCGCAAGGTCCCAGGCGCGCGCGCGTGCGCTTGTGGGCGGATTTTTGCCGAGCGCTTCCACGATGCGCGCGCGCATTTGCGCTGCCGCCTTGCGCGTGAAGGTTACCGCAAGGATTTCCTCGGGTTCATCCACCGTTGCGAGGAGTCTAATAAAGCGTGTCGTCAATACCGTCGTCTTGCCGGAGCCGGCCGGCGCCTGCAGCACGATCGAGCGGCTGGGATCGGTCGCCTCTTCGCGGGCGAGCTCATCGGCGGCGGCGCTCTCGGCATCATTCATCGGATTCGACCTCGCGCTCTTCATCCACACGGAGTGCTCGGTCGGCGATGCGGCACAGGCTCGCCACATCGCAGTGCCTGCACGCCTGCGGCGCCGGGTCGACCGCCGCGCGGCCGCCCAAGAAATCGCGCACCAGCGCCTCGATGCGCGCTTTCCAAAAATGCCGCGACTGCCGCCACACATCGCTCCCCTGCACGCCCTCCTGCGCGACGGCGGGCTTCAATTTCGGCAGCAGCCCGGCCTGGGCGGCAATGCCATGGAAGCCCACGTCGCGGGCTGCGACGTTGACGGTGGCCACGGCGCGCACGTCCTCATCGAGCGCAACGAGATAGGCGAGGAGCTGCGGATGCGACAGACGCTCGCCGTACCAGTCCATGGTTTTATGCGTGCCGCTCTTGTAGTCGAGAATCGCAAGTCCGCCGGATGCGAGCGCATCAACCCGATCGATGCGCAGGTCAAGGCGCGCGCCCGCCAGCAGCACGGCCGATGCCAACTCGATATCGCGCACGCTAAACGGTGCGCGCGTGCGCTCAAGTTCACACACGACGCTGAGGAGCTGCCGCGCGCGAGCACTCTCGCGTGCCTGCGCGCGCGAGAGTGTGGCGCCCCAGAGCTCATGCGCGGCGTCGGCGACACTGCGCGCAATGAGCGCCCCCAGCTCGTCGTGCGAGTGCGCGTGCAGCGTCCGCGAATCCTTGAGCGTCGTCCACAGCGCCTCGAGCGCGCCATGAAGAAAGTTGCCGCGCTCCAGAGCAGGCACGCCCGGCTCGGGGACATCGAGCGCACGGCTGCCGAGGCGCAACTCGCCAAAGGCTCGAAACGCGCACAGACTCTGCAACTCAAGAAGCCGCGTGCCCGAAGGCAGCCGCTCGGCCATGGGCCACGCGGGCCCCGTCGCGTCGAGGAAACTTTCCAGTTGGTCCTGCCGGTGCATCCGCGCCGGCAGCCACAGTGCAGGCGGCACCGGCGTCGCAGAAGCGCTCGACCATTCATGCAAGAGCGGGCTTGGCATCAGGTCCAGATCTTCCTCACGTGTGGACACGCTGAAGACAAGATCATCCGCGGCGCAGCGCCACGCCAACATGAGCGCACGTGCCTCGGCGGTGCGCCCCTCGGCGCTGGCCGCGGGGATCCCCGCAGCGCGCTGCGCCGCCAAAGGCAGAAACGGGTTCATTTGCACCGGCTGCGGCCAGGAGCTCGCATCCAGGCCCGCGACCCAGATCCCCTCGTAGTGCACGATCGGATCCTCGAGAAACGGAGTGATGGTGACGAGCGCGTCGCCCGAGGCGGGCCGGAATGGGGAGCGCACGGCGAGTTCATTGAAAAATTGTAGGGCGTGATCACGGCTGAGGGTGCGCACGGCCACCGCAAGCTCGCCGAACTCACTCAAAAGCTCGTTGAAACGCTGCAGAGTCTGCTCGGCCTCGCTCGTGCGGGCGGCATCGCCAGGCCAATGCAGCGCGTCGAGCGCGCCGTGAATGCGCACCGCCCACTCGCGCGGCGTGCCGCTTGCGGCTTCGAGGTGCGCCGCTGCGGCGGCAAGGCGCGCGCGCAGCTCGCGTGCGGCAGTCTCGCTCGCCGCGTGCCGCGCGGGCGGCTTGCTCGCCAGGAACGCAAGGAGCGTCGGCAGGTCAAGCTCGAGCGGCGCCTCTGCGCGCAGCCAATAATCCACGCGCGCGCGCGCTGCCGCATCCGGATGCCGCCAGTACGGCGCACAGAGCCATGCACTCAAAGCCTCGAAGGGCGTCGCACTCGTGATGACCGACAGCGCCGTCAGCGCATGCGCGACCATGGGCGCGCGCGCAAGCGCATCGCCGCCCTCGATGGCGACCAGGGAATCGCTGCCGGCCTCCGCGCCATGAACCCAGGCGTGTGGCGCCAGACTCTGGCGCAAGAGTGTCGCGAGCCGCTCGCGCAGGCCCGCCGCCCCGGCGAGCACGACGAGCGTGCGTGCCTGGGGCGCCTCTTGAAGGCGCTGCCGACACCACTCGGCAATCCGCTCGAGCTCCTCGCTTCGGTCCGCGGCTATGATTTTCCGGGCGCGGCGCTCGGTAACCGCCCTAGCGCGCGTGCTCGTAGCGTAGCCGCGCAACTGCCGGGCGCGGCTCACGGCGACGAGATACGGCGGCAGATCTAGAAACCCCGCAAACTCCACCGCGCGCTCGCCGCCCACGCAGGCAAGCTCGCCCGCCGCGGCGCGCGCCGTGGTGACGCCCTCGGCGGCATGGCGGTCCTGCACAGCGGCGTGTACGTCGTAGAGGAGCCGCCCCTCGGTGCCGTCGGCGCTGGCGGCCCGTTCGCGCAAGGGGATGAGATATTCGCTTGCAAGCTCACTCGCGCGGCGCAGGCCATCGGCGAGCGCGCCGCGTGCGACAAGGTCCATGGGGTTCGTGAATTCAGCGGCGCACTGCCGCCAGATGAGCCACTCCTGCGCACCCGAGAGCAGGCGCGGCAGCGGTAAGGATGCTGCGGCTGCTTCAACCTCGCGGCGCAGCCAAGTCTCTGCCGGCAGGATGTCGGGGGTCGCCCAGACGCGCTCACCGCCGCCCAGCGCCGCGCGGGCGCGCGCCAGGCGCAGCGCCTCGGCGCGTTGTCGAGACGGCACGACGCGGGTGCCGCTCGAGCCGCTGTTATCGGCTAAAAATATAATCAAAATAGGCTAGTATGAGCATAATCAATAAATTACTTGAAGCTTGATTACGCCGCGACGATGTTGCTGCATTCGAGGGCGCCGCCTCGGCGTACGCGCTCAAAAAACTCCTCCCTGCGGGCGAATACCTGCCGCAGCACGGCGGGCCGAGGCGGGTTCGTCACGCGAAACTGCCGGCCCTAAAGGGCGCGGTCGTCCGCGCATCTGCTCCATTCCGAGAATAGCGTTTCTGCCTGAGCCCTGCCCAGCATCCTTACGCCCAATCGCGCGCAACCCGCCTTCAGATCTCGCGCCAGCGGTGGCAGGCGACGTGGCGGCCGTCACCGACCGCCTCCCATGCAGGGACTTGCCGGCGGCAGAGCGCAATCACATGCGGGCAGCGCGTTTGAAACACACACCCAGGCGGCGGGGTCAGTGCGGATGGCGGCTCGCCCGGCATGGTGTGCGCCAAGCGTGCCGGCTGAATATCTGGATCGGGGATGGGGATGGCCTCAAAGAGAGCGCGCGTATACGGATGCAGGGGATGCGCGTATAGAAGCTGCGCCGGAGCGAGTTCCATCATGCGCCCCAGATACAAGACGAGCACGCGGTCGCACAGCTCGCGCACCACCGCAAGGTTGTGGCTGATGAAAAGGAGCGCGACCCCGTGCTCGTCTTTGAGAGTGCCCAAGAGCGCGATGATCTGCGCCCGGGTCGACGCATCGAGCGCGCTCACGGCCTCATCACACACCAGGAGCTTGGGATGCAGGATCATCGCGCGAGCGATGGCGACCCGTTGGCATTGGCCGCCGCTGAGCTCGTGCGGATAGCGCCGCGCCAGATCCTGCGCAAGGCCCAGCTCACCGAGCAACTCGAGCACCGCGCGCTGCCGGGCGCACGGCTCCAGATCGCCGCGATGCACGCGTAGGGGCTCGGCGATGATTTCCTCGATCTGCATGCGCGGATCGAGGCTTGCGAGCGGATTTTGGAAAATGATCTGCAAATCGCGGCGCAGGCGCTGCCGCGCAGCGCGCGCGAGCACGCCGATGTCGCGGCCGCCCCAGAGGACGCGCCCCCCGGCGCGCGGAACCAGATCAAGAATGGCACGCGCAAGAGTGGATTTGCCGCAGCCGGACTCGCCGACGACCCCGAGCGCCTCGCGCGCGTACAGTTCGAAATCAATTCCCGCGACCGCGTGCAGCCATGCGCGCCGCCCCCACGCGCCGCGCCGCACCCGGTAGTGCACCTGCAGGTCATGAACGAGGAGCAGAGGCTCGCTCATGGGTCCGGCCCATCGACCCGCAGCGCGGCTCGCAGCAGAGATTGTGTGTAGGCATGGGCGGGCGAGCGCAGGATGGTCGCGACCGGCCCACATTCCACGATGCGGCCGGCGCACATGACGGCCACCCGGTCGGCGAGGCCCGCGACCACGCCCAAATCATGGGTGATGAGCACCAACGACAGGCGCCGCGCGCTCTTGAGTTCGCCTAGGAGCGCGAGTATCTGCGCCTGGATGGTCACGTCGAGCGCCGTCGTCGGCTCATCGGCGATGACGAGCGCAGGCTCGCAGGCGAGCGCGGTTGCGATCATGACCCGCTGGCGCATGCCGCCCGACAACTCGTGCGGATACTGCCGTGCGCGGCGCTCGGGGTCGGGCAGCTGCACCCTCGCGAGCATCTCAAGCGCGCGCGCGCGCGCCGCACGCCAGGAGAGACTCGAGTGTTTGACGAGGAGCTCGGCGACTTGATCGCCCACGCGCAGATGCGGGGTGAGCGAGGTCATGGGGTTTTGGAAAATCATGGCCAGGCGCGCGCCGCGAATGCGATCGAGGGTCGCGGGCGCTGCGCCGATGAGCTCGTGGGATTCGAAGCAGGCGCGGCCGCTCGCTCTGCCGCCGGGCGCGAGCAGTCCCATGATCGCAAGAAAAGCCTGGCTCTTCCCCGCGCCCGACTCGCCCACGACGCCGACGCATTCGCCGCGGGCGACGCTCAACGAGAAATCGCTGACGCAGCTCACCTCCTGATGCGCGGTTGCGAAGCGCACGTTGAGGTTCTCGACTTCCAGCACGGGTAGCCCGTTCATGATGAGCCCTCGCGCGGGTCGAGCGCATCGCGCAGCGCGTCCCCGACGATGCTGAAGCACAGGAGGAGCACAACCAGAAAGGCCGCCGGCACGAGCAACATCCAGGCAGCCGATTGCATCTCGCGGGCGCCGTCATTGATCAGATTGCCCAGACTCGGCAGCGGCTCCTGTACGCCAAGGCCCAAGAAGCTCAAAAAACTCTCAAACAAAATCATCTGCGGGATTGCCAGCGTCGCGTAGGCGACGATGGTGCCGCTCAGGTTGGGCACGATGTGATGCCAGAGCATCGCACCGGGTTTTACGCCGATGACGCGCGCGGCTTCGACGAACTCGGTCCTCGCAAGGACCAGCGTCTGGCCGCGCACGATGCGCGCGATGGTGAGCCAGCCGACGGCGCCGATGGCGACGAACAGCACGACGAGGCTGCCGCGCTCGAAGAGCGTCGTCAGGATGATGACGATAAAGAGGTAGGGCAGCGAGTACAGCACGTCGACCGCGCGCATCATGAGCTCGTCGGTGCGGCCGCCGCTGTAGCCGGCGACCATGCCCCAAACGACGCCGATGATGAGGCTCACCGCGCTCGCGAGAAGACCAATCACCAGCGAGATGCGCACGCCGTACAAAGTGCGCACGAACAGGTCGCGCCCGAGCCGATCCGTGCCGAGCCAGTGCGCGCCCGGGAACTGCGGGGGCATGGCGATCGCGTCCCAGTCGAGGCTGTCGTAGCGAATGCCCGAGAGGTGCGGGCCCGCGCACGCAACGAGCGCGATCAGCACGATGACGCCGCCTGCGAAGAGCGCCAATCGCTTGCGGCGCAGACGCCGCCAAGCCTGTCTCCAAAAGCCGCCCGTTCCGGGGCCGCCCTCAGGAGGCATGACCGACCCGTGGATCGAGCCAGCCATAGACGAGGTCGGCCGCAAGATTGCAAGTGAGCGTGATGAGCCCGTACACGATGACCATGCCCATGACGAGCGTGTAGTCGCGATTGATCGCACCCTCGACAAGAAAGCGGCCGGTGCCCGGCAGCCCGAAGATGGTTTCAACGACGAGAGATCCCGTGACGACGAAGGCCGTTGCGGGACCGAGGTAGCTCACGACCGGCAGCAGCGCCGGCGGCAGCGCATGGCGCCAGATGACGCGCCGCCTCCCCAGGCCCCGAGCACGCGCCGCGCGGATGAAGTCGCTCTGCAGCACCTCAAGCAAGCTGCTGCGAATGAGACGCGCGATATAGGCCGCGAGCGGCAACGAGAGCGTAATGACGGGCAGGACCAGATAGTAGGGGTTGCCGTCCTGCCATCCGGCGACCGGCAACCAGCGCAGGCCCAAGCCAAACACGAGCACCAGGAGCGGCCCCGTGACGAAGCTCGGCAAGACGACGCCGAGCACCGCCAAGCCCATAATCCCATGGTCGACGGCACGGCCGCGCCGCAGGGCCGCCCAGGTCCCCAGCGGCACGCCCACCGCGAGGGCGACGATGAGCGCCGCAAGACCCAATGTGAGGCTGACCGGCAGGCCCTGCGCGATCAATGCACCGACGCTCAAGTCGCGATACTTCAACGAGGGTCCGAAGTCCCCGTGCACGATCGCGCGCAGATAGCGCACATACTGCACGACCAGCGGCTGATCGAGACCGTAGGCGCGCTCGAGGTTTGCCTTCACCTGCGGTGGCAGAGATTGCTCGGCATCAAAGGGGCCGCCAGGAGCCACGCGCACGACGACGAACGCGAGTGTGACGATGATGAAGAGAGTGGGCGGTATTGCGGCCAAGCGACGCGCGGCGTACGCGAGCATTCGAGCGTCATCTCCTTCTCGTCGGCGGCGCCGTGGGGGTTGACGGGCGCGCCCGCAGTGTACACTTGCGCTCCTGAACCGGGCGAACAGGACTGTCGATGAAGCGCATTCTGGTGGGCATCAAACGTGTCGTGGACGCCAACGTGCGTATCCGCGTGAACCCCGACGGCACGGGCGTGATGACGGACGGGGTGAAGATGGCGATCAACCCCTTCGATGAGATAGCTCTTGAGGAAGCGCTGCGCATGAAGGAGCGCGGCGCGGCGGACGAAGTGGTCGTCGTCAGCATCGGCGTCGCCGATGCTCAGCAGCAGCTGCGCACCGCGCTTGCGATGGGAGCGGATCGGGCGCTGCTGGTGCGCAGCGACACGGCGGTCGAGCCGCTGACCGCGGCGCAGGTTTTTCTGAAGCTGATTGCGCGCGAACAGCCGTTCCTCGTGATCCTCGGCAAGCAGGCGATCGATGACGACAACAGCCAGACGGGGCCGATGCTCGCGGCGCTGTGGAATCGGCCGCAGGCGACCTTCGCATCCAAGATCGAATTGACGGCGGGTACGGCAAAGGTCACGCGCGAGGTCGATGCGGGACTGGAAACGATCGAGGTGGATCTGCCGGCGGTCATGACCACTGATCTGCGCCTGAATGAGCCCCGCTATGTGAAGCTGCCGGACATCATGAAGGCAAAGAAGAAGCCGCTCGATACGCTGACCCTCGCTGAGCTCGGCGTCGAGCCGCGTGCGCAGCTCAAACTTGTGCGTTTCGAGGCGCCCTCGCAACGTCAAAAGGGCGTGCTGCTCAAAGACGCGGCGCAGCTCGTCGGCGAATTGCGCAAGCGAGGAGTGCTCTGATGACCCAGATTCTGATCGTCGCCGAGCACGACGGTACGAACTTAAACCCCGCCACCGCCAAGTGCGTCACCTGCGCGCGCGCACTGCCGGATGCGGCGATCACGATCGTGGTATGCGCGGCCGATGCGACGGCCGTCGCCGCGCAAGCCGCGCGCCTGGCAGGCGTTGCCCACGTGTTGAAGCTGGAAAACCCCGCCAATGCCCAGCCTCTCGCGGCGCTCCTCGCGCCGCAGATCGTCGCGCTCGCGGCCGACTTCACGCATCTGTTGGGACCGTCGACGACCTTCGGCAAGGATCTGATGCCGCGCGTCGCGGCGCTCCTCGACTGCGCGCAGGTGAGTAACATCATGGCGGTCGTGGATGCCACGCACTTTCGCCGCCCAACCTACGCGGGCAATGCCATCGTGACTGTCGAGTGCACGCCGGGCGCCAAGCTCGTCGGCACCGTGCGCACCGCATCCTTCGAGGCTGCGGGCGGCGGCGGCGCGGCCACCGTAGAAGCCGTCAAGCCCGATGTCGCCCTACCCACTCACACGCGCTTCGTTGCGCGCGCCGCAGCAAAGGCCGACCGCCCGGATTTGCAGTCGGCGAAGCGCGTCATCTCCGGAGGCCGGGCGCTCGGCAGCGCCGAGAATTTCAAGATTCTCTATGAGCTCGCCGACGAGCTCGGCGCCGCGGTCGGCGCGTCACGGGCTGCGGTCGATGCGGGGTTTGCCGCGAATGACATGCAGGTGGGGCAGACCGGGAAGATCATCGCGCCGGAGCTCTACATCGCGATCGGCATCTCCGGTGCAATCCAGCATCTGACCGGCATCAAGGATGCGCGCACCATTGTCGCCATCAACAAAGACGCCGAGGCGCCTATCTTCGAGATCGCCGATTTTGGCCTGGTCGGCGACCTCTTTCAAATCGTGCCCGAACTGCAAAGGCTGGTGGCTGGCAGCCGCACACTCAAAGCTGAGTGAGCAGGTGCTCGGCGGCGGATACCTTGAACTCGCGCGGTGCTTCGATGTTCACGCGCTCGGCGACGCCGTCTTTGACGATGATCGCGAAGCGCTGGCCGCGCATCCCTAAGCCAAATTCCCGGCCATCCAGCTCAAGTCCGAGTGCACGCGCGTATTCGCCATTGCCGTCCGCAAGCATCAGCACTTTGCCGGTGACGCCGGATGCCTTACCCCAGGCGTTCATCACAAATACATCGTTGACGGACATACAGGCGACGGTGTCGACGCCCTTCGCCTTGAGTTGATCTGCGAGGGCAACGAACCCTGGCAGGTGCTTGGCGTCGCAGGTCGGAGTGAACGCGCCCGGGACGGAAAACAGGACCACTTTCTTGCCGCGAAAGAGCTCGTCGGTTTTCACATCCTTCGGGCCATCCGCTCCCATGGTCTTCAGCGTGCCCGAAGGCATGCGCTCCCCGGCCTTGATCGACATGGATCCGCTCTCCTAAAAAAAATTGCAGCTTGCGCTGGCGTTACGCCTGTCGCGCCCGTATTTCCCACAGATGCGCCAAGCGCTCAAGCTTCGGATCGCCCTTGACCAGTTCAAATGTCTTCTGCGCGTCATCCTTCTTTCCGGCATGCAATTGCGCGACGCCGAGGATGAGTCGTGCGTCAGCCTCGCTGCGCAAGCCGCCCTTGGCGAGGCCGGTCGTCAGGGCTTCCGCTGCCTTATCGTATTGCTGGTAGCTGAAGTAGGCGAGTCCGAGTGCGACGTCCTTCGTGCCGGTTTTTGCCGCGGCGGCGTCGGCAGCGATCTTTGGCAGCGACGCCTGGTCGGTCGCCACCTTGCTCTTCACCGATTCAAGGAGCTGCGCATTGTGCGTCTTGATGGCTGGGGTTGTGAACACGTTCTTCTGTTTGCCCGCTTCGAGCACACGTTGCGCCTCGCCCGGGGAGCCCTGGTCATTGGCGAGCGTCGCCATCTCGATATAGTCCTCGGGTCCCTTCAAGAGGTCGAGGTCGAACGTCAGACGGTACACCTGCAACAGGAATGGATCGCTCTGCCCTGGCGTCTGAATGATCGTGTACAGCAGTTCCCGCCAATTATCGGGCGTCGGGTAGGCAGCCAGGCGACGATCGAGGGCATGCGCGGTGCAGTCGGCATCATTGAGCTTGAGGCAGGCGCTCACCAAAAGTTTCAGCAGGTTTTCGCTCGGCGGCTGCCCGTTCTTGGTTGCGAAGTCCAGGTGCGCGTTCATCGCCTTGAGCGCGCCCTGATAGTCATCCTTCAAATAGTACGACTGATCGGCGATGGTATAGACATCGTCGTTGGTATCGCCCTCCTTGGCATCACGCTCAGCGTATTGAATGGCCTTGTCGTAATCCTTCGACTGGTAATTGAGCTGGGCGAGCATGCGCAGCCGAGCCGGCAGGTCCGCCTTGTCGAGGTAGGGCGAGGCGACCATAGCCTCGAGCACCTTTTCGGCATCCGCCGTATCATTGGTGCGCGAGTAGTAGAACAAGTACATCTGGTTCATCGTGAACTCGTCGTACCCGGTCTTGTTGGGCAGGTCCTGCGTCTCTTTGAGATGCGTCAGCGCCGTGGGATAGTCCTTCTTCTCGAGCGCATCCTGCGCGGCCTTCAGGGATTTTCCTGCGGCTGCGCTGAGCTTGGGCTTATCGTCAGGCTTATCCGCCGCCGCGGTGGTCGCGATGGGAATCACGCTCGCGGCCATCAGGAGCGCTACGCTCACGAGTGCGGCGGCGAGCCGCTTCGATACGAGCTTCATGATGCCTGGCACGCGACCGGGCTCATTCCTTGAATTCGCCGGTATTGACGAAGCCGATTCTCTTCATGCGGTTGCGCTGCGCGGCCGCCATGACTCTCGCCACCGTGTCGTAGAGCGCCCTGCGGTCGGGCCGCAGATGGATCTCCGGCTGCGGGTCCTTCGCCGACTCGGTGCGGAAGAAGCCTTCCAGAGTATCGATATTCGGCACGACCGTGCCGTTCCACACGATCGTTCCGTCGAAATCAATCTCCAGATCAATGACCTCGGGGCGCTGATCCTGCGGCGGCGGCGGCTGATTGGTCTGCGGCATGTCAAGCTTCACCGCGTGCGTCATGATCGGCAGGGTGACAATCAAGGTGACGAGCAACACCAGCATGACGTCGATCAGCGGCGTCGTATTGATGTCGCACATCGGGGCACCTGATTCGGTACCCATACTCATAGACATGGCTTGAACCCTCCCGCTTTAGCGCGAGCCGCGTATGCCGTGATCCGGCTCTGTCAGGAAGCCGACCTTCACGACGCCACCGCGTTGAATCGCATAGATCACCCGCCCTACGAATTCAAAGCGCGCCTCTTTATCGGCGCGGATGTGGATCTCCGGCTGGGGCTTGCGCACCGCGACGGACTTCACTTGGTTGATCAAGTCCGTCAGAGTCGCGACTTGCTTGTCGTTCCAGTAAATGGTGCCCGTTTTCCCGACCGCGATCGTGATGTTTTCCGGCTTGGTCGTGGTCGGAATGTTGACCGCCCGCGGAAGTTCGACCTTGACTGTCTTCGTGATGACGGGGATGGTGATGAGAAAAATGATGAGCAGCACGAGCATGACGTCCACCAGCGGCGTCGTGTTGATCGTCGCCATCACTGACGGGCCCTCCTCCCCGGACGGGGAACCGACATTCATCGACATAGCGTCCGTTCCTTTTGGGTCTACGTTGCCGTGAATCGAGCGCGCTCGGGGCCGCGCTCTACTTGCGCAGCGCCGCGGCCGGTGCCGCCGCCGGACGCGTGCCCCCCATGTCATTGCCGCCGACACGGGCGCCGCCGACCAGGTAGGCATGCAGATCGGATGCGAAGTTGCGCAGCGAGTCCTGCAAGACCCTGTTGCGGCTGAGGAGCCAGTTATAGCCCATGACCGCCGGTACCGCGACCGCAAGTCCGAGCGCCGTCATGATGAGCGCCTCACCGACGGGTCCCGCGACGCGATCAATGCTCGCCTGGCCTGCGATTCCGATCGACACCAGGGCGTTGAGGATGCCCCACACGGTGCCGAAGAGTCCGACGAAGGGTGACACGGAGCCGACGGTCGCGAGAAACGACAGGCCGCCCTGCAGTTTGCCATTGACCTGCTCGACCGAGCGTTGCAGCGACATCGTGATCCACTCGTGCAGATCGATGCGATCGGTGAGGCGCCCGTCGTGGTGCGAGGCGGCGCGCAGGCCGTCTTCGGCAATGCCGCGGAAATCATCGTTCTTGGGCAGCCGCTCGACGCCGTCCTTCAGCGAGGGCGCGCTCCAAAACTGCTTCTCCACGAGCCGGGACGCACGCCGCAACTTGCGCTGATCCCAGAGCTTGGTGAGGATGATGTACCACGAAACCAGCGACATCAGCAGCAGGATGATGAGCACCCCGCGCGCGATGGGGTCGCCCGTCGCCCACAGGGCGCCAAGACCGTAGGGGTTATCGACAGTGACTGCGTTAGCGTGCGTTTCCATATTGTCCTCGGTCAATAAAAAGCCGGGCAAGCCCGGCATTGGTCAATTTTTTAGCTGAAACTTGATGGA
>Ga0182024_10008394_pt1 | contig 21794 bp, 22 predicted proteins | sample P32metaG_FD_120480 | JGI IMG/M metagenome (GOLD analysis project Ga0182024, IMG submission 120480) | Permafrost microbial communities from Stordalen Mire, Sweden - P3-2 metaG (Illumina Assembly) | ecosystem: Environmental > Terrestrial > Soil > Wetlands > Permafrost | place: Sweden: Stordalen...
ACCGGCAGCCATGCCTATGCCGAGGAACTCGCAAAGGGCTATTCCGTCTCGGTGTCGATCCACGACGTCGGCGGTTCCCACGCCAGCGCCAGCTCTACCGGCAAGATCAGCGATTCACCCCTGGACCAGCTCTCCGGCAAGACCTTCACGGTCAGCGCCAACACCGCCTTCAGCGACAAACTGCTGGGCACGTTCCGCGACCAGGACGCGCTGAACACCGACGGACGCGACTACAACGCCACCATCCATTGGGGCGACGGCACGACCTCCTCGCCCAAGATCGACTTCAACGGCGCCACGCCAAACGTCGGCAGCTTCTGGGACGTGTTCGGCAACCACAAGTACGCGACCAGGAAGACCTACACCGTCACCATCGACCTGCACGACCTCGGCTCGCCGCTGACGAACTACATCATCACGGCGTTCATCAAAGTGATGTGAAAGGGTTTGCGGAGAAACTGCCCGACGAGGCCCCACCAGCGCTCCGGGCCGGGCTGCTCGACACGCACCTATCGGTGCGTGAGGCGGCACGCTTCTACCTGCGGAATTCCGGTGCTGTGGACTTCGCCGAGTTCTACCGCGATCTGAAGAATAATGGTTGGTCTCGCGGCACGTAAGGCAAGTGGGAGACAGTTCCCTCGTGTGGCCCCTGCATTCCCCGCCATCACACTCCTTGGTTGAACTTGGGGGCAGTCGCCGAGAGAAGACCAAGCCGGCGTCAGCGCTCTTACTCGACCTCGGCCCAGACTCGGGGAGCTTCGCCGTTGGCCAGTTGTGAATCTCCAACTGCGCGCCGGCTCCCGTCCCCACTTCCCGAACTCATGGGCTTGAAGCACAAAATGAGGCCGATGATGAAGATCAAGGCTGCGATGACGGCAGGGGCCAGATGACTCACGCTGATGTGTCCATGGCCGACGAGTCAGGTGAGATTCATCTCAAACATGGTCTCCGCATCGTCGTACTCGATCCCCATGAATTTGCATTCGTGCCATGTCCTGAGCGCTCGAAGTTCTTCAGAGGCGGACGCACTGCATGCCGCCACGGAGAGGCAGTCAAACACACGGCGCATCAACTCGCTGTGCTGTCGCTCGAAGTCCACATCATTAAAGCTGTAGTACGCTTCTTCGATTAGTGGGATCGAAACTGAGAGGCTCACCCGCCGATCTGCGAGCGGGTGCGAGAGCATTCCCGCCATAATGTGCAACATCCCACTGTCCGGGCGCAGCATCACAAAAACCGTATCCCACGGTGTCTGAAGAGAGGCGCCAAGTTTCTTACGGAAGGCTTCGTTCACCTTCAGCCAGACGCAGATGAGTTGTTCCTGAAGTGCATGCCAGTCCCGCTCTTCGATACGGGTCTCGTAACGACTTCTCTCGCCGAACTTGGCATCCGGTTCCAAACTTTCTCGCCACTGCAACGGCATCATCACCACCGATCTGTTGGAAAACAACGCGTCTCTCCAAACGTCCCGCTGTGCCGACCCACGCCGATCACTTCGTTATTCGTTGCCCTTGTAATGCCGGTAGCGGCCAGTTTGGATCGGTGCCGTAGGCGGGAGATCAGGTTTCTGGTTCGTCGTCATCGACATCACCTTGCTGGTCAGGAATGTACGGGCCCAGATGGCATCGTGCTTCTCCTTCATCTTTGCCGGGATCGTTTGACCTGATTTGCTCACCGGAGACATCCTTTCAATCGTCGCTGAGGCATTCACGCTCAAACCAATCGGCGAGACCCGCTTCCAAGGCCGACATCGCTTTCGCCAGCGTCTTCACCTTTCGGCCCTCGAAAACCACGGCGCCATAAACCATCGCTCTGGCCACGAATCCAATGCCTTGTTGATCGCCAATCTCAATGTGGCCTTGCGAACGAACAGATTCGGCGACTGTCGGATAAAGCTCTTCAATGTACTCTTCTTCCGGTGTTGGACTTGGTTTCTTCGTGGCATCACGGCAGATCGCGTCGAAGACCTTATCCCACGACGCCAAGCGTGGTGCTGAAATGACCTGAATGCCGATCTGGTTGAGATGGGGCAGAAGATCGGCCCATTCTTTTCTCTTGCGAATGCGCAGGGTCTTTGGCCGTCGAGGTTCGCCGTCCAGTGGACGCCGCATCGCATCGGCCAGAAGCTGAGCCATATCGTTCACAGTCGCCGTCTCCACGAACATGCGCTCAATCGGAAGCCGTCCGTCGTTGCTGAGAACCAGCCCCTCCCAGATCGCGCCCTTGTTGCCCGGAGCAGGTGCTGGGCGAATATCTGCTTCCCAGATTTCCTCAGACTGCGGGAGCCGACGCAGGTGAGTCTTGACGAAGGCGACTCCCTTGCCGAGCTTCAATTGTTGCCGCTTGTGCCTTTCAGCAGCAGGACCGACATTTCCTGTAGGATCGCCCTGATCTTCGGCAAGGAAATACTCGTACAGGTCGGCATCCTCGCTGGGATTGTGCCCGTCGATGTCCGGCCCCCAAATAATGGACGCATCGACAAGGTCGGTGCGATGGCCTTCAAGCAGGGTAAAGCGGCCCGATGAAATCCTGATGCGGTCCTTCCGCTTCTTGATTTCTGGATGGCGCTCAAACCACTTCTCTAGGATGTAGTAGATGTCCGGCTCGCTGATCTTCCCGTCTCGGGTGATCTTTCCGTGAATGTTCGGGATGATTTGGATGCGTGCCTTGGCCATGATGATCCGCGAGGGCGCTCAGAACTCATAACCTTGCTTGACCCAGTACAACCAATCCTCGACGGCTTGTCGGCTGGCGTCGTCGGCATCCTTGCCCGGCTTCAGTTGCGACAGCGGCACCGCCAATCCATCCTTCTCCCAGCGGATCATCACGAACATTTCGTGCTGGCACTCGTCTTCCGGGGCCATGCCGCTGACCTCGACCTCATCGCCTTTCTTCAAGGGCGAGATGGCTCGTTTGCCGGTGCAGATCGCCGTGAAGGGGGAAAAGTTCTCTTCGAGATAGGTGTACCAGCCCGTTGTCCGCTCCTCGGGGCCGTTGGCGTCGACAACAATCTCGTTTTCGATCCGGTCCTCACGCTCTTTGTCCTTCTTGGAAGCCATATCGCATCATTCTCCCGCCTTGACGTGATGGCGGCAATCGTCAGTCCTGCCGGGTACAATCCGGTCACGACGAAGAAAGGATAAGCATCGTGACGGAAGTTGCACAATTCGAGGCAGGCATATTTGCTCTGACGGCGGAAGGCTGGGCCATCGTGAAACGCCGGACATTCGACGGGCAACTCCCCGCAGCAGAATGGCTCAAGCGTAACGCCACGACGCTGACGAGGAAGAACCCGTCGCAGCAAGTTCGAGGCAGCGCTGTGCCTTTGGGTGGTTGGCTGACTCTGGAATGGGTGTTGGCCGATTACGAGCGGAAGCGGAGAGCGGGTGATCCCGAGTTCAACGAACCCGACGCCAGAGTCTTCATGGTAGGCGATAAGATCACAGCCAGTTACGGCGCTCGCCAAGGCCAGTTCCTCGCCTTCATCCACTCCTACACGCAGCTCAACGGCCAGCCGCCTGCCGAGGGCGATATGCAGCGTCACTTCAAGGTCGGCCCGCCCGCCGTTGACGACATGATCTTGATCCTTGAGAAGAAGGGGCTGATTGCCCGAACGCCCGGCACGGCTCGGTCGATTCGGGTGCTGCTGCCACGGGAACAGTTGCCCGATCTTGAGTGAATCACAAGGTGTGGGCTTGTGGAACAAGAGTCAGAGGGCAACCCCGACGAGGCTGAGGCGGTCCGTGTCAAATGGTTAGTCAAGGCGATCTTCCACCAGGATGGTTATGGACCCCCGAACGATCTGGATCGAACAGTGTGAAGCCGCCCGTGGGATGGAAGATGAATTTGGCGTCCCCAAGGCTCTCGAATATCTCGTCGGCGAGAAGTTCATCAACTTCCTCGACGCATCCGACGACCACGCCGATCTTCGGGCAGAACTTCCGGCGTTCGCCGCAGAGATCAAGACGATTTTCGAGCCGTACCAACTCGCCGAGTATCTTGAGACCGTTCGACAAACCGAACCGTTCGACCCGAGGCTTTATGACGATGAAGAAACTGCTGAACAGGAACGAGAGGACAATGTTCGGCGGTGCGCTGCGGACTTGCTGCTCGTAGAGCGGGCCAAGGCGTGGCTATTGGAAGGATAATTGGTCGCCCGTCATGAAGCTCCAGCGCTTCCGAGTCCCCTTCATTGCCGGAACCATCGTGCTGTCGGGTACAATCGGGCGGCAGAAGCAAAGAAATGCGAGGACCAGTTTGCGCGTGATCGCCTCAGTCAAAGTCGGTGGCGTCGAGTACCAAGCGATTTGGGCCTCGCTCTCGTGGATCAAGCCCGATGACCACAAAGGCAGTCCGGCACTGGCCCTGACCATTCGCAGCGGCGAAGGGAAAGACGAGGCGATCATTCGCCGAAATGCCAGTCTGGCCGACGTTGAATCATCGTTGCGCCAACTGTGTGGGCTTGGGTTCAACGACTCGAAGCTGTCCGAACTCTTCAACCACAAGGGCAATCCCGGAGGGTTGGCGCAGCACGTCAAGGTACTGGTGGCGAACATGAAATAGAATGGGTTGGCGTTGGCCGCACCAAACTCGAGGACGAACCATGATGCGAATCGGCTTTTCAAACTGGCGTATCGTATCGACAGGGCTCGAAGCGGTATTAGTTGAGGCCGGTGGAAAGGGAAAGTAGGAGAAAGCGACATATGTCGTGATCGTGCGCCGAATTACATCTTTCGGTTGCTGATTGGCGTACAATGGCGTGCATGACTAAAGGCACTGTACATATGACGAACCCGGCCGGGGGCATGATCGCCCTTGCGACGGGGCGTCAGGAGTTCACGATCATCAAGGCAGGCACTTCGGACTTCACCATCGGTGATCGCGTGGAGTGGGACAACGATTCAGGGCTTGGCTCGGAGACCTACCGGAACATGACCACGGGATCGGCGATCAGCGTGATCGTCCAGAACCACTGGGTGCAGCCTCGGCACATTCAAAAGGCGCTGCTGCTGTAGGGCCGATTCCTCCTGACCGACGCCGCCACGAGCGGCGCGAGTCCCCGCGGAAGGCCTCGGAAAAAGCGCCCGGAAAAAGCAGAAATGATGGATGTATTCTTCGCTGTTGTCGTAAGCAAGGAATCACTCTGATCCGACGATCTTGCCGTCCGGATCGGCCTGGAGAAACGAGCCGTCTTCGATGCAGACCGCCGAAAGGCGGCCTTGGGGGCCAAGGGCTGCGCCGGTATCGACCAGGACGATCCGTGGGCCGCGGAGTGGGACATTTCCGATGCCGCGGGACCCGCGCAGTTTTAAGACCGGCGTGTGCCCGAAATAGCCCGTCCGCTGCCAGGGCTTGCGGCAGCGAATCTCGGCTTCGCGGAAACGGCCCCACAAGAGCCGGTGGCGAAGCGCGTCATCGCGGCGAGCGCGCTCCTCCAACCCGGGTGAAAGTGCCATACGATCGGGTTCGTCACATCGCCACATCGCGTGCGCGATGAAGACGTCGTCGTATTCGACGACCGGGTCGAGCACTCGAAAGAAGTTGCGGTGACCTTGTGGAATAGCTTTCGCCAAGCCCTCGACCGCATCGGGTTGGGAGCTGCCGATCGCCCGATCGATTTCCGCCGGACCGACGCCATAGCTGGCGAATGTCTGGTCCAGCCCGCATTCCAGGTACGCGGCAACGGCTTCCTGGCGCGTGGCAAACGGGTAATCGCAATAGCTGGCGCCGTTCACGATGAAATCGAAGACGTCGTCGTGGTTCCCGCGAACGAACTGGGCCGAGGGAAGCGTCAGAAGCAGGGCGATGACCTCGCGCGATTGCGGGCCGCGGTTGATGTAGTCGCCGGCGAAAATGAAGTGGGCGTTGCGGTCGAAGGAGGTCACCGCAGTGAGAAGCACCTGCAGTGGCCGGAACATTCCGTGGATATCGCCGATGACCCAACGCACCGGACCCCGCTTTCAAACTGTGTAGGCTCTCACCCGGCGGTAACATGCCCGTCGTGCGTCTTTGTGAAGGCGTATAGCACCGTCGCGTTGGCGTCGATGTGGCGGACGATGAAGCGGTCCTTCTGGATTTCCAGGTGGCTGAAGCCATAGACGCTTTGGCCGAACCGGCGGCGCGGCCGGGCTGCCAGCTCGTATGATTTTGCGCCGCCGGCGCCGCTGACGACGAAGGATGTGGGATGCCCGTCGAACTCCAGGTGCTGCAAATCGTGGTCGTGGCCGCAGAGGTAGAGGTCCACCTTGTTCTTGCGCAGCAGCGGGTCCAGTTGTTCGACGAGCCCCTTGGTGTCGCCGTGCTTGCCGTCGTTGAACACCGGGTGGTGGCCGAGGACGAAAAGCCAGGGAGTGGGCCTCGGTCTGGCCAACTCTCCGGCGAGCCAGTCCATCTGTTGCTTATGGTCGTCCGGGTAGTGCACGCTGCCGTCGGCCCAGTTGGTGTCGAGCACGATGAAGGAGGCCAATGGGTCCTGAGCGAGCAGGTCGAAGCGGTACCACTTGGCCGGCAGGGTCCAGCGCGAATCGGGGGCGTGCTGGCGATAGGCAAGCTGGGCCGCGACGGAACGGTCGTCCGCTTCGTCGTTGTAGTCGTGGTTGCCGAGCATGGCGTACATCGGGCAGGGAAAGGTGCCGGCCGGGTACATCTGCTCGACGTTGATGTCCCAGCGGGGCGATTTGACGCCCTTGCCGGCCAGGCCGCCGTAGAAGTTGTCGCCGAGCATTGCCAGTGCCGCGGGCTTGAGGTTGGCGGCGCTGGCGTAGCGGGCCATGGCGCCAGCGACGGCCTTCTGCCGTTCGAGGTCGCGGTCCTTGACCCCGTAATCGCCGACCGCCAGCATGTGGCACGCCTGGCTGTCGGGGGCTTCGGCCTTCGCCGCAAGGAGCGGCCCCGCCCCCCGGCTGAGCAGGGCGGCGGCGCTGAACCCAAAGGTCTGCTTGAGAAATCGGCGTCGGGTCAAAGTCATTACGGATTCTCCAAAGGTGCCCGAGCAACCGCTACTGGTTCGGCACTTGAATCGAGCTGGGCAAGCCGGGGATGCTCGTTCCGCCGGGAGCGGGCGATGGGGCCGGCGTCGGCGTGCCGGGGGTGCCCGGGCTGGGGGGCGTCGCGGTGCCGCCGCCGGGCGTTCCGAGCGTGCCGTCATTCACATTGAGTGTGAGGGTCTGGCTGCCGCGCAGGACGGTGATGGGGCGAGACTGGACCTGCCAGAGCTCGGCCTCGGCCATGCCGGCGTCATTGAAGGTGCCGATGTCGACGCCGTTGATTTGCAGCACCTTGTCGCCGACTTTGAGGCCGTAGTATTGCTCGAAGTAGCCGCCGGGGGTCACGCTGGTGACGAGCAGTGACCGGAGTTGGCCGCCGGCCAGTTGGCCATCGACCTGCACCGAGTCCTTTGCGGTAATGCCATCAGCGGTCTTGCCGGTGATCGGCTGGACCTGGTCCTGAGCCTCCTTCCCCTTCCTGGCCACCGGGATTTCGTACTTGGCGAAGAGATAGACGATGATTGCCGTCACCACCAGGAGGGATACCAGGCCGAATGCGTAGCGCATAGTTGTTCCTTGTAAGACCTCACCCATTATCGCGAACTAAACGAAAGTTCCAAGGCATCTTTTTTTCCGCCCGTTGGCTGATGTCGCCGAGCCCATCAAGTGCCCAATCGGACACTGGGTGATTCTCTTTGCGGCAGGATTCGGCGGAGCCCCGTAGGTCCCCACCCGCAGGTGCTCAATCTACGCCCAACTCGGCCCCGTGCTTCCGAAGGAAAGTCGGCGCGTCGAGGATCTCCACGCCCGGCAATCGCTGACGAAAGCGCCTCCCCGCTTCTCCCCTGCTTCGCGGGATCGAGAGCAGATCCTGATCGAAACTCAAGATGTGAGTCGCCTGAAGGTCGATTGCCAGTTCAACGAACTTCTGATCGTCCGGGTCCCGGCGATACTCAAATCGGGCAACGGGGGTTCGCAAGTATTCGCCAATGAAGCGGAGGCGCCGAATGGTGATCTCGACGAGCTCGGCGGTGATTTCTGGAAACTTCTCGACGATCCCCTCATCCGTCAGCACTTCGCGGTACTCATCAATGACGGGCTTGCTCAAAAGCGGAACGAACAGCCGCCGCTCGGCCGCGCGGCGGACCTTCGCCGCAGCCGACGTGCGGGCCACCAAACCACGAAGCAGCGTGTTGGTGTCAAGGACGATTCGAAAGGCGGAGCGCGGCACTCAGTCCCTCTTCCGGGAAGTGCGCGCCCGCCGTGAGCGCGCCCGAGCCACAAGATGGTCCAAGTCATCTTCGCTCATCCCACTCTTCCGGAAACGTGCCTGGGCCGGGCCATAAAGCTCATCAAAAGTTTTTGTCCGGGCCAACCGTTCCAGCGCGATCCCTTCTTCAATCAAATGAGTGGCGTACCCCTCGGCGCTCATCCCCAGAGCTTTCGCCTGCTCGCGCAGCGCCGCGAGTTTCTGCTTGCTCAGTCCTGAAACCTGAATGGTTGCGGCTATTGTTGCCATTTTGCTACTCCCAGATCCGTTAAGATTCTAGCATGTGCCGTTGCCGTTTGCAGCATGTCGCTTGCGTCTCGACGTCTAGACAATCCTTCGCGCCACGCGCCGACGCCGTCGAGCCGTGTTTCGGATTCGTTCGCGAACACACGCACGTGAACGCGCCGCAAACGCGCCGCAGTGCGCCGGCGAACCACGGTACGCCTGAGCTACTGAAACAGCGTCATCTGCCGCGGGTCCTCCGCCGTCCATTCAATCTGCCCGTCGGCAAATCGGGTTACCAATCGATCCCCCGGCTTGATCTGCGAGACGCTACGGACGATGACGCCGGTCCGCTTGAGGATGGTCAAGCTGAAGCCGCGGCGCAGGACTTGCAAGGGGCCGATGGCTTCGAGCTGTCGCGAGAGGGAATCCAGGCGATTGCGGCGGCGGAGCAGGTCGTTGGCGGCCAGGCGGAGCAGGCGGGGCTTCAGGGACTCCAGGCGTTGCCGCTGGAGGGACAGGCGGTGCCGCGGGTGCTGCTCGGCCAGCACGGTGGACAGGCGGGCGATCGTCTGCGCCGATCGGCGCAGGCGCGACTGCATGGCGGAGGCGAGGCGCTGTTCGCAGGACCGTAAATGGTCGCGATGGCCGCGGACGCGCTCGCTCACGCGCAGGGCGAGCGACTTTTCGCGGTCGTCCAGGAGCTGGCGGAGCATCTGCACGCGGTACAGCGGTCGGCGGAACGCCTCGTGGCGCTCGATGGCGGTCAGGCGGCTCCGCGCGCCTAGGACGATGGAGCGGACACCGCGGGCGATCTGCAAGGCGGAGCGCGTCACTGAGTCGCGCGCCAGGCGCCAGTTCTGCATGACCACCTGGGCCGCCTCGGTGGGCGTGTGGGCGTGGTAGTCGGCGACGAGGTCCGCGATGCTGGTGTCTACCTCGTGGCCGATCCCGGTGACGATCGGCAGCACCGACGCCGCGATGGCGCGGGCCAGGGTCTCGTCGTTGAAGCAAGCGAGGTCTTCCATCGACCCGCCGCCGCGGCCCAGCAGGATGAGGTCGGCGCCGCTGCCGTAGCCGATGGCGTGGCGCCAGCGGTTCAGGTGCAGCAGCGCACCGGCGATGTGCCGGCCGGCGGATTCGCCCTGCACCGGGACGTTGTAGAAGCTCAACTTCACCCATGGGTAACGTTTGAGGACCTTGAGCATGTCCTGCAGTGCGGCGGTCTGCCGGCTCGTCACGATCACCAGCCGGGCGGGGAATTTGGGCAATGGCTTCTTCCGCTGTGGAGCGAACAGGCCTTCGGTCTCGAGTTTTTCCTTGAGCTGGCGGAACGCCAATTCGAGCACGCCTTGCCCCACCGGCTGGATCGAGGTGGCGGTGAACTGGTACTTGCCACGCTCGATGTAGACCTGCACCTTGCCGGTCACCAGCACTTCCATACCGGGCCGCGGGGTGAAGCGGAGCCGGGCGGCGTCGTCGCGCCACAGGACACAGTCGATGCAGGAGCCGGCGTCCTTGAGTGTGAAATAGTGGTGCCCTGAGCCTGGGTACGGTTTGTAGGTGCTCAACTCGCCCTTGACCAGGACCGCCTGCGGCATGCCGGTGCGGATGGTGCGGTCGATCTGCCGGGTAAGCTGCGTCACGGTCAACGGCTCGGGCTTCGGGGAGCCGGGTTTTTCCAGGGGGGAGGGCGTGGCGGGCTCCGGCCGTCGCCGGGTCACCTGGCGATGGAGATCGAAGAAATTCGTGGGGGCCTCGTCGCGGGGGGTGTTGGAACTGTCGGAAGGCATCGGAGGGGAGTATAATCTGGCGACCGACGAAGCGAAGACCTGGATTCAGCATTCCCTATTCAGCATTCAGCATTTCCCGCCATGGAAATCCGTCCTGTCCAACCGACCGACCTGAACCTGCTTTCGGAAATCGATGGCACGATCGACTCCAACCAGTACGTCCACGTGGACCGGTCTGGAGAAGGCCTGGAGTTGAGCTGGGAGATCCAGGAACGCCCGCTGCGCGAGCGGCGCGTCCGGCCCAATGCGATTGATGACGAAGTCACCTTCTGGCTCAAGCAAATCTCCAGCGGGGCCGACGAGGGGATCGCGCTGATGATCGAGCATGACGACGTGCCGGTGGCGCTGGTGGTGGCGTCGCAGGACTATCCCCACAAGACGATGAAGGTGCACGACATCCGGGTGGATTTCGACCACCGCCGGCAGGGGCTGGCGATGGCATTGCTCTACCAGGTGGTGGCCATGGCGCGTGAAGCCGAGTGCCGGGCGGTCACAGTCGAGACGACGACCGACAACTACCCCGCCATGCAACTGCTGGCCAAGTGCGGCTTCGAGGTCGCCGGCCTGGACGCCCGCCGACACAGCAACCACGATCTGGTGAAGGAAGCGGTGACACTGTTCTGGTATTCGCCGCTGGATTGAGGGGCGGAGAATTCGGGGTTATCTGGAGAGGAGCTTTTGCGAGGACCTGGGCCGCGTGCGCAAGGCGATGGCCGCTCTCGCGGGACGATTTGCTCCAAAGGAACTGGCGCAGAAGGCGTATGACCTGTACGAGCAGTTTCGGCCCTCCGTACCGGCCGGTGTGCGGGGGTGGGGCGCAAAGGGACTGTTGGACCTCGGCTTGATGCGGTCGCTGGTGTAGGGCGTTCCAATTCAGCTACGGGCTATTGTCCCTGAGTTCCGCGGAAAGTCGGCTGGGAAGATAAGAATCCGCATCAGACCACGGGCAGCTCCCAATGCTCGCGCCGGTCGCGATCGAGCAGCGATTGGTCGGCCTTGTCTCCGACGAACTCCCACTTGGCTGGGTCCCACTGCAGCTTCCGGCGGTGCCAGTAGGCAAGGTTGCCCAGGATAACGACGGCAACCGATCTGGCCCCGATCTCGACGTCGGCAATCGGGCGTTTTCGCGAGCGGATGCAGTCGAGCCAGTTGCGGTGATGTCCGGGCGACTCGTAAAGGTGAACGTCGCTGCTTCCCAACGGCTCCTTGATGATTGAATCCGGGTCACTGGTCAGGACACCCCGGTCGATGTGGAGCGTACCGGCGGTTCCCGTGAAGACGCATCCACTGGGGCCGCCGTGCGTCATCACCACGCCGTTGCTGTAGAGGTATCGAACGCCGGTCATGGCCTTGGGGTCTTCCGGAGGGATGATTTCGACTGGCCCGGATTCATCCATTCCCAGGCACCACTGGGCGATGTCGTAATGATGCGCGCCCATGTCCGAGTGCCCGCCGCCGGCGTACTCTCGATAGTTCCGCCATGCGGGGAAGTGGTTGTGAACGCCGCGCGGGCTGAGGACCGAGTTGTAGGCACGCTCTGGCGCTGGGCCAAGCCAGCGGTCCCAGTCCAGTCCCGGCTCCATGTCCTCGGCCGGCAGGTCGCACCATTTACTCGGTTCACCGACGCCGACGGTCACCGTCTGGATCTTGCCCAGCCGGCCGCTCCGCACGATCTCGGCGGCCTTTCGAAACGGGCCAAAGACGCTGGAACGCTGCTGGCTTCCCGTCTGGAACACCCGGTCATACTTGCGCGCCGTGTCGATGCAGCGCCTCCCTTCGGCAAGCGTGAGCGTCAGGGGTTTTTCGCAGTAGACATCCTTGCCCGCCTTGCACGCTTCGATTGCGGGAATGGCGTGTCCGTGCTCGGGCGTCGCGATGCAGACGGCGTCGATGTCCTTTCGGGCGATCAGCTCGCGGAAATCGGAATACACCGTGCAGCCAGCGAACCCGGCGCGCGTTTCATAGGCCTTGTCAACTCGCTCCTTGGCGTGGGCGCGGCGTCTTGCGTCCACCTCGCAGACCGCTAGCGCCTGAACGTCCCGGAAGGAAAGCAGCTCGGGCAGGTGATAATCGTTGGCCATCTTTCCGCAGCCGATGAATCCGACCGTGATCCGCTCGCTGGGCGCGGGACGGTCGGCACTGCCGAAAACGCTGGCCGGCACGATGACCGGCGCCGCCACGGCGGCAGCCGCAGCGCCCTTGAGAAACTGACGGCGATTCATCCGGCGAGAAGATTGTGTCGCAACCATGATGGTGCCATTGTGTTCGCGACCAAGTTGCGATGCAATATCTTTGACTAGCGCTCGTACTCAACGCGGGCACGACTTTCCGCTAATAAATGGAACGTGTGCCTCCGTATTGGCGACTTTTGGCTGTTCCACACTACGAGGAGAAATGACCATGGTGAATCTGTACCGCAATCCGCGCGTGTTGCTCTCGCTTGTCAGTCTGTATGGTCTGATGGCGATAATCGCCCGTGCCGACGATGCGGCGGTCCTCAAGCCGGGAACCGATCGTCCGGCGAACGCAGTGGTGCTCTTTGACGGAAAGGATGCATCGCACTGGAAGCCGCAATGGCCCGTTGCGGATGGGGCGATGACCTCAGAGAAACAGGACATTACCAGCAACGAGCAGTTCACCGATTACAAACTGCACATCGAGTTCAACGAGCCGCAGCTTGGCCCCGAATTTAAGAGTCAGGATCGGGGAAACAGCGGCGTCTATCAGCAGGGGCGATACGAGATTCAAGTGCTCGACAGCTATCACAACGATACCTACGCCAAGGGTGGGTGCGGCTCGGTCTACGGCGTCGCCGATCCGCTCAAGAACATGGCTAAGCCGCCAGGTGAGTGGCAGACCTACGACATCACCTTCCACGCTGCCAAATTCAAGGATGGCAAGAAGGTGGAAAATGCCCACGTCACGCTCTACTGGAACGGCGAGCTGGTGCAGGACAACACAGAAATCCCGGGGCCGACTGGCGGCGGCGATGCTGAAACCGATGCGCCCGGCCCGATCCGCCTGCAATATCACCACCACTCAGTCAAGTTCCGCAACATCTGGGTCGTGCCGCTGGATGACAAGACGAGCGGCGTGGAGAAGAAATAAACCGCTTGGGGGCGCTGCTGAGGAGAGGTGTTGCTGGCCCCGTCTCGATGCATCACCGCGTGTCTCGCGGCGCACTTCCGAGGCATCGTCGGAACCACTGCTTTTGCCGGCGGAGAAAACCGGATGAGAACGATTCTCATAGCAACCCTCCTGCTGACTCTGGCCGCGACGCGGGGTGCTGCGGCGGCGGACGCGGAGTTGATCCGCCAGATCCTGCCGCTGTCGATACGGGGCGTGAACTACTACCCCCGCGAGACGCCGTGGGGCGGTATGTGGACCAAAACGCCGGCGGATGTGTGGGAAAAGGACATGGCGCTGGCCGCGTCACTGGGCTGTAACACCATCCGCACGTTTCTCCCCTTCGGTTCGCACCTCGAACAGGATGGGTTGATCAAGCCAGATGGCTCGCTGACCCCGGCCTACCACGAGAAGTTCGAGCAATTGCTGGCCGCGGCTTGGCGGCACGGCATCCGCGTGATCGTCTGTTTTGAGTTCGATCAGAAGTTCCTCACCGCCGATGACGCCCAACAGCGGTGGCAGCGCACGCGGGCTGACGTGGCGCGTCGATCGGTTGCAGCAAGTCGGGCTGCCGGATGTGACGCAGTATCGCGAGTATGCATCGAAACAGACGTTGTTCCAGGAGGGGGCCAAAGGAGTGCTCGTCACCTTTGGCCACCAGCGTGAAGTCGGCGGCAAGCGCCCGTTGCTGGTCGGCGAGTTCGGGATGAGCACGGTGCGCGATGCCGAACACGGCGCGGCCCCCGGACTGCGCGACAAGATGAGCGACGCCCCCGGTACCGAAGCGGAGCAGGCCAAGCTTTACAAAGTGGTTCTCTCTGCAGTGGAACAGGGCCAAGGCGCCGGCGCACTCGCTTGGTGCCTGTATGACTTCCCGATCGACAATCCCGATGAATCCCACTTCGGCCTGGTCCGCGCCGACGGCTCGCTCAAGCCCGCCGCGCACGTTTTGGCCGATACATTCTCGCGCTGGCGGCGGCAATGAGTGAGATAGCAGCGACAGGACTCGAACAGCATCCCACCCGGATCCGTGCCGGGCAGCGTCGTGCTGCCGGATTCGTTCAGCTTGGTAAACGTCGGCGAGCCCGAGCCACAACGCATTTTCCAGCCGCTTTAATCTCCTGATTTAACTCAGGTCGCTCACCGCGTTTGGGTCATCATAGGCGTCGATGATCGCGATGGTCTGGCCCGCGCCGTTGCAAGCAACTCCATTGAAACTGATCCCGCTTACGCCAGGCCACAGGCTGTCGCCGACCCCAAATATACCGTGGACTTCATGTTAGCGCGTGCGAGCGCCGCTGCGTTGCACCCGACGATGACTCAAAAAAAGTTTGCTAAAGTTTTTTCATTCGCATGAAAAACTCGCTTGACGCTATGCCCCGGTCGAACGGACAGTACGCGGCGGCAGAGGCCCGTCTTTCAAAATCACAGGAGGCACCTATGCGATTCGTATCGTCCGCGTTTCGAAGAGCGATCGGTTCAGTCGGCTCAAGCCCGAGCAGCCCGCCGGCCATGATGGAGGCGTTGGAAACCCGGCAGTTGCTGTCAACGACTGTCCCGCCGCCGTCGCACGGCCCGCCGCCGGTGGTTCCTCCGGTCGTCGTCCCGGCCCTGCCCGCAGTCCAATCCATTGGCGTCACCATTCATGCCATTGCTGGCGAATCCTTCACAGCCGTCGTGGGCAAGGTGACCGGCCTGGACAAGAGTCTGCTTGCAAACCTGAAGGGGTTGCAGGCGATCATCACCTGGAACGACTACGCCGGCGACGATGCCACCAGCAAGGGCGTTCTCTCGGTCTCGGATGACACGCTGATCGTAACCGGGACCCACACGTATCAAATCGAGGGCACGCACAATATCACCGTCAACGTCCTGACGGTCCCGCCCGTCGTCGCTTCGACCGCGACCACCGTCGAGCCATTGCTGCTGGCCACGATCCATAGCACCGCCGACGTGTCACTCAGGCCAATCGGCGTGACGTTTGGCATTGCCAGCGCCGGCACCTCCTTTACCGGGGTGGTGGGCAAGGTGCAGGGCTTCGACAAGGCCACCTTGAAGGACCTTGGCGCACTTCAGGTCACGATCAATTGGGGCGACGACACTGCACCCAGCGCCGGCACCCTGTCGGCCGCCTCCAGCGGCCTGGTCAGCGTGACCGGAACGCACACGTACGCGATCGACGGGCAATACAACGTGACGATCACGATCAAGACCACGCCGTCCACCCCGGCCAATGCCGCCGCCGCGGCCGTGACCCTGGCCGTCATTCACAGCACCGCCGACGTGGCGTTCGTTCAACCGATCGGCGTTACTTTCGGTGCCGAGGCCAATGAGCCGTTCAGCGGCGTTGTCGGGCAAGTAAAGGGGCTCGACCACACTACACTTGGCGATCTCGCCGGACTCCAGGCCGTCATCACCTGGGGCGACGGCTCGGCGACCAGCCACGGCACGCTGTCGGTGAGCAACACGGGCGTGCTGCTGGTCAACGGGTCACACACATATACCCATTCCGGGAAATATGCCGTTACCATCGTCGTTGAGACAATCCCGCCGGTCCTCAATCCGCCGGCAGCGACTACCGCCGCTCCGCTGGTCCTCGCCACCATTAACAGTTACGCATCGGTGGCACCCAATACTGAAGGCGGCGTTCACCTCGACGAGATCGCATCGGAGCCGTTTACCGCCATCGTCGGCACTTACTACTTCAAGAACGACGGTCTGGTCCAATCGGCCGTCATCAACTGGGGCGACGGCACATCAAGCAAAGGCACGATCCTGGCGGTCGGTCCCAACGTTGCCAACTGGGCGGTCAAAGGCTCACATACATACGCCAAGGTCGGTAACTACAAAGTCCAGACCACGGTAACCGCCACCCCAGCACCGATCGGCGGCGTTTCCAACCCGATTATTCTTCTGGTCGCGGACATCAAGAGCACCATCACTGTGCTGGGATAGTTGTAAGGTCGCCGAGCCCAGCCTGTGCTACAACCATCGCCGATCATCGAGGCGACGTGGCAAGACGCGCCCAGGCGAAACGAGGTCCAGGCGAGGGATCGTTCGAGCGAGACCTCGGGGCATCGTCGCGCCGGTGGGTGCCGATCTCATTTGTTACGCGTTTCGTTCGGTGGAGCCGCGAATGACCCATCTGGCGACTCAAAAACGTTTTTTGGAAGCCACGCGCGCTGCTGGTCGGGCTGGTGCCAATCGACGTGACATCGAACGAGGCCCGAGCGTCGCAAATCGTTGCGGCTTCCGGGTGTTGCAGCAGCGCCGAAATGAAAGCCGCCAGTGTTGTCCCGCCCCGATGATCCGATTGAAGTTTCGGTGACCTTGGCTACCGTTGGAAGCACGATGAACAACCAGTCCTATCGTTTCGCCGTTGTTGCTTTGGTTCTTGGTTTGGCGCGATCGGTGTTGGCCGGGGACGTCGCTTTCCGCCATCATCATATCTCACTGCGTGGCGTAGGCTCTAGCGAAAGCAGATCAGTGGCCAGTGGATGAATTGGGGTTCCACCACAATTCGTTGGGACCGGTTGTGCCGTTGGGAGCAGTTGAGGAGCTTTCGGAAAGGAAGTCGGTAGCGTGCATGAATTCGACGTGGCTGTCCAGGTATCCCAGATTCGCCCCGAGACCGGATTGGATCTTGTTGTTGGTCGTCTGGGTGTTTTCGGATTGTGCGGTACCCTGGCCGTGGCGAGTGGAAAGCGACTCCTCATAGGGAAAACTGGCCCCGTCATTGAAAACGGCGGCCGTCGCGGACCGCTCGTCGCCTTCCCAGAGAAGCACCTTTTCCGCGCCGTCATGGATTTGGGTAATCTTGTAGCTGGGCATTCCCCCCGAGACCAAAGGGAGCGCGCCGAACGCGTTGGCCGATCCGTCCATCGTGTAGCTGGTGATCGTGTTGGTGACGCCTTGCGCGGTGGAGGGGTCATAGAGCGGGCAGTGGAACATGTCGGCACCCCCGAGCGGCGTTGAACCCGTCGCGTTCGGGGGGCTTCCGGCTACTCCTATCTGACCGGCGACATATTTATAGAGCACGCCGTCCATCACATCGGTTGGCCAAGCGGGAGAATGACAGGTCGAGGTCCTGAACAGCCATCCATAATCATACGCCCCGGACCCCGGACCGCCCCAGTTGTCGAAGGGCAGGAACTGGTTGTTTTCATTTTCATACATTACGACCGCGAGCATGAGTTGCCGCATGTTGTTCTGGCACTTGGTCAGGTATGCCTGTTTGCGGGCGCCCGAGAGGGCGGGAAGGAGGATGGCGACCAGCACCGCGATGATGCCAATGACCACCAGCAACTCAACCAGCGTAAAGCCGCGCCTGCCGGCGCGATAGGTAGCTCGATCAAGCATTATAGAATTCTCCAAGAAGGGGCCTATGGCGAAATGAATACCTAGTCAGCCTCAGAAAGGCCGTCACTCGGCAAAATGAGTGGCCGAAATCACGCTTTCTTCAGAAAGGGCAAAGACACAGCCATCATACCGTCAACTGAAAGATCAAAGATAGCCGAACAACGACGAATTTGCAGGCGATTTATGTTTTCGCCATAAAATTTCACTGGTAGCACTGGTTGAACATGGTGCTCGACACCACGGATCAACGGGCCGCCAAATGAAAGCGACGATTTCGTCATGGGCCATGTTTCTTTTCCGCGATCCCGCGGGAGCCGCGGATGAGATGTATGCGCTTCATGCGATGGTGTTTGCCGACGACGGCCGTGGTGGCGTTGAGCCATCGTCATCTGGTCCGTCGGCGGCCGATATTCAGCCGGCTTGTTATCGCAGCGCTGTTCGGCGGCGCGTTGAACTCTCACGCCAGCGATGCGCAGACAACGCGCAGCACCGGCCCAATTCCGGATAGGACAGCGCAGCGTCGGCAGTTCCAAGACCAGGAGCTGGTCACCGCCAAACCGTTCAGCGTCATCTTCAACCCCGGCGAAGCCCCTCGCATCGTCTGGCGCGATCTTGAGACGGTCCGGGAGCTGGGTCGGAACGGCCGGTTGAGGGTGCGCTGGTTCGACGCCGACTTGAACGAGGTCGACGTGCCGAAACGGCCGGGGCGCTGGTGTGCGTGATCGAGGGGATTGAGTGCGCTCGCATTTCAAGATGAAATGATCGCTGGGCCAAACACCCCATTTTGAGAGTTTTCGGACGGACTGCTACGAATCAGCTCTGCAACTTAAGAGGCGATTTTCGTTTGCCAAGGTGCAAAAGGCTACCGGGAGATTGGCGTCGATGCGCCACGGCGATGGCGTGCCCGTAAGTTCCCGCCAAGGTCTGCAAACGAGAACTTAATAGGTGGCCTCTTTTCAGCGACCGGTCATTTCAATTTGAAATAAAACCCGTCGGCAACATTGAGATTTGAAATGCTGCGCAGGCTGCTCCTTGGATCCAATGCGGCATATTCGGACCCAAACTCGGTTCGTCTATGGGCTTTGAGCACGGCATGAGGTTCGCTTTAGGCGCTTGGGAGTCGTTGCCTTTAACCATTGGTTGACAAGACAAAGCAAACAATCGTTTGTTCCGAAAAACCCTCGCGCCGACCTGACGCGAGAGGGAGTGTCCCCATGATGGGCAGGCCCGTGAACTTCGTCATCTCGATTGCGGTTCTTGCCGTTGCGGGATTGGCCACGTACTTGGTCGCCACCCTCCGTGCCGACGAGACCGCCGACAGCACCAGCGATGCTGCTGCTTCGAGCTTCTACACAGTCAAGGGCGACGTGATCGAAGCCACCGACTCGGCGGCGGCGGCGGCGGGCGTGCGGGTCGAAAAGGTCGCGCTCAGCGATGCACCGATGACACTCACCCTCACCGCCAAGAGCGGGCTGAACATGGAGACCGTCACCCATGTCAGCCCGCAGTTTGCCGGGAAGGTCGTGGACATCGGCGTCGGGCTTGGCGACCGGGTGATCGGGCCGGAGGACGGCCCGCCGACCAAGCTCTGCGTGATCGAGTCCAACGACCTGGCACAGGACAAGGCCAACTGGCTGCAAGCGCTGATCCAGGTCCGCATCGACGAGGAGTCCCTCAAGCGCACGCAGGAGTTGTATCGCGCCAACGTCCTGGCCGAGAAGTTCCTCGTGGATGCCGAATCGACGCTGATGAAAGACCAGTCGGCCCAGGAGGCGGCGCGGCAGCAATTGCTCATCTTCGGGCTGAAAGACAATGAAATCGACGCCATCCGCAAGGAGGCGTTCCTGGAAGCGGAGAACGTCAAGGCCGGCAGCCAGCCCTCGGCGGGCAAGCCGGTCAAGAGCACCGATCAGATCCGCCGCGAGCGGATGGGCTATGTCATCAGCGCGCCGCGCAGCGGCGTGGTGGCGGAGAAACTGGTGGCCGGCGGCGAGGTCGCCATCCCCGGCAACAACCTCTTCACTGTCGCCGATACCAAGACGCTGTGGGTCTGGGGCGACGTTTACGAGCGGGACTTGTCGCGGGTGAAAGTGGGGCAGCCGATCAAGGTCTATTTCGCCTCGGAGTGGCGCGACGCCAAACCCTACCGTGAGTGCAAGGTCGACTGGATCAGCCCCGTGCTGGACCCGACGACGCACGCCGTCAAAATCCGGGGCTTGATCGACAACAGTGACGGCCGCCTGCTCTCGGACATGTACGGCACGATGATCATCACCGTCAGTGAGGGGAAAAACTCGCTGCTGCTGCCGGCCGACGCCATCGTTCATGAGGAGAACATCGCGCACCCGGAACGCGAGAACGAGGCGTTCGTGTTCGTGGAGGCGGCCTCCGGAATGGGCAAGGCAGAGTTCCGTAAGACACCTGTCAAGGTTGAGCCGTTGGAGGTCGGCTTCGGCGCATCGCAGGCCTCGGCATCAGCGGGCAGCGCCGCCAGGAACACCGGAAACCAGGCGCAGCCTTCAGGCCTGGTTCGCATCGCCGAGGGAGTACGCCCCGGCGATATGGTGGTCGTCAGCGGCACCGTCGGCCTGCTCAACGAGATGAAGGAACAGGCGAACTCCAAGCAGCCTGCCAGCGCCACTGAGCCCGCGCAGACGCCAGGCAAACCTTGAACTACAGCGTGGACAAGGCCTAAAGCCCCAGGGGGCCTGCTGACGGTCGCCCTCGTTGCGGTGGCTTATGCCTTTTCCCGCCACCTTTCAGCTTTCCGGACGCCGTCTTCTTCGAAGCCTGAAATGATCAAGAAACTGATTAGCTTCGCCATCGAGCAGCGGCTCGTCATGGTTGTACTGACGCTGGTCTTCATAGGCTACGGCTTCTATTCATACGAGACGCTCCCGGTCCAGGCCTTCCCCGACGTCGATGACCCGCAGGTGCAGGTCATCACCTTGTGGTCCGGACAGAGTGCCGAAGATATGGAGTCGCAGGTCACGCTCCCCGTCGAGCAGGCGCTCAACAGCACGCCGCGGCTGACGGGCATGCGTTCCACCAGCATGTTCGGGCTGTCGGTCGTCACCATGACCTTCGAAGACACGGTGGACCTGGACATCGCCCGCTCGCAGGTGATGCAGATGATGCAGGGCATCACCCTGCCGCAGGCCGCACAGTGGCAGCTCAGTGCCCTTACCAACAGCACCGGCGAAGTCTACCGCTATGTCCTCTACGACCCGCAACACCGCCACAAGCTCGAGGAAATCCGCGCCGTGGAGGACTGGGTGGTCGAGCCGGCCATGCGCCAGGTCTCCGGCGTGGGTGACGTCAACGCGTTCGGCGGCGGCATCAAACAGTACCAGGTGGTTGTCAAACCCGAGCAACTCGCCCAGCACGGCGTCACGCTCCAGCAGGTCTTCCAGGTCCTGCAAAACAACAACCTGAACATCGGCGGCAACATCCTCAAGAGCGGCGAGGAGGCCCTGGTCGTCCGCGGGGTGGGGCTGCTGCGCAACGTAGACGAGATCGGCAACGTGGTCGTCGCCACCTATAACGCCCGCCCTGTCTATGTGAAGGACGTAGCCGACGTGACCACCGGGATGGCGCCGCGGCAGGGGATCGTCGCCTGGTATGACAAGGACAAGAAACGCCACATCCGCCAGGTCGACGACATCGTCGAATCCATCGTCCTGAACCGCATCGGCACCAACTCCATGGAGGTCATTGAGGGGATCAAGAAGAAGGTGGAGCACCTCAACCGCGACGTGCTGCCGATCGTCCTGCCGGGCACGCAGATCGTCAATACCTACGATCGCACCGAATTGGTTGACGAGACGCTGCACACCGTGATGCACAACCTGATCATGGGCGGCATTCTCATCTTGCTGATCTGCCTCATCTTCACGACCAACATCCGGGCGGCGGTGGTGATCTGGCTGGTGATCCCGCTGGCGTTGCTGTCGGCGTTCGTGTGCCTCAACCTCAAGGGCATCCCCGCCAACCTGCTGAGCTTCGGGGCGGTGGACTTCGGGATCCTGGTGGACGCCG